>ERZ1370068.2945-contig-2071_pt1 | contig 46182 bp, 72 predicted proteins | sample MGYA00561227_ERZ1370068 | MGnify/ENA primary metagenome ERZ1370068 (study PRJEB38410, sample SAMEA6850437) | metagenome | study: Metagenomic assessment of the ecological functions of the soil: analysis of the soil microbiota associated with the... | reverse complement strand
GTAGTACTTCGTTCAGTTACGTATTACTTGCTGCTGCCATAAGTGAACCGGCAGCCCGGTTGGGAAGCTCCGAACCGCTAGTCGAAGGAGGATCCGATGACAACACTGCAGAGAACTGCGCAAATCGACCTGGACCGCACGTTCGATCGGACGAAACCTGCGCCCGCTGCGGACCCAGCACACGGGCCCAGTTCAAATGGGTGTTCGCGTCGATCGGCAGAGTTCACCCACCAGCACAGCGACCTCTACCTGTGCGCTCACTGCTCCTCCTCTGGGTGAGCGTCGCCTCTCTCGCCACCAGCATCCTCAACGTGGCTCGCACTGGCTGACCAGCACTAACCATCCGGCGGTGACCATGCGACAGGGACACCGCCGTCACCCTGGAGATCCATTACCGCTCGACGCTCGGCTACGCGCGTGAGGCCAGACAGGGTCCGGCGTAGCCCGGCCCCTACCCACTGACTGGGCTCGACGCCGATGATCCGTCGCCTTCCACGAGGACGCTGGCACCTTCGTCGAGGAGACCTTCTTCCGACCGCGTGAGGTTTGCGATTCGCATTCATGCAAGGGTTCCCGGCCGGGCGGGTTGCGGCGCGGCGGGGGTAGCAGTGGAGGCCGCTTGCTGATAGGCGCGGTGACGGGCTTTCCGGCGGTCACGGTGACCTCTTCCCCGTGGTGGCGGAACGCCAACGTGGAGTCTGTCCTGTCGCGCAAACCATAGGTCGGCCCGGCCCGGCTCGATGTCGACTTCCTAGGCCGTAGGCCGCGCCACTGCACGGTGAAGCTCAGCCGGGTGATGAGGTCGAGGAAGCTGCGGGGCGAACCGACAGCTGGCCTGATACTCGCGCAAACCGCCGAATCCGGCGACGAGCGCCGTCCAGACGCTAGCGAGGGAGGCGATGTGCATCCCGTCCCCGCTGTTATGGTCGAGATCCCGTAAATCGATCTGCGCCGCCTCGTAGACATAGTCACAGAGCGAAGCTCAGGTGGCAACCACCTCTAGCGGCAGTCACGGCCTGCACTGCGGCGGACAGCGACGAGTCGCGTACAGTACGCCGCTCGTAGTAGTCGACATTGCGTGCCTTGTTCTCCGTCGTCGAAGCGGTCACCGAACCAGTACTGGGCACAGGAGCAGATCGGCCTGTTTGATCACCTGCGACGGCGGTACAGGTCGAAGTACGGCGCGTGTAGCAGCAACAGGTACTTGTCGCGGGACGCCTCGAAGTCCCAGGGTGGCAACCGGGTGAACCCCGCGCTTTGTTGGTGCACGCGCAGGTCGGGGTCGTACGGGATGTTGACCGCATCGGCCGCCTCTCGCCGAGGCCGCGACTTCCTCGAGCGTGATGCCGAGGTCGCGAGCATGGCGAGGGTGGCGTTCGGCGGCTTCTGCCGCGCTGCGCAGGTTGTGGGCGGCGGCCGAGGTTGGTGAACACGTTGTCGTTGCACGATTGCGGTTGTACTCATCCGGCCCGGTCACACCGGCGATGTGCCAAACGCCGTCAAGGTCGTGGTGTCCCCGCAGCGATATCCACAAGCGGGCGGTTTCGACAAGGGTATCTCCAGTCCGACGGTCTCCAGCGTCTCGTCGCCGGTCACCGACCGGTAGCGGGTTACCGCCGGCAGCGATGTCGGCGTTGATGTGGAACGCGGCGCGTGCCTGCCGGCCAGTAGCCGGAACTCCTGGCCCACGCGATGGTTCGCCAGGGAACGCGGCTCCGCCGCAGTCCAAGGGTGGCGCGCGCTCCTTCGCCAGGTCCAGCGTTGAATGTCGCCAGCGCGGCGTTGGCGGCCCGCCTGCGGCTGGAGTGTGAGGTGAGTCCACCGGCAGCATAGGCCTCGCTATCCCAGAATGTGCCCGTCGTAACCCGGCCCGGTCAACCCCCCCTTGGCGGGCGAGCCTTGGCCTGTGCCGCGCTCGTGCACTGGACCCAGACGACGTGGAACGAAAGCGCGAACCGGACCGCTTCCTGCTGGGCTGCGGATCACCCTCGAATTCGCACGTCGGCACCGGCCCCAGAACTCATCGAGGAGTATGCCCGCTGCTCTGCAAGCGAGATGCTCTGAGCCGGTGTGCCTGGCACCTGTCAACGCGGCGCGGCGACCTGGGTCGCGCAACGCTGCAGTGGACCTAGGCTGGACCACGGCCGAGGAATTTCACAATCAGACCGCTGCCGGCCGGGGCTGCAGACGGATGTAATCCGCGCCCAGTCCTCCATCGCCGCGCTCTCCGTACTCCACTTCGACCGGCGCCTCGACGGGGTGATCCATGCCGGCCGCCATCTGCAGCCCCGACAGGCGTGTTGCGTGCAACAGCACTGCCCCGCCGGCGTGCAGGTCTGGTCCAAGGCTGACAGCGGGATTCTTTAGCTCACCGGCCATCCGCGGGTCGCCCGAGCGTGGCGGGATCAGCTCGTTCGCCACCAACTCCGACTGCACGATCAACCGTACCGACGCGTCGGCAGGCTCGACCACATGCACTCGATGGCGGCGACAGCCGCGCTGAGTGAATGACACCAGCCGCTTTGACCGCACCCGCACCCGGCGGCCCTTCGGCGACGCCCAGTCCGCATCGTGTCAGCGTGCCAGCGCGTAGGTCCAACACTCGCTCGTGTGCAATTAGGCGCCATACCGGACGTCAGGGCGCGTCGTCAACCAGCAGCCGAATGAGCTTGCCGTTGGTGACGTTCACAATCTCCTGGCCGGACTCAGGCGTAGCCGCAGCCGGGTTCGGCATGCGGCAACGGCCGCACCTCGTAGAACGAGTTGAGGTACGCTGCCGAGATTCCGTATGGCTCTCCTCGTCAAGGTTTCCGCGTAGCCCGATGTGGCCGTTGGACATCGCAAACGGCGATTCCGACCGGGCCAGTAAATCGAGATTGAGCCCGCGCTCGCGCAGACTTACCGGGGCTCGACCGGAAACTCCGCTCTCTCAATCACCAGGCGGCCTTCCCACAGGCCGCGGCCCCAGCAGTTCGCAGCCAAGTCACTGGCCACGATGATCGGCGCTGATGCTTCCGGCGCGCGTCCGCCTCGCCCCATGCCTGCTGTCGTGCACTGCCATGTCGCGCACTGCCGCAGTGTTCGTCGGGACACCGCCAAGATCAGAACAAGCCGGCGGTCACTGCATCGGGCAGCCCAGCAGACCGGCCGTCGCCCGTCAGCATCGGCGTCAGCCTCGCCAGTGCGTCCGCCACTCCACGTTTCGCTTTGCGCTCGTACTCACGTCGTATTCCACCAGGATCGCCGCGGCATCGCCGCGATGCATCTTTGATCAACGGTAGCCTTCCCAGGCCCCGCCAACAGGAACATCGGACATAGCACGTGGCGGGGAAGAGGGCCGCGTTACAAAAGTGCGGGCGGTTTAGCAATCTGACACCGGCAAAGGTCGCGCCATCGGCCCAGTCGACTCCTATCCGAGCCGAAGCTGGATCGTCAAGGCGCAATGGGTCACCGCCGAGCACGGGCAGCGCCGGTTTTCCGGCCGAGCAGCCGTCCGCCGGGTTCTTGAATTCACTGCTGCCGGTGTGAAATTAGAGCTCGTGACTTAGTGAAAGAGACTGCGTACGGAAGAGGCTGCGATCGTGGCGTAAGAGGCCGGGATCGGCCTGATCGGCCAAGCGGGGCGAGGGTGCCCGCGGCGAGTGGCGCCATGCGTCTTCCGGCGAGTTCGCGTCGCCCTACTGGGGTCAGGATGAGACGATGACCGATGACCGATCCGCTGACCGCTCAGGTCGCCGACCTGCACGGCATGGCCCAGCGACATCCAGTCGCTGGACCGGTGGCCCGTGCGTCGAGAGTGCCGTGACCCAACCCGAGGACGCCAGCCTCCGGACTGTGGTCGTCGCGGTCGCCGCGAACCTGCTCCGTCGCCGTCGCCAAGGGCGTCGCCGCGTGCTCACGGGCTCGGCGGCGATGCTCGCCGAGACGACCCACTCGATCGCCGACACCTTCAATGAGGTGCTGCTCTATGTCGGCGTTCGGAGCGGCGCCCGTCCCGCCGACGAGCGGCACCACTTCGCCTACAGGAAGGCCGGCTACATCTGGTCGCTGCTGGCAGCCGTCGGCATCTTCGTCGTCGGCGGGCTGTTCGCCATCGCGCAGTCGGCGTACAGACCCTCCGCCGCCCGGAGCCGGTAACCAACGTGGCGGTCGGCGTGGCGGTGCTGCTGATCTCGGCCGGATTGGAGGCCACGTCGTGGCGCCGGGCTCGCCGGCAGCTGCGCTCCGAGGCCGCCGCCCGCCATCTCGACCTCGGGGAGTACCTGGTCACCTCGTCGGACCCCACCCCAACGGCGGTGTTCCTGGAGGACTCGGCAGCGCTGGTCGGCATCGCGCTGGCCCTTGCTGCGCTGGTGCTCCACATCACGACGGGATCGGCGCTGTGGGACGGTGCGGCGAGCCTGCTCATAGGGTTGCTGCTGATCGCGGTGGCTGTACGTGCTGATGCGCCGCAACCTCGCGTTGCTGATCGACGAGGCGGCCCCGGCCGACATCCGCGAGCGGCTGCGCCAGGCGGTGGCCCGGGAGCCGTGGGTGGCCGAGGTGGCCGAGCTGACCGCGGTGTACATCGGCCCCAGGCACCTGCTGGTGCTGGCCCATGTTGTCCCGGTCGACGGTGCCGACCTGCCCGCGAACATAGGCCGGCTGCGCCGCAGCTGCTGGCCGTGCCCGCGATCGCCGCGGCGGAGATCACGCCGATCAGAGCGGGCAGGTGACAGGGCGGGCGCATCGCCAGCGGCCGCGCATACCCCGGCAATCGGCGCTAAGCTATGTGCGTGTGCTCAACCGCCTGGCGCCGTGTTGTCGCCTCCTCCGCCCCGACGCCGTGATGATCTCCGCCTGCCCAGCCCGTACGCCCCTGATTATTCCAGTGAAATCGGCAGACTGCTGTCAGGATGCGCTTCACGTCGGAACCGTCGATTGGTCAGCGAGCGCTCGCGCTATTTCGATGCGGCCAGTTCGGCAATATTCGCGGGAGGATGGGAGCGTATCGCGGTATCACGCTGTCCGTGTTCTGTGGCATCAATCTGGTGCGCTGCCGTCCCTGGTTCAGTCCCGTGTCGTTGCCCGGCGCCAGCGACGGATGAAAATCAACACGCCGAGAAGCCCGGCCAGCCCCAGCAGCGCCCAGTTGAGGATCGTGTAGATATGCACCTGGACTGGCGTGACGGTCGGCGCGTGACCCGCCTCGATCATGAGCCACTGCATCGGTGTGTTGGTAAGCAGCAGCGTGAGCCAGACGGCTATCCCCCAGAGGCATCCCACAGTGCGTGCAGCAGGGCAGCAACCACATACCAGCCAGAAGTAAGGCAGCGGTCGCCCGTAGCCGCCAGTGACGCGACGCAGCGGCAAACATCGCCCCGCCCAGGATCGCTGTCCATACCCCATGCCCGATCGGAGTCAGAATGCCGCGCAACACCTCCGTCTCGACGACGCCCAAAAGGGACAAGCCATTGGAGGTGAACAACGCGTTGAAGCGCATAGCCGGCACTTTCGAAGGCGGCAGAAGCCCAAACCGACGGTGGCGCCAAGAACCATCCCGTCACGTGCGCTGTAGCGGGGCAGGCGCCAAGCGAGCAGCCAGAGTGCGGCCAGCTTGACTGCCTCCTCGATCAGCCCCACCCAAAGGTAAGTGAACGCGGATGGTGTCTTCAGAAGCTCCGCTTCCAGAAGCGAAGCGCCGAGCACGCCGAGAATCCCGCCGACGACGAAGGCACCGAAGATCCGCTCGGGTGTGATGATCGGATCGGCGTGGCTGAACGCGTATATCACGAAGGTGACAGGGACCAAGAAGCTACCGAGCAGGATGATCGTTGGGATCAGGTTGCTGTTCTGGGTGACGAAGGTCACCAGCACGGTCGCCACCCACAGCGCCAAACCACCGACAAAGATTGCCGGCCAGGTCGGTCCGCTCCGGTGCGGACCGCTTCTCCCCGCTCCAGGCGCGTTGGTGTCCGCGGCTCCTGTCGCTACTGATCCATCTCGCCTCCTGGTGTCGCCTTCAACCCTGGCGTCAGGACGAGTTGGGCCGTCATCACGGGCAGCAGCCATCCTTTCTGGTGGCTGACTGGAATCTGCCGCTGACTGCCAGCGGGTGGGTGACTACGACCGGGCATTGTCGTCATGACGTGCGCGCGACCACCCGGCTCACCTTCACACGTGTTGTCCTCCACACGCATTGTCCGGCTAGCCGGAATGTGCATTCTGAACCGATACGGCAGTCTTGATCCATGGTGCGGTGTCTGATCGTTGATGACAGCTTGCAGTTCCTCACAGCTGCACGTGGCTGGCTCGAACGCGAGGGAATCGCCGTGGTCGGCGTGGCTTCGACCGTGGCCCAGGCGCTGCAGCTGGCGCAGGAGCTGCATCCGGACGTAGTGCTGGTCGACATCGATCTGGGCGGTGAAAGCGGCTTCGAGCTGGCCAGCCAGCTCCAGCGAATAGCAGGTGTGGATTCGTCACGGGTGATATTGATCTCCGCATATGCCGAGGAGGACTACGCCGAGCTGATCGCGGCCAGCCCAGCTGTCGGGTTCCTTCCCAAGACGGCCCTATCGGGGCAGAGGATCCGCGACTTGGTTGAGGACGGGGCTGGCCAGGGAGTATAGGTCGCCAAGCTACTGGGCCTGGAGGAAGGTAACAACCGCCAGGACACGGCGATGATCTTCCTCGGCCTCCGGCAAGTTCAGCTTCGTAAGGATGCTTCGGACGTGCTTCTCGACCGTTCCCTCGGTGACCCACAACCGCCTGGCGATCCCCGCATTGGAGCGCCCCTCGGCCATCAGCGCGAGCACGTCACGCTCGCGCTCACTGAGTGCGGCCAATGGGTCAATGCGCCGGCGAACAGAGACGAGCTCCTGCACCAGCGCGGGGTCGACGACTGAGCCCCCTTCGCGATGCGTTCGAGCGTGTCGACGAATTCCGTTACGTCGGTGACGCGGCTCTTGAGTAGATAGCCGATCCCCCGGCCACTCGCCAACAGCTCCATGGCGTGCTCCACCTCGGCGTGAGCCGACAAGACCAAAATGCCGATGTCCGGGTGCTGCTGGCGGATTTCCCGTGCCGCCTCCAGCCCTTCCCGAGTTCGCGTGGGTGGCATACGGATGTCAACCACCACAAGATCCGGCGAAGTGTCGCCGACCAGCCGCAAGCAGTTGGACCGCGTCGCCAGCCTGACCCACCACCTCGAAGCCGGAGCGTTCGAGCAGGCTCGCCATTCCCTCACGGAGCAGCAGCTCGTCTTCTGCCAGCACTATGCGCATCGTCGGTTGGTCTCCCTGCCACAGTCTCACCTGGGGCCAAGGCGCCCGCGGACGAATCCATCGTCATGGTCAGCATTATCGGCTAGCCTCCCTGAATTGAGCCCGCCCGGAGTGTGGCGAGAGGCGGCCTGGCCCGCCGGACGCTCATCAGCGTCGCCCTACTGGCGCTGATCGGCGCCGCGGCGTTCGCTGTCGTGCTGTTCTCGGTAGCCGACCTGTACACGAATCGGAACGTCGCGCCCAGCGATCTCAAGAGATGTGCTCGTGGTGGGCAACCACCTCCGAGCGGCTGGTCGTCGACCCGAGACCTGGACTGCGCGGTGAATAGGGCAACGCGTCTGGGATCTGGCAGCTGCCGGTCAAGGAAGACCCCTGCCAGCCGGTATCAAGATGGGCGCCTGCTGCGACGACATGCGCCGCAAGTTCCACCATCGTGGAGCGGTATGAAGCCTCTCTTGGACTCCCCACGAGCAAACGACCTTTCGGGCCAGTTCAAGTAGAGACTGCGGACCGGAGAGTTGGGGTGCCGATTGCCCGACGCGCGCCAGCATCGCCCGGGGCGCGCCTCGTGGCAGGCAGGTACCGGCTCCGGGCGCTCCTGGGCCGCGGCGGTATGGGCAGGGTGTGGCTGGCCGAGGACGAGCTGTTGCACCGACCCGTCGCCCTCAAACAGAACATCTTGAGCGACCCGGCGTCCGACGGTTCCCATCCGGCCGCGGCCGGCCGTCTCTTGATCGAGGCGTGCGCCGCCGCCAGTGTCAGCCACAAGGGAGCCGTCACGATCTACGACGTCGTGACCGAAGACAGCCGGAGCTGGATCGTCATGGAGCCGCTGTCTGGGTGCACGCTCGCCGAGGTTGGTCACCGTGAAGGGGCGCCTTTCCATCGCTCGGGTGACGCACATCGGACTTCGCCTGCTCGATGTGCTCATGGCGGCCCACCGTGTCGGCATATTGCACTGCGACGTCAAACCCGCCAATGTGCACCTCTGCGACGACGGCCGGGTGGTGCTCACCGACTTCGGCATTGCCTGCAGCATGCTGGACGAGGGCCAGCGACCGCACGCAGATGTTGGCCGGCAGCCCTCTTTACACAGCGCCCGAGCGGCTTCGTGGCGGCAACCCCGAACCGGCGTGCGACATGTTCTCACTGGGTGCAACCTTGTTCGCTGCGGTGGAGGGCAAACCGCCATTCAGCGGGAGCTCGCTGTTCGACACACCGTCATTGCGGTCGTTGAAGGGGAACCGGCGCCGTGCCTGCACGCCGGTCCGCTGCGAGCTGTCATCGAAGGACTGCTCGCCAAGAACCCCGCAGACCGGCTCACCGGGGATCAAGCGCGCACGGCCCTCGTGGACCTCCAGCAGCGGCTGCGACCTGGCGCTGTAACCGAAGTCGTGGAAGGTGGAGTCGACGCGTGAGCCGCGCGCTACGAGAAGCGGTACATCCCGAGTCCCCCGCGGACGCCCGTACCGACGGTCAGGCGACTCCGGAGGTTCGGCGCCGCGAGGGAGCCGATCCTCGGCGATGGCGTGCCTTGGCGGTTACCCAGCTGGCGGCGTTCATGGTTCTGCTCAGATGTCAGCATTGTCAACGTCGCACTGCCCTCCATCGAGCGTGACCTCGCCGTGTCGGCCATGACCGCGCAGTGGGTCATATCGGGTTATGGCCTGGCCGTGGGATTGGCGTTGGTGCCGGCGGGTCGGCTTGGTGATTCCCTTGGCCGGCGGCGCATGTTTCTCATCGCCCTGTCAGCGTTTGTGCTGTCCAGTGCATTGACAGGTGCGGCGCCGACCGCTGGCCTGCTGATAGCTGCTCGGCTGGTTCAAGGTGTGGCCGGCGGCATGCTGATCCCGCAGAACTCCGGGCTGATCCAGGAGTTGTTCCAGGGCGCAGAACGCGGCCGCGCGTTCGGAATCCTGGGTTCCACGATTGGCGTCGCCACGGCGGCCGGGCCAGTGATCGGCGGGCTGATCCTGGGAATTCCCGGCCCAGACGCGTGGCGCTGGGTGTTCTACGTGAATGTGCCAATCGGCGTCACCGCGTTGCTGCTGGCGGCCCGGCTCCTGCCTGCCACCACGAGTGCGGGTTGGCGCGGTATCGACCTTGATCTGCTGGGTTCGCTGCTGCTCGGCGGTGGCGTCCTCGCCCTACTGATCCCGGTAGTCGACGCAGCCGACGGCGGGCTGAATCGGCTGTGGTGGCTCTGGCTGGTGTGGCGCGTTGCTGCTTGCGCTGTTCTCCTGGTGGGAGACGCGCACAGCCGGGCGTGGCCGGCAGCCGCTGCTCGACCCGCGGCTGAGAAACACTCCCGGCTACGTCGCCGGGTCCGTCATCGGATTCGTCTACTTCATTGGGTTCACCGGAGTCTGGCTGGTGCTCGCGCTGTTCTTGCAGGACGGCTTGGGGTACTCGCCGTTGCGCTCGGGGCTGTCCGTCACCCCATTTGCAATCGGTGTGGCCGCTTCGGCCGTCATCGCGGGCCGACTGGTGCCGCGGTTCGGACGCTGGCTGACCCTGTGCGGGCTTACCGCGATGGTGGTCGGGCTGCTCACCACAGCCTTGCTGCTGCGACACACCGCCGCAGGGTCGGCGCAATGGGTCATGATCGGGCCGCTGCTCGTGGCCGGACTGGGCGGCGGCATGGTCACTTCACCAAACGTCACGCTGACCCTGGAGAACGTGCCGGTGCAGAATGGCCGGTGCCGCCGGCGGCGCGCTGCAGACCGTGCAACGGATCGGGGCGGCAATCGGCACCGCTACGCTCGCCGCGATCTTTTACCACGTTCTGAACCAAACCGGTCATGATTACCAGGCGGCGGTGTCGGACGCCCTGCTCGGCACGTGTGCATCTTATGTTGCTGGCGCTGCTGATTGCTCTTGGAGAGGTGATCTGGCGACCGACTTCGCGTCGGTGTTGGGCATGCCGCCCGGCCAGGTAAACCAGTCGACAGCATGAACCATTGGACAGGCGGGACATCTCAAGACGTTTGCCGTCAATTGCGAACGCTAATCGAAACCGGCCACAGTCGCACTCTCGATCTCGAGGGCGTCCAACAGACTACGCGGCCCTCGGTAGGGCCGGTGTCGACATAGCCGAGCTCAGGAGGCCGGCATCGATCTGACGTTTGAAGAGGGCCAAAGGAGCTGCTCGGCTCGGCGGCGGAATCCGAAGAGGCTTCGACAGACATCTGAGTGCGCTGCCGTTCCGTGCCCACCGCTAGAGCGCGGAGATCAACGCAGTGACCTGAAGCTGTCGCGCAGCTCCTGGCGAGGGATCTGCGGCTGCTCCCAGGCGGCGAAGTGCCCGCCCTCCTCGACCCGGTTGTAGTGAACGAGCTTCGATGCCTGCTCCGCCCAAGTCTGCGGAGGGCACGAGGCCACTAGTTAGGTCCGCGCGTCACCATTACCGGCACGTCCGGCGTATGAGCCGCGACCGCCATCACGCGCCTGGACCGGTCTACGGCTCAGATCGCGGCGCTATGCGCTCGCATAACGCTGCCGACCAGTCACACCTCCGCCGACCCAGTGCCCGATGTCGAAGACAAAGCCGAGGACCACAAAGATCCATCCCCAACCGCCCACTCCGCCGCTAACCGGGCTGTAGGCAAGGACGTAGAACAGGGTCGCATAGGGAAAGACGATCAGCCCGAGGAGCGGGATGAGGAAGCCGTTGAATGCACGGTCCACCCAGTTCGTGAAAATCCAGACCAGCGCGAGAGCGACTCTTGGCGCGAACCCGGCAAGCAGTGCGAGCAGACACCCCATCCGCCGACCTTTCTCTCCGGCCCACGGTGTGAGCCTGTCCACAAGACATTGTGGAAGCGCTCGCGCCGGCCAGACTCACCCACTGCGGGTGAACGCGCCAACGCGCGTCAAGCACACGACCGCCGCAGCTCGCCTGTGTTGCTGACCAGGTCAAGAACCCTGGGCGCCAGGGGCGCCCGGCAGAGGTCTGGCAAGCCCACACCAGAAACCCTCTGGGCACCGGGCGCGCGAGTCTTCCGGCGATCATCGGCAGTATCTAGATCAACTCTGTCCGGCCTACAAATGGGTTCGGTTCAGTTCTTCGGGCTCCCCGGACGAGGCCAACCGTGGACAGATGGACGCCAAGGGCTGCTACAACGCTCCCAAGCCGGGCCGCGTCCCGACGATGGACGGGTTCGTTGCGGATTACGCGAGCATGCTGCTGTTTGAGAAGGTGGTCCACCCAGGTGGTGCTCGATTGGAATCAGCGCATCTTGCGAGCGGCTGAGGCCGGCGATCCCCAGGGCACCGACCGGGGACTTCCACAGGCGCGACGGATCAGTTAAAGCGACACAGTGCTGCGAAAGCAGATCGGACAAGGGGAGGTCAGTATGAGCGGCACTGGCGCAACAGTCGGAGCGTCGATGGAGGCTTCGGAAGTCGGAACGATCGACATGAAACTCGAGGTTGTGACATTGCCTGTCTCCGATATTGACAGGGCAAAGGGCTTCTATCAGAGTCTCGGATGGCGCTTCGACGGCGACATCCGCTGGGGCGAGTTCCGAGGGATCCAGTTTACGCCACCGCGTTCGGAGTGCTCGATTTCGTTTGGGACGGGTCTCACCACTGCCGCGCCTGGATCGGCTCAACGCTTGGAGCTGGTCGTCTCCGATATCGATGCGGCGCGTGAGGACCTCATCAGACGCGGCGTCGAGGTCAGCGAGCTGTTCCACCGCGACGAGTCAGGACTCGCTCCGGGCCGGAACCGCAACGTCGCTCCTACCGCACATATGCCTCATTCAGCGATCCGGATGGTAACAGTTGGCTACTCCAGGAGGTTAAGGAGCGGGTTCCAGGCCGGGTATGGGACGACTGACGATGCACCACGCCCATTGTCCTGCGGTCCGCGAGCTATGAGTCGTTGTGCCAAAGCTGCAGGAGCTCGCCGTCGGCGGCCCCTAGTGGGTGGGCCGACTACGCAGGCGGCGGGACCGACACCCGTCGCTTTCTAGACTCACGCGCATGACGACCAGCCGGCTGGAGGCGTTCAGCGACGCAGTACTCGCGATCATCATCACGATTATGGTGCTGGAGCTGGAGGTGCCGCACGAGCCAACGCTCCACGCCCTGGCCGAGTCGGCAACCGGGTTGTTGACCTACCTGCTGAGCTTCGTGTACCTGGGCATCTACTGGAACAACCACCACCACTTGTTCCAGCTCGTCAGCCGGGTGAGAGGAGGGGTCGCTGTGGGCCAACCTGCACCTGCTCTTCTGGCTCTCGCTCGTGCCCTTCACGACCGCTTGGATGGATGAGCAGTTCGCCCCGACGCCGGTGATGGTCTACGGCGTGAACCTGGTGCTGGCCGGGTTGGCCTTCCTCCTGCTCGAGCTCAGTGTCGTACGTGCCGATGGACCGGACAGCGCTGTGCGGCAGGCGCTCGGACGCGACCTCAAGGGCAGGATCAGCCCGTTGATTTACCTGTTCGGCATAATCGGCTCCCTGCTGTGGGTGTGGCTCGGCTATCGCGGCGTACGTCCTGGTCGCGGTGATCTGGCTGGTCCCCGACCGACGGATGGAGCACTATATCGACGCGCACATGGAGTCCCGACCGTGATTTAGATCCTGCTTCTGACCAGCCTCCGTCGACGAGAAGGGTCTCGCCGGTGATGTAGCTCGACGCGTCGCTGGCGAGGAAGAGAAGTGGGCCGTCCAGTTCTTCGGCACGCGACGGCACGGCCGAGGACGGAAGTTCAGGCTGGGCTTATCGCAGATTTTCAACATTTGCGAGATGTAGGGTCACACTGCACCAGTACACGGCAGTTCTTGGAGGGTCGACCGATGCCAGCCGCTGCGCCGAGGACTTCGCCCGACTGCTGCGCATGTCCGAGGAGCAGGGCTGTGGATGATAGTCACCGAGATGGGAATCGACACCCGTACCGGACACGGTTATGGCCTGGTGAAGAACCCCGAAGGCTTCATCCTGGATGACGCATAAGGGCCGCTTCGTGCCGAAGTGAGATCGAGCGGGCGAAGGAGGCGGGGGAGCTCAGGTAGTGCGGACGAGCGTTGCCAAGCTCGAGCGCTGGGCGATCTGGGACGCAAGTTAGGGTGGGCAACGAGTAGGCGCACCTGTGGGACGACGGTCCCTGGTGCCCAGAATTTCTTGACCTGGTCCGCAACACAAGCGAGCTGCGGCGGGTCGTGTGCTGCTTGACGCGCGTTGGCGCTGTTCACCCGCAAGTGGCTCATTCCGGACCGACTGACGCTTCGCTGATGTTGCGGCGGCAGTCAGTCGATGAGGCTGCCGCTGGCCGCCGTCGACGTCGAACGTCGCGCCGGTGACGGCGGTGTTGGTCATGACGTGGACGGCCATCGCGGCGAGATCGGCCGGCGCGATCACCCGGCGGACGGGCAGCGTGACGCGCAGCTCCTCGCGCCTGTCCTCGAGTGCGGACTCGTCGCCGCCGAAGTAACGACGCCGCCAGCGCGGTGTCGACGAAGCCGGCCTCGATCAGGTTGACGCGCACCGGAGAGAGCTCGAGCGCGAGCGCCGCGGTGAACGCCCGCAGCAGTGAGAAGGCCGCGGGGAGATGCCGGTGGAGCGATCGAACTTCCGGGAGCTGCCGCCTGTCAGTGGGAGTGTCCCCTCCGGAGCGCATCCTCGGGGCGGCGTTGCGCGCGATCTCCAGCACCTGCACCACGCGCTCGCTGACCGCTCGGCCCACGTCTTCAGAGGGGTGCTCGAGCATCGGTCCGTAGAACCTGCTCGGCGTAGGCGGCGACCAGGACGTGGTCGATCGGCCCCGGCAGATCGTCGAAGAACCGCTTCACCGCGGCCGCGTCGTTGGCGTCGAAGCGCGGCGCTGCCGCGTGCTCCGACGTCGCGCGCCGCCTGGGCGAGCCGTTCCGGGGTTGCGCCCGGTGAGGAGCACGTCGGCGCCCTCGCCGCGGACGCGGCGCGGGTGCGGTCTCGAGGCCGATTCCCGCGCTGCCGCCGCGACACGACGACGGTCTGGCCGAGCAGCGCCGGCTCGCGCGAAGGGATGGCCGAGGTGGCTTCTGTGGTCATGGCCCTCCGATCGTTCGTCCGTCATGACCGGTACCCAGAGGTGACCATCACCGCCATCACTGCATAAGTCCAACCTAAGCGGTGCTGGTGGTCGTTACCTATAAAGAGTCGGCTGGTAACGATAGGAAGCTGTCGGACTGATGCGGTGTCGGACTGGTGCAGTGCTGCGGTGGTCGTTTGCGCGTTAACCGGACGCCACCCCCAGAACCTAACTCCAATACGCGCGTATACGCACACGCAAGAGGTGGCATCTCCTGTTCGTGACCGACCAGTGGGCCACGCCGTACAGGATGACATGGGAAGCCTTGGTTGGCAGTTTCACGAGTAACGAACCCAACTTGGCAAACGCACTGAACCAAGAACACGTATCCTGCCATGCTATTGCGAGCAAGCTCAGAAAGGATCCTGCTCATGTCCGCCACCGTGCCCCGAACACCGCTGACCGGTTTTCCCAGCTTGGCGAAAAAGATCTGGATCTTCGCCATTATCCGTGGGGTTCTCGGGATCATTTTCGGCCTCATCGCCTTATTCGCTCCGATCGCCACCGCAGTCGTCCTAGCCATTGTCATCGGCGCTCGGGCCATCGTCGACGGCGTCTTTCGACATCATCGAGGCAATCCGGCATCGAGGGTCATCCTCGATGGCGCTCCGGGATCGTGCGGGTGCCGTCAGCATCCTCTTCGGGATCCTCGTCTTTGTCTGGCCAGGCATGAGCCTTGGAATCCTCGTGATCTTCGTCGGCATTTGGGCCATCATCATCGGCGTCCTGCAAATCATGGCATCGGTCCGGCATCGCGCCGTCCCCAACAGCGGATGGGTCTGGGGCATCATCGGCGGCGCACTGGCAATCCTGTTCGGCATCCTGGTGCTCATCCGGCCCGGCACCGGCCTGGTCAGCATCATCTGGATCATCGGCATCTGGGCCATTGTCTGGGGCATCACGCTCATCGTTCTCGGCGTCCAGCTCCGCAAGGCCGCCAACACCACCGAGGCCAGTACAAGTCCACCCGATTGAACCGCCGGGCACCTGCCACAAGGTTCCAGTGGAGTCGCGAGCTTGTTGAGGTCTGGGCGCCTGCGTAATCAGCGATGGAGCGGTGCTTGTTCTCCAAGATCACCACCACCATGCAGCAGGTCGCAAACCGTTGCCGCGGCTCTTTGGGTTGATCACGGCGCGGACGTTCGGCAGCCTGGTTCAAGCCGGGTGCCGCATCGGTGATGCCTGCATCGAGCGGGTCGTCAGGCCTGCAGAGCGTACGCTGCGCGTACTGGCGCCCCATGCGGCGCTCGGCGCGCCCAGGCCCTGCTGGAATGTTGTTGCTCCCATCCGGCTGCGCAATGCGTGACAGAGCGGTCATCGTCGGGTGGGGCCGCGGCCACGTAGGCCACCAGCCAGCCGGCCTGCGGTCTCCAGCAGGGCGTCCGCGGCTTCATGCTGCTTAACGCGCTCAGCGAGCGCCACGCGAGCCGCCATCGAGCAGGCGACCGCTTCTGCGGCGCCGGGGTCGGAACCAGCTGAGATACCGGAGACGAACCTGCCATATTGCGATATCCATCGGTGGTCAGAAGTGGTCATAGATGCACGGTTTCCCTTGTGTTAGAGAAGATCCAGCATCCATTAGCGACCACAAATGCCCGTGGTTTTAACACTGCTTATGGCACGACAATTGCCCGAGAGGCTACCAGTGATCGACATTGTCATAGCTACAAAACGATCAAGGACACGGCGAGTTTCGAGCATTCCGCCAGCTGCCATCGGGCATGTTTCAGGCTCACCTGACGACGTGGCATGCGCCGAGCCAGGTCGCAGTCGCGCATTCGATCTTGGTTGCGGCCTACTGATGCTGACCGCGACGAGCCCTACCACCACCTCGGAGCCGACTGGCATCAGCGCCGCAACAACGAAGCCCACACACCGACGACTGATGGCTCAACTCGAACACCTGGCCACACGGTGATCATCGACCCAGCCGCGTAAACAATCGACTCGCCCTCAGCGCCGGGGAACGGAACGCCCGACGCTGCAGCAGTCTGCCCTCCACGAAGGGAGTCACGGGTCTGTGTTCGACGTGAAGCTTTGGGAGTTCGAGGGGGTGCATCGATGGAGGTCCGGCGCCTGAAACATCACAGGATTGGAGGCGGTGTAGACGGAGGCCGAGTGGACGGTGGGTGACGACTTCTTGGTGGCGGATCTGGCAAGCGCGGCGTTAGAGATGCGTCTTCAAACAAGAAAGGCCGAACGGACACCGCCGACCGTCTAACGGGCATCGGCTCGGCGGCAGCTGCTCTCGTATGGGGAACGGCGACGACCTACAACACATCGATGCCATGATCACTTCACTACGCGGTCGGGGCGCCGCATACGCCCGGACGGCGCGTGGGTGGAAGTGTCCCGAGCAACCGTGGCGGCGGACGATCGCTGACAGCGCACCTCGGGCCTGAGGGACCCCTCACCGTGCGTTCGTGGAGCCCTGCCAATTGTCGTTGCAAACCTGAGATCAACAGACATGGGCAGTGAACACTGAATGTGCGGTGACCAGCTTCAACCCGCAGGCACCACAATGACCGGGCCGATGCGCTGCGGCGCCCTCATTGGCGAAGCCAGCTTGCTCAAGACGGCGAACGTCACGATCGGCAAGGAGGGCTGAGGTATGCGAGACGAAAGCGGAGCTGTTCTGAGGCTGAAAGCTCCGCCCTGGTGCGACTGGGGGCCGTCCAGAGAAGGTGCCGAGCCGGGAAAGCGACGACGACTCACGTTGACCCGGCTCGCTTGGCGGCGCCCGCAGGGCTGGATACCTCCCAAGACGGAGTGATCCGGCACAGCTACCACGAGGAGGTTTACCTCCTGGAGGGGTATCTGACCGACCTCACGCTGGGTCGGACCTTCGGCCCCGGCTGCCTACACCCTCGCGCCGGCCGGGGATGCCGCATGGTCCTACCGTACCGATGCCGGTTGTGTGCCGTTGAGATCCGCACCTCGGGCGGTCTTGACTGTTGCGCACCGCGCCGATTGGCGAAGATCGCTCAGGCGACGGCGGGTTAAAACCTTTAGATGATCAACTCTGCGCTGCTTCCGGGACGCTTTAGCTTTTACAGCCACTTGCGCCGTTTGAACAACAAGTAGAGGCCGACCGACAACAGCACCATTGCGAGCAGCGCGAGAGGGTATCCGATCACCCAGTGCAATTCGGGCATGTGGTCGAAGTTCATGCCGTAGACCGTGCCGATCAGTGTCGGGGCGAAGAAGATCGCCGCCCAGGCGGAGATCTTTTGATTTCTTCGTTCTGGGCGTAGCTGGCCTCGGTCAGCTGTTGCACCTTCTCGTTCTGCGCCTGGCCGAGGAGTGTCGACTTGACGCTGAGGACAGTCTGGTAGAACTCGATCACGCCGTGGAGATATTCCGTCTCACCGATCGGCCAGGCTGCGGACCCGGTCGAACTGCTGTGCCGTGTCTGCGACCAGCTGTCTGCCATCGGGTGAGATGCCGGTGAGGGTGGTCATGCTGTGGTAGATCGCGCCATTTTGGGCGCCCATAGTGCGCATCGGCAAGGAGGCCGTGGCGGGCACGAAACAGCTCGTTGAGGTACTTCGGATCGCCGACGTTCCCACCGGTGAGCCGCTGCTCGAGCTGTATTGACCACCGTCCACGACAACACGACCGTTAGCACCGCGAAGCCGATGAGCAGCACCTGAAGCGCGCCGCCCTCCCGCCCCGCAAGAGTGAGGGCGAAGCCGACACCGAGGAGGCTGGCAACGCTCGCGCCGAGCAACAGCGCGTGTCGCGGACCCGCGGTTCTCGTCTTCGCGTTTGGCCAGCTGCGCGGCGCGCGGGCCGTCGGCACGGATGATGATTGGCCAGACGCTTAAGAGGAAGGCGAGCGCGGCTACATCCCAACCTGTCACCACCGCTACGGCGCAAGGCACGAGCCGCAGGAGCGCAGCGGCGACGATCAGCCCGCTGGTGCCGACGATGACGGTTCGGCGCATAGCTGGGGCGTGCCATCCCAGCCATCGGTGGTAGCGGGTCGGTGGTGGAATGGCGGTCATGGCTTGAGTGTTGCGGATCGCATTGGGCTATGCCATGACTGCTGTCTCCCTTTATCTATCACGGTGCAGACGTGGCGGGCAGTTGGCCGCGGTGGCCGAGCCGGCGCACGGCTCCGGCAGGATCCTGATCATCGCCTCGGCCGGTGTCGAGCACCCGGCGCGGGCGCCGCAATCGTCACCATCCCGTTGGGGCGCTCACCGTCTCGCCGTCCCGACCGCGAAAGCGCCGAGGTGGGCGCCTGCAGAACCTGGTCGCTGTCCGGGCTCATCGCCGAGCCGCACCACCGGGCTCGTCAACGGCGTGCAAGATAGCTCGGCCATCCCGGCCAACGTGACAACCCATGCCACCACGCAGCTCGAAGCCGGTGTCCCGTTCACGTCCAACAGCGACTCGTAGGCCCAGCTCCAGAAGGCAGACGTCCCGCCCGACCAGGCCGGATGCGGTAGTGAGAAAGCCAATAACGCTGCCTGCCGCGCTGCGCTTGCTGTGGTGGTCGCGCTCATCGTCGTCGTCGCCCTGTTCTTCACCGGACTGATCCCCACCGGGCCGGTTGGGCGAGCCAAGCGGCAACTGGCCACTTGCTGATCCCGCCCAGCCGACTACCAACTGACCCGCCCGTGCCGCCGGTCCTCGGTGCCCAGCCAGCTCACGCAGGCGTACTAACTCATCCGAGGTCACGCAGCGCACAGGCAGCTCCGCCACCGGCGCCGGGCCGCGAAGCGGTCCTGCGATATTCCAGCCCATCCGTCACGTCGTCACCGAGCTCACGATCGGCGGCACCTGGCCGCTCGCCTCGCGCAGTCTGGGCGGTCACGCTGCTGGGCGGCCGGCAGACGATCCCCAGAGGCCGTGTTCACGCCGACCCGCGCTTTGATGCCCTGGCGGTATCAATGACGATCCCCTCGGGCTGGCTGGTGCTGCCTCGAGCGACGGACCTCACGGACAAACGACGGACAAATGATCAGGGCCTGGCCGCCAGAGCACAGCGGATCAGGCCATTGACCGGCTACGACGGGCCGGGCTTTCCATCTTGGTTTCCTCTCGATGAAGTTGATCTTGGTAGTTCGCAGTCTGTCGATGGTGTAGCGATCTAGATCGATCTGCGCGAGCTCAAAGAGGCTGTAGCGGGATCTATCTCGGCGAGTGACGCTCACGACTCGTCGTTCTCCGGCCGGGTGAGATCAGTCCAAATCCACTCAAGTGCAGCGTTCATCCCGAGGGGTCTGCCGAATCGAGCCGTTCACGTGGATTTGAGCTCCGCCCGGCCCCAGTCGCGGGAGACCGTTGTCATCGGGTGGCGTTCCCTTCTGCCGGGCGTGTAGTGCGTGCTGGTCATCCCGTGATGATGACGGCGCGGCGGCTGTAGAGGCCGTCCGTCGCCGCTTGCAGGAGGAACGAAGCCACATCCGCGCGTGAGATCTTGTGCGACACGCCGACCTTCGTGGTCTCCGGGACGACCGTAGGTTCGGTCTTGGGGCCGTTGGTCAGCTTGGTGGCGTAGACGATGGTCCAGTCAAGGCCGCTGGCACGGAGAGCTTCCTCACCGGCGGTCTTGTCTTTGATCTGGGGACCCATGGCCATGCCGGTCAGGAGCTTGCTGGCGGCCTTGAGCCGGTCACGCGCGACGGCGAAGGAGGACAACATGACAATGCGCTGGGACCCTCCTGCTTGGCCACGGCCACGATGGCGCGCGGCCGCCGCGGCGATCACCGATCCTTTGGCGCCGAGGGTGCTGATGACGGCGTCGGCTCCCTTCATGGCCTGGGAGACCGCCGCGCGGTCGGTTGCGTCGCCTTGGACGACGTGGAGGTTGGGGTTGGTGATGGTGAGCTTCTCCGGCGACCGGGCAAGTGCCGTGACGTGGTGTCCGGCGGCGAGCGCCTGCTCGACCAGCTGAGTGCCGGTGGGGCCGGTGGCGCCGAGGACGGTGAGGTTCATGGGTCTGCTCCTATCTTCGGGCTTGCTCAGGGTGAGTGGCTCGCGGAACGCGTGGATGATACGACGGACCTCACGGACAAACGACGGACAAATGATTAAGGGCCTGGCCGCTGAGCACAGAGCGATCAGGCCCTTGACCGGCTACGGCGGGCCGGGCTTTGCCATCTTGGTTTCCTCTCGATGAAGTTGATCTTGGTGGTTCGCAGTCGTGTCGATCGTGATGGCGCTCAACTGGGCCACAGTGCTCCGCGCCGTGACCGCCGCCAAGCCAACCGCCAGTGCCTCCGCCAACTTGATCATGCCCTAGGAACGCGCGAATGACTTCGACGCCCTCCACCCAGTCGCCATCTCCAACGCGGGGGAGGATCAGTCGGCTCTGCTCAACCAGCTCAGGCAGCGGGCGCTGGCCCCGGTCGACGACCCGAACCACGACGCTCGGCGATCTTCGAGTGGAGCGCTGAAGATGGCTGCGCCGTAGACGACTGGGACGCGATAGCTCAGGGCACGCCGGGGCTCGCTTGCACGGTCTCGCACGAAGCGATCTTGTCCTCGCTGGCGATGGACCCGCCCCGGTGTTCAGGACCGAGGTGATGTGCCAGAACGTCCCGTCGCTCGACGAACCCGTTTCCCCGCTGGCGTGGTCCTCCTGCGCGGACCCCGCCCAGACCATCAGGGCGCCGAGCGCCTTCACTGATCACGAGCCGGAAACCGGTTCGCCTAGAGTGTGTGTGACTCAATGCCGGGGTTTGATTCGCTGGAGCCGCCGGGAAAATCGAACCGGCTCCGCTCCGCGACCGGCTGGACCTGATTGTCGCCGGGACAACATCTCCGTCGCCGTCGGCCTTTCATATAATCGATCCATCTGGTGGCAGGCGCCCCTGAGGAGGAAGCAACGAAATGCCGAGAGCCATCCCGGACTCCGATCACCAACTGCCCGTTGTGACGACTGCTCGGAGTGACGCCGCCACGGCGCCCGGCACCATGACGACTACCGGTGGTCAGGGCATTAGCTCGCGTACTCACGGGCGCGGTCTACATCGCCGGTGGGTACGCGGTCGTTCGGGCCCCCGGCGGGCGAGTCGGCAAGGCCGCCGACACTCTCGCCAAGATCCGACGCGTGGTACCACTTCCCATCGATGACGAGCTGATCGTCCGCGTCAATGGTGGAGCACAGCTCGTAGCCGGCGCTGCCCTTGCTCTTGGCATCAAACCGAGATTCTCTGCTGCAGTCCTCGCCGCATCACTGCTACCGACGACGATCGCTGGGCACGCGTTCTGGACGGTTGACGACCCCTCGGAACGGCAAGTGCAACAGGTGCAATTTCTAAAGAACATGGCCATGCTCGGCGGACTGCTGTTCGCGATGATCGACTCACCACGGTCGGCTCGATAGGAACTACATAGCGTCGGTTTTACAGCGTCACATTCACTGAGCCAATCCCCACCGATTGGCCATGAAAGTTCCCGTGAGCTGGCTTTGTATCGATCTCCTCGCGCACTTGCTCTGACTCATTTGTTCATTTGGTTCTCCAGACCGCAATCTGAAAGCGCATGCCGATCATTCCGGAAAGCCAGGTATACGCTTCTTGATTTTCGATACCGTGTGGAGCTTCACCTGAGCCGCCCATGGGCTATCGACAGTCCGCATACTTAGGCCCATAGCGGCGGAAATATCGACCGAGAGATTGGTGACGAGTACGTCGTCGCCGTGGAAGACGAGGCTATTCGACCAGAGAAAGCCGATGGGCGCACCGTCCTTGTCGATGCCGCCGAAGTCGCCGAGCTTTGCGATCACCCGGCCTTGCTTCGGCTCGACCACCATGACCTCGTCGGATTGATTGCATGCGATCCAGAGATTGTCGTGCTCGTCAATGATAATGCCGTCCGGTCCGCCGCCGGCGCGGTTGACGAAGACCTCGGGCGTGCCGGGTTCGAGTGGTGAGCCGCTCACCGGTATCTTAATAATAGTGTCTTGCGCGGTGTTGGCGACGAACAGCGCTGTGTGCTCCTTGTTGAACGCCAGGCCGTTTGCGCCGATGGCGGGCGGCGGCCTCGTTGGCTTGAGAAGCGGGCTCGTGACCCAGGCCGTTGCCGCGCCGCCCTCTTTGCCTACTCTCCAGATTATTCCCTGGTGCGCGTCGGTCACGTACACGTTGCCATCTGCATCGAACGTCAACCCGTCGAGGCCGGGGTGCTCGCCCGTAACGGTCATGAACACCGAGGTAGCGCCCGTCTTCGGATCGACGGCGAAGACCTTCGGGTTTTGGTAATCGACTACGAGCAGCTTGCCCGTGTTCGGTTGGAAACGCAGGTCAAGCAGCCAGGGACTGGTGCCCTCCGTGTGGACGGTCCGCAGGAGCTTGCCGTTCGGGTCGAACACAAAGAGACTTCCTGGGCTCGTGTCCGGCTTGTTCGCTCCTACGGTGACTACGTAGACATTGCCCTCGGCGTCCGCATCGATCCCCTCCGGGTATGCCTCACCCGGCGGCAGCGTCGCGAAGCGCTCGACCTTGCCGCGGTCAAAAGCATTCATTCTCATATTGCACCTCGTAGCTTTCTTCTGGTTACAGGGCGGATGAGTCCGACGAGGAACCCGGGGCCGGGTGCAGCGCCACCGCGCCTCCCGCAGATCGACAACTGCTTCGCCTGGCCTAGCACGAACGCCGGATCATTCAAACAGCGCCGGTTTTGGACAGCGGCTGAGGGATTGTCCGTCGTCGGGCCCTGGGACGGAACGGCCGTCACTCGAGCGTGAACGCCTGCTCGGTTCACGGCTCACCAATAACCGGGTATAAAGCGGGCATAACGACCTGGGGCGGCTCCTGCCGTTCGGTGAGAGCGCCGACGTCGGGGCCTTGGCGAATGTTCCTCGTTCCAGAATAATTTTCCGTGGCACGCAAGGGCGATCAGCGATAGGGGCGTCGGGTGCTGTTGATTGACCGCCACGCGGAAAAGCAGGCGCTCCACGAGGTGCTCGACAGCGTGCGGGCCGGAATGAGCGGGGCACTGGTCCTCCGAGGTGAGCCCGGAGTGGGGAAGTCGGCGTTGCTCGACTACGCGGTCGAGCGTGCCGAGGACCTGCAGATCGTCCGGACGGTGGCGGTTGAGTCGGAGATGGCCATGGGCTTCGCCGCGGTCCACCAACTGCTCGGTCCCCTCCTACCCGTCGCGGATCGATTACCCGAGCCGCAGCGGCGGGCGTTAGATGTGGCCTTCGGGCTGGTGAGCGGGCCGCCGGCCGATCTGTTCCTGGTCGGCCTGGCCGTGCTGACGCTCCTCGCCCATGTGGCCGAGGTGCGGCCGGTGCTGTGCGTGGTCGACGACGCGCAGTGGCTGGACGACGAGTCGGCCGACATCCTGAACTTCGTGGTTCGCCGGCTGCTGGCCGACCGGGTCGGGATGCTGTTCGCGGTGAGGGAGACGGACGGAACCGGACCCGCGCCTGCAGGCGTTGCCGGGTCTTCAAATCGCCGGCTTGCCGACCGAGGACGCGCACGAACTCCTTGAGAGCTCGATCAACCGACCGGTCGACGCGGACGTGGCGGCGCAAATCATCGCCGAGACCGGTGGCAACCCCCTCGCCATCGTCGAAGGCGCCCGCGCGCTGACCCCGGAGCAACTCGGCGGACGAGCGCCGCTGCCCGAGCCGCTGCCCGTCGGTCACCAGCTCGACGTCCTGTTCGTGCGGCGGGTGCGAGACCTGCCCCCGACACGCAGACGCTGCTGTTGCTGGCATCGGCGGACCAGCCGGGCCCGGGTGATCGCCTGTGGCGGGCGGCCACCGCGCTGGGCATCCCGGAGTCCGCCGCGGTGCCGGCGGAGGCGGCCGGACTGGTCGCGTTCTGGCCGGAGGTGCGGTTCTTCCACCCGCTCGTCCGGTCCGCGGTCTACTACGCCGCGACCGCGGTCCAGCGGCGGCAGGCCCACCGGGCCCTCGCGGCGGCCTGCGATCCGGAGCGCGATGTAGTTCCCGGGCATGGCATCTGGCAGCAGCCGCCGCCAGGCCCGGCGAAGGGTCGCGGCCGAGCTGGCGGCGGCAGCCGACCAGGCCGGGAGCCGTGGTGGCTATGCCGCCGCGGCCTCGTTCCTGAACGCGCGGCGCTGCTGACGCCCGATCAGGAACGGCGGGCTGAGCGGCGGCTGTCGGCAGCGCAGGCCCACCTGCTCTGCGGGGATGGTCGACCGAGCCGACGCCCTGCTGGTCGAGGCCAACAAGGACCTGCGCGACCCGCAGTCGACAGCGCAGGCCACCCGAGTGGCGGGCACGATCCAGTTCGCTCGCGGGCACGTGGCGAAGGCTGCCTCCGCCTTGGTCGATGCGGCAACACGATTGCGGCCGCTCGACCCGGGTGCCACGAGGGACGCACTACTCTCCGCTCTGGAAGCAGCCGTGTATGCCGGGTGGGCGTCCAGCACCCCCTCCTGCACGAGATCGCACGGACAGCGCGTGATCTCCCACTCACCGGAGACCCTACGGACGAGACCACCGATCTGCTACTCCAGGGCTTCACCGGACGGGTGACGGGTGGCTACGCCCCGGCCGTGCCGGCCTTGCGCCGCGCGGTGCGGGCCTTCCTCGCGGATGAACTTGACCCGAGACGTTGCCCTCCCACGATTTCAACTTGCCGCCCTCGCAGCAGTCGACCTGTTGGACGACGCCGCGGTGGATCGGCTGACCACGCACTGGATGAACCGTGCCCGCGAGAGGGCGCGCTAGCCAAGCTGGCCGGCGCACTCGGCTTCCGGAGCGCCCTGGTCGACGGGCCCGGCGGCCGACTGGCCGCAGCACGGGCGGCCGAGTCGGAAGTACGCGAGCTGGCGGAGGTGACCCATAATCCCGGCGTTGTGCCTCCCTCCGGCGCGGCCACATTGCCTGTACTCGTGCTGAGCGGCCAGGAGTCGGAGGCGCGGGCAACCGCGGCGGCTGTCGCACCAGGACGCCCCCGGCAGGGCGCCGCCGGTGAGGCGGCCTTCGCGGAGTACTGGCTCGGCGTCCTGGAGATCAGTCTGGGCAATTACGGCTCCGCCGTGGAGTGCCTGCACCCGGCGTACACCGATGACACGCCGCTCGTCGGGACCCAGGTATTACCCGACCTGGTGGAGGCCGCTGTCCGCGCCGGCCGGCAAGACCCTGGCACAGCGCGCCCTCCAGCGCTTAGAAGGACCGCGCGCCCGCTACCGGCACTCCACTGGCCTTGGGACTGCTCGCCCGGTCCCGGGCTCTGCTGGTCGGCCCGGCCGAGGCCCGCCAGGAGTATGAGGATGCGCTGCACCTGCTCGGCCGGACCCGGACCGCTCCCCAACTCGCTCGTGCCCACCTGCTCTATGGTGAGTGGCTGCGCCGCCAGCATCGGCGGCGGGAGGCCCGTGATCAGCTGCGCGCAGCTCTCGACATATTCGACGGCATGGGCCTGCCCTGCTTCGCCGAGCGGGCGCGTGTGGAGCTGCGGGCCACGGGTGAGCACACTCGGAAGCGGGAGCTAGGCACACCTGAGGAGCTCACCCCCAGGAGGCGCAGATCGCCGATCTGGTGAGCCGAGGAGAGGCAAACCGGGAGATCGCCGCTCAGCTGTTCGTCAGTCCGAGGACCGTGGAGTACCACCTGAACAAGGTGTTCCGGAAGCTCAGGGTGACCTCTCGCACCCAGCTCGCCCACTACGTCCTCAACGAGGGCTCTGGCGCCCATTCCTCGATCCCGGCGTCCGAGGGTCCAGTCCTCGACAGACGCCGCTGACCCGCGCCCGCCACCGAGCGTCGTCGCCGGAGCGGCGACCCTTCCCGGAGGCCGCGATGTGCGGTGTGGAGCGCACCCACCCCGGACTGGGTCACTAGGGATATCACAGATTCCACATCGTCGGCCGCACTCTAGCGTGGTTAGCACCGGCCCGTCCGGAGAGCCCGCGGTCGACATATCGGTCGATTAGCGGCACCGGACGAAACCATGTCGCGTCCGATACATGAGCCTTGTACGGACCTTACAGGAGGAAGCCATGACATCCGCCGTAACCACAAAATCGGGGAAGGGCCTGAGCTACGGAGTGGTCTCCGAGCTGGCCACCTACTGGGAGGTCTTACCCGGCCACGAGGACGAGCTGCGCGCCGCGACCCAGCGGTTCGCCGCCGTGCTGAGCGCAGTCCCTCTTGAGAAGAACATCCACACCGGCCTGCGGGACCAGCGCCATGTGATCTTCGACAACGGGCAGCGGCTGATGTGGGCCACGACGTTCGAGAACGACTGGGACCCCTACTTCGAGGACTTCGTCCTGATCGGCATCGAGCACTTCCTGGACTGGATGCAGCACACCACCCAGTACACGGCCGTCTCGGCGTGGGTCGAGTCATCCGGCGGGGTCGAGAAGTTCAGCGCCGACAACCCCGACGTCGACGCGCACGTGAAGCAGACCGTCGGCGGACTCAAGGCGATCGTCGCGTCGGTGCAGAGCCCGGCCACCGGATACTTCAACAACCTGAGCACCTGGACGATGCCGGAGATCGTCAAGGCCCAGGGCCTGCAGGATGCCTTCCAGCGGGTGCTCGACGACCCGGCGCCGCGCGGAGGCGCTGCAGCACCCGGCGCTGAAGCCGCTGCTGGAGCAGGCCGCCGACTGAGCCGCTCCCGGCTTGCGGGGGCGGGCGGCCCCGCCCCCGCGGACCGGCGGAGAACGCCGCTGTCCAGCAACCCTGAGGGAGCATCATGACCACGGAGACCGACACCTCACTGGAGCTCGACGACATCCAGGCCGCCGCCCTGATGCCCCGGCCCAATCCGTACGCCGGCGCGTATCTCGCGCTGCGCATCGACGACCGGCACGCAGGGCGGGAACTGCTGCGGCGGCTGATCCCCTGCTCGAGCCGGTCTCCTCGTTCGACCCCGACCGGCCCGTCTCGCTCGGGGTGGGACTTAGCTTCGCGGGGCTCGAGGCGATCGGCGTGCCGGCGGAGTCGCTGGCCACCTTCCCATCCGAGTTCCAGCAGGGCATGGCCGCTCGCGCGGACTACATCGGGGACGTCGGGGAGAGCGCGCCGGAGAACTGGGAGGCACCCCTGGGTTCGAAGGACGTCCACGTCGTGGTGGCCGCGCTCGCGCGGGACACCTCCCTCATGGAGGCCCTGGTCAGGCTGGCGCAGGACGCGGTCCGCAACCGGCCCGGCGTCACCCCGGTCTGGACGCTGGACGTGCACGTGCCACCCGACGGACGCGAGCAGTTCGGCTTCAAGGACTCGATCAGTGAGCCGGCCGTCGAGGGCACCGACATCCTCGGCAGCAACCCGCACGAGGCACCGCTCAAGGCCGGCGAGTTCGTCCTGGGCTACCAGGACGAGACCGGCGACGTGTCGCCGGTTCCGCAGCCGGAGGTGCTGGGCCGCAACGGCACGTACGTGGCCTTCCGCAAGCTGCACCAGCGGGTGGCGGCCTTCCGCAGTACCTGGGCCAGAATGCCGCGGACGACGCCGAGCAGGAGTGGCTTGCGGCCAAGTTCGTCGGGCGCTGGCCCAGCGGCGCGCCGCTCGCCCTGGCCGCGGACAAGGACGACCCCGAACTGGGCGCCGACCCCGCACGCAACAACGCCTTCATGTACGGCGACGACCCGCGGGGCCTCAAGTGCCCGGTCGGCGCGCACGCCCGGAGGATGAACGCACGCGACGCGGTCATCACCGGACAGGTCCGGCTGCACCGCATGATCCGACGCGGCACCAACTACGGCCCGTCGCTGCCCCCGGCGTGCTGGAGGACGACGGCGCCGACTCGCGGCCTGATGTTCGCCTTCGTCGGCGCGCACCTGGACCGGCAGTTCGAGTTCGTCCAGCGGCAGTGGGTCAACGACGGCAAGTTCATCGGCGCGCCCGCCGAGCGGGACCCGCTGATCGGCGTGCAGGACGGCGGCGAGTTCACCATCCCGAACCGTCCGATCCGCCGCCGCCTCCGGGGGCTGCCCGACTTCGTCGTCAACCGCGGCGGCGAGTACTGCTTCATGCCCGGCCTGCGGGCGCTGCGCTGGCTCGCCGATCTCGACACCTGAGCGCAGGAGGTTCGTCATGGCCGACCACTTCTCCGGACCACGGGCCCTCACCGATCCCGCGTGCGACATCACCGACGTGTACGCCTTTCCCAGCCCTGAGCGGCCAGGTCATCTGGTCCTCGTGCTGGACGTGTTCCCGGCCACCACCGCCACCGCGCTGTTCTCCGACGCGCTCAGCTACCGCTTCCGCCTGCGGCCGGTGACAGCCACCACAGCCGGCGGCCGACCGGCGTTCGTGGCCGGCGCCGACGAATACACCTTCGAGATCAGCTTCGCCGTTCCATCCCCAGACGACGGCCCCGACAGCACGGTGCAGGCCGGCATGTGCACCACCCCCAGCGGAGTGGAGATCCCGTTCCGGACCGGCGAGGAGAAGTCGACCGAGATGCACGGTCTGCGGATCTTCGCCGGGCCGCGGCTGGACCCGTTCTTCATCGACCTGGCCGCCGAACAGGCCACCCACAAGCTGGAGCGGCTGGCGTTCAGGCCCGAGGGCATCAACGCCGTCGACGGCGCCGACGTGCTCAGCATCATCCTCGAGCTCGACACCGCCACGGTGCTCGGCCCCGACACCGGCCCGCTGCTGGGCGTGGTCGGCGAGACCCTGACCTCCGGCGGACACCCGGTCCGGCTGGAGCGCATGGGCCGGCCGGAGATCAAGAACTTCATCCTCGGGGACAAAAGTTCGATCCCGTCAACCGGGACGTCGAGCTCCGCGATCTCTACAACGCTGAGGACGCCTTCGACCGTGAGCCAGACCTACGTCGGCGCGTACCGCGCCCGGTTGAACGCCAACCTGCCCTTCTTCGACCGGCTGGACGGCAGGATCGACTGGGCGCCGGACGATCAGGGCGTCCATCCGTTGACCGAGGTGCTGCTGGCGGACTTCCTCGTCGTCGACACGTCCAAGCCGTTCTCCGACGGCAGCTTCCTCGAGATCGAGCGTGCGGTGCTCGCCGGCCGCCCGCACACCACCTGCGGCGGCCGACCGCCCGACGACGACATCGTGGACATTCTGTACACGCTGCTGGTCGGCGGCCTCGACGGACCGCGGGTCAGCGACGGCGTGGACGGGCCGACCCAACCGGCCACCCGCAGCTTCCCCTACCTGGTCAGTCCCAATCCCGATCCGCCGGACGTGAAAGCCGTGCTGCTGGCCGTGGCGTCGACACCGCCGGAGGAGGCGACATCATCACCGGGCTGACCGACGACGACCGCCGACTGGCCACCACGAGTGGGGTCATCGCCCTGACGAACCTGCAGGCCCAGATCAACGGTCTGACGGCGCGGGCCGCGGCGGCACGATCAGGGCAGGCGGCGTTGGCACGGCCGGCGGTGGCCGAACAGGCCCTCCTGGTCGACCTGCTCATTCTGCGCGGGGATGTGCTGGGCCGCATCGCAGACTACGAACGCGCCGCGGAGCTGGCCGAGCTGCTGGTGCGCGACGCGCCGGACGACGGCGCGGCCTGGCTGGCCCAGGCCAGGACGCGAGCCACCTTCCATCGCTTCGCCGAGGCACTCGCCGACCTCGACGCCGCGGGACGGCGCGGTGCGGACCGGGCCGCGCTGCGATGCGGAGCGGGCGGCGATCCTCCAGGCGGTCGGGTGCTACGCCGAGGCGCTGCGTGCTGCGCCGGGACGCGGCGGAGCGCCGGCCCGACTTCACGACGCTGGGTGCGCTGGCCGTGCTCGAGGCCGAGCGCGGGAAGGTCACGGAGGCCGGAGCGCCTGTTCACCGAGGCGCGGCGCCGCTACCGAGGGTTTCGCCGTTCCCGGTCGCCGACGCTCGACTTCCGGCGCGGCCTGATGTGGCTCGGGGAGCGCGACCTCCCGCTGCCCGTGCCTGGTTCGACGCCGCCGTGGGCCGGGTGCCGGCCTACGCCCCGGCGCTCGGTCACCTCGCCGAGGTCGACGCGGCCCTGGGTGCCCGGGACGCCGCCATCGACCGCCTGCGTCCGCTCGCGGCGTCCAGCGATGACCCCGAGTACGCGGCCAGCCTCGCTGGCGTGCTCAGCGACGCCGGGCCACCCGTGGAGGCCGAGCACTGGCGCATCAGCGCGGCGGCCCGCTACGACGAGCTGATGCTGCGCCATCCAGAGGCCTTCGTCGATCACGCGCGCCGACTTCTGGCTCACGGTGGGTGGCGATTCGGCCAAAGGGGCGCCAGCTGGCTCTCGGAATCACATAAGCCGGGCAACCCGCGCACCAGCCATTCTCCACCGCGTCATCTCGACCGGCTGATGGCTTGCCGACCTCGACACGCACGACTGGATAGCAGCCATGGACGACAGCTACGACCTGGTGGTGATCGGCGCCGGCCCGGCCGGGGAGGTCGCGGCCGAGCTCGCGGCCGCCTTCGGGCGCAGGGTGCTCATCGTCGAGCGGAACAAGCCCGGCGGTGTGGTCACGACCACCGGCGGCGCGCCCACCAAGGCGCTGCGCGAAGCCGCGCTCTACCTGACCGGCTACCGCCAAGAGGAGGTCTACGGCGTCCGGGCGGCAGCGCCGCTGGAGGTGGTGATGCCAACCCTGCGCGCCAGGGTCGAGCATGTGCGCGACGTGCTGCAGGAAGCCGTTGAACACCGGTTCGCCGTACGCGGCATTGCGTACTTTCAAGGAGTTGCCCAACTGGCACGCGGACCGTACCGTCCACATCACCTCGCCTGACGGACCGGCGCGCGAGGTCGCGGCCGCGCGCAGTCCTGGTGGCGACGGGGTCACGTCCGACCCGCTACCCGGGCATTCCCTTCGACGATCCGGACGTCTACGACTCCGACGAGATCTACTCGCTTCGTACCGTCCCGAACGACATCGTCATCGTGGGTGGCGGCCCGATCGGCGTCGAGTTCGCCACAGTGTTCACCGCTTTGGGCATCCCGGCGACACTCATCAGCAATTCCGATCGCCTGCTGCCGAACATTGACGGCGAACTGGCCGGGCTGGTGGCCAACGAGTTCAAGCGGCGGGGAATCCGGCTGGTTCTGGGCGTCGGCGCGGAGGGCGAGGCGCGTCGACGGCCGGCTCAGGGTCACGCTCTCGACCGGTACCGTCCTGGACGGGGACGCCGTTCTGTTCGCCGCTGGGCGTACGCCCAACACCGAAGGCCTCGGCCTCGAACAGGCCGGCGTGCGCCTGGACGCCCGCGGCCGGATCGTCGTCGACCGCTACTACCGGACCACCGCACCAGGGATCTACGCCGCCGGCGACGTGGTCAAACCAGGCCTCGCCTCCAACGCCATGCAGCAAGGACGCGCAGCAGCGGCCCACGCCTGCGGACTCGTCTTCGGCGTGGAGATCGACCAGACCCCAAGTAGCGCCGTCTACGGCTTACCCGAAGCCGCCAGCGTCGGAGCGACCGAAGAACAGATCCAGGCCACCGGCATCCCCTACGCGGTGGGCCGCTGCGACCTGAGCCAGCACCCCACGCGGGGCCATCGCCGGCCACGGCGGGCTGCTGAAGCTGATCTTCCGCGCCGACGATCGCAAGCTGCTCGGCGTCCACTGCTTCGGCGACATCGCCTCCGAAGTCGTCGCCCTGGGCCACGCTGTCCTGCAACTTGGTGGCAGGGTCGAATTGTTCCTCACACTCGCGCTCAATACCCCCACCTACAGCTACGCCTACCACGACGCAACCGTCGACGGCTGACCCGGCTCACCGGGACAATGGGTCTCGCCGCCGACGCGCCCACCTCCCCCGCCGACACCGCATCGGCGGCGCAAATATGAGGCCCGCACACCCGCCGCGACCCTACGCCACCGCTAAGGCGGCGGTGATCGGCATGGCCGAGGCGGGGCGCGCGAGCTCAGGGCCGTACGGCATCACCGTGAACGTGCTGGCGCCGGGATCGGTCGACACCGAGATCAGCCAGGGTGGCCGGCTTACTGACGGAGCGCAAAGCCGCCATGTCGCCGGCATCCCGCTCGGCCGCGTCGGCCAGCCCGGACGAGACTCGCCGCCACCGTGGCGTTCCTGCTCTCCGAAGGCGCCGGCTACATCAACGGGAGCGACCATTATCCAGCTGTCGACGGCGGCAAGCACATGCACTGAGATCTCTGAGTCGTGGCGACTACTGCATTAGGGCACCCCACGACGCACACCGCGCTAAGAGACACCGATGGCCGACACCGTCGCGCGTCAAACCCCAGACAGGTTTCGCTTTCTCGAGTTGAGCTGAAGCAGGCAAACCGGAAGGTCCTCGAACGACTCGTCGCAGCATTCCTGCTGCTGATGTATGTGATTGCTGTTCCTGGACCGAGCAATGTCTCGTTCGCCCAACAGAGTTCGAGGCCGACTTCGGCATCAGTGCGGCCTCGTACGCCTTCGGCGCTGGGCTCTTCTTTGTCGGCTATGCCATCTTCGAAGTCCCCGAGCAATCTCTTGTTGCACCGGGTCGGGGCGAAGTGGTGGCTGTCCCGCATCATGGTGACCTGGGGCATCGTCGCCGCAGCCCTTCGTGTTCGTCCAGGGGCCGACCAGCTTCCACATCCTGCGCTTCCTGCTCGGTGTCATGGAAGCCGGTTTCTTCCCCGGCGTGATCTTGTTCCTCACCTATTGAGTACCGGCACGGCACCTGAGCCGGGCCCGGGTTACTTCTATACGGGCATCGCGCTGGCGGGCATTCTCGGTAATCCGCTTTCTGGCGCTCTGTCTGGAGCTCAACGGCTGTCCTCGGGCTGCGCGGCATCAGTGGATGTTCCTGGTCGAGGGCCTGCTGGCGGTCGCGGTCGGCATCTGGGCCTTCTTCTACTGACCGATACGGCCGAGAGAAGCGACGTGGTTGCCGACGACGAGCAGCGGGCGTTGGTGGAACGATCGACGCCGAGGACACCCGCCAAGGAGGAAGGCCACGGGCCGAAAGGTGCTGGCCGCTCTCGGCAATTGGCGGGTGTGGTACTTCGCGCTGATCTATTTCTGCCTGCCAGATCGCGGTCTACGGTGTCGCGCTTCTTCCTGCCCCGCCCAGGTGACCGCCATCACCGGCCAGAAGCTCGGCTTCCAGTCTCTCGCTGGTGACCGCCATCCCGCGGGTCTTCGCACTGGTGGGTGCTGCTGATCTTCCGCGGTCTTCGCCGACCGCACCCGCAGGCACCGGCTGATCGGCACACTGCTCCTGCTGGGCACGCGTTTGGCATCATCACTCCGGTGCGCTCAGCAGTAATCCCGTGCTCGCGATCCGGCGGCCTTTGTTTGGCCGCGATGGGGTTCGTCGCCATATCCCCGCATCTTCTGGACGCTGCCGACGGAGTACATGACCGGATACGCCGCTGCCGCTGGCATCGGTTTGATCAACTCACTCGGCAATCTTGGCGGGTTCCTGGCGCCATCCAGCGCGACTACTTCAGGAAACGTACGGCGGGAATGCGGGCCTGTACTCCCTGGCTGCCGTCGGGGCCGTCCCCTGCGCCGCAGTGCTGTTTGCCTCGACCGCGCTCTTCAAAGAAGGCCAACGAGGTCGAGGCTGGTCCACCTGGACGAGGTCGACGCCCATGTACGTGACCCACGAACAGGCTGAGGCGGCCCGGGGGTTCACAGGACTGCCGGGTAGGGCCATGGAGAGCAACTCGTATTGCGCGATCACTACGACATCAACGGCGGCTTGTAGACCCTCCTGATCTGCCCGATGAGAGAGAGCGAGTGACGATGACCGACATCAGCGCGCAGCTGCCACCGCCACGCGGATCCAGACGCCCGGAAGAGGATACGCCGGGCGCAGACGGAGGCCAACCGACGAATCGCGGTACTCGACGACGACCCCACCGGCTCGCAGACTGGTACCACGACGTCGCCGTAGTGCGGGAAGGTCTTCGAACCGGACAGGAATCGCTGCGGGCCTCAGGCGCCCAAAGCCACCTGCTTCGTCTTAACCAACACGCGCAGCCTGCCCAGGTTGACGCGGTCGCGCTGAACACCCGGCTCAGCCGCATGCTGTTTGACCTGGCGGGGACCGCCTCAACGCACCCATTGATGTGGTCTGGCCAGCGGGTGACTCGACGCTGCGCGTGGCCACGTCATCGCCAGTCGCCGCGCTGAACGAGGTGCGTCGGAAATGATCGGCCATGGCTACGACAGGGTGCTGCTCGTGCCGGCGTTCTTCGAAGCAGGACCGGAAGTTCACCGCCGGGGATGTGCGCCTGGGCCAAGGTCGACGAAGCGAGCGCGGCCGAGCAGGCGAAACCGAGTTCGCCCGGGATGCGACCTTCGGCTGCCGCCGCTTCAGGCTACCTCCGCGACTTCGTCGCCGAGAAAAGTGGCGGGAAGATTCCAGCCGGGCGAAGTCGTCAGCATCACCCTCGCGACGACATCCGACGTGGCGGGCCGCCGACGAGGTCACCGAGATCCTCACGGACGTCAACGGAGGCGCGTTCGTCGTCGTTCAACGCCGTCGAAGTATGCCGACCTCGACGTGGTCGTGCTGGGTCTGCTCGACGCGGAGGCGGCCGGAAAGGCGTTCCCTGTACCGGGTCGGGCCGTCGTTTCCGCAGCCGCTTGCCGGGCTCGACCCGCAACCGCCACTGCAAGCGTCGGACATCTGGCCCGGCGGCCGTCCGGGCGTCACGGCCTGGTTGCTCGCCGGGGTCGCACGTCGGCCTAACCAGCCGCCGGGTAGCGGTAGCGCGCGAGACGCGGCGGCATCGTCGAGGGTCGAGCTTGGGTGCCCGCCATCACACCGACCCCAGCCCGGCGCGACCGCCACGTCGCCGACGCCACGGCAGGCGTCGTCTCCGCCCTCGAACACTCCGACGTGCTGCTGTACACACCAGTCGAACGTTGCTTCGCGACGACGACCCCGCGACGAGGCCTGGCGATCCGCTGCGGGGCGGTTGTCCCACGGCCTTGATCGAGGTCGTCCGCGCGGCGCGGTGTGCCCGCAGCAAACCGGCCTGGTCCGTCAGCCAGGGGCGGCATCACGTCGCACGACGTGGCGGTACGCGGCCTCGGAATCCGTCGCGCGATCGTGCAAGCGGCCAGCTCACTGCCAGGCCTCGTCTCCGGCTATTCCAGCCCGTCAAGAGGCCGCCCCGGAAGGATCGTCGGGACGCCTTATGTCGTTTCCGCGGGCAACGTCGGTGACGAAGCAGACCCTCGCCTACGTCATCGACCCACTCTCCTCCGCGGCAGGTCGTGATGCTTTCGCCCGCGGTCCGGCGGTCGTTCTCGACGCCCGGGCCTGCAGGCCGGGCGATACTGCGTTGCACCGTCCACACCGCCGGAGTCCATCCGGGCGGTATGCAGGGGCGGCGGGAACCGGGCCGGCCTGCCGGTCATTCTGCAAGCCGGTTCCAGCTCCTATCGTGAGACGTCACGTGCGATGCTCGCGGCCGCGGCGCTGGCCGCCGCTCGTGACGCGCCTGTGCCGATCCGGGGTCCACCTGGACCACTCGACCGATCTGGAGGAGATTCGCGACTGCTTAGCGCTGGGATACACCTCCCGTGATGGTCGACGGTTCGCACCTAACGTTCGCGGAAAATGTGGCACTCACCCGTGCGGTCGTAGCCCAAGCCCACGACGCCGGGGTGTGGGTGTCGAAGCGGAGCTTGGCGCGCTCGCCGGCGACGAAGATGCGTCGACCGGCGTAGCGTCGGGGAGCTCGCCGATCCAGCGCAGGCGGCGGAGTTCGTGGACCGCACCGGCGTGGATGTCCTCGCCGCGGCGGTGGGCACCGTACATGGCTTCACAACATCGCCGGTCCATGTCGACCTGCGAGCGGGGTCGAGATGATCGCCGAAACAGACCGGCGTTCCCCAGGCGCTGCATGGCGCATCGGGTCTGTCAACGCCGACCTCCACAGCCGCCGTGAAGGCCGGCATCGCAAAAGTCAACATCAACGCGGAGCTGCGCCGCGCATATTTATCCACGCTGGCCGCCGAGGTTGCCGAGATGTCCACGACGACGTCCGTGTGCTGCAGCGTAAAGCGATCGCCGCGATGGCTGACGTCGCGGCAGAGAAGCTCACTGTCCTGGGCGGGCACGGTGCTGGGAGAAAGGATGATCGATGAGCCGAGTAAGGTTCGGATCGGCCTGGGCGCGATGGGCCTTCCGATGGCCGCCAACGTGGCGCGCGCAGGGCACGACGTCACCGCATATGACCATAGATCCCGGGACGAGCGGCGTCTCTTGCCGACGACGGCGTAAAGCCCGCGACCTCGATCTCGCAGGCAGCTACCGGCGCCGAGGTGCTTGTCCTCATGGTCGCTACGCCTGCACTGGGTTGACGGGGTCCTGTTCGGCGAGGATCCGGCCACGTCGTCGCTGGACCCGGGCGCGGTCGTCATGATCATGGCTACCGTCGGACCCGCCGCCGTCCAGCGCTGGGCGGAACGCTTGGGACAACAACAGGTAGAGGTCGTCGATGCCCCGGTGTCCGGCGGTGTCCGGCGCGCGGCCGAGGGCGACGCTTCTTGTCATGGTCGGCGGTGCGGATTCTGCGGTGCAGCGGGTACAGCCGCTCCTCGACGCGATGGCAGGTCACGCGCCTGTCGTGGGACCAGCACCCGGTGACGGTCAGAAGGTGAAGCTCGTCAACCAACTGCTGTGCGGAGTACACATCGCGGCAGCCGCTGAGGCCCTCGCCTACGCCGAGGCGTTGGGCCTTGACGCGGCCCGCAACGTGGCAGGTCATCCGCGAGGGCGCCGCTGCGTCCTTCATGCTCAATAGACCGCGGTGAGCGTATGGGTCCAACCGTCCGATGAGGGTAAAGAGCGCACTCGACATCTTTGTCAAAGACATGGGGCTCGTCCTCGATGCCGGAGCGCGCGACCAGTTTCCCATCACCCCTCGCATCCGCCGCCGAACAGTTATTCCTCGCCGGACACCGCGGCAGGGCTCGGCCGTCGCGACGACTCCTCGGTGATCGAAGTCCTGCGCGGCAACCTGGCGCGAGCGTAGTCCGAGGTCCGCAGATAGGGGTCGTCTTGGACTCAGCGACCGGGCAGTCGCCAACATGGTGAAGCGACGGGCCAGCGCAGCCGGTCTCGATGGACTCTTCTCCGGACACTCGATGCGGTCCGGCTTCGCGGCTAAGGCGTACGCGAAGGCACTGCTGAGCTGGCAATCATGAGACACGGTCGGTGAAGTCCAATGCCGTCATGCGACGGTACGTTGGCAGTCGCCGACCGCGATGCACTGTCCCGACCTGGACGTCTTCGCTGGAAGTCCCGAGACGAGTTGCGGGCACTCACGGCAACAAGCGTTCCCACTTCCTGAATTGTCATCCGCATGGCGATGCCAGTATTCGCGTAGCCCACGATGAAACACATGGCAGCCAGCTCAGGTGTCTTCTGGTCAGAACCGTAGGAGAACCTTCGATGAGGTCGCGGAGTCACGGGCCACGCTGAACGCCTGGAGCGCATCGGCCACCGCAAACTCGTGCGTCACCACCGGCTCGACGTACAGGCTGCCGTCGGCGAGCGCCGCGATGACCTGATCTATCTCGTCGTTGAAGCGGAACGCGCCGACGAGCTCGAGCTCGCGGGTGATCGCCAGGGATATCGGGACCGGCTGCTCGCCGCTCGGGAGAAGTCCCACCATGACCACCCGCCCGCCGCGGGCCGCTCCTCGTATGGCACTGGTCAGCCCGCGGTAATTACCGCTCGACTCGACCACGACGTCTGCCTGGACCGATGCGATCTCGTCGGCCTGGGTCGCGAGCAGGGTCCCTGTTGCGCCGAGTTTTCCGGGCGTTCTCGAGCGGCAGGCTGTGCATGTCGGCGGCATAGTGATCTCACTGGCGCCGGCCCGCTTGAGCACAGCCACGACGAGGGACTCCGATGGGACCAGCGCCCACTACGAGAGCCGACTTGTCTCGCACGTCACCGGCCCGTGACACGGCATGCCAGGCCACCGAGGCTGGCTCGACGCAGAGCGGCGTCACGCAGACCGAGCCCGTCAGGAAGGGGTCTCAGCATCCTGCCGGGCAGGGTCGCGTACTTGACGAAAGCCCCATCGCAATGCGGGAACCTGGCCGCGCTTCCCGGGTACGTGCCGGCCGGGGACAGGTTCGGACGATCCGATGGGTAGCGGGTGACGCCGTCATCCCCGGGGTAGCGGGATGCACCGCGACAGGGTCCCGACCCCGGGCCCGCTGCCGTCGGCGGCGGCCTGCACTACCGCGCCGACGACCTCATGGCCTAGGACCATCGGGGCGCGCAGGATCGACTCTCCGGCCGCCCGTGCGTCCAGTAGTGCAGGTCCTGAGCCGCACGCCGCCGTATGCCACCTCGACGATGGCCTCGTCCTCGGTCGGCTCGCGAAGCGAGAGATCGGCTCGACACCGGAGATCGTTGGCTGCGTACGCGACGACGCCGAGGGATTCACTGGGCAGGGTCATGGTGTCCTCATCTCTCGAAGGATCTTCGTCCAGATGACACGGTTGCTGAGTGAGCCGATCCGGGACAGCGTGATCTCGACCGCGTCTCCCCGGAGTGACCGCGACGAACGTGTTCGGTGAGCCACTCATGATCACGTGCGCCGGGCTCGAGCGGCACCCATCAGGCCACGTAGACGATGCTCTCCGCCACGGTCGAGGGCTGGTTGAAAGTGCCGCACTCAGCCTTCACGACTCCGCTAACGGTGACCGTGATAGCCGCACTGCTCGGGATCGTCGAGTTCGGTCTCGATCCAGGGGCCCATCGGGGTATAGCCGTAGGCCGCCCTTGCCCTCGAAGGTCTTCTCGTCCAGGGCGTTCGCGGTCGACGTTGGTCACGTCGTTTGACCACCGTGTAGCCCTGTCGCGTAGTCGAAGGCGGTCTCCACCGTGATTCCTTTCGTGTCGCGGCCGATCCGCGACGCGATCGTGCCGGCATTGCTCTGCCTGATCCTCTCGGATGACTAGTCGACCGACGACCGCCTGGTGGGCATGTGGGTCGTTGTTGGTTGGGTCGTGCGGCGATGCCGACCGGCACCCGGGGCTCGCACGGCGCCAGCAGCCGGGCGTCGTCGGCCGCAGACGGTCACTCCGGTGACGGATCGGTGGGTCGGCGAAGCCGTCCTCGACGACCGCCCAGGCCTCACCGGTCCAGATCGCGTGGCGGGTGCCGTCGGTGGTCTCGAGGCGGGCGATACGCATGCTCAGACCACTGCTGTCATGCCGCCGTCGACGAACAGGACCTGTCCGTTGACGAAGTTCGACGCCGGTGAGGCGAGGAACACCAGGGCCCCGACGAGGTCTTCGACCTTGCCCCAGCGGCCGGCGGGGGTGCGGGTGGTCACCCACTGGGTGAACTGTTCGTTCTCCACGAGGGCCTGGGTGAGTTCGGTTTCGAAGTAGCCAGGGGCCAAGGCGTTGGTCTGGATCCCGTGCGGACCGAGGTCGGCGCACAGCCCTCTGGTCAGCATGACGATCCCACCCTTGGTTGCGCTGTAGGGCGCGATGCCGGGCCGGGCCAGCTGGCTCTGCACCGATCCGATGTTGATGATCTTGCCGCTGCCCCGTTGGACCATGCCGCGGCGCCACGCGCTGGCTGACCAGGAACGCGCTGGTCAAGTTGGTGGCGACGAGGTCATTCCAGTCCTGCAGGCGTGAACTCGGTGAACGGGCGCACGGCGCTGGATGCCGGCGTTGTTGACCAGGATGTCAGGCGTTCCCCACTCCTGCTCGATGTCGGCGATTCCGCGGTCGACGGACGTCCTGATCGGTGACATCAAACGTGCTGACCGTCGTCTCGCCTCCGGTCTCCTCAGCCAGATCGAGCGGCCGTTGCCTTCACCTGACCGAGGTTGCGTCCGTGGATCACCACCCGGGCTACCGGCCTGGAGCAGGCCCTTGGCTAGGCGCCAGGCCGATACCGCGGCTCGAGCCGCACTGACCAGGGCCGCGCGTGCCGTGTCAGGTCGAAGGTGTTCATCGCTCGACGGCTGCGCCAGCCCGGGTATCGACGAGTGCATCCTGGATCCGGGTCAGGTCACGACCCTGAGTCTCGGGCGTAATGAAGGTCGTCGCCAGGGTGATGACGGACACCACGAAGTCGTAGCACTCCAACGCGCTGCCGACCGTGCTGGCGAGTGTCGCGCGACGGAGGCTGGCGGCACAGTCCGGAGCGTCCGCCTCGCTGACAGGTGGTGTAAGTGGGGGCTTGGGCACGGTGGTCTCCTTCAATCAGGCGTCCTGCGGTACGCCGTCGATGGAGTCGGCGAACCCAGCGGATTGGACAGTTGCTGGGCCGCCCGACGCAGCTCTGCGACGATCGAGTCGACGAACTCACTCGCTCGCCTGCGCCGACATGCAGCGGGGGGCACCCATCGCCAGCGGCGGATCTCCGCTCGCCCAGGGGGGCAGGACCGACGGCGACGCCGTACACGCCGCGGGTGCACCTCGTTGTCGTCGATCGCGTAGCCGCGATCCGCGCCACCCGAACCTTCCTCAGCAGCCCGTCGAGCGTCTGGACGCTGCGGTCGGTGCGTCGCGGGAAAGTGCTGATGGGCCGGTGAATCGTTGCGGCGATCTCGCTGTCGCTCGAGCGTCGTCAACAAGGCGTTGCCGACGGCGGTGAGGGCAGCCGGAAATCTGGCTGCCGATGCTCGCCGATAGGCGCGTCGGGGCGCGGCTCTCGTGCCGGGCCAGGTAGAGCACCTCGGTGCCGTCTAGCATCGCGACCTGCGCGTACCTCATGGCTGAGCAACCGGTGAAGCCGCGCAGTAGTGCGTAGAGACTCGCGAACCTGGTTGAAACGCGCTACGTAGGCCCCGCCGAGCTCGACGTGTGCGTCGGCCGAGCAGCATAGCCGGCTGCCGTCCGGGCGATCATCCGGCCGTCCTCGAGCACCTGGCAGAGGTTGGATGGTCGAGCGACTTTGCGGCGCCGATGCCCCGGGCGATGATCGCGCCAGCGGCATCGGCTCGCCCTCCGCCAGCTCGAGCAGCGTGAGGATCGTGCAGCGCCCGTGACACCGCAGGAGTGGAGGTCTCGCTCGGCCGACCCGTCCAGCCGACGGGCGCAGGCTCAGTAGAAGTCAACGGTGTCCACCGCGTTCACGAGTTCGTCGCCATCGAGGAAGCGGGTCGCGTTGGCAGCGAACAGTTCGGCGATGAGCCGGTCCTCGGCCGTGTTGAGGGCGGCGGTGTGCGGACTGACCAGAACATTCGGCTCGGCCCACAGTGGGCTGTCTTTCGGGCAACGGTTCGGTCGCGAACACGTCAAGGGCCGCGAACCCGATGCGACCGTCGCGCAGCGCCGGCAGCAGAGCGTCCTCGTCGACCACCGTGCCTCTGCCGACGTTGACCAGGATCGTCCCCGGCTTGACCGCCGCGAAGACATCGGCCCCGATCAGCTTCTCCGTCGCCGCCGTCCCGGCAGCGTCAGCACGATGGCGTCCACCTGCGGGACCGTCGACACGATGTCGTCCACCTGGATCAGCCGGTCAACGTGATCAACCGGTGCTGCCGTGACGGCTCGTGCCGATGATCGTCGCACCGAGCCCGGCCAGTTTCTTCGACCACCTCTTGACCAATGCCGCCGAGCCCGACCACCAGGACGGTCATCTCCGAAACCTGGCGCATCTCCCAGCGGCCTGTCCAGCGCCGGTCGCGCTGCTGGGCGAGCAGCCGCCCCAGATCCTTGCGCGCCGGCCAACACGCCGAAGACGGCGAACTCGGCCAGCGGTCCGCCGTGGACGCCGGCCGAGGTCGTGAAGACGATTCGCGCTCAGCTGGTCCTCGCTCAGTCCGGCGGCCCTTCACCTGGCCGCCGCCGCCGGCCGCCATCGTGTGAACCCAGCGGAGTCCCGGATTCGCATCCGCCGTCCGCCTCAGCGCCGTCGGGTCGACATCGGGAATGCCGTAGAGCGCCTCCGGCCGAGTCGACCATGTCCTCGAACTGCTCGCTGCTGAGTCCGGGGTTCGACGAAACGACGGATCCCCGGAGAAGTCGGCCGGATGACGCATCGGCGGATACAGCGACTGGTCACGGATCAAGTCGATGCGAGGCTCCAGTCGCTCGATCAGCTCGCAGTGCTGCTCGGCCAGCGGCGTGGCGACGACCACGCGTAGACGCTCGGAACGGTTGTGCCATTCGACATTGCCTTTCATACGGCGAGTTCCTCAGTTTAGGGTCGAACATACGTCGAACACTCAGGCCATGTCTCAGCAACGACGGCGTGGCCGCGATGGGAGTGATCGGTCTCGGCGTGATGGGTCGCCCGATGGCGGTCAATATCCTCAACAGCGGCGCCGGACCTGTGCACATCACCGGACGGAGCCGGGATCAGCTATTCCGACCTCGTCGCCGCGGGCGCGGAGTGGCATGACACCGCTCGGTCGCTCGCCGGCGCAGCCAGGGTCATCGTCTCTGATGCTGCCGGACCTGCCCGCAAGTCGAGGAGGTCTTGGCCGGTCCCGACGGGATCCTCGCCAGCGAGCCTCGACGACCTGCTGCTGATCATCGCCTCGATCGTCGTCTCCGGTCAGGGTCAGCGACCTGAGGCATGCGGTTGGCCGGAGACCACGGCCGACGCCGTGCGGGTTGTCGACGCACCGGTCTCCGGCGGCGTCGAAGGGGCCGAAGCCGGCACGTCTGTCGATCATGGTCGGTGGTGAGGAACGTGATGTCGCGGACGCGTGGGCGGTGCTCTCCGCGTGCGGCAACCCGGTTCATCTCGGCCGCTCGGGTTCGGGCCAGGTGGCCAAAGCGTGCAACCAGATGATCGTCGCGTCGACCATCTCTGGCGCTCGGGGAGGCCGCCGTACTCGCCGAACGGAGCGGTCTCGATCTGGCCGAACTGTTCCGCCTACTCGGGGGTGGATACGCCGGGAGCCGCATCCTGGAAAGCCGCGGCGACCGGATCATCTCAGCGAGGACTACAGTCCCTTCGGGCGTGGCGAAGTACATGGTCAAGGACCTCGACTTCGCTTCGGCGGTGGCGGCGGCGACCGGCACGCATCCGGTCTTGTTGCCAGCCGTGAGGGCCGCCTTCGAGGAACTCACGGCGCTAGGGCACGGCGACAGCGACATCGCCGTCACGCGCCGCTTCACTGCTGCAACGCTGATGGCACCCGAGTCTCAAAGCTCGCGGTGATAGGACGTATCCGCTGAGGAGGTCCCGACGCCATCCGCTATCTCACAACGGGACAGGCCTGCGGAAGATCATGAGCGCCGTCTGAGGCGCCGACCAACCCTTCAGCCGCCATGACATGTGGGACGACCCGAACCTACTAATTTTGTTCAGCATTTCTCTGCCCTCGGCGCCCCGGGCATTCCTGGCGCTCACGCAGATTCGAACCACGCCTTGGTCATCAGATCTCCGGTGATGCTCTCGCTGTGAACGATTTGAGAGAGGTCCTTCATTGGCACCGTGGATTCTGATGATCGCGCGCCTACGAGCCCCTGTGGGTGAACTTCCCGGATGTCCCACGCTCCACGCACCCCGGTTATGATGAGCACCTGGTTGCCAGTCTTTGGGGAGCAATGCACGGGACATTGATCTGGCGCAAGCCGCCGCGCGCGAATCGTTAGATAGCCCGGTAGCCGGTGCGACCCCGCCTGCGCTGCACTGGCGCGGCGAGCGCGACAATCGCCAGTCGCGGCGCCGGCGTTACGTGGCGTGACAAGCAGCGGTAGTGCAATATCAGGGCTTTGTAGGTGAGCGAACCGCGCCGAACGCTCGGTGGGCCGGCTCCAGCCAAGCCCTGTCGATGCACGTTTGGGATTACTGCATCGGATGACCGTCACATTGACGAGCAAGCCGGGTGGCGGGACACGCCGACGATGACGAACTGTCAGGGGTTGCAACGGCGGCCGCCGAGGCCATCACTGCACCGGCAACGAGCGCGACATTGCGCCACTTCACGCGCGCTGTACCTCACCCCGGCAAGCTGCTGGTTGCCTCTCGACACATTTCAGCGCGGCTCTACGCGGAACATGTGCCACTGCCACGCATCAAGCTCGACGAACAGCCCGTCGACAAGATCATCACCGGAGCGTACGAAGCACGATGTTGCTGCGTCGGGTCGGTGAGCTGCCACTGGCGTCCCCGCAGGTCGGCCCATGGCGTTCGCACCTGACCGGCTCGCGGTGCCATCGCTGAGGTTGACCACGATCAGCCACCGCGTGTCGCCTTCCCAGCACCAGGCGACGAGGTTCTTGATATCTGATCATCTCCAGGCCATCCTGATCGGTCGCACGAGCTGCCAGCGCCCGTTTCGGAATGTCGGGTCGGCCAGAGCCGGCAGGAATGAGCGGTAGAACGCGATGAAGTGCGGCGATCGGTCGGCTCGGATCGGGTATCGGCCGAGGAACACCGGCAGATGTACCGTCGCTCCCTCGAGTTGGCCGTTGTGGACCAGCCGCGCGCCGGTCTGGGTCAGCGCCGTCACGGCAGCGACCTGCGATCGAGCCGAACCGAATGCCGACGCAGCCCGCGGCTCGTCGTGGTTCTCCACGAACCGTACGAGGCCGTGCTGGTATTCGTCGTCGGCCAGCAGGTGCAGGCGCACCTGCTCGGCAGGACCTTGCAGAATCCGGTCGTACAGTCGCTTGTCGTAGCAGTAGTTGAACCCTGCTGCTGCAATGCCCACTCCAGGTCCCAGTAGGCCTCGGCCAGGAACAAGAATCCGGGATGCGCCTCGCGGACCGCGGGGATCACGGTCGGCCAATAGTCCGGAGCTCTGGCGCTGGTACCGACGCGATCGCCCCAGGTTCGTGCGAAGACGTCATTCATGACCAGCATGGCCATGTCGCAACGGACGCCGTCGCACTGCTCGGCGATCTCGTTCAGCGTCTCGATCACCGCGCGCGCGCAGGGCTGGAGCAAAGGCGTTGAGCTGAACGACATCCGGCCATGCCGGGAAGTAAGGATCTCGGCCATTGGCAAGGACTCGACCGGCAATCTCGACAAACGACGCCGGGTCCTCTCGCAGGTCCGTCGGTCGTGCCGGCACGAACAGCTCCGGCTTGGTCGTTGTCCATGGATGATCAGGCGCCACGTGATTGGGCACGAAGTCCAAGATGAGGCCCATGCCACGCGCCGCCAAGCGCCTCGCGGGCGCTGGCGAGCGCCGGTCTCGTCCACCGAAATGATCATCGACAACATAGCCGCGTACGCAGTAGGGAGATCCCGACCACGTCGTCAGGGTTGCCAATCGGGAAGAGCGGCTCGAAGCTGGCGCGCAGGCCGTCATTGGACAGCGCGATCGCGATGCCGGCTGGACTGCGCTGCCAGACACCCATCAGCCACACGCCGTCGAAACCAAGATCGGCTATTTCGTCCCAGTAGCGATCGGGAACCGATCCAAGATCGATAGCTCTTCCCTCGTCCTGACTGATTGCTTCCAGCCAGGGCCAGGTGTTGATCTCGTAGAGAAAGGGTTGAGTGATCTTGTTCAAAGCTCGATGGCATGGCGCCGCTCCCGGGTCCGTTGTACTAACCGGCTGGGCCTGCGGCGAGCGGCGTCACGTCTGGGGTCGCACGGTCGTCGTCGTAGAAGATCAACCGATGCGTCCGACCGGTGGATCGAGTAACAGGTCTGCGACCAGGGCGGTCCAGCCGGTCTGATGCGTGGCCCCAAGTCCAGCTCCGTTGTCGCCGTGAAAGTACTCATTGAAAAACAGGTTGTCTTTCCAGGCGGGGTCAGTCTGCAGAAGTTCGACGCCCCCGTAGACGGGCCGGCGGCCGTCCGGGCCGGAAGCCAAATGCTGATCAGCCGGTTGGCGAGATCGTCGGCGACGTCACGCAAAGCCAACTTCTGTCCTGATCCGGTCGGATATTCGATCGTGAATTCAGGCCCAAAGAACTGGTCGTACTGCAGCAGTGAGCGAATGACCAGGTAATTGATCGGGAACCATACCGGTCCACGCCAGTTAGAGTTGCCGCCATACATTGCCGTGCGAGATTCGGCGGGCTCATATTCGATGGTTGCACCGGGCATGCCGGGGACCTGATAAGGC
>ERZ1370068.969-contig-10886_pt1 | contig 46188 bp, 82 predicted proteins | sample MGYA00561227_ERZ1370068 | MGnify/ENA primary metagenome ERZ1370068 (study PRJEB38410, sample SAMEA6850437) | metagenome | study: Metagenomic assessment of the ecological functions of the soil: analysis of the soil microbiota associated with the... | reverse complement strand
GGTTGCTGCATTGCTGAGGAATCGGGCTTTCCTGACTCCTCGCGGCCGGTGCGAACTCCAGCTGTGCAGTGATTTCGGCTTGCGGGACGACTTTGCCCGGGCGCCAGGGTGAGTTCAGCCAGCCGGCCGCCATTCATCCCGACCCAGGCATTCTTGGTCAGAGGATATTTGTCCGTGTAGGACAGCGGCTCGTGCGCGCACACGCAGTTCTGATAGCCACCGGTGATCTTGTAGCACTTCTCGTAGGCCAGGAACTGCTGCACCGGTGTCGGTCTGCTGCGGGTTGGCGATCATCCAGTCGCGGATGCCTTCCCAGGACGAGTACGCATCGCTGCCGAAGACCAGCTTGCCGATGGCAGTCGGCACCTCCAGCAACTGCGAGCCGGCGGTATGCGCACGGAACGCCGGATGGATCTTCACGCCGGGCAGGACTTCCATACTCGCCGTCGACGATCATCGCTTTGCCGCTCAGCACCTTGCCGTAGATCGCGTTGAAGCGTCTTGACCGGGTAGCCGCAGGCGGGCGTGCGCATGCAGCCGCCCGGAGAGTCGTTCACCGCGCTGATATGTCGGATTCGGGATAGTTGAGCGCCCACTCGATGCCCTTCAGCTCTTCGCGCTGCACGTACAGGACCGCGTTCGGGAATTCATCCAGGCTGCCCGGCGTGGTCCCAGTGGCCATGGCCGATGACAATCTTGCTGACGTCTGGCTGGCCTTGAAGCCGATCTGCTCGATCTGCTTCGACAGGGGCGACCAGTGTTCCGTGCCCGTCATCTTGTGATAGTCGGTCTGGTTCCAGCCGCTGTCGTACAGGATCAGCTCCTTGCCGCACTTGATCACGCCGACGTTGACCGGCATGATCGATCATGTTGATGTTGTTCATCGGGTCGGTGCTGCCGGGCACGAAAGTGCGATCGGGCATGAACGCGCCGAACGGCACATTCATGAATCGGCTGTTCTCGACCAGCCATACGGAGCAATCTGAATCAGCCTGAGCGCTGCCCGCCATCATCGCGCCCGTCAACCCGAGTGCTGCCAATGCTCCTGCCACCTTCAGCCTGATTGTTTTTCTCGCCCTAGTGCTCATGCCGATTATCTCCTCTCTTCTTGATGCGGTCCTTCGGGGACGCGTTCACAGCGGACGCGCGTCGACTCGACGAGCCGCCCGCTCTGCGAACGTAGTCTTTCAAAGCAACATTGCGGGGAGATTTCGCATTGTCGAGGGAAGTTACAGGTTTGTAACCCGAGCACGCGGGAGCGGCATCTCGTCGTGAAAAACGGCGAGTCGTTTGACTCGCCGTCGAACCTGGCGTCGCAAAACACCAGGGGTAGCCGACGCAGTTATCGGGCCGCTTGCGGCAACAGAGCGCGTAGTCTTGGGCAACGCAGTTACGCTGAGCATTTCACTGGTTGGCGTTTGATTACTGGTCCGTAACTCGAACGGACAGGCAGTGCGCTCCCCAGCTCAGCTGCAAAGATCGAAGCGCTCAGCGCAAGAAAAAGCCCGCATGCCGTCTGGGCATGCGGGCCTGTCCCGCAAACGTCATTTGAGTTCAGGTCAACGCGCGCACCCACCGCGTTCACGTAGATGCGCGTAGATCGGACGTGCTGCCAGTCATGAACAACCGGTTGCGCTTGGTGCCGCCGAACACCAGATTCGAGATGACTTCCGGCGTATGCAGGAAAGCGAGCAGATCACCGCTGGGCGCGTGAACGCGCACGCCGTTGGTGTCGGGGCCGCCCCAGCCCCAGCTCGCCCATACGTTGCCGTCGGTGTCGCAGCGCACGCCGTCCGTGAATCCGGGCTTGAAGTCCGCAAACTGCTTTGCCGCCGCTCAGGCCGGTTGCCATTGTTCGTCGACATCGAACACCATGATGTTGGCGGGATACTGCGGACCATCGGTTGCACGCGGTATCCACGACGTAGACCTTCTTGAAGTCCGGCGAGAAGCACAGATGCCGTTCGGGCGCTGCATCCGATTCGACCATCACGGTCGCCTTGCCGGTTCGCGGATCGAGGCGATACACGTTGGTGGGCAGCTCGAACTCGGCCTTGTGCCCTTCGTACGGGCCGAGGATGCCGTAGCCTGGATCGGTGAACCAGACCGCGCCATCGTTGTGCGACCACGACATCGTTGGGTGCATTGAGCTTCTTGCCATTGAAGCTGTCCATCAAGACGATCCACGTGCCGTCGTGCTCGCGCCGGCGCACCCGGCGCGTGTCGTGCTCGCAAGCGATCAGGCGGCCCTGGTCGATCGCGCGTGTGCCCGTTCGAATAGCCGGACTCGGTCTGGAACACGCTCACGTGGCCATCATCCTCGGTCCAGCGCATGACGCGATGATTGGGAATGTCGCTCCATAGCAAGCAGCCCCAGTCCCCCATCCAGCACGGGCCTTCGTGCCAGAGCGCAGCGTTCCGGCCCCATCCCGTGCCAGATGCGCTGCAGCGTCGCGTTGCCCTGCCGCGCGCTGAAGCGCTTGTCCATCACTTCCCACGCGGGCTCGGGGTAAGTGACGGTCACCTGGCCGGTCCAGTCGCGGTCCCTGCCCCATTTGTCCAGCGCGAAAGCATCTGTCGCGACCGCGGCAGTGGTGGCCGCTGCGGCGGTCAGAAAGTTACGTCGGCCTCTCTCCATGATTGGTTCTCCTCCTGGTGTTTAGTTGCTTTCTTCTAGCGAAACGACGAATCGGCTTGTGATTTCCGTCGCGCATGCGCAGGTCACTGGCTTGGATCACGCGCTTTGCGTGTGATCGTCGCCACAACCGCGACACGCGGCGTTGCAATTAAAGCACCCCTGAGCGGGATCGCAATGACAGGTGAGTTACAAGATGCAATACAGCGCCTGGCAGTGAAATCTTCCAGCAACCCGGGAACGCGATGCTCTGGATCAGTGCGCCGCCGAGTTCGACTCCGGGCAACTCGCCGAGCCTTCACTCTCGCCGTGGCGCAAGGGATCAGAGCCCTTCCCGGCCTTCCCCTAGCGCCCGTGACAAGACGCTGGGGTTTGGCGCGGCGGGTCCATGAGACCCGCCGTCTCTTCTTTCCACGCTGAATCCAGATCCGGCTCCCGCATTTCACCCGCCGGCGCTTGATCGCGGTCGGATGGGCGCCACGCGGCCCAATCGTAGGATTTACGCTATGCTGTGCTGCCGCAATACCATTCGGCTGGGTGGTCTATCTTCCTGCCGAACACGCCAGCATAGGGAAGCAACGATGCCTGCGACTTGGATGCAGATGAAACGGATGCTTGCTGTTGCTACGGTCTCACTGTCTCTTGGTGCGGCTGATGGTGCGCTGGCTGATGGCACCGCCTGGTTCACCGCGGACCAAGTGGCCCAAGGCAGTTGGGAGTACTCCCAGAGGTGCTCCACTTGCCATGGCGCCCAGCTGCAGGGGCACGGGCGCGCCTGCGCTCAAGGGCCGGGTGTTCAACCTCCAATGGAACGGAAAGACGCTGAGGGATCTGTACACCTATGTGCACCAGCAGATGCCGCTCGGCAACGCGGACTCGCTGAAAGGGCAGGAGTACGCCGACATCGTGGCCTACATCCTTGCGCAGAGCGGGCTGCCCAGCGGGAACGAGAAGTTCACACCCGCGCTCGCCGATGGATCGCGTGCTCGCTCTGTCGGACGCGGTCACACCCGCCGCCTCGGCCGCCGCTGCAGGGGCGTCCGCCAGGCTCGGCGAGCTGATCGGCACGCTCAAGCAGCCGACCAGTTCCAAGCCCAGCCAGGGCGAGCTCGATGCAGCCGATTCCTCCACCACCAATTGGCTGATGTACAACAAGCGGCTATCGCGGCGCGCGCTACTCGCTGCTGCAGAGGATCAACGCACGCAACGCCAAGAACATGCGGCCAGTGTGCATGTTCCAGCTCGGCGAACTCGGCACGTTTTCTACCGGGCCGGTCGTGTATGACGGCATTCTGTATGCCACTACCCATCTCGGCACCTACGCGATCGACGCGACCACGTGCAAGCAAGCTGTGGAGCCACCAGCACGTCGCCCAGGCGCCGGAGATGAATGCGACCAACAAGGGCGTCGCGATCGCCGGAGGCCGCGTCATCCGCGGCACGCAGGACGGGTTCCTGTATGCGCTGGACGCCAAGACCGGTGCCGTGCTCTGGGTGCGCCAGATCGTCGATCTCGAGCATCGGCGAAGGTATCGGGCGCCGCGCCCATCGTGTGGAACGACCTCGTCTTCATCGGCAAAGCCGGCGGCGACTGGGGCATTCAGCGGCGGCATGATGGCCTTCAAGGCCAAGGACGGCTCCCCGGCCTGGCGCTTCGATCTGACGCCAACCGGCGGCGAAACCGGTGCCGACACGTGGGAGCAAGCCTGGCACCGCCCTGCGTGGCGGCGGCGCGGCCTGGGTGACCTACGCGCTCGACCGGGAGACCGGCACGCTTGTTCGTCCCGGTCGGCAATCCCGGACCGGACTACAACAACAGGATGCGGCCCGGGTGCCAATCTCTTCACCAATCTCAGTCGGTCGCGATCAACGCGCGGACCGGCAAGCTGAAATGGTGGTATCAGCTGCGGCCCAACGACGATCACGACTGGGATGCGACCGTGGTTTCGCTGTTCGACTCCAACGGGCAGAAGCTGGTGGCGACCGCCGGGAAGGAAGGCGTGCTTCACGTCGTCAACCGGCGAAGACGGCAACGCTCGTGTTCAAGCTGCCGGTCACCACGCAGCTCAACCACGAGGTGCCGCTGACGCCCGAGGGTGTGCGCGTGTGCCCGGTGGCCGGCGTGCAATGGAACGGCCCCGCCTACAGCCCGAAAATCCGATCTGCTTGTACGTCAACGCCATCGACTGGTGCACGGTGTTCAAGCTGGGGCCCGACCCCGACGTGGGTCGCGACGGTACCGTATACCGGGACTCGCCAACGGCTGGGGCACCAACGATCCGATCGCGAAAATGGCTATGGCTGGATCAACGCCGTGGATCCGAAAACCGGCAAGATGCGCTGGCGCGTCAAATGGCCCACGCCGATGTACGCGGCGTCTGACCCCACCGCCGGCGACGTGCTGTTCACCGGCGATCTGAACGGCGATTTTCTGGCGCTCGATGCGCGCAGCGGCAAGAACGCTGTACTCGCTTCAACACCGGCGGCCCGATCGCCGGCGGCATCGTCACCTACGAGAAGAAAGGGCAAGCAATACGTCGCGGTTGCGTCAGGCAACAGCGGCGGATCGATCCCTTCCCGGGCAGTGCGACGATCGTGGTGTTCGGTCAGTAAGATCGGTAATTGTCGATCTGCGTTTGCCGGAGAGGCGGGAAGGTCTGATCGGAACCGGTCAGTCGCCCGCCGGGGATATGCGAAAGCCCAGCAGCGTCGGCTCCGCCAGCAGCGTTTGCGCCAGTTTTCCGCATCCCGGCCGCACGCGCGTTGTGCGGATCATCATGCGGTACTCGAACTGTGCACCGTTTTCCGCCAGTCGATAACTCAACTGGGCCACGGTGAATCCATGCGCGCTCAGTTCCTGGCGCAGGGTGGCTTCGTCCTTCGTCGCGTCCCGGCGGAACGTCAGGTCCAGTCGAGCGTAGACCAGCGTCGGCGTCCTGGATTCGATCCAGCGGAAGGCCGACAAGGTGAAGACGACTAGCAGCGCGGTAACCGCCGCCGGGAAGTAGAACCCGATCCCGATCAGGATCCCGAGCGCCGCGCAGTGATCCATACGGATGCAGCCGTCGTCAGCCTCGCGGACCGACAGGCCCTCCTTGGAAGATCACGCCGGCGCCGAGAAAGCCGATCCCGGTCATGATGCCCTGGGCCATGCGCGTCGGGTCCATGCGAATATTCTCCGGCGCTGTGGCTCGGCATCCACTGCCACTGTAGACCGTGACCAGCATCAGAACGGTAGATGCCAGACACACCAGCGTGTGTGTCCGAAAGCCGGCCGGTCTGCCGTGAAAGCTGCGCTCGAATCCGATCACTCCGCCCACAAGAACGGCAGGCCTGCAGTCAGCCAATCAGGATGTCCTGCGGAACCCGGTAACTGCGCCCGCCACCTGCAGGTATAGCGAGTTGGACCTTAGGCGTGCCAGACGTTCACTTGATGCACGGCGCAAGTCTAGCGCAATGAGGTTGCCAAGTGGTGCGAGGTAAATCGAGCACCGGTGAGCTCCAGCACGCAGCGGCAAGAACCGGTGCCGCTTTCAGTACAGACGACAGAGCGGGCAGCAAAAAAAGGCCCGCTCGTTTCCGAACGGGCCTTGTGCTCTACCTGCAGTGAGCGCCCCCGGGTTGTTCCCCGGAGGCACCTTTGGCAGTTACGCGCTCAGCTGATCTCCGAGCGGCAGGTTGCGGATACGCTTGCCGGTCGCCGCGAACATCGCGTTGATGAATGCCGGAGCAAACGGCGGAACGCCGGGCTCTCCAACGCCGCTGGACGGGATATCGATGGTGGCAGGCACGATATGGGTCCGTACGTCCATCGCACCCTCGCCGATCCGCAGCACCTTGTAGTCGTGGAAGTTGTTCTGCTGCACGCGGCCGTCCTTGAAGGTGATCTGCGTGAACTTCGCCGAGGCTCAACCCCATGACTGCCGCGCCTTCGATCTGCGACCGGATGCGCTCGGGATTGACCGCGAACCCGGCAATCGATCGCCGTATCCACGCGCGGAACCGAAACGTTGCCCTTGTCGTCCACTGCAACCTCGACGACGGTAGCGACGTAGGTCAGGAAGCTGCGCTGAACCGCGATGCCCATGCCCGTGGCCTTTGGGCAGCTTGCGTCCCCAGCCGGCTTCCTTGGCGGCGATCTCGCACCACGCGACGCGTACGGCGCGGTATCGACCGGATAGGTATCCCACGGATCGCCGTAGTTCCACAGGCTCGTTGGTCACCGTCTTGCGCGGATCGACGATGCGCGGCGGCCCGATCATCTCCAGCAGGAAGTCCTTCTGATCCTTGCCCAGCTCGGCCGCCAGCTCCGCCACCATGGACTGCATGGCGAACGCGTGCGGAATGTTGTTGACCGAACGGAACCAGCCGATGCGGGTATGCGCGGTCGGCTTCGCCGGTCTCCAGCCGCAGGTTCGGCACGTTGAAGGGCGTGTCGATCAGCCCCAGGCCCAGCTCCAGCAGCGCTTTCGCGCTTCGGATCCGGCATGAAGTTGGACATCAGCGACGGCGAGACGCTGCGATGACGCCATGCCACGACCTTGTTGTTCTTGTCGAGGCCGGCAGTGACGTGCTGGTACGACACCGCTATGATAGAAGCGCGTGCTGGATGTCGTCCTCGCGCGTCCACACCACTTTCACGGGCGTTCCGCCCATTGCCTTGGACAGGATCGCCGCTTCCAGGGCAAAGTCGCACTTCGATTTGCGCCCGAAGCCACCGCCCAGCAAGGTGACGTTGCACCGTGACGTCCTCTTCCTTCAATCCCAGCTGCCTTGGCCACATCGCCGCGCGTTCCGCCCGGGCTTTGCACGCAGGCCCAGACCTCCGGCTTTGCCGTCCTTGATCTGCACGGTGGCCGCCGGCGGCTCCATCGGCGCATGCGCGCCATGCGGAATGTAGTACTCGCGCTCGATGACCTTGGCGGCGCCTGCCAGCGCCTTGTCGATGTCGCCTTCATTGCGCTCGATCTTGCCGGGCTTGCGCGCCTGCGCTTGCCATCTTGGCCTTGTACGCGTCGGAGTCGTAGTCCTTGTTGGGGCCGTCATCCCAGGTGACGTTCAGCGCCTTGCGCCCCTTCATCGCCGCCCAGGTGCTGTCCGCGATCACGCGCGACGCCACCCAGCGGAGCGAACTTGGCGGGCATTGGAGTCGGGTGGATCATCACCACCTTCACCACCCCCGGCACCTTCATGGCGGCCGCTTCGTCGAACGACACCGCCTTGCCGAGCACGACCGGCGGCCGCTCGATCACGGCGAACTTCATCCCGGGAACATGGATATCCTGGGCGTACATCGCTTTGCCCGTGGTGATGTCGAACATGTCGATGAGCTGGACCTGTCCCTTCCCGATGTAACGGAACTGCGACGGATCCTTGAGCGCCACGCGTGTTGAGCTTCGGCGTCGGCAACGCCGCTGGCGGCAGCCGCGAGCTCGCCGTATCCCAGGGATCGTTTGGTGGGGACGTGGACAACCTTGTGGTTCTGCGCTCGGCATTCCGTATTGGAAACACCCCACGTGATGGCCGCTGCGTGCTCCAGCATCTGCCTCGTTGCAGCGCCGCACGCGCGCATCGGCTGGATGAAGTGGCGGATGCTGCGCGAGCCATCGGTGTCCTGGTTGCCGTACTTCTGCTCGTCGCCCGGCGCCTGGACGATCTTGACGCGCGACCAATCGGCTTCCATCTCGTCCGCAACGACCATGGGCAGACTCGTGCGCGATCCGGTTCCCATTTCGGAACGGCTCGTAACGATGGTGACGGTTCCATCCGGGGCGATGGAGACGAAGACGTGCGGATCCCAGACGACCCCGCCCGGCATGCCGTCCGCGCCGGTCTTGTAGGCAGCGAAAGCAGCTTTGGGTACGAATTGGGCCGCTAGAACCAGCCCTCCGGCGGCGACGATGCCCTTGAGGAGGTTACGGCGGCTGACATTGGTCAGGATGGCTTGCATTGGCGAATGTATCGGTCTTCATGTCAGGCCCCCTTTGCGGCGGACTTGATCGCCGAGAAAATGCGCTGATAGCAGCCGCAACGGCAGATGTTCCCGGACATCGCCGCATAGGATGTCGTCGTCCGAGGGATTCTTGTTCTCGCTCAGCAGCGCGGCCGCGTTCATGATCTGGCCGCACTGGCAATAGCCGCACTGCGGGACGTTCGCGGCGCGCCAGGCCTTCTGCACTGGATGCATTGCCGTCCGCGGACAGGCCTTCGATCGTGACCACGACGTGACCGGATACGTCCTTCATGGCGACCACGCAGGGATTTGACCGCCTTGCCGTCGACGTGCACGGTACAGGCGCCGCAGAGCCCGGCGCCGCAACCGAACTTGGTGCCGGTCAGTGCGAGCTCGTCGCGCAGATACCACATCAGCGGCATCTCCGGATCTCCGTCGTAAGTTCTGTCTTGTTGGTTTACCTTGAGTTTCATTGCTCATTCCTCCTTCGAGTCTGAAGATGTTCTCGTTGCGTCACCCACCGCTTTACCCACTACCACGGCTGTCACCTTGCGCCGCAGCAGCCGTCTCCCAGCTTGCGATCCCCGACTTGCCCCTGCCAAGCTGCGCAAGAACTCTACTCCTTTGTGGGCGTGTGGGGTACGGCCTTTGTGGGCGTGTGGGCTCGGCCTGGGCCGTCAGCGCCTCACTCGAAACCGCTCAGCGCGGCGTGAAGCCGTCCAGCACGGAGCCGACCAGTTGCTTGGCGAAGCGGGAGTCGAGCTTGGCGTGCTGCAGAAGCAGGCGGTACCACAGCGCGCCGAACAGCAGGTCGATCATCACGTCGAGATCGGCGTCAGGCTTCAGCTCGCCGCGCGCCCGGCCCCGCTCCAGGACCTGGGACAGCGCCGCACGGCGCTTGGCGATGAGCACTTCGCGCAGGATCTCCAGAAACTCCGGGTCGTAGACCGCGTCGGCCATCAGCCCGCGCATGGTCGGCCCGGAGATGTCGGTCAGGCGCTTGAACGCCGAGCAGAAGAACCACTCGAGATCGGCGCGCAGGCTGCCCTTGTCGGGCATGGGCAGCTTGCTGGCGGCGTGGTTGGCGTAGGCCTCGAGCACCAGTTCGGCCTTCGACTTCCACCAGCGGTAGATGGTCTGCTTGCCCACTCCAGCCTGGCGCGCCACGCTCTCGATGGTCAGCGCGCGGTAGCCCTCCCTCGAGCAAGGCGAGAACGGCGTCCAGGATGGCTCCGTGTGAGTCCTCGCTGCGCGGCCGTCCTCGCAGAGGGCGCACGTCCGCTTCTGACCGCAGGATCAGGGTCTGGCTTGGGCATGGGGCTGGAATGGATGCTATTCGGGCTGGGAATGGATGCACCGTTTACAAGACCTTGCCTCTCGCTTACCATTATCAAAACGATACGCAACGTCTCGTATGTTTCGTATGTTACCCGTTGCGGCGGAACTTGGCTGTAAGCGTTTGAACTTGGACGCCCGAACCTGGCCGGTTTGAGCGAAGCCTCCCGGCCACCTCATGACTCTGGAATGCCGGAAGCGGTGCAACCGCCTTCCGGCGTCGTTGTTTTTTCGGCCGGTCGACTGAAGCGCGAGCATAGCGCAAACGCCGCCGCCTGAGGACTCTTGAACTATGTGGATCGTACTGCTCGCGCTGCGCCGGCCCTACACGTTCATCGTGATGGCCCTGCTGATCCTGATCCTGGGAGTGGTCGCCATCCGCAACACCGCGACCGACATCTTCCCGAAGATCGACATCCCGGTGGTGAGCATCATCTGGCAGTACAGCGGGCTGCCGCCGGCGCAGTTCGAGAAGTACATCACCACGTTCAGCGAGTACACCGTTTCGTCCGGCGTGAACGACGTGCAGCGCATCGAGTCGCAGACGGTCAACGGCGCCGCGATCATCAAGGTCTTCTTCCAGCAGAACGTCAACATCGGCAACGCCATGGCGCAGGCCACCGCGATGTCGCAGACCATCCTGCGGCGCCTGCCGCCCGGCTCGGTCCCGCCGCTGATCGTCCAGTACGACGCGGCCAGCGTGCCGGTCATCCAGCTGCTGCTGGCGAGCAACAAGCTGTCCGAGGCGCAGCTCTACGACTTCGGCATCTACCGGCGTGCGCCAGGCGATCGCGCCGGTGAAGGGCGTGCGCCTGCCGCTGCCCTACGGCGGCAAGCCGCGCCAGATCATGGTGGACCTCGATCCGCAATCCCTGCTGGCCAAGGGCATCACGCCCATGGACGTGAACAACGCGCTGGCCGCCGGCAATTTGAGCTTGCCCACGGGCAACGCCAAGATCGGCGACAAGGACTACATCGTCGGGCTGAACAGCAACCCGGAGAACATCGCGGCGCTCAACGACGTGCCGATCAAGGTAGTGAACGGCACGCACCATCTACGTGCGCGACGTGGCCAACGTGCGCGACGGCTTCGGCGTCCAGACCAACGTGGTCCGCAGCGACGGGCGCCGCGGGGCGCTGCTGACGGTGCTCAAGACCGGCAACGCCTCCACCCTCGACGTGGTGCAGGGAATCAAGGACGCGCTGCCGGCGTTGCGCGTCACCTACCCCGACATCGAGATGAAGGAGCTGTTCGACCAGTCGGTGTTCGTCAAGGCCGCGGTCGACGGCGTCGTGACAGAAGGCCTGATCGCGGGGCTGCTCACCGGCCGCCATGATCCTGCTGTTCCTCGGCAGCTGGCGCAGCACGCTGATCGTCACCGTCTCCATCCCGCTGTCGATCCTGACCTCGCTCATCGTGCTGAGCGTGCACGGGCGAGACGCTCAACATCATGACCCTGGGCGGCCTGGCGCTGGCGGTGGGGATACTGGTGGACGACGCCACGGTGGCGATCGAGAACATCCACCGCCACTTCGAGATGGGCAAGCCGCTGGAGCAGGCCATCATCGACGGCGCGCAGCAGATCGCCATCCCGGCATTCGTGGCCACGCTCGCGCATCTGTATCGTGTTCGTGTCCGTGGTGTTCCTCACCGGCCCGGCCAAGTATCTCGTTCACGCCGCTCGCGCTGGCGGTGGTGTACGCCATGCTCGCCTCCTACGTCCTGTCGCGGACGCTGGTCCCGGTGCTGGCCAAGTACCTGCTGCATGGCGAGGAGCACGGCAGCGCCGCGCATGCCGCCGCACAGTCGGCGCGTCGAAGCGGCCGCGTCGGCTTCTTCACGCGCTTCCAGCACGGCTTCGAGCGCGGCTACGAAGGGTTGCGCGCCCGCTACATCCGCACCCTGCACTGGGGCCTCGGCAACCGCGTCGCCGTGTTCGCCCTGTTCGGGGTCGTCGGGCTGGCCAGCCTGGCGCTGGTGCCGTTCATCGGCCGCGACTTCTTCCCGCTGGTGGACGCCGGCCAGATGCGGATGCACGTGACCGCGCCGCCCGGCACGCGCCTGGAGGAGACCGAGGCGATCTTCACCAAGGTGCAGAACGCCATTCGTGAAATCATCGCGCCCGAGGACTTCGCGCTGTCCATGGACAACATCGGGCTGCCGCAGCCGGTCAACATGGCGTTCACCGATTCGCCCACGATCAGCGCCGCCGACGGCGAGATCCTGATCTCGCTCAAGCCCGAGCACCGCACCTCGACGCCGGAATACGTGGAACGCCTGCGCGCCGAGCTGCCCAAGCGCTTCCCGGATCTGGGCTTCTTTTTCCAGCCGGCCGACATCGTCAACCAGATCCTGAACTTCGGCCTGCCTGCGCCGGTGGACATCCAGATCTCGGGCTACAACCCCAAGATCTACGGCATCGTGCGCGAGATCGAGCAGAAGATCAAAACCATCCCCGGCACCGCGGACGTGCACTTGCACCAGGTCGTGAACGCTCCGGCGCTGCAGGTGAACGTGGACCGCACGCGTGCCGCGGATCTCGGCCTGACCCAGCGCGACGTGGCCAACAACCTGCTGATCGCGCTCTCGTCCAGCTCGGTGGTGACGTTCAACCTGTGGCCCGACCCCAAGACCGGGGTGAACTACCCGATCGCGGTGCAGACGCCGCAACACCTGCTCAGCTCGCTCGAGGACCTGATGAACACCCAGCTGCCTGCGGTCGGGACAGGGCCCGGTGAGCATGCAGTTTCTCAACAACGTGGCGACGCGTGGAGCGGCGCGAGACCCCGGCCGTGGTCAGCCACTACGACATCCAGCCGGTGTTCGACATCTTCGCCAACGTCCAGGGCAGCGACCTGGGCAGCGTGTCCGACCGGATCGACGTGGTCCTGGCCGAATATCTGCCGCCCAAGCCACCGTTCCTGAAGGGCTGATCTGCCCGGACCAGCCGGGCAAGCTGACCGCCTGGCTGTGCGCCAAGCCCGAGGCGGCCAAGGGACCCGACGGCAAGCCGCGTGGAGCCGAAGCTGCCTCCAGGTACCAAGCTCACCGTCCGCGGCCAGGTCGACAGCATGAACACGGCGTTCCTGCGCATGGGCTTCGGCATGGTGTTCGCCGCCCTGCTGATCTACTTCCTGATGGTGGTGAACTTCCAGTCGTGGACCGACCCGTTCATCATCATCACGGCGCTGCCCGGCGCGCTGTGCGGCATCGCCTGGATGCTGTTCCTCACCCATACGACGCTTCAGCGTGCCCAGCCTGATGGGGGCCATCATGTGCCTGGGCGTGGCGACGGCCAATTCGATCCTGGTGGTGTCCTTCGCCAACGAGCAGTTGCGCGCCGGCAAGTCGGCGCACGACGCGGCTCTGGCGGCCGGGTTCACCCGGCTGCGGCCGGTGCTGATGACCGCCTCGGCCATGATCATCGGCATGGTGCCGATGTCGCTGGGCCTCGGCGAAGGCGGCGAGCAGAATGCGCCGCTCGGCCGCGCCGTGATCGGCGGGCTGATCTTCGCGACGGCTGTCGACCCTGATCTTCGTTCCGGTGATCTTCACCCTGATCCGCGAGCGCATCAAACACGCACCCGAACCCGCAGCCACGCCGTTGTCCCGCGGCGGCGCTGCGGCCGGTTGATCTGACAAGAGGTGTAACCATGCAAGAAGACTCCACAGACCAGATCCTTCAGGCGCTAGCCGCAAAGCCGTCCGGACCGCCCGGGCGCCGCCGGTTCGCCGCCGTCATTGCGGTCGCGGCGGTCGCGCTGGTACTCGTGGCCCTGTTCGGAATCGGGCTGGTTCCGCGCTTGAGCGCGAACCGGGCCATCGCCGAAGTGGCCAAGGACAGCCTGCACCACTGTGAACGTCGTTCCCGCGGCGCGCGGCAAGGCGGGCACGGAACTGACGCTGCCCTCCACGCTGCAGCCGTTCATGGAGGCGCCCGATCTACGCCCGCACCAACGGCTACGTCAAGCGCTGGCTGGTCGACATCGGCGCCAAGGTGAAGGCCGGGCAACTGCTGGCCGAAATCGAGACGCCCGAGGTCGACCGCGAGCTGAAGCAGGCCATCGCCAACAACGGGCCAGGTGAAGGCCAATCTCGACCTGGCACGGACCACCGCCGAGCGCTGGCAATTGCTGCTGAAGGACAAGGCCGTCTCCCAGCAGGAGGTGGACGAGAAGGTCGGCGCGCTGGCGGCGCGTCAGGCCGACCTCGCCGCGGCTGACGCGAAGTGTCCAGCGCTTGCAGGAGCTGCAGGGCTTTCAGCATGTGCTGGCGCCCTTCGACGGCACCATCACCGCGCGCAACGTCGACGTGGGCCAGCTCATTACCGCTGGCAGCAACAATCCCAACAGCTGGCTGTACAAGCTGTCCAAGACCGGCACCCTGCGGCTGTACGTGTACGTGCCGCAGACGCATATCCGCCTGATCCAGGCGGGAATGCCCGCGGACGTGATCCTCCGCGAGTACCCGGGCAAGGCTTTCCCCGGCAAGGTATTGCGCACGGCCGGCGCATTGGACGGCGCAGTCCAAGACGCTGCTGACCGAAGTGCAGGTGCCCAACGACAAGGGCGAGCTGCTGGCCGGCATGTACGCGCAGGTGCGCTTCAAGCTGAGCCAGGCCGAGCCCACCATCGTCCTGCCATCGAACACGCTGATCGTGCGCGCGGACGGGCCGCAGGTCGCGGCGGTGCAGAACAACAAGGTGCAGATGCGCAAGATCGTGCTCGGGCGCGATTTCGGTCAGCAGATCGAGGTCATTGCGGGTCTCAACGAGAACGAGCTGGTGGTGACCAACCCGCCCGATCTCGATGCATGACGGCGCGCAGGTCAAAATCGCACCCGCCGCCGCCGAGAAGAAGTAACGCAGCCCATGGCCCATCGTTACGTGCCGCATCGAACGCTGCTGGCAGGCGCCCTGGCAGCAGCTGCTGGTCCTGTCCTGGCTGCATGGTCGGGCCGGACTATCACAAGCCCGACACCGTCACGCCCGCAGGGTGGAAGACGGCGCCCGACGCGGGCCAGGTCGCGATCGGTCAGCGCTGGTGGGAGGTCTACAACGATCTCACACTCAACAGCCTGCAGGATCAGGCGGACGCGGCCAGCCCGCAGCTCTCGGCAGCCATCGCTCGCGTCATGCAGGCGCGCGCCATAGCCCAGATCACCGATGCGGACTTCTATCCCCAGGTCACGCTGGACCCGACGGCCAGCCGGGCGCGGGTGTCCGGCAACCGGCCGATCCAGCCCGGATCTCCCGCCACCTCCTTTTGTTGCAAACGATTTCAGAGTGCCCCTGGATGTGGCCTACGAGGTCGACTTGTGGGGCAAGATCCGGCGTGCTTCCGAATCGGCGACGGCCCAGGCCGCAGGCGGCTGCCAATGCCTATGGAACCGTGCGTATCACGCTGCACGCGGACGTAGCGCAGACCTACTTCGCCATCCGCTCGCTGGATTCCGAGTACGACATCCTCAGGCAGACCATCGACTTTCAGAAGCAGGGCGCCGACATCATCCGGCGCGCTATCGCGGCGGCGCCTCGAGCGAGCTGGACGTGGTCCGTGCCGACGCCGAGGTCGCGACCAACGAAGCCGAACTGGTGGGCGTGCAGCACCGGCGAGCCGACCTCGAGAACGCTCTCGCAGTGCTGGTGGGCAAGATGCCGGCCGACTTCAGCCTGGCGCCCTACCCGCTCGACATCCTGCCGCCCGCGATTCCGGTGGGTCTGCCGTCCGAGTTGCTCCAGCGGCGGCCGGACGTGGCTCAGGCCGAACGCCAGCTCGCCGCGCGGAACGCCGAAATCGGCGTGGCCGTGGCCGGGTATTTTCCGAGTATCCAGCTGACCGGCGGGATCGGTTTCGAGAGCGCCGATCTGTCCGATCTGTTCAAGTCCAACAGCCGCATCTGGGGCCTGACCGCCGGCTTGACGCAGCCCATATTCGACGGCGGCCGGATCAAGGGCAATGTGGACCGCGCCAAGGCAGTCTACGACGAGAACCTGGCCGTCTACCGGCAGCAGGTGCTGGTCGCGTTCCAGGAGGTGGAGACGGCGCTCGCCGGGCTGCGTTTGCTCGCGCTGCAGGCCGACGCCGAGTCGCGCGCCGTGGTCAATTCCGAGCGCGCTTCGGCGATTTCGATTGCGCGCTACCGCGCCGGCCTGGTCTTCTTCCTCGACGTGCTGGATGCGCAGCGGACCGCGCTCGCCAATCGGCGCGCCGCCGCCCAGATCCAGGGCCTGCAGCTGGTCACCAGCGTGGGCCTGATCAAGGCGCTGGGCGGAGGGTGGCAGCCGGACGAACCCGTGCGGATGAGCGCCGCCCCTGCTGGCAAGTCGAACTAGCCGTTTTTCAATCGGCTCTTCGCAGCAAGTACGCTCCGCGCCAAAGCGTCAACAGGCCGGTAGCCACGAAAGCGGCGGCATAGCTGCCGCTAGAGCGACGATCGCCCAGAACAGCGTCGGCAGCACCATGACGCCCGAGTAGGTCATGGCGAGCGATGCGCCGGTAGCGGCGGCCGCGCGTCCGGGCGGGGCGATGCGCGCCACCTCGCTGAGGTACACGCCGTTCCAGCCCACTGCCGTCGCGCCGTAGACGAAGCTCACGACGAACACCGCCGCGGCGGGCCACGACGAGCTGATCAGTGCCGTCATGAAGGCCGCGAGCCGCCATGCCCAGCCCGAGCCCGCCGAGCAGCAGCCGAGGCTTGCAGCCAGTTGTCCGCCACCACACCCCACGCAATGCGCCCGCCGATGCCGGCGATCATCGCGGTGGACAAAGCCGCCCCCGCCGCGGCCAGCCCGAAGCCCACCTGCTCGTGCAGGAATACCACCAGGAACGAGCCCAGGCACATCTGCATGCCCGAGTAGGTGAACGATGCGAATGCCATCGCGCGCAGCCGCGCGTGCGACATCACGAGCCGCAGCGGCTCGAGCAGGCCGGCATGGGGCTGCTCGTCCGCGCGCGCGGCTGCCGCGATCGACGCCGGCGCGCATCGGCTGCAGCGCGATCGCGAGCACCACGCAGACACCACCGGTTACGAGTGCCGCCACCTTCCACCCCAGCGCGTGAATCAACGCCGGAAGCATGGCTCCGGCGACCGCTCCGCCGATCGGCACGCCGGTCTGCTTCAGCGAGAAGATGAACGCGCGCAGCCGCTCGGGTGCGCGCTCGGCCAGGATAGCGGAGCTCGACGGTGTGACCTGGCCGTAGCCCAGCCCGATCACCAGCGCGCCGAGCGCGACCAGAAACACGTTTGCGGTGGTCATCAGCGCCACCCCGGCGCCGGCCAGCAGCAGGCTGCACTGGCTCATGCGCATCGGGCCGTGGCGGGCAATCAGCCTGGCGGACAGGAGCGCACCGAACGTTGCGCTCAGGTAGATCAGCGCAGTGACGATGCCTACGGAGCTCGCTGACACGCCAATGTCGGCTTGCGCCGGCGGCGCCAGGACCGGGGGCGTGAAGACGACCAGGGAGACGAGCGCCTGGATCGCCAGCGTGATCCACACCGAGGCCCAGACGCCGGACATGACGGACGAGGGTCAGGACGAGGGGCTCGTCCCCGACTAACCCCTGCTCTTCGCCAGCGCCTGGTCGATGTCCCAAAGAATGTCGTCGATGTCCTCGATGCCGATGGACAGCCGGATCATGTCCGGCGTGACGCCGGCCCTGATCTGCTCTTCCTCGGAGAGCTGGCGGTGCGTGGTCGACGCGGGGTGGATCACCAGCGTCTTGGCGTCGCCCACGTTGGCCAGATGGCTCAGGAACTGCGCGCCCTCGATGAACCTGACGCCCGGCATCCTGGCCGCCCTTGATGCCGAAGGTCATGATGCGCGCCCGCGCCTTTGGGCAGGTATTTCTTCGCCAGGTCGTAGTACTTGCTCGACGGCAGGCTCGGATAGTTGACCCAGCGTCACCTGCGGGTGCTCCTCGAGAAACTGCGCCACCGCCAAGCGCGTTTGCCACGTGACGGTCCATGCGCACATGCAGCGTCTCCAGCCCCTGCAGCAGCGAGCCAGGCGCTCATGCGGCGACAGCGCCGGCCCGAGCGTGCGCATGCGTCTCCATGCGCGCCTTCATGGTGTAGCCGAAGTCGCCGAACGTCTCGTGAAAGCGCACGCCGTGATAGCCGCGCGACGGCTTCGGTCATGCCGGGAAATTTGCCGTTGCCCCAGGGAAATTTGCCGGACTCGACCAGCACGCCGCCCATGGTCGTGCCGTGGCCGCCGATGTACTTGGTGGCCGAATGCACCACGATGTCGGCGCCGAACTCGAACGGCCGGCACAGGTACGGCGTGGCGAAGGTGTTGTCGATGCATCAGCGGAATGCCCGCGTCCTTGGCGATCGCGGCCACCGCCTCGATGTCCAGCACGTTGATGCGCGGATTGCCGGCCGTCTCGGCGTACAACAGCTTGGTCTTCGGCGTGATCGCGCGTTTGAAGTTCTCCGGGTCATCCGGGTCGACGAACTTGGTGTCGATGCCGAACTGACGGAAGGTCACGTCGAACTGCGAATAGGTGCCGCCGTACAGCGTGCTGGCCGACACGATCTCGTCGCCGTTGCGCACCAGCGTGAGCAGCGCGCACATCTGCGCCGCCTGGCCCGAGGCCGCCGCCAGCGCCGCGCGGCCGCCTTCCAGCGCCGCCATGCGCTCCTCGAACACCGCCACGGTCGGGTTCGAGATGCGCGAGTAGACGTTGCCGAAGGTCTGCAGGTTGAACAGGCTCGCCGCGTGCTCGGCGGAGTCGAACACGTAGGAGGTGGTCTGGTAGATCGGCACTGCGCGCGCGCCGGTGGTCGGCGTCGGGGATCGCCCCCGCGTGCAGGCACAGCGTGCCGAATCCGAATTTTCTGTCTGGCATGAGGTGTGAAGCGTGAAGGGTGAAGGTGAACGGAAACCGGGCAGTGCAGGCTGCGCCTAGCCTTCCCGCTTCATGCCGACCTTCGCTTCAGTAGGGAAGGTAGTTGGGGCGCTTAGCGGAAATCACTTTGGTATTGACGCCGCACCAGTTGAGCCCGCCGAACAGCCGCCCGTGCTCGATCTTCATGCAGCGGTCCATGACCACCTCGAGGCCGGCCTGGCTCGCTGCTTTCTGCGCAGCCGCGTCGTTGGATCACACCGAGCTGCAGCCACAGCACTTTGGCGCCGATGGCGATAGCCTCGTCCGCGAGGGCGGGATCTCCTCGCTCTTGCGGAAGCAATCCACCACGTCCACCTTGAACGGGATGTCGCGCAGGCTCGGATAGCACTTCTCGCCGAGGACTTCCCGGTACTGAGGGTTGACCGGGATGACGCGATAGCCGTGGTCCTGCAGGTACTTGGCGGCGAAATAGCTGGGCCGCCACCAGTTGGCCGAGAGCCCCACTACGGCGATGGTCCTGGTCTCTCTGAGGATGCGCCGGAGCGTGTTGATGTCGTCGTTCATGCACTCGACGTGTTGGATTGCTGCGACAGGCGGGGCAGTTTAGCATCAAACGCCGCGGGCACTTCCGCGCGGCAGCTTGTGAGCTGGCCCCATCCGGCCCCGCACTGTACCCGTTCGCGTACCTGTACTCATGCTCGCTAGAACGGAAGTCGTATACCGCTCTGCGTGATGCCACCCGGATCCTGGGCATTACTGTCTGTCTGGAGCACCTTGGCGCCGGAGTGCACATGCGGATCGCGCTGGAAGACTGGACGGCAATCATGGAACGACTGGCGCTTGGCAGCGCTGTTGAGCTGTCTTGCATCCGTCACGTCCCGTGCAAGCGGGCGATGGCGCTAACGCGCGCGTATACGAGGTCGTGGCGCCCGCCGTGCTGGTCAACTGCGTCCCGGCTGGGCCACCGTGCCGCGGCATGGCGGAACCGCTAGGACGCACTGGACCCCGGCCGCAGAGGCGTGATTGTGACGAGGACCCGACGCGTACCGCGAGCGTCGGATCGGTCGCCGCTGCCGCAGTTGACGAGCAAACGGCTGCCCCGCTAACCGATGGAGGAAACCATGCTGGACCTGTCTATTGGCGCCTGGGTGTGCCTGGGGATCTGTGTCGGAGGCATCCTGCTCGCGTGGCTTCTAAACGGCACCAGCGATGACGGCACACGCGACTGGTACCACGACTCCGTCACGAGGGGCGCGGAACTTCGCCGCTGAGAGAGGACCCGGACCGTCGTGGACGCGGATGAAGGCCGCTGCTGACTGAATCCGGTTTGCGCCGGTATAACCCGCCTGCTGCGCCCCGTCGTTCGACGAGGCGACAGCCTGCGAGGTCAATTGCTGAGCAGGGGATCGATGATTTCCTGCAGTTGGGCGTAGGTCACGCGGCCTCGCTTCATCCACGCCACCTTGCCGGTCTTGTCTACGACATACAGGGTGGGTGTGCCGATGATGTCGCCGAAGTTGTCGTCGGTCTTGTCGTCGTAGCGCCAGGCGACCGGAAAGGTGAACCCGCGCTCCTTCGCCACGCTGCGCAACGCCTTCTCATCCTCGTCGATGCTCACGGCAATCAACTCGAACCCTTTGCCCTTGTAGGCGTCGTAGAACTTCTGCCACTGCGGCATTTCCGCCCGGCAGGTGGGACACCAGGTGGCCCAGAAGTTCACCATCACCACCTTGCCCTTGAGCTGGTCGAGCGATACCGGCTTCCCGTCCAGCAGCACGGTCTTGAGCTTGGCCGCTTCGCCCACGTCGCCGTGCGCCGCGAAAGCCAGGCATGCCGCGGCCAGAACGTATCAGCGCCAGCGTCGCGCGGCGTGCCTTACTGCGTGGTTGTTCACGTTGACCTCGGAGTTGTTGATGTATCCGTTAGTGTACCTGCAACGCGCTGCGAGTTCACACGGGACTGGAGCGGCCGAGCGCGCGACGAGCCACCCGCGCGCTGTCGCTTTGCTGTCATGCAGGCCAGCGCAGGGCGAACGGATGCGGTTGGACCGAGAGCCTGCGACAATCGAGACATCTGATCAGGAGTCGAGCCGGCATGACATCGGAGCCAAGGTACGGGCTGTGACGCAGCCGGCCACCAGCCCAGGGCCGAGCGAGGCTGCTACGCCTGTGGAGCATCGCAGCCATGCTGGCCGCGCTGCCGTTGTCGCGCGCAGGCGCAGAGCGGCGCTCTGCGCAACCCGGTCCTGGTGCCAGGCTGCTGCGTGGGCCTTCGACGGATTCCGGGTGAACGTGCCGGGCGACGAGGGCTGGTATTCGCTGGCCAAGGACGCGCAGTACGGCGACCTCGCCAAGTGACTTGCCGGGCGGGGCGAAGCTCGCCGCCATCGTCGACGCGCGCAAGCTCGATGCGCCGGTCGTGGTAGGGAACAGGAACTGCTCGACTATCTGCGCCAGGGAGCAGACGGCCGCTGCCGGATCCCGCGACGGATGAAGCTGGTCGACTACACCGCCCAGCCGTTCGCCCCAAAGGGCGTGTTGTGCAGCCGGTTCGCGGTCAAGTTCGACGACCGGCGCGCCAGCTTTCCCGCTCCCGGCCTGTTGCTGGTGCGCGGCACGGCATGCGTGCGGCCCGACCAGCCCGATGTAGTGGTGACGCTGAGCTACGCGCGGCGCGGTCCGCTCGATGACCTGACGCCCGAGGCGCAGAAGGCGGCGGACCTGTTCGTCGACAGCTTGCGCTTCCTGCCGTCCGATCCGGCGCTGATGCAGCAGGCGGGTCTGGCCGTGCGCAGCGAAACGCCACAGGACGCGGTTGCGTCTGCTGACACCGGCGGCAGCACGATGGCGATACCGAGGCAGCACTGTTCCTCGGCAACATCTATCTGTACGGGCACGGCGTTGCACACGACTTTCCGGCCGCACGCAAATGGCTCGGAGCTGGCGGCCAGGACGGGCGCGCCGAAGCGATGTTCAACCTCGGCGCCATGTACGACAAAGGGCTGGGCACGCCGCGCGACGTTGCGCAGGCCATCAGTGGTTTCACGCTCGCCGCCGATCAGCGCGACGCGCCGGCGCAGCTCAACCTCGCGTTGTTCTATCTCAACGGCGACGGCGTGCCCAAGGACATCGGCATCGCCGAACAGTGGCTGAAGCGCGCGGCAGGCAACGGCAGCAAGCGCGCCCAGGGCATCCTCGCGCTGGGCAAGTACAAGGAACAGCAATAGATCGCGAGCGCGATCGATCGGCACGCGTGATCGGCTATTTCGTATCCGATATCGCGTGCGTCGCGCTGGCTCCGCCGGCAAACCTCGCCGCGCGCTCCGGCTCGGTAGCTTGGCCAGTTCCCGGACCTGCGCGTAGAAGCGCGGAAGATCCCCGCCGCTGTCGCGGAGCAGTTGTTCGAAGCCGGGAACGAGCTGGCTGTAAATCGCGACCGAGGCGAGCTGCGCGTTGTTCAACGGCTGCTCGAACCACCCGTCGTATCCCGCGAACCCGCCCCACGCCTGCTTCAATCCCGCGTACTCGGCGCGCATCTCGCCAGCACCTGCTGCTTGCGCGCCCGCATCTCGCCTGGCTCGAGCGGCTGGGCATACAAGTCTCACGAGCCGCGCTCGATACTTCTCCACCAGCTCGACGAAGGCCCGCTGGCGTGCCCGCGCCTGATCGAACTGGCGTCTGCTGCTCCTCGGTGCCGTGCGCCGCGACCCAGCGCCTGACGCCCTCCTGCTCCACGGCAACCGCGAAGGACTCGTTGAAGGTGCTGTCACCCTTTGACGTAGACGACCTGGTGCGCCAGCTCGTGAAAGATCAGCCGCGCGATCTCCGTGTCCGGATAGCGGACGAACGTGTTCAACACCGGATCGTCGAGCCAGCCCAGCGTCGAGTAGGCGGGCACGCCGCCCACGAACGACGTCGTAGTGCTCCGCACGCAGCGCGGCGGCCAGCTCATCCGCGCCGGCTTGCTTGAAGTAGCCCTTGTAGCCGACGCAACCGGCGAACGGAAAGCACCACTGCCTGGGCGTCACGGAAAACTCGGGCGCGGCGAACACGTTCCACACCACGTAGGGGCGTCCGAGGTCTGCGTAGCGGCGGTAGCTGGCGTTGTCGGGCAAGGTCCAGCTCGCGGCTGGCGAAGTTGCGCATCTCCTGGATGCGGTCGAGCTTCGCCTTGAGCTCCGGCTCGGTGGCAGGATCCGCGATGACCTCGGGTATGGGGCGGGCCTTGCGCGCGAGCTCCATCTGTCCGTTCACGGCCTGGAAGTAGTAGCCCACGGTCGAGCATCCAGCCGCCGCCGCGATGGCGGTCAGCAACGCCAGGAGCCACGAGCCATCTAAGCTCGCGCGAAATGGCCATGCTCCAGAAAGTGACAGATCTGGGTTGGTCGCACGCGCAGAGACGATCATCCCCGAATGGCTGAGCGGCATCGTCACGTGGTCGCGCACCTGCGGCAGGACGGTTTCGTCCAGGCACACGACACCGTCGTTGGGAGCGGGAGTCGCACAAGCACGCTGCCGACGCCGAAGCGCACGCGTGCCGGCGATCATGCCCACCTCGAACCGCGCCGCCGCGGCGGCACCGCGCTCAGGCACGCCATTCGAGCAGTGCGCGGCCGACAAGAAATCGGCCGAATCTCGAGCGCGCCACCTGCAGCGCGGCGCGCGAGCCGCCGACGGGAGTGCCCATGAGCACGATCCGGCCGGCGGGCGTTCGCGGGTGCAGGGAGAGCATGTTCAGCACCGCCAATCCACCGAGGCTGTGTCCCACCAGATGCACGCAGGGCACACCCAGCGTCGCGACGAACCGCGCCAGCCGGGCCGCGATCTCGTCCAGAGCCAAGCGTATCGAAGGATAGGAAAACGTCGCCACGCGGTAGCCGCGGCGCTTGAGTTGCGCCTTCTGCAGCGCGAATACGGCCCGGTCATCCACAGACCGTGAACAACCACAATGGTTCGCGCGCCAGCATCGATGTCGGAGCGGAACTTCGTGACGCATGCGTAGCCGTGGGAACGGTGGAAATCGAGGCGGAGTTGCGGATTATAGGTGCATGGCGTGGCGAAGAGCGTTCGAGCTATTCGGTAACATGCGCGCATGCCCTTGCCGCTGCCGGCCCTGCTGCTCGCGCCACTTCGTCGTGATCCTCGCCTACATCGTGCTGGCTGTCGGCGGATTCGGGTCGGCGCTCCTATCGATCCGCTGCTCGCGCTGCTGCTGCCCGTGAAGCTCACCATCCCCGTGGTGCTGATCGTCGATTTCATCGCCACGCTGGCGACCGGCATGCGCTTCCGCCGCGACGTGGCCGTGGACGAGATCAAGTCGGTCATCCCGACCATGCTGCTGGGCCTGATCGCAGGCGTCACGCTGCTCGTTAGACTGCCGGCGCGCTGGGTTCTTCTGGCGCTCGGATTGTTCATTCTGGGATACGCCGTATACAGCCTGGTGTATCACGAACGAGCCCGCCAGCCATTCCAGGTGGTGGGCCATCCCGACCGGCTTCGCGGGCGGGGTGATAAGCGGATTGTTCGGCATGGGCGGCCCGGTGTACGTGGTGTATCTGGCCGGGCGCGTGGTCGACCCGGCCCGCCTGCGCGCAAGCCTGTCGGCGCTGTTCTCCATCAACACGGCGGCACGGCTCGGTTTGTTCCTGCTCTCCGGCTTGCTGCTGCAGAAAGAGGTCTGGTTCGCGGCGCTCTATCTGCTGCCTCTTCATGGCGCTCGGCCTGTTCATCGGCCATCGCATCCATGTCAAGCTCAACCAGGGACAGATCGCCAAGCTGCTCAGCCTGCTGCTGCTGGCGACGGGAATCTCTGTTCTCTGGAAGGCTTTCGCCGCCGGTTGAAGACGAGTAGCGGCAGCTTGCCCGGCCAGCGTGCCGGGGCTACCATGCGGACTCGTCAACCGCGCCCGCTGCGGCTGCGCACCGCATCCCGCACGCCTCGGCGGCGCTCCGGATTTCATCGTTTTGCTCCTGAACGGAGGACCAATTGGAAGCAGTGACCAAAGAGAAGTTGATCGAGGATCTGAAAGTCGTAGCGCTGGACGTGGAAGAGTTGCTCAAAGCCACCGCCAGCCAGACCGGCGAGAAGATCGCCGCGGCGCGCGCCCGCGCCGAAGAGTCCCTGCGCAGCGCGCAAAAGCGTCTGGCCGGCGCCAGCGACGAAGTGGCAGTGCGTGCTCGCGCCGCCGCGGACGCGACGGACGAGTACGTGCACGAGAACCCGTGGCAGGCCATCGGCATCGCCGCGGGCGTGGCGTTCCTCGTCGGCTATCTCATCGGCCGTCGCTAAATGGCCGAGCGCGACTCCCGGGGACGAGCAGCGCGGGACTCGGGCTGTTCGACTCCGCCAAAGCGCTGCTGGCGACGGTGGTCGGCATCGCGCACAACCGGCTGGAGTTGCATGTCCACCGAGCTGCAGGAAGAGATTGTTCGGGTCGCGCTGATGCTCTTGTGGGGCGCCATCGGCCTGTTCTTCGTCTTCCTCGGGATCACCTTTCTTGCGCTGCTGATCCTGATCGCCTTCTGGGACGATCATCGGCTCCTCGCAGCTGCGTTGCTTGCGGGTTTGTTCGCGGTCCTGGCGGTGGTCGCGGGCGTCGCAGCCTGGAGGCAGATCGCGGTCAAGCCGCGCCCGTTCGATGCCAGCCTGACCGAGCTGGCGAAAGACGACCGAGCGCTCAGAGCCCCGCGATGAATACCCACATCAAAGAGCTGGCTGCGCGGCGCGAGGGACTGGTGGTGGAGGCGCAACTGCAGCGTGCTCAGGCGGCACACATGACCGCCGAACTCCGCGCAGGCGCTCGGCATCGTCGACCGCGCAGTCACCTTTGTGCACGATATGACACGCAAGCCGCTGGTCGTCGGCGTTGCGCTTGCCGCCTTGACTCTGCTCGTCGCTAAGCCGCGCCAGGCCGTGAGGTTGATCGGTTACGGCCTTACCGCCTACTCGGTGTTCCAGCGCGTGCGCCGATTGTTTTCCACTTCGACACACCACGACTAGCCGCCGCCCGCCACGCTCTACGCTCGTAGAAAACGGAAACGGCCGCATGAGCGGCCGCTTCGCTGGTTTCGAACCGACGCGGTCCCATCGCATCGGTCAGGCAAGGTCGGTGCCGAGTATCAATTGGCCTTCTGGCCCTCGACAGCCGCCGCCTTGTGCGGTGCCTGATTCCCGTCACCGCGCTGCATGTTTGTACGCGCGGCGACATCCGCGTCGTAAGGATCACACTCCACGCGTCTGATTCGTGCTGCCCTCAGCGCGCCGCATGTTGGTGCGTGCGGCGACATCCGCGTCGTACCCGATGCCGACTCATGCGTCTTGACCGGCTTGCAGGCCGCTGACACGCGTCGGAGCCGACCAGCCCGCCGGCGCGGCCGTAGGTCTTCCGCGATGATGCCCGGGTCGGTCGAGCTGACGATGTTGTCAGCAGTAGGCGTTGACGGAAAGCGCAGCAGCGGCTGCGATGGCGGAAATAAGAAGCTTGGCGTTCATGGTGGTGCCCCCAATACGATGTCTGCTTACAGTCAAGGTACCGATTCGGACTTAAAACAACTCGCCTCTACGGCCCGGTTGCGAGGTCGACCGTCCCGCCGCTTGGCGGCGAAGCACGATGCGATGAATGCAGTCTAGACAGACCATGGCAATCCGCTCTTGGACGGTATTGCCGTAGTTTTTGGACGTTCTTGTTGTGAAGTAAATTCTTCACATGCGATCCATTCCCTGCGGCGCATAGGGGCTATGCCGCGAGAGCGCAGGCGACGCGCGACCAACCCGACGGCCCGCAGGCGCCGTCGGCCGAGCACTTCCGCGATCCACAGGACAAAAACGCCCCGCTCGTAGCGGGCAAATCCTCACTCAGGGAGGAGACTTGCGCAGAAAACGGCCCGGCTGGAGCCCTGCGTGCCAGCGGCCTTGATCGGCTCGGGCTGTTCGCCGCGCGACATATTGGTCCTCGCAGCCAACATCCTTGTCGTAGGTGATGCCGATATTTCCGCTGTTGGCGGAATCGCGCGGCATGTTGGTGCGCTGAGCGACGTCCTTGTCGTACGTGATGCCGACTTGGTTGCCGTCGCTCGACGCCTTGCCGATCGCCATCACGCGGTCGGAGCCGACCAAACCACCGGCCCGGCCATGCCACTGGCCCACGCTGTCGACATTGCCGGTCGAAAGGGTGTTGCCACCCGCGAGGGCAGCTGCCAATCGACAGCACGCCGATGGCGGCGGCCAAGAGCCGCCTGGGATTTGAGTTGGAGTTAAGCTTCATCATGATCTCCTGCTGACGCAACTGGGCGAAGCCGCCCGAATCGCGGGCCGCACGGGAGGCGGTCCGCTCCTGCACCGCTGCAGCAGGCATGATGCCGTGCTGCATACCCCCATCTACGGAGCTTCGCCGCCAGTGGACCCGCTTCCGCACCGGAGGAGGCTTCAATGACCCTCGTGTCACGGTGCCACAGGGAGCCCGGCAGTACTTTTGCCCCTAGTGCACCGTAGAGTGTCCCCATTGTGGGTCTGTCCATCTATTGAGCTTGGTATACATTTGAAGCGAGAGCCGCGGCGCGAGTCAGCCCCGCAGCGGCCGGAAGAACTCCTGACCTCTCGTACCAGCGCCTCGGGCTGCTCGAGAGCCGCGAAGTGGCCGCCCTGCTCCATTTTTGTCCAGCGCTGGATGTTGTAGACCTTCTCCGCCACGGAGCGCGGCGGGCGCAGGATTTCCGCGGGAAACTGCGGCGTAGCCGGTAGGCACCGACGATCTTGCTTCCCTCCGGGATCGGCCAGGGCCCGTGCATCCGAGCATAGTATGGCCAGAACGACGAGCCGATTGCGCCGGTCACCCAGTACAGCATGATGTTGGTCAGCAGCTCGTCGCTTGGTGAAGCACCGACTCGGGATCGCCGCTCGCAGTCGCTCCAGGTGCGGAACTTCTCCACGATCCAGGCCGCCAGACCGGCCGGCGAATCGGTCAGCCCAAAGGCCGAGCGTCTGCGGCTTGGTGCCCTGGATCCACTGGTAGCCCGTCTCCTCCTTGAGAAAGTGTTGCAGCTCGGTCGAGGAATACCTTCTCCTCGGGCGTGGGGTCGGTCGAGCATCGCTGGATCGCGGCGGATCGGCGAGCAGGTTGAGATGGATCCCGGCGAGGCGCTCGGCGTACATCAAGCCCAGGCGTGAGGTGACGAAGCCGCCCCAGTCGCCGCCCTGCGCGCCGAAGCGCTTGTAGCCGAGCACGTCGGTCATCAGCTCGCGCGAAGACGTCGGCAATGTCGCTCACGCTGAAGCGCGGCTGGTTCGGGACGGAACGAGAAGCGCGTAGCCTGGCAGCGACGGCGCGATCACGGTGAAGGCATCGGCCGGGATTGCCGCCGAAGCGCGCCGGGTCCGTCAGCAGGGAATGAGCTTGTGGAACTCGAACACCGAGCCCGGGCCAGCCGTGCGAGAGCAGCAGCGGCATCGGATTCGGGCCCCATGCCTCGCCTCGTGGATGAAATGCAGCTCGATGCCCGCCGAGCGGCGACCGTGAACTGGCGGAAGGCGTTGAGCTTGGCCTCCTGCGCGCGCCAGTCGAAGCCGGTCGCGCCAATAGCTCACCGAGCCGTTGCATGTAACCGACGCTGGTTCCCGTGCGTCCAGGGCTCGCAGCGGCGGCTCGTCGGGCAACGCGCGCGCGCCAGGCGCTGACGCAGATCATCCAGCACGTCGTCGGGAACGCGGACCTGGAATGGCTTCTGTGGCAGCTTCGCTGTCATGGTAAGTCCTCAGGCGAGATGCAGATCGGGCGATTGTTCCAGGCCGGCTTCAACAGGTCCAATACTGTTCACAGCACGATTTGATAGGTCACGCGTATCGTGCCGGAACGGCGATGTCACGCTTGTGTGCGCGCAACGGCGGTCGCGGCTTATCCGCTACACGGTACCGCGCCATGAACCCGCGGTCGATCCAGTCCTTCCAGCGCCATACCCAGGCGCCCTCCGCGGATAGCCCACCCCAGGATGCGATGGCATAACGATTTCCCGTACTGATCCAGCTGCAGCGCGCGTCGGCTGGGCCTGAATACCCGCGGCTGCTGACCGCGCAGCACCAGGCTCAGGTTCTCCGCTGGGGCGGTGGGCCTTGGCGCACTGGCGTACACCCCAGATTTCGGCCGCGCCTGGCTCACCATGGTGGCGACGTCCCCGCGGCGAACACCTGGGGGGTGAGAAATCGGAGCGCAGGCAGTCGTCGATAAGCTGAACCCCGCGCTATCCGTGCGCAGGCCGCCGTCGCCGAGCCAGCGCCGGAGCCGCCGGACCGGTGACCCAGATGAAGCGGTCGGCCGGCACACGGTCGCCACCATCGAGCAACAGCTCGCGCTCGTCCGCCCCCACGACGAGGCTGCGGGTCCTGACTGCGATGTCGCGAGCGCGCAGCACAGCTCGGCCTCCTGCGCACGCTGGAGCCGTGGTCGGGCAGGATCGCGTCCGTGAGCGTCAGTAGCGTGAATCGCGCCGCCCGGTGCGGGGCCCCTTTGTCGGAGCCGGTACTGCATGGCGAGACAGAGCTCGATCCCCGGCGCCGGCGCCGACGATGGCGATGTTCAGATCGCGCTCGCCGGCCTCCTGGATCACTCCGATCCCAGGCGGCGAGGAAACGGTCAACCGGTTTCACCGGCAACCGAGCCGCACCGACTCGCCGAACGGATACGTGTCGGGCATGGAGCCAACATCCAGCGATACGACATCGTAGGGGACTTCGACGCTGTCGGCGCAGTGGACTCGTCTTGCGCTCGAGGTCCAAGCCGATGGCGATGTCGCGGAGAAAGTGCGCGCCGGCGAAGCCGCACAGCACCTCCAGGTCGATATGGCAGGCGCGCCAGCCGTAGTGGCCCGCGACGAGTCCGAAAGCAGCATGCCCGAGTACACCGTATGGCGGCCAGGGCTGATCAAAGTGATCTCGACATCCGGGATTGGCGAGCGGCCGAATCCGGCGCAACACCTCTGACGTGTGCGTGCCCGCCCCCGACCAGCACCAGGCGCTTCACGGCGCGGCGTACAGACGGTTGAGACCGGCCGCGAGCGCACCGAGCTCGCCGTCGGCCAGCAGACGCTCGTAGTCCCCGGGCCGATCCCCAGGTCCCAGCGGGACTGGCAGTTCTCGTGTCCCAGCTCAGCGCGAGTGCTGCAAAGCCGCATCCGGGTCTGTGTCAGCACCCCGATCGGTGCTCCAGGCGTATCCCCTCGAACACGCGTGGCTCGCTGCGGCGGCAATCCGATCAGGTGGTAATGCCGCCGTCCTCCACCGGTCCGACCCACCACATCGTGCCCGTCGTCGAGGGCATCTCTTGCACGCTGGAAGTCCTCCGGGCCGTGCGTACAGGACAGTCAGTGCCGACCAGGATTGCGCGGGAAGTGGCGCTCGAGCGGGAAGGCGGAAGGCCCTCGGCCATGCGTTCACCCAGATCGCCCTCGCCTTGGTGCTGGAGCGCAATGCCGTAATCGACGGCGATCTCCTGGAAGAGGTGTGATAGCGCCGGCGCGCCTATCCACCGGGCCGACATCGGATGCCAGCGCGGTATCGATCGCATGCCGCACGCAGCCGCGCGTGCTGTCTCGCGCCATCGGCAGGCGCGGAATCAAGCGATATGTCTTGACCTGGCCCGGCGCGGGCGCCTTCGCAAGCACGGCGACTGGCACAAGCCTCAGCGGCCGCGGTCATACATTCTTGCCAACCGCGCGACCCCGAAATAAGCGCAGCCGCAGCCACCACATGAGCAGGATCGTTCGCACCACCGCCGCGCTCCCAACGGCGTGCTGACGTATGAACCGGCGTACGGCCACGCAAAGCGGATGCGACACCCGCCGAAGTTTGTGCGACAGGGCGATGTCCTCCATGAGCGCGATAGGCGGATAAGCCCCCAGGCGCAGGAACAGCTCACGCGACACGAAGATCGCCTGGTCGCCGGTGCAGATACCGGTCAGCCGCGATCGGAGGTTCATCAGCGCACCAACCACTCGCAGCAACCCATGCCCGCCGTCGATGCGCACGTCGAAGCGGCCCCATTCCCGTCCGGTGCCTGCCATTTCATCCAGAGCAGGCGACCCGCGTGCGCCGGCGCGGGTGTCGGCGTGCAGAAACAGCAGCACGTCGCCGCGCGCTGCTTGCGCGCCGCGGTTCATCTGGTGCGCGCCCCGCGCTCTGCAGTGAGCACGCCATGTCGCCAGCGTCGCGCCAGCCGCGCGCTGCCGTCCATGCTGCCGCCGTCCACGACGATCACCCGTGGCCACTCGGCGCGCAGGTGACTGTAATCGCGCGAGCGCGCTCGATACGCGTGCGCTTCGTTGAGCACCGGCATCACGATCGACAGGCCAGTTCACCCGATCAACCACGTTTCACCCTCGCACCCATGCATGATAGCGCTCGAGCCAGCGCAGCACGCTTTGGGGCGCGTGCGCCCGCTTCCAGTTGCCGGCGGCAGTACTTGTTGGCCTCGGCCATGGGTGGGATAGATGTGGATCGTGCCCAGGATACTGGTTCAGGCCCGATGCCGTGCTTCATCGCGCTGATGAACTCGACCATCACATCGCCGGCGTGCTGCGCCGACGATCGTCGCGCCGAGGATGCGGTCCTTGCCCGGCGCCGTGAGCACCTTCACCACGCCGTGGGCCTCTTCGTCGGCGATGGCGCGGTCGAGCTCGTCGATAGCGTGGTCGTGACTTCGTAAGCCACTGCCCTCGTCCTTGGCCTCGGTCTCATTCAGACCCACGCGCGCGACTTCTGGATCGGTAAACGTCGGCCCAAGGGATCACCGAGTAGTCGGCGCGGAACTTCCGGAACCGCCCGAACAAGCGCGTTGACCGGCGGCGTACCACGCCTGGTGCGAAGCGGTGTGAGTGAACTGGATACGGGTCCCGCCACGTCGCCGCAGGCGTAGAATGTTGGGATAGACGCGTCTGCAGGTACTCGTTCGTTTCCATCGTGCGCTGTGTCGTCGTGCCGATGCCCAGCTCCTCCAGGCCGTAGCCGGTCGTGTTGGCCACGCGGCCCGACGGCGACACAGTGCAGCAGATCGAAGGGTGATGCGTACTCTCCGCCGCCCTGCGCGCTCGGCGATCAGCACCTTCTCACCGTTCTCGACCACGAACCGCTTGGCCTTGTGGCCGGTGAGCACGCTCGATCCCCTCAGTCAGCGAAACGCCGCGCGACCATGATCTGAGGATCTCCGGATCTTCGCGAATCAGCAATCCGCGGCAGCCATCTCCACCTGTGCCACCTGTGCGAGCCGAAGCGCGCAAAGCATTGCGCCAGCTCGCAGCCGATCGGGCCGCCGCCCAGGACCAGCAGCCGCTTGGGCAGTGCGCGCAGGTCCCACATCGTCTCCGAGGTCACATAGCCCACGTCCTCGATGCCGGGTATCGGCGGCACGAAGGCCGGCCGCCGGTGGCGATGACGATGGCGCGAGTCGTCAAGTCGCTGCTTGCCTTCGCCGGTGGTAACCTCCACCGACCAAGGCGAGGTGATCCGCGCCTCGCCGTGGATGCATTCGACCCCCAGACGCCGCTATAGCGCTCCGCCGAGTCGTGCGGCTCGATGGTCCGGATGCACGCGTTGCACGCGCTCCATGACGTCGGCGAAGTCGAAGTCTGCGCTCGCAGTCCGGATGCCCAGTTGCTGCTGAGCGGCGGATGTTGGCCAGCAGCTGGCCGATCGGATCAGCGCCTTGGACGGCACGCAACCGGTGTAGGAGGCAGTCGCCGCCCATGCGGTGCTTCTCGATCAGCGTGACCTTGGCTTTGACCGCCGCGGCGATGTAGGCGGACACCAGTCCGGCGGAGCCGGCGCCGATCACGATCAAATTGCGGTCGAACGTGCGGGGCTTCGCCCATTTCGCAGTACACGCGCCGTGCCTTGATCCAGGTCCACCAGCTTCTTCGCCGCCAGCAGGGAAGAGGCCCAGCAGCGCGAAGGAGATCAGCAACCCGGGCGACAGGATACCGTGTGAGCGAGTCGATCTTGCGCGAGTTGAGTGCCGGCGTTCACATAGACGATCGTGCCGAGCAGCATGCCGAGCTGGCTCACCCAGTAGAAGGTACCGGTCTCGCATGGGCGTGAGCCCCATGACCAGGTTGATCACGAAGAACGGGAAGGCTGGCACCAGGCGCAGGGTGAACAGATAGAGAGCGCCGTCCTTCTCCACGCCAGCGTTGACGACGCGCAGCTTGTCGCCGAACTTGCGCTGGATCGCGTCGCGGAACAGGAAGCGGCTGCGCGAGGAAGGCCACGGTGGCGCCGATACTGGAAGCGAACGACACGATCAGCGTGCCCCACACCAGCCCGAAGACGGCGCCGCCCGCCAGCGTCATGATGCGCGGCGCCGGGAGCGACAACCCGGTCACGGCGACGTAGATCAGAAAGTAGACGAGCGCGGTCTGCCACGGATGCTCGCGCGGTACCAGGCGTCGATCGCCGCCTGCTGCGCCTTGAAGTAATCCAGGCTGAAGTAGCGGCCGAGATCGAAAACGAAATAGGCGGCGACGAGCGCCGCCACGCAGCAGAACGGCGATGCAGCCGGGCTCTTGCTCATCCGGTGCGTGCTTAGGAGCTCGAACGCTTAATCACGAGCAGCGCGCCGCCGCAGCTGCTGCCCTGTCCGGCGGTGCAGCCGTAGCAGTGGTCGGCCACCACGATCGGGTTGCCGTCGAGGTCTTTGCCGATCAGGTCGGCGAGCTTCACGCGCGGCTTGCCGCGCCAGAGCGCGGCAGGCCGAGCATCTGGTTGAAGTCGCAGTCGTAGACGTAGCCCTGCCAATCCACCGACAGCAGGGTGCGGCACATCACGCCGTCGAGATTGTCGTCGCGGTAGGCGTGCTTGAGCAGCTGTCGAGGTAGGCGCTCGAACTGGCCCTTCGAGATGCAGCGTCGCTGCCGAAGCGCTGGATCGGCATGTTGGCGAGCGTGTAGAGCTGATTGAACACGATGCCGTAGTTGCTCGCCCAGATGCGCTTGTAGTCGCTGCTCGAGCTGCGCCTGCGGCGGCGGCAGCGACGGGCCCTGCGGGTTGTAGACGAGGTTGAGCGTGAGGCCCGCTGCCGTCGTCGCCGTAGCCGAGCGCGTTGAGCTTCCGCAGCGCGCGGATGCTGGCCATCGAACACGCCCTCGCCGCGCTGGCGGTCGACGTTGTCCTCCAGGTAGCAGGGCATCGAGGCGACGACCTCGACCTGGTTGGCGGCGAGGAACTCGGCCAGGTCCTCCTGGCCGGGCTGCTCCAGGATGGTGAGGTTGCAGCGGTCCATCACGCGCACGCCGAGCGCGCGCGCGGCGCTCACCAGATAGCGGAAATGCGGATTCAGCTCCGGCGCGCCGCCGGTGATGTCGAGCGTCGGCACGCGCACGGCTCGCAGGAACGCGAGCACCTCGTCGGCGACCTCGCGCGCCCATCATCCTCGGTGCGCGTCGGTCCGGCGTTCACGTGGCAGTGCACGCAGCTCTGGTTGCACTTATAGCCGACGTTGACCTGCAGCGTGTCGAGCCGGCGGCGGCGGATGGCCGGGAAAGGTCGTTTCCCGCAGGAGGGAGCGTGGCGTGCATCGGCATTCCCTAAGCTTTGTCGTCGGAGGCAGATTACCCCCAATGGCCGGAGCAAGCAAAGACGCCCCTGGTGAGGTTAGAGTTGGATTTCAGTGCAAAGCGACATGACGGTATGCTTGTTGCGAAGGTGCTCGCAGCGCCCACCCGCCAAAGCTGGATGAAACGGCGGACACCGCGGTAAGCGTCTCTCGCAGCTTCGGACGCGAAAGAGGAACGATCCCGCGCGCCAGCGACGGGCCAGGGGAGGAGACAGACTTGAACGCGAGCTTCAGCCGGTGAGCGTCGTCCCGTTCGTCTTCGACGTTCTCGCCTACAGCGCGATCTTCGTGCTGGTGGTTCTCGGGCTGGGCGTAATAGCCAGCATGATGGGCATCTTCAACTTCGCCCACGGCGAGTTCGTCCTGCTCGGCGCTTACACCGTCTATCTCCTCCAGCAGCAGGGCGTCCCGACATGGGCGGGCATGATGGCGGCACCGTTTGCGGTCGCGCTCGTCGGGCTGCTGCTCGAGCGCACAGTAATCCGCAGGTTCTATGCCGCTCCCGTGGTGGCCATGCTGCGGCACCTACGCGATCGGACTGCGCGCTGCGGGAAGGCGTGCGCGGGTTGCTCGGCAGGCAGTTCTACTCGGTGACCGCACCCTGGTAGGCTCCTTCGCGATCGGTGGTGCGTCGATCTCCAAGTGGCGTACCGCTGTGATCCTGATCACGCTGGCGGCGATGATCGGTTCCTGGCTGCTGCTTTGCGCGCACCCGGTTCGGCCTGCAAGTGCGCGCATCTCTCGAGAACCCCCGCGCTCGCCCGCGCTTCGGGCATTTCCACCGGCAAGGTCTACGCCGCCACCTTCGCCTTCGGCGCTGCACTGGCGGGACTTGCAGGCGCCCTGATGGTGCCGATCTATTCGCTCAGCGCGGACATGGGCGTGCCTTCACTGATCAAGTCCTTCCTCGCGGTGATGCTGGGTGGCGCGGGGAGGATTCGAGGGCGCGATGGCGGGCGCGGCATTCGTCGGCGCCAGCAGCGCCGCTCTCCCGTGGTTCATCAAACCGGTTGTCGCGGATGTACTGGTCTTCATGCTCGCGATCGCGATCGTGAAGGTTTGGCCGCAAGGCCTGTTGTCTCGCTGGAGGACGTGACAGATGTCGAAACGCAAACTCGAAATCGAACAGCGGCTCCAATCGTATTCGCGCCGCCTGTTCCTGCAGCGCGCCAGTCTTCTGGGCGGAATGATTGCCCTGGGCGGCGGCAGCTATCTGTACAACCCCAAGGGTTCGTGGGCGGCCGATCCCATCAAAGTGGGAATTGCGACCGATCTGACCGGTCCGATCAGCTGGGGCGGCATCCCCAACGCTAACGTGGCCCGGATGGTCATCGACGACATGAATGCCAGCGGCGGTCTGCTCGGCCGGCCCCTGCAGATCGTGCTGGAGGATACCGCCACCAACGAGGCGCTGGCCGTCACCAAAGTGCGCAAGCTCGTGACCCAGGACAAGGTGGATGTGGTGCTGGGGGCATTACAAGCTCGATGCGCAACGCCATCAAGGACACCATCGTCAATCGCGGCAAGACCCTGTACATCTATCACCCGCAGCTGTACGAAGGCAAGAGTGCACGCCCTACCTGTTCTGCACCGGCCCCACGCCGGCGCAGCAATGCGACACCTTCATCCCGTGGCTGATCAAAAACGGCGGCAAGAAATTCTATCTGCCCTCGGCCGATTACGTGTGGCCGCACGTGCTCAACGCAGTACGCGCGCTCGGTCATCGAGAAGAACGGCGGCGAGGTGGTGGGGGAAGAATATCTCCCGGTCGACCACAACGAATACAGCGCTACCGTGAACAAGATCATGTCGAGCAAGGTGAACGTGGTGTTCAACACCACCATCCCGCCCGGGCTGGCGGTGTTCTTCAAGCAACTCTACGAGGCGGGCTTCATCAGCAACGGCGGGCGCCTGTCGTGTGTGTACTACGACGAGAACGCGCTCAACATCACTCCCGCCAACGAGATCGAAGGACTGGCGAGCTGCCTGGACTACTTCAAGGCGATCAACGATCCGGGAGGCAACAAGATTCAAGCGGAGTACAACAAGCTCTATCCTGGCAACAACCTGTTCACGGCAGGCAGCGCCGCCGCCGGCATGTATCGCGGCCTCAAGCTGTGGGAAGCGGCGGTGAAAGAAGCCAAGAGCGTGAAGCGCGAAGAGGTGGCCAAGGCGCTGGACCACGCCAAGATCGCGGACGGTCCGGGCGGTGGCTGCGAAATGGTTCCCGGCACGCGCCACGTGAAGATGAATATGTACACGGCCGTGGCCAAGAACGGCAAGTTCGAGATCGTCGAGAAGAGCAAAGGCCCGGTGATGCCGGGCGAGTGCGGTTGACGGTGCGCACGACGATTCTTGTCCGTCGCAGGCGTCGATGGCCTTGCCCGCCATCGCCAACAGCCAGCAGCGCCGCATGATCCCCTGGATCGAGGCGCGCGCTGCTGGCCGTTTTTCTGCTGCTGCCCATCGTGATGGACGAGTTCTGGGTCCTGTTCGTCACACGCGTCTTCATCCTCGGGCTGCTGGCTCTGTCCTTCGACCTGGTGTGGGGCTATGCCGGAATCTTGAGCTTCGGTCAGAGCGCTGTTCTTCGGCGTCGCGGGATACAGTTGCGCGCTGCTGGCCACCAAGCTGAATGTAACGCTCGGTCCTGGCGCTGCTCCCGGTGGCAGCTCTGGCCGGGCTGCTCGTCGCCGTAGCCATGGCCTTCCTCGTGCTCGCTCGGCAAGCGCATACCGACCACCGTCTTCGTTGCGCTCGGTACGCTGACAGGCTCCTATGTGCGTGGAACGGCTGGCGCGCGGCTGGTCCTACGTGGGCGGACAGAACGGCATTCCTTCGCTGCCGCGGCTCACGCTCGCGAGCCACGAGATCGCGAGGGCAAGGTCTACTACTACATGGCCCTGACAATCCTGCTCCTGATTTATGTTGGGCTGCGCTGGCTCACCCGCTCGCAATTCGGCCTGGTGCTCGCCGGCATCCGGCTGCAGGAGTCGCGCATGGCCTTCTTCGGGTACAGAGTGCAAAACTACAAGGGCGTCGTGTTCGCTCTGGCAGGCACGATCGCCGGTTTGAGCGGAGGCCTGTACGCATTCCACGAGGGCTACGTCGGTCCGGGTCAGCTCGGACCGGTTCTATCCACCCAGGTCGTGCTCTACGTATTGTTCGGCGGGGTGGGAACGCTGGTCGGCGCAGTGGTCGGGGTCGGCCTCATCGATCTGTTCAGCTACCTCCTGTCCCAGCAATGGGAGACCGGCTGGCCGATCGTGCTGGGTCTGCTGCTGCTGGCGGTGATCTTGTTCCGTCCCACTGGGTTGATTGGCTTCCTCGTGTCGCAGCGCGAGCGCATTGGGTCTTTCGGCGGGCGCGCGGCCGCACGTGAGGAAAAAGCCGGACGGCAGCACAAGCGAGGCACCGGCGCCATGACGGAAATGGCCGCCGCCTCCATCCTGCTCGAGGTCCGCGGCCTCAAGAAGATCTACGCGACGCTTACCGCGCTGGGCGGGGTAGATCTGACAGTGACAGGCAATTCCTTTCACGGCCTGATCGGACCGAACGGATCGGGCAAGACCACGCTGTTGAAATGCATTGCGGGGGCGGAGGCACCCACCGCAGGAGCCGTCACCTTCCTGGGCCAGGACATCACCAATGCCGCCCCGGCTGAACGCTCGCGCGCCGGGATGAGCCTCAAATTTCAGATCACCAGCGTGCTTCCGGAGCCTGCGTGTCTACGACAATGTGCTGCTCGCGCTGCAGGCGCAGGAGACGCCATGCTGGCGCTGGCGTTTTCGCGCTCGCGCGCGGCGCTGCATCAGCGCGCGCTGGAGATGCTGGCCCCAGTTCGGCCTCGACAGCCAGCCGCGACGAGCTGGCGGGATCGCTGTCGCATGGGCAGCAGCAATGGCTCGAGATCGCCATGGCGCTGTCGCGCGCAGCCGCGAGCTGCTCCTGCTCGACGAGCCAACCGCAGGGATGAGCCCGCAGGAACGCCGCGCCACCGGCGGAGCTGCTGGCCCCGATTCGAGCGCGCTGTTCGCTGCTCATCGTCGAGCACGACCTGGATTTCATCAAGGACATCTGCGACACGCGCTGACGGTGCTGGATCAAGGGCTGGTCGTGGACAGCGGCGCGACCCAGACGGTCCAGAGCAGCGACAAGGTCAGGAGGCCTACCTGGCCCATGCGTGATGCGATGCTGCTCGAAGCTCGAGGGCTGTGCACCTACTACGGCACCAGCCAGGCACTGTTCGACGTGAGCATCAAAGCGCCGGCGCGCGGCGCGGTCGCTGTGCTCGGTCCGCAACGGCGCCGGTAAGACGACGCTCCTCAAGACGCTGGCCGGCGACTTGCGACCCGCGCGCGGCAGCGTCGAGTTCGACGGCAGCGACGCTACGCGCATGTCCACCGATCTGCGCGTGCGTCGCGGCATCGGCTACGTGCCTCAGGAGCAAGGCGTGTTCGCCCGCCTATCGGTAAAAGACAACCTCCTGGTAGGTGCCATGGCCGTTGCCGGCGGCGATGGGCGTCTGGATGACGTGCTCGGCCTGTTCCCTTGCCTCGCACAACGTCTACCAGCCAGCAGGCCGGAACCCTGTCGGGTGGCGAGCGTAAGATGCTCGCTATCAGCCGTGCTCTTCTGTCGAAGCCGCACCTGCTCCTGCTGGACGAACCGACCGAGGGAGTATGGCATGGGGTGAGTCGAGGAGATCGCGCAACGCCTCGAGCGAGCTGGCACGGGAGATCGCCGTGGTCATCGTCGAGCAGCACGTCAAGCTGGCGCTGCGGGTGTCGCGCTACTGCTTATGTCATGGAGCGCGGCCGCATTGCCCTCGGAAGGCCCGTCGCGCGCAGGTCGAGGACGACCCCGAGCTGTTCCGATTGTTGTCGCCTTGAGGTGGGAGGCATCCGGCTTTTCGATAGTCCAAATCAATGGTCGCGCAGCCAATGCCGCAACGCGCGGCTTCGATCAACCTTGAACTTTGACAGGAGGCAGGCATATGGCCGTACCGTATCCATCCCCGGAACAGGTCAGGCAAGCTGCGACCGAGATCGGGCTCTCGCTCAGCGACGACGACGTCAAGTCCTATATCGGGCTGATGAAGGGCATGCGTCGACGCCTACAACGTGGTCGACGCGCATGCCCGACTATCTGCCCGCCGTGAAGTATCCGCGCACGCCAGGATATTTCCCGTCGCGCGAGGAGAACAAGCACAACGCCTGGTACGTGAAGACCTCGATCAAGGGCGCGGACTCCGGGCCGCTCAAGGGCAAGAAAGTGGCGGTGAAGGACAACGTGATGGTCGCCGGCGTGCCGATGATGAACGGCTGCTCCATCCTGGAGGGCTACGTGCCGGAGATCGACGCCACCGTCGTCGCGCGCATTCTCGACGCGGGCGGCGAAATCGTCGGCAAGACGCACTGCGAGTCGTATTGCATCTCCGGCGGCAGCCATACCGGCGCCAAAGGGCCGGTGCACAACCCCGTACAGGATGGGCTATTCCGCGGGCGGTTCCTCGTCCGGCAGCGGCGTGGTGGTGGCGCTGGGCGAGGCCGACATGGCGCTCGGCGGCGATCAGGGCGGCTCGATCCGCATGCCGTCCTCCTGGTGCGGCATCTACGGCATGAAGCCGACGCACGGTCTGGTGCCCTACACCGGCATCATGCCGATCGAGATCTTCGTCGATCACACCGGACCGATGACCAAGACGGTCAACGGACAACGCGCTGATGCTGGAGGTGCTCGCCGGTCCGGACGGCTACGATCCGCGCCAGTACGCGCCGAAGGTGCAGAAGTACACCGCAAGGTGCTCGACGGCGGGGCAAAGGGTCATGAAGATCGCGCATGGTCAAGGAAGGCTTCGGGCGGCCGGAGTCGGAGGCCGAGGTCGACGCCAAGGTCAGGAAGGGCGCCGAGCTGTTCAAGAAGCTCGGCGCGACCGTCGACCGAGGTGTCCATCCCGATGCACCTGCTCGGGCCGGCCATCTGGACGCCGATCGGCGTGGAGGGCATCGCCCAGACCATGATGTTCGGCGACGGCTACGGCTTGTCGCGGCCGGACCTGTACGTGACCAGCCTGATAGACAAGCTCCACGGCTGGCAACTGCGCGCCAACGAGTTGTCCGAGACCACCAAGTACCTCACCACACTCGGCGTATACATCAAGAAGTACTACGGCAGCACGCTACTACGGCAAAGCGATGAACATCACGCGGCGGCTAGTCGAAGCCTACGATGCGGTGCTGGCAAGACTACGACCTGCTGCTGATGCCCACGCTGCCGATGAAGCCCACCCCGCTGCCCCCGGCCGACGCACCGCGCGAGCTTGTACGTGCAACGCGCGCTGGAAATGATCGGCAACACCGCGCCGTTCGACATCACCCACCACCCGGCCATGACGGTGCCCTGCGGCATGATCGACGGGCTGCCCGGTCGGGCTGATGCTGATCGGCAAGCATTTCGACGAACCGACGATCTACACGCGCCGCCTACGCCGTTCGAGCAGGCGGGGGATTGGAAAAGCATGTGAGCCAATGAGAAACGCCCCTTGCGGGGCGCGTTTCGTTTTTGTGCTGAGCTGGAAGCTTTCAGTCTTCCGTATCCGAGTTGCGCTCGGCGCCGCTGAAGACTTGCCGGCGGATGATGCCGTCCTGGACGGCAGCGTCCATGGCGTGGGCAGTTGTTGCCCGCGTACGCAACGCGGCTGGGATGGCCGATGGTGCCGAGGTAGCGGTTCTGGATCTCGTAGGCGTTCAATTCGCGGTGGAACCAGCGGTCGCAGCCCTCGACGCGGCCATAGTAGCCGGCCATGTCCTGGAAGTAGTGCACCATCTCGTGGAGCAGGATCGAGCGGTCGAACATGTTGGTTTCGGGCTTGAGGCTCTCGTCCAGGAAGATGCCCTCACCTGGCTTGTACCAGGCCTTGATCGCGCAGTTGGCCCCACGCACGATAAGCTCAGGAGCTCAGCGTGCAGCACGCGGAATACGTGGGGAGGCTCTTTCGGGGTCTTGTGATTGGAGAGACGGTCGATCGCCAGGCCGAGCTGCTTGACCACTTGGTCGATCGATGCCGCGGGTCCCGTGTCGAAGGCACGCGCGGTCTTCACGTCGAAGTCGGGGCGCGTTGTAAGCGCCGTAGGCGCTGATCGAGCCGTTACCCGCTGCCTGTGCAACGGGGACGAGCGCCGCGGCGGCCGTGAGTGACCACAAAGAAGAGTCGGAGCATCAACATAAAAGCACCTCGCCAGGTTTGCCCCCGCCCTTCATTTTCTTGCTTACCCACGCTGAGGTGGGCTTGTGTAAACGATAGTGTTATTACTACGGTTGCGTTACTGCGATAGCTAACGTTCTGCATCAACCGTGCCAGACTCACCAGCGCGCCGCTTCGAGGCGCTATGCGCGATCCAAGGGCTTTTCTCTCCGGCGCCGGAAACTCTGCAGGAATCGGCGTTTCACGCAGGCCCCGCCAATTTCCCTTCTGCACCATTCCAGCGCCAAAGTTTGCCACCTTGCCACAAGTGGGTGCCACCCAACCAACGATCTATGCCGTTGGTTTTAATGCGCGTCCAGTTTGCCGGCCAGGACCTCGCGCCCGCTCGGGGTCAGCCGAAACCGCTGCGCCCCGAACGATGCGGCAGCCGGGACTTCCGGCGGAAAGCGCGGCCGAGCGCCACTGGCTGGTTCGAGCATCGGCTTGGTCCCGCTGGCCAGCCGTGCCAGCACCCGCCAGAACGACCAATCGCCCATGAACGGCCGCTCCTCGCGCGTATGCACCGCGACGAAGATCTCCGCCGGCGCGCGTGCGCCTTCGGCCACCCCGGCCAGGGCCGCATGCTCCGTACGCGACAGACCATTGCTTACCGACGGCAGCTCCTCGAGCAAGCGCTGCAGAGCGAGTGCGGCAAGCAACGGCGGAGTACCTTTCGCGCGCACTGCATCCAGCGCCACAGGGTCCGGGCGCGGAACGCTTCCCAGGCGCGCACCGCCAAGGCCAGCTGTGCTGCGCTGACCGGTGCCCTGGCCTCGAACAAGCTGCCAATAGCGTCGGGCTTGAGTTGACTCAACCGCGGAAGACGCCGTCGGGACCCCTTGTCCACCCCGATCAGTGACAGGCGCCGCGGCTTTCCATGCTTGGTCGCCCGTACCAGGCCAGAACCTGACACAACTGGAGCTGGTCGTAGAGATCCGACTCGAACCACAGGACGGATTTCGTCTTCGTTGGCCGAGGCGTCGAGCGTCCATCGCGTGTCAGGAACTGCCAGCCGGCCTCTTCCGCTTTTGCCCCATCCGCAGGAGACGATGAACTCCACGCGCACGCGCGAAAACTGCGCAAGCTGAGGCCGGCGAGGCACCGGTCCGTCGTGTAGGACGTCGCGCCAGGGCGCGAAGGTCCAGGGGAATTCGGCCGCTCGCGGTACGCCGACCGCCATGTCGCCGTTGGTGATATGTAGCATCAGCAGCTAGATGCCTTGAGCGGTCGCTGTCGGGCGATGGAAACGCTCGCCATGGATTCGGTGCAGGCAAAGCCATTGCCCGGCCCAACCTGGTCGCCCTGTCATGTCTCGCTCTGGCCGGGCCCGGCTTGCAGCGGCTCGGCTTTGCGGCGCTCTTCGATGCGATCCGTCAGGTTCTTGGCAATCTCCTGTGGAGCGCGTCAGTTCCCCCGCTCACAATTGGATGTCAGCACCTGCAGATCCTCGACGGTTGGCTTGCGCTTCGCCCTTCTCCTCGGCGGTGTAGTAGCTGCCCGCCACCGCCAGCCAGGCATGCCCTCCGCCTTGTCGGCGGGGAAGCCGCGTCCTCCGCGAGCATCTTGCCCAGGTTGTGCATGGCGCTGGCGATGCCCTTGTCGGCTGCACGGTTTGTACCACTCGTAGGCGGTCTTGAAGCTCTGCTCGACGCCGCGGCCGTTCTCATACAGGGCGCCCAGGTTGTACATGGCCAACCCGTCGCCGGCAGCGGCCGCCTTGCCGTACCAGGCCAGCGCGTCGGCGTAGCTCTGCGCTACGCCCTGGCCATTCTCGTACAGGTCGCCGATGCTGTTCATGGCCCACGCGCTGCCGCGCTCCGCCGCCATCGTCCACCACTTCAGCGCCTCCTTGTAGTCACAGAACGCCATGACCGTTGGCATACAGCAGCCCGATGTTGTTCATCGACACCGGATAGCCACGCCGCGCGGCCTCCTTCCACCACTGCAGCGCCTCGGCGAAGTTGGGCTCGCTCACACCCACTCCGCGCGCCCACAGCAACCCGATGTTGTTGATGGCGCGCACGTCGCCGTGCTCCAGCAAGGGGATCAGGTTGGCGGGATCGGCCGCGTGCATGCCGGGCTTGATCTCGGTGAACGTCTCCCTCCTGCTGCTGGGCCTGCGCGGCGGCAGACATGCACAACAGCACCGCGGCCGTGGCCAGTTTGATGCTCAACCATACCTCCTGTTCAGGTGCACTCGGATTCCCGCTGCTAGCCGTTCCCACCGCCAGGATACGTCAACCGCCTCCAGCAAATCAGACCCCCATGGCTTTCGATACCGGTTCTTACAGATTAATGCAAAACCGCCCCAGCCGTTTATTGCGCTCATAGCTGGTGTCCTGAGTCGTAAGTTCGTCGGCAAATTCCGATGCCGCGCAAGCGATTGGGCGTGTGAGCTGCAAGCAGACTCGCTGCCGACTGGAAAACCGTCCAGTTGGCCGCCAGGCAAGGCGCGAAGGCCTCGGCAGTGGCGGGCACCACGGCGAGAGCTTCGCAACACAGCATGGCGGTCAACTGGGCGGTTTTCGGCGGCGAACTTATGACTCAGGACACATAGAGCGCGCTTGCTGCAGCCGTGGCTCCCTTCACGCCGACTCGAGAAATCGCCGCAGGTCGGCCAGCAACTCCTCCGGGCGCCTCCTCGGGGATGAAATGGCCGCATGCCAATGCGTGGCCGCGCGCACGTCCTGGGCCTTCTCGCGCCAGCTCGCCAGAACGTCCGAAGAGGGGTATGCATTTTCCCGTGCTCGCCCCAGATGGCCAGCACCGGACAGCGCACCTTCAGACCCAGGTCGCGTTCGTCGTCCTCGAAGTCTGCGCGTCGCCGCAGCCCGATAGTCCTCAAGCCCGGCCCGTATCGTGCCCGGAAGCGTGAAGGCACGCAGATACTCCTGCACCATCGGCTCCTCGATGGCGCCGGCGCGAGGCGGTGAGCGCGCGGAACATGCTGGCGCAGGAAGGCTTCGGGCACTGCGCCGATCATCAGCTCCGGCAGGTCCGGCGCCTGGAAGAAAAACCAGTGCCAGTAGGCCGCGGCCAGCTCCCTCCCGGTGTCGCGGAACACCGTGTGCGTGGAGGCACGATGTCGAGCACGCACAGCCTGGTCTCACGGCTTCCGGGAAAGTCGGGCCCCAGTCGATGCGCCCAGCCCGCGCCACCGCGGTCGTGGCCGAGCCACAGCAAAGCGCTGGTGCCCGAGCGACTCCATCAGCAGGCTGAATGTCGCGCGCCATGGTGCGCTTATCGTAGCCGTCGCGCGGCTTGTCCGAGTCGCCGTAGCCGCGCAGGTCGGGGCGCACACGATCGCGAACCGGTCGAGCAGCCGGGGCGCGACCTTGCGCCACATCTGCCCGGTCTGTGGATAGCCGTGCAGCATCACCACCGGCGCGCCAGCGCCTCCGAGCCATGCGTTGATGCGGATGCCGTTGGCACGGATCGCGCGCTGCTCCATCGGGCCCATGTAGTGGTGTGCGGTCATCAGTCAGGTGCAGTGCACGCGGCGATGAGGTCAGTGGAATGCACGCTTGGCGCGGCGATCAGCCGCCGTCGGGTAACCGCGAACATCTAGCGTTTCTCGCTGATCGGCTCAACGATCGCGCCCTCGGCCAGGGCACTGCAACTGGCCTCTACCGTACAGGCCACCTTCAGGACGATCTGCTTGCGGCGCGCGGGTCTGGATGGTGAACTCCGAGCGATTGAGCCCGTAACCGATGCGGCGATCTCCTGCGTCGCGTGACAGCACTTCGCTCGTCACCTTGTCGCAAGCCAGGTAGGTCCGGGCGCGTTCCTGCGCCTCCTGGATAGCCGCTGGCTGCACCGAGTCGAGGTTGAAGTTCGCCCATTGCGGGCTGATCTGGCAAGCCGCGAGCGGCTGCAACGCCGCGGCCAGCACCACTAGCCGCGAGATGTATGAGACCAATCCGGCATGGCGCCCGGGCATGCCGCGCTATTTCCGAGGAATGCGCGCAACCGGCGAATCCCCTCTTCCAACACAGGGACCGGCTTCGGGTAGGAGAAGCGCACGTGATGGCGCGGGTCGTTGTCGCCGAGTCAGTCCCGGGTGATCGCCACGCCGGCGTTCTCCAGCACGTCCCAGCAGAACGCGTAGGTGTCGTCCGTAAACCGACGGCAGTTGGCGTAGACGTAGAAGGCGCCTTCCGGCAGCACCGGAACATCGAAGCCCAGCTTCTCGAGGGCCGGTACGAGAAAGTCTCGCTGCGCGCGGTACAGCTCGCGACGCTCTTCCAGGAGCCGCACAGTGTCGGGGTGGAAGGCCGCGAGCGCGGCCTGCTGGGCCAGGTCCGGCGGGGAGATGTGAGATTGCCCGCCAGTTTGTCCACGTCGAACAGGAATGGCTCGGGCACCACCAGCCAGCCGAGACGGAACCTGGTCATGCCGAAGTACTTGGAAAAGCTGTTGATGACAAAGATGTCGTCGCCGAATGCGAGCGCAGTCGGCGCTGCGGGTCCGTAGGGTAAGCCCGTGGTAGATCTCGTCCGAGATCAGCACACCGCCCCTTGCGCGCACCGCTGCATGAATCTCGCGCAGCGCCTGCACGGGGAGCAATACGTAAT
>ERZ1370068.9341-contig-8126_pt1 | contig 46194 bp, 58 predicted proteins | sample MGYA00561227_ERZ1370068 | MGnify/ENA primary metagenome ERZ1370068 (study PRJEB38410, sample SAMEA6850437) | metagenome | study: Metagenomic assessment of the ecological functions of the soil: analysis of the soil microbiota associated with the... | reverse complement strand
GTATTGCGTTCAGTTACGTATTGCTCAACCTACGACGCGCGAGGGTGCCGACGAGCTGACGTTCCTGGACGTCACCGCCTCGTCGTCGGGCCGGGCCACGATGCTGGAGGTCGTCAGCCGCACCGCCGAGCAGGTGTTCATCCCGCTCACCGTCGGCGGCGGCGTGCGCGTCGGTGGCCGACGTCGACGCGCTGCTGCGGGCCGGTGCCGACAAGGTCGCCGTCAACACCGCCGCGATCGCTCGTCCCGAACTGCTCGCCGAGCTGTCCCGTCAGTTCGGGTCGCAGTGCATCGTGCTGTCGGTCGACGCCCGCACCGTCCCGCAGGGTCGGAGCCGACGCCGTCGGGCTGGGAGGTCACCACGCACGGCGGCACGGCGCGGCACCGGGATCGACGCGATCGAATGGGCGACCCGCGGAGCCGAACTCGGCGTGGGGAGATCCTGCTCAACTCGATGGACGCCGACGGCACCAAGGCCGGTTTCGACCTGAAGATGCTGCGGGCGGTCGCGCGGCGCGTGTCACGTTCCGGTGATCGCCAGCGGCGGCGCGGGCGCGGTGGAACATTTCGCCCCTGCCGTTGTTGCAGGAGCCGACGCCGTGCTGGCCGCCAGCGTGTTCCACTTCCGGGAGCTGACCATCGGCCAGGTCAAGGCGGCGATGGCGGCAGAAGGGATCGTGGTGCAGATGACGTCTCGATCGCAGGCATCGCGTCGCGGCTGAAACGCGACGCCAACGGGCTGTTCACCGCCGTGGCGCAGGAGCGCGGCACCGGCCGAGGTGCTGATGGTGGCGTGGATGGACGACGTGGCGCTGGCCCGCACGCTGGAGACCACGCAGGCGCACGTACTACTCGCGCTCGCGGCAGCAGCACTGGGTCAAGGGCGAGACGTCCGGCCACACCCAGCATGTGCACTCGGTGCGGCTGGACTGCGACGGCGATACCGTGCTGCTGGAGGTCGACCAGGTCGGCGCGCGCATGCCACACCGGCGACCGCAGCTGCTTCGACGCCGACCTGCTGCGGGCCCGGAGGTTAAGTAACGGATGAAGCGGGTCGCGGCGGTCGCCGCTCTGGGTGTAGCCGCATTGGCGGCGCGACGCTACCTGACGATGCGGGACGCGCTGGCGACCAGTGTGCCGCAGACCTGCGCACCGTCCCTGAGTTCATCCGCCCCTGGTCAACAGCACTCGGACACTGCCGTTGTTCGGCAGCATCAGCGTGAGGATCGAGGCCAGGGCCGGGTCGTGGCGTCACGGTGCACCAAACACTCTGTCGGCGAGCCAGCCGTTCGTGTGCTGGTCGCAGACGCCGACCGAGCGAGGCTATCGCCGCGACCGGCGTTGCTCTGGATCCACGGCGGCGGATATATCATGGGCTCGCCGCAGGTTGAAGCTCCGGAGCGATGCGGTCGCCTCGCACGGGATCTCGGTGCGTCGTCGCGGTCTCGCCAGACTACCGGCTGGCGCCGGAACATCCGTTCCCGCCGCGCTCGACGACTGCATGGCTGACCCTGCAGTGGATGCGCACGCGCGCCGACAGCTCGCGGCGACCCCGGCCCCGCATCGCCGTGGTGCGGCGCGAGCGCCGGCGGTGGGCTGGCGGCCGCCGTCGCGCAGCGGCAGCCGTCACGCGGGAATCCCGCTGCGGGCCCAGGTGCTGCTCTGCCCGATGCTCGAGCGACCGCGCCGCTGCGCGCGCGACGGATCATGCCGGCCGCGGCCAGCTTCGTGTGTGACCCCGGCGGACTAACCGGTTCGGGTGGACCGCGTACCTAGGGTCGGGAGCCGCGTGATGTCGGACGCGCGCTCCGGAGCACGCGGCGCCCGCGCGGCGCGCCGACCTGATTCCGGTCCGCCCGCCGGCGTGGGTAGGCGTCGGCGAACTCGACCTGTTCTACGACGAAGGATGTCGAGCTGACGCCGCGGCGCTGCGGCCAGCGGGGCTCGCCGATGCGACGCTCGTCACCGTTGTTCCGGGCATGTATCCACGGAGCAGACGGCACTCGCCCCCGAAAGCGCTGTCGCCGAAGGACTTCCGCAGCGGCATGGTGGACCACCTGCGAACCGCTATCTGTAGGCGCCACTGGCGTCCACCGCCGTGCTGAGCCCGATGCTGGATGTGCGCTGCGCGGCGAGAGCCAGATGCGTGAACGGGTCTTCCCACACGCGGCGCTGAGTCAAAGATCCAGATCCGCGAGTAGCCCAGGGACTCAGCGAGAACCGCCATGTCGCTGAATTCGGGACCGGGTGGCAACCCGCACAGCCAGCTCGACTGTCATGACTGCACACTAGGGCGCATCAGGTTCTGCGGCCTGCTGTTTGTCAAGAGGGCCTGTTGCTCGTCTGATCCCGATCGTCGGTTGCTGACGGTGGCGCAATCCTGCTTCACGGCTGGCATACTGGACACGATGACACCATGTTACCCTGCCGGTCGCCGTCGGTGTCGGGCGGCGTCCGAGTTGCTCGGCGACCTCCAGTACCACGCCGAATGCCGCTGGACTCGTCGTCTTCGCTCACGGGACGGGCAGTTCACGCTCCAGCCCCGCAATCGCTTCGTGGCGCAGGTGCTGAAGGGACGAAGGCTTCGCCACGCCTGCTACTGGACCTGCTCACCGAGCGAGGAACAGACGGATCTGCGTACCCGCGAATTCCAGTTCGACGTCGGCCTGCTGGCCGACCGCGTCCTGTCGGCGCTCGACCGAGATGCGTGAGCACGACGTGGTCAGGGCCTTCCGGTGGTGCTGTTCGGCGCGAGCACCGGCGCCGCTGCGGCACCGATCGCCGCCGCAGGAGACGCATCGGTGCGGGCCGTCGTGTCCGCGGTGGCAGCCCGATCTCGCGGGCGACGCGCTGCACGACGTCGAGGCGCCGACGCTGATGATCGTCGGGGGCCGAGATCCCCGGATTCTCGATGGCGAACCGTCGGGCGAGCCGCGAACTGGCTGCGCCGCACCGCATCACGGTGATTCAGGCGCTACCCATCCTATTCGAAGAAGCCGGGCGCACTCGAGAAGGTGGACGTCCCTGCCGCCAACTGGTTCGGCCAACACCTGAACGATTAAACGTCGATGCGGGTGGCCTGGCAGCGGGCGACCCACCGGCCCTCGTCGTAGCGGACCTCCACCGGGTGTGCGAAAGCGGCGGTGACGTTGTCGGTCGTCACGGTTTCGCGGCGCAGGCCCGTGCAGCGCACCGTGGCGGCCCTCCGCGATGAGCAGCGCATGCGTCGTGGTGGTCGGCAGCTCCTCGAGGTGATGAGTGACCAGGATCGAGCGCCACCTCGGGATGGGTTTCGTCGAGCTGTGTCGATGGTTTCGAGCAGCTGTTCACGCGCGGCTACGTCGAGACCCGTGGTGGGTTCGTCGAGCAGCAACAGCCGCGGATCGAAATCAGTGCGCGCGCAATGAGAGTGCGCCGCGCTCACCGTGCGACAGGGTCGGCCAGACGTCGTCCGCCCTGCGGGAGAGGCCCGACCGTTTCGATCATCTCGTCCGCGCGGCGGAGTTCATCGGCAGTAGGTGTCCAGCGGTTCGGGATGTCGATCGTGGCGGTGATTCCCGGTGAGCACCACTCTGCGCACGGTCAACGGGTATTGCAGGCGGTGCCGCGGATTCACGTGCCCGATCGAGTGGCGCAGCGCGCGCCAGGTCGACGCGGCCCATCTGCTCGCCGAGGATGCGCACGGTTCCCGACGTGGGAAAGGTGACGGCGGCGCAGAAGCCGAGCAGCGTGCTCTTGCCTGCCCCGTTGGGCCTGGGCAGGGCCCAGTGCTCGCCCTCGTGCACGGTCAGCGAGATGCCGTCGATGATCTGCTCGCCGTCGCGGCGAAACGTCACATCGGCGAGTTCCAGAACCGGCGTCACGCGACTGCCGCTGCCGCAGCGCCTCCAGCGCCTTGTCGGCGTGGGTGTCCATGCTGAACTCGCTGGCGATCACGTCGAGCACGGTGCGGTCGGTGTCGATCACGAACGTCGTGCGCTTGACCGGCATGAGCTTGCCGAGCAGCCCGCGCTTGACGCCGAACTGCGTGGCGACGGTGCCCTCGGTGTCGGACAGCAGCGGGTAGTCGAAGCGCTGCTGGTCGGCGAACTTGGCCTGCTTCTCAACGGGATCGGCGCTGATGCCGACGCGGCTGGCGCCGACGGCGGCGAACTCCGAAGCCAGGTCGCGGAAGTGGCAGGCCTCCTCGGTACAGCCCGGCGTCATCGCCGCGGGATAGAAGAACAGCACGATCGGGCCGTTGGCGAGAAGCTCTGTGAGGCTTCGCACAGTGCCCGTTTGGTCCGGTAGTTCGAACTCGGCTACCTGGTCACTCACGTTTCATGTCTGGTGTTCACGCTACGCCGGTCGACTGCGACCGGTCTGGGAGGATTGTTCGTGCAGATCGACCGCCAACCTCGCCATCACCACGTCGCGCGAGGACTTCCGGGCGCTGGCCGCCGAGCACCGCGTGGTGCCGGTGACCCGCAAGGTGCTCGCCGACAGTGAGACCCCGCTGTCGGCGTACCGCAAGCTGGCCGCCAACCGGCCGGGACGTTCTTGCTGGAGTCGGCCGAGAACGGCCGGTCGTGGTCGCGGTGGTCGTTCATCGGTGCGGGCGCGCCGTCCGCGTTGACGGTGCGCGACGGCGAAGCGGTGTGGCTGGGTGTCACGCCGCAGGACGCGCCGCGCGGCGGCGAACCGCTGCAGGCGCTGCGCGCGACGCTCGAGCTGCTGGAGACCGAGCCGCTGCCGGGCCTGCCGCCGCTGTCCAGTGGCTTGGTCGGGTTCTTCGCCTACGACATGGTCCGCGCGGCTGGAGCGGCTGCCGTCGCTGGCGGTCGACGATCTCAGGCTGCCCGACATGCTGCTGCTGCTGGCCACCGACATCGCCGCGGTCGACCACCACGAGGGCACCATCACGCTGATCGCCAACGCGGTGAACTGGAACGGCACCGACGAGCGCGTGGACTGGGCGTACGACGACGCGGTCGCCCGGCTGGACGTGATGACCGCGGCGCTGGGCGAGCATCTGCCGTCGACGGTGGCGACGTTCAGCCGTCCCGAGCCGTTGCACCGCGCGCAGCGCACGCTGGAGGAGTACGGGGCGATCGTCGAGAAGCTCGTCGGCGACATCGAGGCCGGCGAGGCGTTCCAGGTGGTGCCGTCGCAGCGGTTCGAGATGGACACCGACGCCGACCCGCTCGACGTGTACCGGATGCTGCGGGTGACCAACCCCAGCCCGTACATGTATCTGCTGAACGTGCCCAATGATGCTGGCGGACTGGACTTTTCGATCGTCGGCTCGAGCCCCGAGGCGCTGGTGACGGTCAAGGACGGCCGGGCGACGACGCATCCGATCGCGGGCACGCGGTGGCGCGGGCAGACCGAGGAAGAGGACCTGCTGCTCGAGAAGGAGCTGCTGGCCGACGACGAAGGAGCGCGCCGAGCACCTGATGCTGGTCGACCTCGGACGCAACGACCTCGGCCGGGTCTGCCGTGCCGGGCACGGTGCGCGTCGAGGACTACAGCCACATCGAGCGCTACAGCCACGTCATGCACCTGGTGTCGACGGTGACCGGGCTGCTCGCCGACGGCAAGACCGCGCTGGACGCGGTGACGGCCTGCTTCCCGGCGGGCACGCTGTCGGGTGCGCCGAAGGTGCGGGCGATGGAGCTGATCGAGGAGGTCGAGAAGACCCGCCGCGGCCTCTACGGCGGCGTGCTGGGCTATCTGGACTTCGCAGGCAACGCCGACTTCGCGATCGCCATCCGCACCGCGCTGATGCGCGACGGCACGGCGTACGTGCAGGCCGGCGGGGAGTCGTGGCCGACTCCAACGGGCCGTACGAGTACACCGAGGCGGCGAACAAGGCCAAGGCGGTGCTGAACGCGATCGCGGCGGCGGAAACGCTGACCGAGCCGTGATCCGGCTGCGCCCAGCTCCTGCTGCTGCTGGCCGCGGCGGCGCTGTGGGTGGCATCGCGGCATGGCGTGGGTCGAGGTGCAGTCGTTCGACGGGCTCGGGCAGCCCAAGACCACGGCACTGACCGGGGCGTCGTGGTCGACGGCGCTGGTGCCGCTGGCGGTGCTGCTGCTGGCCGCCGCGGTGCGCGGCGCTGGCGGTGCGGGGCTGGCCGCTGCGGTTGCTCGCGGTGCTCGTCGCCGCGGCGAGCGCGGGGATGGCCTACCTGGCCATCAGCCTGTGGGTGATCCGCGACGTCGCGGTGCGGGCCGCGCATCTCGCCGACGTGCCGGTGGCGCGACCTGGTCGAGCACGCAGCGCGCACTACGGTGGCGCGATCATCACGTTGGTGGCCGCGGTGGTCACGCTCGTCGGTGCGGTGCTGCTCGTGCGCTCGGCGGCCAGGAGCCGCAGCCGAGGTCGGCCCGCTACGAGCGCCGCAGGCGCGCGCAGCCGCCGGAGCACGGCCGCCGCGACCGTCTGAGCGGGCGATCTGGGACGCCCTCGACGAGGGGCGCGACCCGACCGATCCGGACAACAAGGGTCGGTGATCGATCGTGGTGTCGTGGCGGCTACCCTTCGATGAAGATCAATCGCGCTGACGAGGAAGGACAGCGACGAGGTCATGAGTTCGGCGACCGTGCTCGACTCCATCATCGAGGGAGTCCGCGCCGACGTTGCCGCTCGTGAGGCCGTCGTTCCCCTCGCCGAGATCAAGGAGATGGCCAAGGACGCGCCGCCGCCGCTGGACGTGATGGCTGCGCTGCGCGAACCGGGCATCGGCGTGATCGCGGAAGTGAAGCGGCGCGAGCCCGTCGCGCGGCGAGCTGGCGTCGATCTCCGATCCGGCCGAAGCTGGCGCCGCGCATACGAGGACGGCGGCGCGCGCATCATCAGCGTGCTGACCGAGCAGCGCCGGTTCAACGGCTCGCTCGACGACCTGGACGCGGTGCGCGCCGCGGTGTCAATCCCGGTGTTGCGCAAGGACTTTATCGTCCGGCCGTATCAGATCCACGAGGCTCGCGCGCACGGCGCCGACATGCTGCTGCTGATCGTCGCCGCGCTCGAGCAGTCGGCGCTGGTGTCGATGCTGGATCGCACCGAGTCGCTGGGGATGACCGCGCTCGTCGAGGTGCACACCGAGGAAGAGGCCGATCGCGCGCTGCAGGCCGGCGCGAAGGTCATCGGCGTCAATGCGCGCGACCTCAAGACGCTCGACGTCGATCGTGATTGCTTCGCGCGCATCGCGCCGGGGCTGCCGAGCAATGTCATCCGGGTCGCTGAGTCCGGGATACGCGGCACGGCCGATCTGCTCGCCTACGCCGGCGCCGGCGCCGACGCGGTGCTCGTCGGCGAGGGGCTGGTCACCAGTGGCGATCCCCGCAGCGCCGTTGCCGATTTGGTCACCGCAGGCACGCATCCGTCCTGCCCGAAACCCGCACGCTGACAAGTGGCGGACCTCGCCGGCCCGGAGTTGCCGCGTTCCAGCGCAGCCGTCGCCGAACCCACCGTCCACGATCCCGATGCGCGTGGCCATTTCGGTGTCTACGGCGGACGATTCGTCCCCGAGGCGCTGATGGCCGTCATCGAGGAAGTCACCGCCGCGTATGAAAAGGCCCGCGGCGACCAGGCGTTCCTCGACGAGCTGGACCGGCTGCAGCGGCACTACAGCGGCCGGCCGTCGCCGCTTGTACGAGGCGCAGCGGCTCTTCGAGCACGCCGGTGGCGCGCGGCTCTTCCTGAAGCGAGAAGACCTCAACCACACCGGATCTCACAAGATCAACAACGTGCTGGGTCAGGCGCTGCTGGCGCGCCAGATGGGCAAGACGCGGGTCATCGCCGAGACCGGTGCCGGACAGCACGGGGTGGCCACCGCGACCGCGTGCGCACTGCTGGGACTGGAGTGCATCGTCTACATGGGTGCGATCGACACCGCGCGGCAGGCGCTGAACGTGGCGCGGATGCGGCTGCTCGGCGCCGACGGTGGTGTCGGTCGAGGCCGGCTCGCAAGACGCCTGAAGGACGCCGATCAACGAGGCGTTCCGTGACTGGGTCACCAACGCCGACAACACCTACTACTGCTTCGGCACCGCGGCGGGCCCGCATCCGTTCCCGACGATGGTGCGCGACTTTCAGCGGGTGATCGGGCTGGAAGCGCGGGTGCAGATCGTCGACCAGGCGGGCCGGCTGCCCGACGCGGTGACGGCGTGCGTGGGCGGCGGGTCGAACGCGATCGGTATCTTCCACGCGTTCATCGACGATCCGGGTGTCCGGCTGGTCGGCTACGAGGCGGCGCGGCGACGGTGTCGAGACCGGCGCGTCACGCAGCGACGTTCACCGGTGGCTCGCCCGGCGCGTTCCAGGGCTCGTTCTCGTATCTGCTGCAGGACGAAGACGGGCAGACCATCGAATCGCATTCGATCTCAGCGGGTTTGGACTACCCGGGGTTGGCCCCGAGCATGCCTTCCTGAAGGACACCGGCCGCGCGGAGTACCGGCCGATCACCGACACCGAGGCGATGGACGCGTTCGCGCTGCTGTGCCGCACCGAGGGCATCATCCCGGCGATCGAGTCGGCGCACGCGGTCGCAGGTGCGCTGAAGCTCGGCGTCGAGCTTGGGCCGCGGGTCGATCATCGTGGTGAACATGTCGGGCCGCGGCGACAAGGACGTCGAGACGGCCGCCAAGTGGTTCGGCCTGTTGGACGGTGCGTCATGAGCCGGCTTTCGGGCTTGTTCGACGCATGCCGCGCGGAGGGCCGTTCGGCGCTGATCGGCTACCTGCCGACGGGTTTCCCGATGTGCCGACGTCGATTTACGGCGATGACGGCGCATGGTCGAATCCGGTTGCGACATCGTCGAAGTCGGCATCGCGTACTCGGATCCGGGGATGGACGGACCCGACTATCGCGGCGGCGACCGAGGCGGCGCTGCGCGGCGGAGTGCGGGTGCGCGACGCGCTGGCGGCGGTCGAGGCGATCAGCAACGCCGGCGGTCGGGCCGTGGTGATGACGTACTGGAATCCGGTGTTGCGCTGGGGTGTCGACGCGTTCGCGCGTGATCTGGCCGCTGCCGGGCGGGCTCGGGATGATCACGCCTGACTTGATTCCCGGACGAGGCCGAGGAGTGGCTGGCGGTGTCGGACGCCCACGATCTGGACCGCATCTTCCTGGTGGCGCCGTCGTCGACGCCGGAGCGGCTGGCGGCGACGGTCCAGGCGTCGCGCGGATTCGTCTACGCCGCTTCGACAATGGGGGTGACGGGCGCGCGTGATGCGGTGTCGGTGGCGGCGCCCGAACTGGTGCGCCGGGTGAAGGCGGTGTCGGACATTCCGGTCGGCGTCGGGCTGGGCGTGCGGTCCGCGCGAGCAGGCGGCGCAGATCGGCGCCTACGCCGGACGGGGTGATCGTGGGGTCGGCGCTGGTGTCGGCGTTGAAGGACGGTATTCCGGCGGTGCGGTCGCTGACCGTGGAACTCGCCGACGGTGTGCGGCAGAGGATTACTGCGTGACGACGACAGTACCTGGCCTACATTCCCGAGCCCGTCGCAGGGCGTCTGGCATCTGGGCCCGATACCGATTCGTGCGTACGCGCTGTTCATCATCGTCGGCATCATCGGTGGCGCTGATCATCGGCGATCGGCGGTGGGTGGCCAGGGGCGGCGAACGCGGGGTCATCTACGACATCGCCCTGCGGGCGGTGCCGTTCGGTCTCGATCGGTGGATCGGCTCTACCACGTCATCACCGACTGGCGGACCTACTTCGGTGACGACGGAGCTGGACTCGGTGCGGCGCTGCGGATCTGGGACGGCGGCCTGGGCATCTGGGGCGCGGTGGCGCTCGGCGGCGTCGGTGCGTGGATAGGGTGCCGACGTCACGGGCATTCCGTTGCCCGCGTTCGGCGACGCGATCGCGCCGGGAATCGTTCTGGCGCAGGCCATTGGCCGGCTGGGCAACTACTTCAATCAGGAGCTGTACGGACGGCCCGACGACGCTGCCGTGGGGCCTGGAGATCTACGAGCGCCGCGACGCGAGCGGTGTGCGCTCGACTCGCTTGAACGGTGTGTCGACGGGCCAGTTGATTCAGGTCGTCCATCCGACGTTCCTGTACGAATTGCTGTGGAATGTCTTGGTTTTCGCGGCGCTGATCTGGATCGACCGGCGGTTCAAGATCGGCCACGGCCGGCTGTTCGCGCATGTATGTGGCGGGCTACTGCCTGGGCCGGTTCTGGATCGAGCTGATGCGCAGCGACGTGGCCACGCATCATCGCGGGCATCCGGGTCAATTCGTTCACGTCGACGTTCGTGTTCATCGGCGCAGTGGTGTACATCATGGTCGCGCCGAAGGGCCGCGAGGATCCAGCCTCGCTTGCCGGCAAGCCGGAGACGGTCGAGGAGGAAGAAGACACGGTCGAGGCGTTTGCCAACGGAGCTGACGGCGGTGCCGCCGACCGGCATGTCGTCGCCGCTGCCAAGGCCGCGGGTGACGTGGAGAGACGAAGACGCCAAGGCGGCCGTCGAGGACGCCAGACTGGAGAAGGCGAGGACCTGAGGCCGAGCCGGAGGCTGGAGAGAGCCTGAGGCCGAGGAGCCTGAGGCCGGGAGCCGATCAGAGGCCGAGATCCGATGAAGGCCGAAGCCGAATCGAAGGCCAGCCAGGAGGCCGGTTTGGGTGCGGTCGAAGCGGTGAGGAGCGCGGTCGAGGCGCAGGAGGCTGCGCCCAGGTTCATGAAGCGGCGGTAGAGGCCGCCGACGAGGCTGACGCCGTTGCCGACGAGGTGGCCGCCGAGGACGAAGCCGCAGTAAGCAGAAGACCATGGCTGAGGCAGAGGCCGCATCGAGGATGGAACGGAAGCGGGAATCCGAGGAAGAGCCACAGGCCGAATCGGAAGGCGAGGCCGAAGCGGTCCAGCCGGACGCAGGTTTGGGCGCCGTCGAGGGCGAGGTTGTCGCCGATGAGGTGGCAGCGGAGGATGCAGAGCCGTCGTTGGCGGCGGCGGCCGAAGCGAAGCACTTGTAGGAGGATGTAGCCGAGGCGCCGTCGGAGGACATTGCGGAGGCCGAGGAGTTCAGCCGGGGCGGGTGAGATGCCGACGCCGCGTCGGATGATGACTCCGAGCCTGATGAGCCGGAGACCGAGGCCGCGGAGGCTGCGGTTGAAGAGGCGGCCGCCGAACCTTCGAGAAGAAGAGGCCGCCGAGGAAGCCGAAGCGGTGGTCGAGAAGCCGATACCGCCTCCGAGGAGGAGCCCACGACGGGAAGTCCTCGGGGAGGATGAAGCCGAGGCGACGGCTGACGAGCCCGAGTCGGCCGAGAAGTCCGGCGGACGGCTAAGCCGCTGGCTGCGATCACAATCGCATGACCAGAAGCGAGTTATCCACTATGGCCAGAATCTCTGCAGTAGTTGTCGGACTGAGACGATTATGATCGAACGTATGTTCGAGTTGCTGGAGCCTCCCGCATCAGCGGAGCCAGCTGCGCTGCTCGACGGCGTTCGCGCGGCATCGCGCGCCGAGACACAGGCTGCCGCTCAGCGACTGACTGGCATCTGGAACCTCTACAAAGGTGCGACTGCGGGAAACCGGCGACCACGCGGAGTGGGCCGTGGACACGTGGGATGCGGTGGCCGCCGAAGTGGCCGCCGCACTGAACAGTCTCGGGTTGGCCGGCAGCTTCGTGCGGATGGCGAAGGCGATGCACGAACGGCTGCCGCTGCTCGGCATGGTGTTGGCGGCCGGAGACATCGATTACCGGTCCTTTCAGACGATGGTCTATCGCACCGATCTGATCACCGACCCCGATCACTCGCCGTTGTCGATGGACAACTCGCCGAGCCGCGCCCCCGCTGGAGCGCGCTGTCACAGGGCAAGTTGGGCCTGCGAGGTCGACCGGGTTGTGGCCAAGGCCGACCAGGACGCGGTGCGTCGTCGCAAGGAGCATGTCGAGGACCGCGAGGTGATCACTCTGCTGATGCCGGGCGACAGGCATGACCACGGTGCTGGGCCAATGTCTTCGCCACCGATGGGCACGCGCTTCGAGCAGCGGTTGGATGCGCTCGCGATCCACGGTTTGCGAAGTCGGATCCTCGTACCAAGCAGCAGCGTCGTGCGGACGCGATGGGCGCCTTGGCAGCAGGCGCGGATCGGCTTGGCTGCCAATGCGGCAAGTCCGACTGCCCGGCCGGCGGCAAGGCGCGCCGGCGGGTCCCGTCGTCCTGCACCTGGTGGCCGAGCAGGCGACCATCGACGGAACGTCCGACAAGCCTGGCGTATCTCGCGGGGTGCGACGACCTCATTCCCGCCGGAACTAGTTGCGGAACTGGCGGAGTCGGCCGAAAAGTGCGGCCGCTGTTCCACCCGATGGATGCACCCGCCGGAGCCGGGCTATGTGCCCTCGGCCAAAGTTGGCCGAGTTCATCCGCTGCAGAGATCTGACCTGCCGGGCGCCTGGCTGCGATGTCCCGGCCGAGCCAGTGCGATATCGACCATGTAATCCCATACGGCGATGGTGGTCTGACGCACCCGTCGAACATGAACTGCAAATGTCGCCGGGCATCACCTCATGAAGACGTTCTGGGGCTGGAACGAAAAGCAGCTTCCGGACGGCACCGTGATCTTCACGCTGCCAGCATGGCCAGACGTACGTGACCACACCCGGGCAGCGCGCTGCTGTTTCCAAGCTTGTGAGCGTCCCAACCGGCGAGCTCGATATGCCCGAGCCACCAGTGGACGACCGGCGCGTGCGGATCGCACCGCGATGATGCCCAGGCGGCCGGCGCACCCGCGCGCAGAACCGCGCACAGCGCATCGAAGCGGAACGTCGGCAGAACCGACAATGCCGAGAAGCCAGACGCGAAGCGCGCGATGCGTTCTACGCCGAACTCATGACACCCGACAGAGGGGACGGCGAACCGCCGCCGTTCTGATGTGGACGGACTGGTCACCCAGGCCAGGACTAGCGGGTTTCCTTACTTACGAGCGCAATGCGTCTGATTCTGGCATGCTGGGTGCCATGACCGAGCCGCAGTTCAGTGGCAGCGAGAGTGGAAACCCCTATCCACCGCCCCCGCAGCAGCCGGGTTACCCGCCGCCCTGGCCAATATCCGCCTCCCCCAGGGCGAGTACGCCGCCCCCGCCGCCCCGGGGCCGTACCCGGCGGCATACATGGATCCGGCGGCGCCGTTCGGCCGTCATCCGCTGACCGGCGAGCCGCTGTCCGACAAATCGAAGGTCGTCGCGGGACTGCTGCAGTTGCTCGGACTGCTCGGACTCGTCGGCATCGGCCGCATCTATCTCGGCTACACCGGGCTGGGCATCGCGCAACTCGTCGTCGGGCTGATCACCTGCGGCATCGGCGCGGTCGTCTGGGGCATCATCGACGCCGTTCTGATACTCACCGACAAGGTCCGCGACCCGGAGGGGCGTCCACTGCGCGATGGCACCTAGCGCCACCCAGCCGGCGACGGCTATACGGCGCACTCGGCACCGGCGCCGTACTCGTTGGCGGACTCGCCTACGTCGGTCTCGGCGATCCGCACAGCCCGGACTTCGTGTTTCCGGTCTGCCCGTTCAAGGCGCTGACGGGCTGGAACTGCCCGGGCTGTGGCGGCTTGCGGATGACCCACGACGTGCTGCACGGCGACTTCGCCGCCGCCGTCGTCGACAACGTCTTCCTCCTCGTCGGCCTGCCCATCGCTGGCGGCCTGGCTCCTGGTGCGCTGGCGCCGCGGGCAGCCGTTGATGCCCATGCCCGCGATCGTCGTCATCGCCGTCGCCGCCATCACCTGGACGGTGGTGCGAAATCTGCCCGGGTTCCCGCTGGTCCCGACGCTTCTTACGCGGGTAGCTCGCCGCAGCTGCGCTGATACACTCGACAACCGGGCCGGTGCAGTCCCGGACCAGGATTTTCCGGACTGCGGAGGTACCGTCCAATGCTGTTTTCGGCATTGCCAGACCGCCAGGGCTTGTACGACCCAGAGAACGAGTCGGACTCCTGCGGCGTTGCCATGGTCACCGACATCCAGGGCCGCCGCTCGCACGCCATCGTCGCCGACGGGCTCGTCGCTCTGGAACACCTCGAACACCGCGGCGCCGCGGGTGCGGAGCCCAACAGCGGCGACGGTGCAGGCATCCTCATCCAGCTGCCCGTCGAACTCCTCAAGAGGTCGTCGACTTCGAACTCCCCCGACCGCGACCGGACGGCACGCAACACCTTCGCCGCCGGCATCTGCTTCCTGCCGCAGGACGCCGGTCGCCCGCGCGGCCGCTCGCGAGCACGTCGAGGCCATCGCCAACGAGGAAGGGCTGCAAGTCCTCGGGTGGCGCGCGGTGCCCGTCGACCCCGACGGCGCCGAAGTCGGCGTGACGGCACTGGGCTGCATGCCCTACATGGCGCAGCTGTTCGTCTCCGCGCCAGAAGGCAACATCGGCGGCATCGACCTCGACCGGCGGGTCTACCCACTGCGCAAACGCGCCGAAGCGCAACGGCGTGTACTTCCCGTCGCTGTCCAGCCGCACCATGGTCTACAAGGGCATGCTCACGACAATGCAGCTGCCCCAATACTTCCCGGACCTGCGCGACGAACGCTGCGTGAGCGCGATCGCGATCGTGCACAGCCGGTTCTCCACCAACACGTTCCCGTCCTGGCCGCTGGCGCACCCGTTCCGCTTCGTCGCGCACAACGGTGAGATCAACACCGTCCGCGGCAACCGCAACCGGATGCACGCCCGCGAGGCGCATGCTCGCCAGCTCGAAGATCCCCGGCGACCTGTCCCGGCTCTCGCCGATCTGCACGCCGGAGGCATCCGACTCGGCGTCCTTCGACGAGGTGCTCGAACTGCTGCACCTCGGCGGCCGCAGCCTGCCGCACGCCGTGCTGATGATGATCCCCGAGGCGTGGGAGAACAACGCCACCATGGACCCGGCCGAGCGCGCGTTCTGCGCAGTTCCACGCCTCGCCTGATGGAGCCGTGGGACGGCCCGGCCTGCGTGACGTTCACCGACGGCACCGCTCGTCGGCGCGGTGCTGGACCGCAACGGGTTACGGCCGGGCCGCTGGTGGCGCACCATCGACGACCGCGTCATCCTGGCCAGCGAGAGCGGCGTGCTCGACGTGCCGTCCGCCGAGATCGTCGCCAAGGGCCGGCTCCAGCCCGGCAAGATGTTCCTGATCGACACCGCGCAGGGCCGCATCGTCTCCGACGACGAGATCAAGGACGAGCCTCGGCCAGCGCGAGAGCCGTACGGCGAATGGCTGCACGCCGGCCTGCTCGACCTCAAGACGCTGCCCGACCGCGTGCGCGTCCAGCCCACACCACGAGTCGGTGGTGCGCCGCCAGATCTCCTTCGGCTACACCGAGGAGGACCTCCGCATCCTGCTCACCCCGATGGCCGCATCGGGTGCCGAGCCGCTGGGCTCGATGGGCACCGACACCCCGACCGCCGTGCTGTCGCAACGGTCCCGGCTGCTCTACGACTACTTCGTCGAACTCTTCGCCCAGGTGACCAACCCGCCGCTGGACGCCATCCGCGAAGAGGTCGTCACCTCGATGGCCCGCGTCATGGGCCCGGAGCAGAACCTGCTCGAGCCGACCGCCGCGTCCTGCCGGCAGATCGTGCTGCGCTGGCCCGTTCTCGACAACGACGAGCTCAACAAGATCGTCCACATCAACGACGACCGCGAGCATCCCGGCCTCAAGACGGCCGTGCTGAACGGCCTCTACGACGTCGAACGCGGCGGCGAGGCCTCGCCGACGCGCATCGAGGATCTGCGGCACCGGGCCTGCGATGCGATCGCCAAAGGCGCACGCACGCTGGTCATCTCGGACCGCGACTCCGACCACACCAGGGCGCCGATCCCGTCGCTGCTGGCCGTCTCGGCGGTGCACCACCACCTGGTCCGCACCAAGGAGCGCACCAACGTCGCGCTCGTCGTCGAAAGCGGCGACGCCCGCGAGGTGCACCACATCGCGATGCTCATCGGCTTCGGCGCCGCGGCGGTCAACCCGTACCTGGCCTTCGAGTCGATCGAGGACCTCATCCGCGAAGGCGAACTCACCGGCATCGAACCCGCCGCCGCCGTGCGCAATTACCTCAAGGCGCTCGGCAAGGGCGTGATGAAGGTGATGAGCAAGATGGGCATCTCCACCGTCGCCTCCTACACCGCCGCGCAGGCGTTCGAGGCCGTCGGCATCAACAAGGACGTCGTCGACGAGTACTTCACCGGTACGCCAGCCCAACTCGGCGGTGCCGGGCTGGACGTGATCGCCGAAGAGGTCAAGCAGCGGCACCGCCGCGCCTACCCGGAGAACCCGACCGAGCGCGTGCACCGCCGCCTCGAGGTGGGCGGCGAGTACGCCGTTCCGCCGCGAAGGCGAGCTGCACCTGTTCACCCCGGAAGTCGGTGTTCCTGCTGCAGCATTCGACCCGCACCGGTCGGCACGAGGTCTTCGCGCCAGTACTCCGACGAGGTGAACCGCCTGTCCAGAGAGGGCGGCACCCTGAGCGGACTGTTCGAGTTCAAGCAGGGCCTGCGGCCGCCCGTGCCGCTGGAGGAAGTCGAACCGGTCGAGTCGATCGTCACCCGGTTCAACACCGGCGCGATGAGCTACGGCTCCATCTCCGCCGAGGCGCACGAGACGCTGGCCATCGCCATGAACCACCTCGGCGGCACGGTCCAACACCGGCGAGGGCGGTGAGGACGTCGACCGTCTCTACGACCCGAAACGCCGCAGCGCGCGGTCAAGCAGGTCGCCTCCGGCCGCTTCGGCGTCACCAGCGACTACCTGGTCAACGCCACCGACATCCAGATCAAGATGGCTCAGGGCGCCAAGCCCGGTGAGGGCGGCCAGCTGCCGGGCTTCAAGGTGTATCCGAACATCGCCAAGACCCGGCACTCGACGCCCGGCGTCGGGCTCATCAGCCCGCCGCCGCACCACGACATCTACTCGATCGAGGACCTCGCCCAGCTCATCCACGACCTGAAGAACGCCAACCCGGACGCCCGCATCCACGTCAAGCTGGTCAGCTCCAGGTCGGTGTCGGCACCGTCGCGGCCGGCGTGTCCAAGGCGCACGCCGACGTCGTCCTGATCTCCGGCCACGACGGCGGCACCGGCGCCGCGCCGCTGACGAGCCTCAAACACGCCGGCGTGCCGTGGGAGATCGGCCTGGCCGACACCCAGCAGACGCTGGTGCTCAACGGCCTGCGGGACCGCATCACCGTGCAGTGCGACGGCCGGCATGCGCACCGGCCGCGACGTGATCGTCGCCGCGCTGCTGGGCGCGGAGGAGTACGGCTTCGCCACCGCGCCGCTGGTGGTGTCCGGCTGCATCATGATGCGGGTCTGCCACCTCGACACCTGCCCGGTCGGCGTCGCCACCCAGAACCCGGAACTGCGCGCCAGATTCAACGGCAAGCCGGAGTTCGTCGAGAACTTCTTCCGGTTCATCGCCGAAGACATCCGGCGCTATCTGGCCGAGCTCGGGTTCCGCAGCATCGACGAGGCCGTCGGCCACGCCGAGATGCTCGACACCGACACGCGGCGTCGCCCACTGGAAGAGCCAAGGGCCTCGACCTGACCCCGGTGTTCGCCGTGCCCGAGGACGCGGCGCCCAGCGACGACGCGTCCGAGGCCAGGACCACGGCCTGGATCAGGGCGCTGGACCGCACGCTGATCCAGCTCGCCGAGGGCGCGCTCGAGGACGCGCATCCGGTGCGGCTCGAGCTGCCCGATGCGCAACGTCAACCGCACCGTCGGCACCCTGCTCGGCTCCGAGGTCACCCGCCGCTACGGCGCGCAGGGCCTGCCCGACGACACCATCCACGTCACGCTCACCGGCTCGGCGGGCCAGTCGATCGGCGCGTTCCTGCCGCCCGGCATCACCCTGCGAGCTGATCGGCGACGCCAACGACTATGTCGGCAAGGGCCTTTCCGGTGGCCGCGTCATCGTCCGGCCGCCCGACGACGTGCTGTTCGCTGCCGGAGGACAACGTGATCGCAGGCAACACGTTGCTGTTCGGCGCGACCGTCCGGCGAGGTCTACCTGCGCGGCCGGGTGGGCGAGCGGTTCGCCGCGCGCAACTCCGGCGCGCTGACCGTCGTCGAGGGCGTCGGCGACCACGCCTGCGAGTACATGACCGGCGGCCGGGTCGTGGTGCTCGGCAAGACCGGCCGCAACATGGCGGCGGGCATGTCCGGCGGCATCGCATTCGTGCTCGGCCTCGATCCCGCCAAGGTCAACACCGAGATGGTCGAGCTGCAGCGCCTCGAGCCCGAGGACCTGACCTGGCTGCGCGACGTCATCGCCAAGCACGCCGCCTACACCGGCAGCACCGTGGCCACCTCGGTGCTGTCCGACTGGCCAAGGCGCAGCGCGCAGTTCACCAAGATCATGCCCCGCGACTACCAGCGCGTCCTGGAGGCCACCTTGGTGGCCAAGCGGAGGGCAGGGACGTCGACACCGCGATCATGGAGGCCAGCCGTGGCTGATCCGACACGGGTTCCTGAAGATACCCAAGGTCGAGGCCGCGAAGCGACCGGTCGACGAGCGGGTCGGCGACTGGCACGAGGTCTACGAGCTGCCAGGACCCGCACGAGCGGGCGGGCGAGGTGTCGCAGCAGGCCCGCCGCTGCATGGACTGCGGAATCCCGTTCTGCCACTCGGGAACCGCGGGCTGTCCGCTGGGCAACCTCATCCCCGAGTGGAACGACCTGGTCCGGCGGGGCCGCTGGGACGCGGCCAGCGACCGCCTGCACGCCACCAACAACTTCCCGGAGTTCACCGGCCGGCTGTGCCCGGCGCCGTGCGAGGCCGCCTGCGTGCTGTCCATCGCCGAGGAGCAGACCGGCGGCAGCGTCACGATCAAGCGCATCGAGCAGACCATCGCCGACCAGGCCTGGATGGACGGCATCGTCGAACCGCAGCCCGCCGCCATCGCGACCGGCAAGACGCGTCGCCGTCGTCGGCTCCGGGCCCGCGGGACTGGCTGCGGCGCAACAACTCACGCGGGCCGGCCACGACGTCACCGTCTACGAGCGCGACGACCGCATCGGCGGCCTGATGCGCTACGGCATCCCCGAGTACAAGCTGGAGAAGGCGCACGCTGAACCAGCGGCTGGCCCAAATGCGCGGCGGAGGGAACCCGTTTCGTCACCGAATGCGAGGTCGGCGTCGACCTGACCGTCGAGCAGCTGCAGCGAGCAGTACGACGCCGTCGTGCTCGCCGTCGGGCGCGCTGCGGGCCCGCGACACCGACGTCGAGGGCCGCCACCTCGACGGCGTGCACCTGGCGATGGAGCACCTGGTGCCCGCCAACAAGGAGTGCGAGGGCGACGGGCCGAGCCCGCTCTCCGCCAAGGACAAGCACGTCGTGATCATCGGCGGCGGCGACACCGGCGCGGACTGCCTCGGCACCGCGCACCGCCAGGGCGCCAGCGTCGGTGACCCAGCTGGACTACAACCCCGAGCCGCCGGAGTACCGCGACGAATCGCGCTCGCCATGGCCGATGTGGCCGATCGTGCTGCGCACCCGACTGTCGCCGGCGCACGCCGAGGGCGGTGCGCGCCGCTACGAGGTCGCGGTGCAGCGGTTCCTCGGCGACGAGCATGGGCACGCTGCGGGCCATGCGAGATCGCCGAGGTGCAAGGTCGAACGCGACGCCGACGGCCGCAGGCACATCACCCCGGTCGGCGGCATCGCTGGAGATTCCCTGTGAATTGGCCTTGCTGGCGATCGGGTTCGACGGCGTCGAGCACATGCCGCTGCTGGACGGGCTCGGCCTGGAACTCAACCGGCGCGGCGCTTTGCCGTGCGGGTCGGACTGGCAGACCGACGCGCCCGGCGTGTTTGTCTGCGGTGACGCCCATCGCGGTGCGTCGCTGATCGTGTGGGCCATCGCGGAGGGCCGCAGCGCCGCCTACGCGGTCGACACGTACCTGATGGGCGAGTCGGATCTGCCCGAGCCCGTCAAGCCCGGCGCGCTTCCGCTGGCCGTCGTCTGAACCGATTCACGACTATGCTCATCAGTCGTGACTAGACGCGGAAAGATCGTCTGTACGCTTCGGCCCCGCCACCGCCAGCGACGACGCCGTCAGGGCACTGGTCGAGGCCGGGATGGACGTGGCGCGGCTGAACTTCAGCCACGGCGACTACGCCGATCACGAGGCCAGCTACAAGCGGGTCCGCGCCGCCTCCGACGTGACCGGACGCGCCGTCGGCATCCTGGCCGACCTGCAGGGCCCCAAGATCCGCCTCGGCCGGTTCGCCGGACGGCCCGACCTTCTGGGCCAACGGTGAAACCGTCCGCATCACCGTCGATGACTGCGAAGGCACCCACGACCGGGTGTCGACCACCTACAAGCAGCTGGCCGACGACGCCGCGCGCGGGCGATCGGCTGCTCGGTCGACGACGGCAACGTCGGTCTGGTCGTCGATGACGTCGACGGCAACGACGTCGTCTGCACGGTCACCGAGGGCGGCCCGGTCAGCAACAACAAGGGCTCTCGCTGCCCGGCATGAACGTGTCCGTGCCTGCGCTGTCGGAGAAGGACATCGAGGACCTCGAGTTCGCGCTGACAGCTCGGGGTCGACCTGGTCGCGCTGTCGTTCGTCCGCTCGCCCGCCGACATCGAGCTCGTGCACGAGGTCATGGACCGCGTCGGCCGCCGGGTGCCGGTCATCGCCAAGCTCGAGAAGCCGGACGCCATCGACAATCTCGAGGCGATCGTGCTGGCGTTCGACGCGATCATGGTCGCGCGCGGCGACCTCGGCGTCGAGCTGCCGCTCGAGGAAGTGCCGCTGGTGCAGAAGCGCGCCATCCAAATGGCAAGGGAGAACGCCAAACCCGTCATCGTCGCCACCCAGATGCTGGAGTCGATGATCGAGAACTCCCGGCCGACGCGTGCCGAGGCGTCCGACGTCGCCAACGCGGTGCTCGACGGCGCCGACGCGGTGATGCTGTCCGGCGAGACGTCGGTGGGCAAGTATCCGCTGGAGGCCGTCAAGACGATGGCCCGCATCATCTCGGCGGTCGAGGAGAACTCGGTCGCCGCACCGCCGCTCGCGCATGTGCCCCGCACCAAGCGCGGCGTCATCTCCTACGCCGCCCGCGACATCGGTGAGCGGCTGGACGCCAAGGCGCTTGTCGCGTTCACCCAGTCCGGCGACACCGTGCGCAGGCTGGCCCGGCTGCACACGCCGCTGCCGGTGCTGGCGTTCACCGCGCTGCCCGAGGTGCGCAGCCAGCTGGCGCTGACCTGGGGCACCGAGACGTTCATCGTGCCGCACATGAAAAGCACCGACGACATGATCCGTCAGGTGGACAAGTCGCTGCTGGAGCTCGGCCGCTACAAGCGCGGCGAGCTGGTGGTCATCGTCGCCGGCGCGCCACCCGGCACAGTAGGCTCGACGAACCTGATCCACGTGCACCGGATCGGGGAGGAAGACGTCTAGCGGACGACGATAGGCGGCAGCCGTGGGCTAGGAGGGACTGAGTGTCGACAGCGGACTTTCGAGGAGCTGCTGGCGGTACTCGACCTCAACCGAATAGCCGACGACACGTTCGTCGGCTCGCATCCGAGCAAGAACCCGGTGCGCACGTTCGGCGGCCAGATGATGGCGCAGGCCTTCGTGGCCGGCAGCCGCACGGTGTCGGAGAAGCTGCCGCCGAGCACGATCTCGGCGCACTTCATCGCCGGCGGCGACCCCGAGAAGGACCTCGAGTTCCACGTGGTGCGGCTGCGCGACGAACGCCGCTTCGCCAACCGCCGCGTCGACGTGCATGCAGGACGGCCAGCTGCTGACCACGGCGATGGTCTCCTACCTGTCCGGCGGTCGCGGCATCGAGCACGGCATCGAACCGCCCGAGCTGCCCGACCCCGAGTCGGTGCCGCCCGTCGACGAGCTCCTGCGCGGTTACGAGGACGTCGTGCCGCATTTCGTCAACGCGCTGCGGCCGATCGACTGGCGCTACACCAACGATCCGACCTGGGTGATGCGCGACAAAGGGGAGCAGCTCACCTACAACCGGGTCTGGATGAAGGCCGAAGGCACCATGCCCGACGACCCGGTGCTGAACTGCCGCGGCGCTGGTGTACTCGTCGGACACCACGGTGCTCGACTCGATCATCACCACGCACGGGCTGTCGTGGGGCTACGACCGTATCTTTGCCGTGACGACGAACCACTCGGTGTGGTTTCACCGGCCGGTGCGCTTCGACGAATGGGTGCTGTACTCCACGTCCTCGCCGGTGGCCGCGGACTCGCGCGGCCTCGGGCACCGGGCATTTCTTCGACCGGTCGGGGCAGTTGTTGGCCACCGTGGTGCAGGAGGGCATCGTCAAGTACTTCCCGGGTGCAAACAGGTAGCGGGCGTAACCTTTTGCTGTGAGCGAATCGCGCGTCAATTTTGCCCGCGGCTGCGGGCCCGCGAGCGGGTCGTCGTCCACGTCGATCTCGCCTGCCGCCCGCTGGATCGGCGCGCTGGCGGTGCTGAGCCTGTTCTGTTGGCTGATCGTGCCTGCTGGCCCGTGACCATGATCGCGACTGGCAGGCCGCGGGCAGGCTGGCGTGGTCGCTGACGCTTCTCACCGCGGTCGCGCTGATCGCTCGCGGCATCTTCCTCGGCAGGCCGGTGACGGCGGCACACGCCTGGCTGGCGCTGGCGGCGGTGCTCGCCGGCCTCGGTGCGCACATGCTGGTGTTCGACCTGCTCGGCAATCTGCTCATCGCGTCGGCAGGCGCGGCTGTTGATGTGGCCGACCGCGGCGCGGCCGAATCCCGCTGACCTGCCCCGGATTTGGGCTCTGGTGGACATGACGACGGGCGACCCGCTCGCGCCGTTCGCCATGCAGCCGATCGAAGTGCTATCACTTCAACGCCGACGGCACGGCGGCCATCGCCTACCGCACGCGGATGGGCTACGCGGTGGTCAGCGGCGACCCGATCGGCGACGAAACCCGCTTCGCCGAGCTTGTCGCCGACTTCGCCGCCATGTGCCACGCGCCGCGGCTGGCGCGTTGGTCGTGCTCGGCTGCAGCCAGCGGCGGCTGGATCTGTGGGCCGACGCGACGGTGCTCGGCCAGTCGCTGCGGGCGGTGCCGATCGGGCGCGACGTGGTCATCGACGTGGCGACGTTCGACATGGTCGGGCGCAAGTACCGCAACCTGCGTCAGGCCGTGCAGCGCACGCAGAACTTCGGTGTCACCACGGAGGTGGTTTCCGAGCAGGGCCTCGACGACCGCCTGCTCGCCGAGCTGACGGAGGTGCTGCTGGCGTCGCCGAGCGGAGCGCGCACCGAGCGCGGGTTCTCGATGTGCCTCGACGGCGCGCTCGAGGGCCGCTATCCCGGGGTGCAGCTGATCGTCGCCCGCGACAAACACGGACGGGTGCAGGGCTTTCACCGGTATGTCGACCGCCGGGCATGGCAGCGAGGTGTCACTCGACGTGCCGTGGCGGCGCCGCGGCGCGCCCAACGGTATCGACGAGCGGCTGTCGGTCGGACATGATCGCGTGGGCCCGCGACAACGGGGCGCAGCGGCTGTCGTTGGCGTTCGCGGCGTTCCCGGAGATCTTCAACGACAAGAACCGGGGCAAGATCTCGAGCCTGATCTACACGGCGATCCACCTCGGCGACGCGCTGATCGCGCTCGAATCGCTGTACCGCTACCTGCGCAAATTCCACGCGCTCGGCGACCGCCGCTACGTGATGGCGTCGCTGACGCAGGTGCTGCCGCTGCTGGTCGTGCTGCTGTCGCTGGAGTTCATGCCGAGGCGGCGCCAGCCTGAGCTAGGGCGCGTCGGCGTGATCGTGATCGAGAACTGGTTCTCGACGCGTTCGCGGAACTGGTCGGCGCACTGCTGGATCGGCCTGCTGGTCGGAGCCGGCCTTGGACAGGCAGTCGACGTAGTCCGTCCCGCCGACCTCGTCGAAGACGCCGATCCAGATCGGGATGAAGATGAGCGACGACGATGATCGCCAAGAACCCCAACACGATTCCGGCGATCGCGACGCCGCCGTTGGTGGCCTCACCGCGCTTTGACCCGGCCCGCGCGACGAATCCGATGATGACGGCGATCACGACCGAGGATGACGCCGCCGGCCACCGTCCAGCAGAACACCAGCCCGATGATCGCGATGCACCAGCGCGGCGATGCCGAGCCCGTTGCTGTGGCCCGGTCGGCGGAGTACGAACCCGGAGTAGGGCTGCGGTGGCGGCGGCGGGTAGCTGCCGGTACGCACCATACTGAGGTGGGGTGGCGGCGGCGGTCTCGCTCATGCCGGTGAGGCTACTCGCCGGTACCTGAGATTGAGTACGGGACAGACAAACGTCGTCGGGCAGGTGGTGGGTGGCGACGACGACGGTGCGGTCGGCCGGGAAAAGCGCGCCGGGGGTGAGGAGTTCGGTCAGCAGCTGGCTGCCGTCCGCGGCGTCGAGGTGCTCGGTCGGTTCGTCGAGCAGCACGGTCGGCACCGTCGAGATCAGCGCCCGCGCCAGCAGCAGCCGCCTGCGCTGTCCGGCCGAGACGGCTGCCGCGCCGCCGACGAGCATCGTCGCCAGGCCGCTGGGCAGCGCGTCGAGCCAATCGCCAAGGCCGACGCGCTGCAGCGCATTTCGCAGCTCGTCGTCGGTGGCGTCGCCGCGGGCAACCAGCAGATTGTCGCGCACGGTGGTGGCGAACAGATGCGCATCCTCGGCGAAAAACGCTGCTTGTCGCAGGGTTTTCGGCCATGGCCATCAGCAGCGTGGTCTTGCCCGCACCGCTGGGTCCGGTGACGGCAAGCCGGGCACCCGGTTCGAGCGCTACGGGCGCCACCGGCGGCCGCATCCGCACGTCGCTGTCCGGCTCGGTGAGGTCGCGCAGCCGCCGTGCGGCGATCCGCGAGCGGGTGAGCTGCACCGCGGCAGCGGGCAGCGCGGTGGTCGCCTCGAACGCCGACAGCGGCAACAGCATCAGGATCGCCGCGGTCATCGGTGCGACCGCGTCGGCAGATCCCGATCGCGGCGACGACGGCGCCGAGCACGCTGATGCCGACGGCCAGCGGTCGGTGCGGCGGCGGCGCCACAGCGGCGGGCGCCGCGGCCCGGTCGGTGGCGCGGCCCCAGTCGCGGTGCCGGTGCTCGGATTCGGCGATGACCGCGTCGAGGCGGCCGCTGACCCGCAGCTCGGGCGCGTGCTCGAGCGCGAGCATCACCGCGACGTCGCGCCCGGAATGATGCTGCGCCGCAACGTGCTTCCGCTGGCGCGCGCGGCGCGGGCGGCCAGCCATGGCGCGGCGACGCCCGCGATCAGCAGGCAGACCGCCGAGCACGACGGCCGCGGCGGGGAGATCACGGCGATCGCCGCGACGGCGGCCACTGAAAGCACGGCGGCGACCGCAATCGGCAACACCGCGCGCACCAGCACATCGGACAGCTCGTCGACAGAGGCGCCGATGCGGGCCACCAACTCGCCACTGTGCAGCCGCATCACGGCCGTCGGCGGGCGCGTCGGCCAGCCGTGCGGTACAGCCGTCTCGCGGGTGTCGGCGCGCGGCCCGCAGCGCGGTGTCGTGCGAGGCCAGCCGCTGGCAGTAGCCCGAGCACGCCGCGCGAGATGCCGAGCGCGCGCACCGCCACCACCGCGACCGTCAGGTCCAGCACCGGCGGCATCTGCCAGGCCCGCGTGATCAGCCACGCCGAGACCCCGGCCAGCGCCAGCGCGCTGCCCAGCGACAGCACACCCCAGCAGCCACGGCCAGCAGCAGCCGCGGCAGCCGAGGGCGCAGCAGCTCACGCATCGACAAGGCTCCCCATGATGCAACGACCCTGTCGCCGATCGCCAGCACGGGTTCTCGGTGGCCGACGACGAGCACCGTCGCCCCGGCCCGTGCCCGCGCCACGATGGCACTGCAGGACGCGGGATTCCATGCGCGCATCCAGGTGCGACGTCGGCTCGTCGAGCAGCAGCACGCGGCGCCGGCGAGCCGAGCACCCTGGCCAGGCCCGAGTCGCTGCCGCTGGCCCAGCGACAGGCCGACCCCGCCGCGGCCGATCACGGTGTCCAGTCCGTCCGGCAGCACGGCCAGCACCTCGTCGAAACCCGCGGCGCGGCAGGCGCTGTCGAGGTCGGCAAGCGGCCCGAACAGCTCGAGGTTGTCGCGGATGCTGCCGGGCACCAGCACGGGACGCTGCGCGAGCCATGCCACCTGAGCCCACCACGCCCGTGGATCAGGTCGGCGGTGACGTCAATGCACCGTCGACCCGAACGTCGCCTGGGCTCAACCCGAGAATCGCCTGCAGCAGCGTGGTCTTGCCAACGCCGTTGGGTCCGGTCAACACGGTCACCAGACCCGGTTCGACGTCGGCGTCCAGCGCGTCGATGTGGATCGTCGCGCCCGCCGCCGCCACGGTGCGCGTGCCCGCAGGCGGCGCGTGCAGCGTGTCGAGTAGCCGGAACGCCTTGTCGGCGGCGGTCTTTCCATCCTGGGCGGCGTGAAACTCCATGCCGACGCGGCGCAGCGGCCAGAACACCTCCGGCGCCAGCAGCAGGGCGGTCAGACCGGCCGACAGCGTCACGTCGCCGAAGACCAGGCGCAGGCCGACGCCGACCGCGACCAGCGCGACACCGAGGGTGGCCAGCAGCTCCAGCACCAGCGCCGACAGGAACGCGATCCGCAGCGTGGCCATCGCCGAACGGCGATGGGCGGCACCGAGTTCGGCGATCCGCTGCGCGGAATCCGCCCACGCGGCCGAGCGCCCGCAGCGTGGGAATGCCCGCCACCAGGTCCAGCAGCCGCGACTGCAGGGTGGTCATCGCGGCGAGCGACGCCGCGGACCGTTCGCGGGTGAGCATGCCGATGAGCACCATGAAGATCGGGATGAGCGGCAGCGCGATCAGGACGATGACCGCCGAGTGCACGTCGTAGATCGCGATCGACCACGACCGCGGCCGGGGTGAGGATGCCCGCGAGGAACAGCGACGGGCAGATACGCGGTGAAGTACGGTCGCAGCCCGTCGAGGCCCCGGGTGATCAGCGCGGCGGCGGAATCGCGGTGCGCGGCGAGTTGACGCGGCGGCAGCGCGGTGACGTGCGCAGCACCTCGCCGGCCAGGTCGGCGATCACCGCCGTCGCGCCGCGCTGAGACAGCCTGCCCTGCAGCCAGTGCGCGAGCGTGCGGATCACCCACAGCGCCACCAGGATCCACAGCGGGCCTGCCCAGTGCGCCAGGCTGCGCGAGGCCGGGTCGGTGATCGACGCCGCGCGACGATCTGCGCCAGCACCACGGCCGACGCGATCGTGGTGCCGCTGATGACCACACCGCAGGCCACCGATGCGGCCAGGAAGCGCCGCATCGCCGCGGAAGCGCCGCAGAAGGTTCACGCTCGACCGCCTCGCCAGCCCGATGGATGCGGGTATCGCGTCGGCGGTGATCGCTGCGGCGGAACACCCAGTACGTCCACGCCTGGTAGCCGATCACCAGCGGCAGCAACGATCAGCGACGCCCACGATCATGATCTTCAGCGTGTACGGGGTCGACGACCCGTTGTAGATCGTCACGCTCCACTCCGGGTTGAGCGTGGACGGCAACAGGTTCGGGTACATCGAGCCGAACAGCAGCACGACGACCGCGGCGACGACCGACCATCGTGCGACACGAACGCCCAGCCCTCGCGGCGCCGCGGTCCACATCAGCGCGACCGCCGTCAGCAGTGCGACGACCGCGACGCCCGAGCGCCAGCCACGTCCAGCCCTTGCCGTGCGCCAGCTGCGTCCACAACCCGAACCCGCCGGCCAGCACGATGACCGGGACCGCCAGTACGCGCGCGAACCGGAATGCGTCGTCGCGCACCGGGCCTGCGGTCTTCAGACGCGACGAACACGGCGCCGTAGAACGGCGAACAGCGACGCGGTCGCCAGCCCGCCGAGCAGCGTGTAGGCGTTGAGCACATCGCCGATCGACAGGTGCACGCGGTGGTCGGCGTCGATCGGCAAGCCGCGCACCAGGATTGCGAACGCCACGCCCCACAGGATCGCGGGCACCCACGACCCGATCGCGATGCCGGCGTCGGCCCGTGCCCGCCACCGCGGGTCGTCGATCTTGCCGCGCCATTCGATGCCGACGATGCGCAGGATCATCGCGAACAGGATCGCCAGCAGCGGCAGGTACAGCGCCGAGAACACCGTCGCGTACCAGTTCGGGAAACGCCGCGAACATCGCGCGCGCCCGCGGTGATCAGCCACACCTCGTTGGCATCCCAGACCGGCCCGATGGTGTTCAGCACTGCGCGCCTGCGGTGTTCTCGGAGTCACCCTCGCCCGCCGCGCCCGAGCGGCGCCATCAGCATGCCGACGCCGAAGTCGAACCCCTCGAGGATCAAGAAGCCGAGGAACAGCGCCGCGATGAGGAAGAACCACAGTTCTTGAAGTCCCACGATCGAGCTCCTCTCAGTACGCGAAGCGACAGGGGCGCCACGTCGTCCGTCGTCGGGCGGCTGCGGGCGGTGCGGGTTCGGAGTCGTGCTCGAGTGGTCCCTCGACGACGTAGCGGCGCATCAGCCAGAACCAGATCACCGCCAGCACGCCGTACAGCGAGGGTGAACACGGCCAGCGACAGCACCACCATCCCCGCCGCGTGGTCGGACACGCCTTGCTGCACGGTCAGCCGCACCATCTGGTCGCCGGTCGGATTCGGCACGACGACCCATGGCTGTCTGCCCATTTCGGTGAACACCCAGCCCGGCCGAGTTGGCCAGGAACGGTGTCGGAATGCGTGATCAGCGCGAACCAGCCGAACCAGCGCTGGTCGGGAATCCGCCCGCGACGCGTCAGCCACAGCGCGACGAGCGCGAAAGCGACCGGGACCAGCCAGCAATCCGATCATCGCGCGGAACGCCCAGTACGTGACGAACAGGTTGGGCCGGTAGTCGCCGGGCCCGAACTTCTCCTCGGTACTGCTGCTGAAGGTCCTTGACGCCCTGCAGCGTGACGCCGCTGAACTTGCTCTCGGCCAGGAAGGGCAGCACGTAACGGCACCTCGATGACGTGCGTGACGCTGTCGCAGTTGTTGTGCGTGCCGATCGTCAGGACCGAGAAGTCCGGATCGGTTTCGGTGTGGCACAACGATTCCGCCGGACGCCATCTTCATCGGCTGCTGGACGAACATCAGCTTGCCCTGGAAGTCGCCGGTGAAGAACAGCCCAGCCGCGGCCGCCAGTGCGACGAGGCTGCCGCGCGATCGTCGCGGGCCGATACATCGTCGCGGCGTCCGCGGATTCCTGTCCGCTTGCGCGAGCGGACCATCAACCACGCGCGACACCCCGGCGACGAACGCGCCTGCGGTGAGGAACGATCCGGCGACCGACGTGCAGGAACGCCCAGATCGCGGTGTTGTTCGTCAGCAGCGCGCCGAAGTCGACCAGTTCGGCCCGGCCGGTGTCGGGGTTGAACCGGGCGCCGACGGGATGCTGCATGAACGAGTTCGCCGCGATGATGAAGTACGCCGAGACGTTGACCGCGATCGCGACGATCCAGATGCAGGCGAGGTGGACCAGCCGCGGCAGCCGGTCCCAGCCGAAGATCCACAGGCCGAGGAACGTCGACTCGAAGAAGAACGCGATCAGGCCTTCGAACGCCAGCGGCGCGCCGAAGATGTCGCCGACGAAGCGGGAGTACTCGCTCCAGTTCATGCCGAACTGGAATTCCTGCACGATGCCGGTGGCGACGCCGATCGCGAAGTTGATCAGGAACAGCTTCCCGAAGAACCGGGTCAGCCGGTAGCCAGCGCTGCGTTGCCGGTGACGACCCAGGCGGTCTGCATCGACCGCGATGAGCGGCGCCAGGCCGATGGTGAGCGGGACGAAGATGAAGTGGTAGACGGTGGTGATCCCGAACTGCCACCGCGAGACGTCCAGGGCATCCATGCGCCACTCCCAGGCTTAGAGTCTCGTCCTACGACACATTGTAGTAGCGATTTGGCCGGTATCGATAGGTGCCATGTGCTCGGCGTATGAGGCCTACCGGCGCTTCGGCCGTCGGCGGCGTGCGTCAGCTTCTCCCGACCGCTGCGACGTCCTTGCCGGCTTTGCGGATGCCGAACGCGGACACGACCTCGAAGCACGCCGATGACGATCAGCCAGATGCCGACGACGAGCGTCAGAGTACGCGATCGAGTCGAACGGCGACTGCCATCACCACGACGCCGGCGATGATGCTGATGATGCCGAAGAAGATCTGCCCACCCCCGTCCCGGCAGGCCGGGCTCGCTGATGCGCCGACACCGTGGTCGCGACGCCGCGGAAGATGAAGCCGACGCCGATCCAGATGGCCAGCAACAGCACCGCGTAGCCCTCACCGAAGTGACGGAAGGCCAGCACGGCCAGGATCAGCGACGCGGCGCCGCTGATGAACAGCAGAATCCGCCCGCCCGCCGAGACGTGCAGAGCTGAACGCGAATATCACCTGCGCGATGCCGGTGATCAACAGGTAGGCGCCGAAGAAGATCGCCGCGACGATGATCGTCATGCCCGGCCATGCCAGCACCAGAATGCCGAGGATGACCGCGAGAATCCCGGACAGCAGCGTGGATTTCCACAGATGTTGCAACATGGCGCGGAGGTGCAGGGCTTTCCATGCGCGAAGTGTGGCACAACCGGCCGCCAATTGACGCGTATTTCAGCAATTGCCTTCAGCCTCAGCGCAAAGTGTGGTGGCGCTCCGGCGCAAATAGCCGTTCCAGCACTAGAAATCCAATTTCTGTAACGCTATGATTAGTTCGCTTCGATGAGTAGGCGAACGGTCCCGTTCAGCACATCTTGGTCGATTGCCAGCAAACAAGCAGTGCGATGACGAACGACGGCGATTCGCCGAACCACCGGCGCGTCGTTGCGGCCCTTTCGAGGTGGTCATCGACTCACTTCGCACCAGCATGCGGACCTCGTCTACGACCAGACGAGATCATCGATCTCGCACCGTCTCGACAGCAGGCAGGGTGTCCGCGTAGCTGGATACACGCCATGGACGATCAGTCTGGATACGCCGGCAACGAACCTCATCCAGGCGGCGGTCTCGACGTACTGTCCCAACTCTGGGGTTGATCGGCGGCTTCCGTTCTCCTGCCAGCGCGTTAGGTCTCTACTACTGTTCCGTTACCGGTGCTGCGCGCCGGATCCACGAAGCAGAAAGTAGAGGCAACCGTGTCAGCTGGATGTCAAGGCGGACCAAAGAAGTTCTGGCGCATCGCGGCGGTGTTTGCTGCGACCGGCGCTCTCGTGCTGTCGGGATGCTCGAGTAAGAGCGAGGAGAGCCGGACCGACGACGGCCACCACGGCGGTGAGCGCCGAGAAGGTCGATGCAATCGCGAACACCGTGCCCGAGGCCATCAAGTCGTCCGGAAAGCTGGTCGTCGGCGTCAACATTCCGTACACGCCCAACGAGTTCAAGGACCCCAGCGGCAAGATCGTCGGCTTCGACGTCGATCTGATGAACGCGATCGCCGCCACGCTCGGCCTGACCGGCGGAGTACCGCGAGGCGGACTTCGCCAAGATCATCCCGTCGATCCAGGGCGACACCTTCAACGTCGGGATGTCGTCGTTCACCGACACCAAGGAGCGCGAGCAGACGGTCGACTTCGTCACCTACTTCTCGGCCGGCATCCTGTGGGCCCAGCAGGCCGGGCGCCGGGATCGACCCCGACAACGCGTGCGGCAAGAAGGTCGCGGTCCAGGCCACCACGACCGAGGAGACCGTGGAGCTGCCTGCCAAGAGCAAGGCGTGCACCGACGCCGGCAAGCCGGCGATCGACATCATAAAGTTCGACGGCCAGGACGCGGCGACCAACGCCGTGGTGCTCGGCCAGGCCGACGCGATGTCGGCCGACTCGCCGGTGACGCTGTACGCGCATCAAGCAGAGCAACGGCAAGCTCGAGACCGGCCGGCGAGATCGCCGACGCCGCGCCGTACGGCTGGCCGGTGAAGAAGGGCTCGCCGCTGGCGCAGTCGCTGCAGCAGGCGCTCGAGCACCTGATCGAAACCGGCACCTACAAGCAGATCGCCACCAACTGGGGCGTCGAGAAGGGCATCATCGACAAGCCGGTCGATCAACGGCGCGATCAGCTAGGTACGAGGATCGCACATGACTGATGTCGACTCGTCGCCATCCACCAGCCCAGCCGCGATCGATGCTGTTCCGCTGCGTCATCCGTGGCGGTGGGTGGCGGCGGTCGTCATCGTCATCCTGGTGGTGCTGTTCCTCTACGGGATGGCTACCAACCCGGCCTACAGATGGAACATCTTCGCGAAGTACCTCTTCAACGACCGGATCCTGTTCGGTGTATGGAACACCTTGCAGCTCACCATCTACTCGATGGTGCTCGCCATCGTGCTTGGCGTGGTCCTCGCCGTCATGCGGCTGTCGCCCAACCCGATCTTCCGGTCGGTGTCGTGGGTGTTCCTGCTGGATCTTCCGCGGCACGCCGATCTACGTGCAGTTGGCGTTCTGGGGGCTGATCCCGACGATCTATGCGAACATCCAGCTGGGTGTGCCATTCGGGCCGTCGTTCTTCCATCTCAACCTGCAGGCGCTGTCCATCCCGTTTATCCTCGCGATGCTCGGCCTGGCCCTCAACGAGGCCGCCTACATGGCCGAAATCATCCGCGCCGGAATCAGTTCCGTGCCGGAGGGCCAGTCGGAGGCCTCGACGGCGCTTGGGCATGTCGTGGGGATGACGATGCGGCGCACCGTGCTTCCACAGGCGATGCGGGTGATCATTCCGCCGACCGGCAACGAGGTCATCAGCATGCTGAAGACCACATCGCTGGTGACGGCCGTGCCCTACGCGTTTGACCTGTACAGCATCGCCACCCGCGAGATCGCCGCCCGGACCTTCGAGCCCGTCCCGCTGGCGCTGGTGGCGGTGGCCTGGTACCTGCTGATGACAAGCATCTTGATGGTCGGCCAGTATTACCTGGAGCGGTATTACTCCCGCGGCGCAAGCCGAAAGTTGACCACCAGACAGCTTGAGGCGCTGGCCAAGGCGCAGCAGATAGGTGAGGCGGGGCACGTATGACGACGACACAAGAATCCGGCCGATGGTGCTCGCCGAGAGCGTCTGCAAGAGCTTCGGCGCCCTGCGTGTCCTGAAGGGCATCACGCTCGAGGTCGGCAAGGGCCAGGTGCTGGTCATGGTCGGCCCGTCGGGCTCGGGCAAGTCGACGTTCCTGCGCTGTATCAACCATCTCGAGCAGGTCAACGCGGGCCGGCTGTACGTCGACGGCGAGTTGATCGGCTACCGCGAACAACGGGGTGACAAGCTGTACGAGATTTCGCCCCGTGACGCCGCCAAGCAGCGCCGCGACATCGGCATGGTGTTCCAGCACTTCAACCTCTTCCCGCATCGCACCGCGCTCGAGAACCTCGTCGAGGCGCCGGTGCACGTCAAGGGGGTCAAGAAGGCTGACGCTGTGGCGCGGGCAAAGGATCTGCTGGATCAAGTGGGGCTGGCGGAAAAGGCGCACCGCCTATCCGGCACAGCTGTCCGGCGGCCAGCAGCAGCGCGTGGCGATCGCCCGCGCGCTGGCGATGAACCCCAAGCTGATGCTGTTCGACGAGCCGACCTCGGCGCTCGACCCGGAGCTGGTCGGCGAGGTGCTGGACGGTGATGAAAAAGCTTGCCGCGCGAAGGCATGACGATGGTGGTGGTCACCCACGAGATGGGGTTCGCCCGCGAGGTCGCCGACCAACTCGTGTTCATGGACGGCGGCGTGGTCGTGGAGAGCGGACCTCCCCGTGAGGTGCTGGCCAACCCGAAACACGAACGCACGAAAGCGTTTCTGTCCAAGGTGCTGTAGTGCGTGAGCCCGGACCCGGCCACCCCGCTGTGGCGGGCGGCGCAGGTATTCCGGCTGCTGAGTTGCATTTACGCGCTGGGCTTCCAGATCGCGATCAACCCAGACCTCGACCAGCCCGGCGATCGGATGGCTGCTGTTCGCCGTGCTGATCGGCTGGAGCGCGGCCTGCGCGGTGGCGTATCTGCAGGGGTTCGGCCGCAGGCCCGCCTGGGTGCTGGCCGAGATCGTCGTGGTGGTGGCGCTGATGCTGTCCACCGAGTTCGTCGCCTCCGATCAGTGGGCGCTGGACAACCAGTCATGGCCGACGACGTTGTGGGCCACCAACGCAACGATCTCGGCGGCGATCCTGACTGGCCCGATCGCCGGAATGCTCACCGGTGTGGTGGTGATGATCGCCAGCACGGTGGTGAAGGGCTTCATCAACTACGACCTCGGCCGCAACGCGACGATCGTCATCGAGCTCGCGGTGGGCCTCGCGGTGCGGCATGGCCGCGCAGACGGCGCGGCGCGCCCACGCCGAACTGGAACGGGCGGCCACGGCTTGCGGCGTCGCTGGAGGAACGCGACCGGTTGTCGCGGCAGGTGCACGACGGCGCGATCCAGGTTCTCGCGCTGGTGTCCCGGCGTGGGCGCGAAATCGGCGGAGAGACAGCGGAATTGGCCGAGCTGGCCGGCGAGCAGGAGCGGGCGTTGCGGCGGCTGGTCAGCTCCGCCGACGCCGAGCCGCGGACGGGTGCGATGGCCGACGTCGGGGCGCTGCTGCGGCGGCGAGCGTCGGATCGGGTATCGGTCAGCGTGCCCGCGGAGCCGGTGCTGCTCGAGCTCGGCGGTCGCCGACGAGCTGTGCGCGGCGGCGGCCAACGCGTTGGACAACGCCGCGTCACACGCCGGACCCGACGCCCGTGCCTACGTGCTGCTGGAGGACCTCGGCGACTCGGTCACCGTGAGCATCCGCGACGACGGCGTCGGCATCGCCGACGGCAGGCTCGAGGAAGCGGTCGCCGAAGGCCGCGTCGGAGTGGCCAAATCGATTGTGGGACGGATGAATTGGCTGGGTGGCAGCGCGAAGCTGAACACCGGGCCGGGATGTGGGACGGAATGGGAACTGACGGTACCCCGACGGTGATGGTCGTCGACGACCATCCGATCTGGCGCGAAGCGGTGGCCCGCGACCTCGCCGAGGACGGCTTCGCCGTTGTCGCCACGGCCGACGGGATGGCGGCGGCTCGGTCGCCGCGCCGCCGTCGTGCACCCCGACGTGGTGGTGATGGACATGCGGCTGTCGGACGGCGACGGCGCCCAGGCCACCGCCGAGGTGCTCGCGGTTTCGCCGTCGTCGCGCATCCTGGTGCTCTCGGCGTCCGACGAGCGCGACGACGTCCTGGAGGCGGTAAAGGCAGGCGCCACAGGGTATCTCGTCAAGAGCGCGTCGAAGCAGGAACTCGGCGACGCGGTGCGCGCGACCGCTGACGGGCGCGCGGTGTTCACGCCTGGGCTTGGCGGGACTGGTGCTGGGGAGTACCGGCGCATCGCGCAATCCGGCTACGACCGGCCCGCCTGGGACTTCGGTGCCGAGCCTGACCGAACGCGAAACCGAGATACTGCGCCACGTCGCCAAGGGCTTGACGGCCAAACAGATCGCCGGCCCGGCTGTCGCTGAGCCACCGCACGGTCGAGAACCACGTGCAGGCCACCTTCCGCAAGCTTCAGGTCGCCAACCGGGTCGAACTGGCCCGCTATGCGATCGAACACGGCTTGGACAAGGAGTAACCGAGTAGTCCTACTCATCCGCTTTCGCCCGCGCGCTGCGACGCATGTCTGACATGACCGAACCGCCGCATCGCGCCGTCATTTCCCGGTTGTCCGCGGACTTCGCCACGATCTCGCAGCAGCTGGCCCGGGCGTCCGCGGATCTCGACCGAGCTGGACCGCCTGCTGTCGGAGCAGCGCGCCGGCGCCCAGCCCGTCGCAGCCTGCAGCCGTATGTCCCGCCGTGCGGTGCCGTACTGGCCGCAGTACCAGCGCACCGAATCCACGTGCCAGTCGCCCAGCCGCCGCCCATACGTCCCACCACCGCCTGCGTTCCGCCGAAGCCGCGGCAGGACCGCTCCGAGGGCTGGATCGGCAAGGTGCTGGCCGTCGCCGGCGTCGCGGTCACCCTGATCGGCGTCGTGCTGCTGCTGGTGCTGGCGGCCCAGGCGGGCATTCTGCGTCCCGAGTTCCGCGTCGCCGGCGGCGCCGTTGCTCGCCGTGGCACTGGTGGCCACGGCGTGGTGGCTGTCCGCGCAGGCCCGGCGGACGGGTCGGCGCGATCGCGCTTGGCCGCCACGGGCGTCGCCGCCGCGTACATGGACGTCATCGCCGTCACGACGATCTACCACTGGGTGCCCGCACCCGCTCGGGCTGGTCATCGCCGCGGTCATCGGCGGCGGCGGTTTGACCCTGGCCAGGCGCTGGGATTCGCAGCATCTCGGCCTGCTGGTGCTGGTGCCGCTGATCGGGCTGGCGCCGGTCGTCACCGACGGCATCACGCTGCTGCTCGTCGGTTTCATGCTGGCGATGCTCCGCCGCCTCGCTGCCGGTGCAGCTCGGCAAGGACTGGATCTGGTTGCACGCCGCCCGCATCGCGGCTCGCACCTTCCCGCTGCTCGTCGCGCTGGCCGCGGACTACCTCGACGACGGCGCGATCTCTGGCTGGCGGGCGCCTGCGGCATCGCGGCCGTGTTGGCGATCGCTCGGGGCGCTGATCCTGTTGCCGCGCACCGGGAATCGGGCTGCGATGGCCCTGCTGACGGCGGCGGGCGTGGTGCCGGTGCTGTGCGTGCTCGCTGGCCGTCGACCGGGTCGTGGCCGCGTTGATGGCGGCGGCACTGCGCCGCGGCGCTGCTGGCGATCGTGCTGACCGGCCTGCCGGGCGTGACGGGCGTCGTGCGGCAGATCTGGTCTGCGCTCTCGGCGATCTCGGCGCTGATCGCGGTGACGGTGGCGTTCGACGGCGCACATCGCGGGCCCGGTTCTGCTGGCGATGGCTGTCGTGGTCGCCGATCGCGGGCCGTCGCGACGACGGTCGCGCGGTGGGCGGCGCTCGGGTTCGCGTATCGCCGGCGGTGGCATCTACCTGAGCTACGCGCCCGCCCGAGCTCGTTGGTCCGAGGCGACCGAGCCGACGCGCCGCGGCGGGTCTCTACACTGGTCGTCGAGCCTGCTGCTGGTGGCATGCGCCGATCGCGATCGCGTGGTCGTGGAAGTCGCCTGGGGCAGCAAGCGAGCCGTTGTCTGGGCGGGTTCGGCCGCGGTGATCGTCTACGCCGTCACCGCGTTCACCGTGACCGCCGGCGTGCTGGTCGGCGGGACAGGCGGCGGCTTCTTCGCCAGGTCACATGGCAGCGACGATCTGCTGGATCGCGATGGCGGCCGCGCTGTTCGTCTACGCGGCGCGCGCTGACTCCGGACGCGAGCGGTCGCTGCCGATCGGCGGCGGGCTGGCGCTGGTCGCCGCGGCGATGGCCGAAGCTGTTCCTGTTCGACCTCGGCACGCTGCGACGGCATCTTCCGCGTCGTGGTGTTCATCGTCGTCGGGCTGGTCCTGCTGGGCATGGGCGCGGGCTACGCGCGGCTGCTTGGAGAGGCAGGACCAGCAGCAGGACCACGCCGGTGTGACCGCGAGCCACACTCTAATCTGGACTCATTCCAGATTAGTGGGCGTTGATCCAAGTCATGAGCTACCACAACACGTCGCACAGAAGCAGAACTACAGGGATTTCAGGCATCGCCCGAGCTGAGCGCCAGCCTGCAGCGGGTGCTTGGTCGATCTGATCGAGCTGCACCTGCAGGGCAAGCAGGCGCACTGGAACGTCGTCGGAACCAACTTCCGCGACCTGCACCTCCAGCTCGACGAGCTCGTCGACTTCGCCCGCGAAGGCCAGCGACACCATCGCCGAGCGGATGCGGGCGCTCGACGCGGTGCCGGACGGGCGGTCCGGACACCGTCGCGGGCAGCACCACGCTGCCGCAGTTCCCGGCCTACGAGCACAGCACCACCGAGGTCGTCGACCTGATCACCGGCCGTGCCTACGCGGCGGTCGACACCATGCGCACGCGTGCACGACGCGGTCGACGCCGAGGACCCCAGCACCGCCGACATCCTGCATCAGCTGATCGACGGCCTGGAGAAGCTGGCCTGGCTGATCAAGTCGGAGAACCGCAAGGTCTAATCCGGTCGGTCGCAGATCCGCCGACCGTGGCGTGACGGCGGTCGTACTGCGCGGCCGCGTCATCCCGCGGCACGGAGGTCGCTCGTCGCCGCGGTTCGGCAAGCGGTGCTGCGACCGCGTGCGAATGGCTCGTCGTCACGCGCCCGACCAGATACCAGGTGTGCATCAGGCCCTTGCCCTTGACGTCCACCTCGCCGCGCTCCTCCAGCAGGAGCGCGTGGTTGAGCCGCTCGGTAGACGTCGTGCGGCACCTGAATTCGGCCCTCGACATCGGTGGTCTCCATCCGCGCCGCGACGTTGACCGCGTCGCCCCAGACGTCGTAGAAGAACTTGCGCGCGCCGACGACTCCGGCGACCACCGGCCTGGCGGCGAGGCCGATCCGCAGCGGCACCTCGCGTCCCTGCGGATCCTTCGAGGTCCGCGACCGGCGTCGGCCATGTCCAGCGCAAGGCAGGCCAGCGCCTCGACGTGATCGTCCGCGGGGCTGCGGCACGCCGCTGACCACCATGTACGAGTCGCCGCTGGTCTTGACCTTTCCAGGCCGTGCCGGTCGACCAGCGCGTCGAGGTCGGTGTAGAGGCGGTCGAGAAAGCGCACCAGATCGGCTGGCGTGGTGTCGCTGGCCCGCTTGGTGTAGCCGGCGATGTCGGCGAACAGGATTGAGGCGTCGTCGTACTTGTCGGCAATGATGTTGCGCGACGGGTCTTTCAGCCGTTCGGCGATCGTCGCAGCCGGCAGGATGTTGGTGAGCAGTCGTTTCGGACCGTTCAGTATTCGGCCTCCATCGCCTCCCTGGCGCGACGGATCTCGCGCAGCGGCGTACCGACACCACCGCGACGACCATCACCCAGGCCGAGTAGACCACCGAGAGGATGAACCCCAGCCTGAATGCCCAATCCGGTTGCACGCCAGTGTTGTAGGGAACGAGCGATCGCGAGCGCGATGACCGTCGCAGCGCCGAGAGCAGCGAGCACCGAGGCGAGCGACGAGGTGCTCGACTGCCGAGGATCAGGACCATGAGCGTGTCGCCGCGACGAGGTAGTAAGAACGGCAGGCCCGAGCCGGTGCCAAGGTGCCAGCACAGGACGGTGATCGATGTATAGGCGACGGAGAAGAACACCAGCGAGCGCGACCAGTTCGCCGAACCGGTACAACAGCGGGGATCAGCAGGAAGATCGGCGCCGCTGGCCAGGTTCATCATGGCGATCCACAGCCACGTCCTGGCCCCACGATCATGCCCTGGATGCCGAAGAAGCGCGCTGACCGACGGCGCCGATGCGGGTTGTGACGGTCAGAACCCTGCAGGTGACGCGGCCACGGTCTGCGGCATGGTGCTGCGTCCGCGGCAGGGACACGGCCTTCGAGCGCCACGTCCGGCACGCAGACGGGTCGTACCTTGACGCGCCACGGACCAAGCGTGATCGCCGAAGAGTGCACTAGTCAGCCGACATCCGGGCGGCGTCCCGGGCCCGCAGCGCCAGCCACAGCTCGTGGCGGTCCTGCGCCGGATTCCATCCGCCGCCCGGTGAGGCGCTCCACCGCGTCGATCCGGTTGTTCATGGTGTGCCGGTGCACGCGCAGCGCGCTGGCGGCGGCGCCGCCCAGTGTCCGTTGTGCTCAAGAAAGGCGGCCAACGCCCGCATCAACTCGTCGGCCCGGTCGGTCGCGTCCAGCGGCCCGAGCACCGCGTCGGCGTAGGCCTGCAGGGTCTGCGGCCCAACGGCGTTGAGCAGCAACCGGCTGCTCGCGATCTCCTCGGCATGCATGATGCCGGCCCTGTAGCCGACTGGCCGGCAGCGCCGATCGGGCCTGCCGCAATGACACGACCAATGCGCCGGGCCGCACCCCGATGCCGATCCCGGCCGCCCGATCGGCGGCCAGCGTGCTGAGCACGCCGGCCGAGGTCGGCGTCCAGCGGCACCGCCAGCTCGACGACCTCACCGACGACTCGAACCAGCGCGTCCGGCAGGGTGATCAGCAGGTCGGCGGCCAGATCGTCGGCATCGTCGGGCGCGACGACGGCGGCGACCCTGAGGTCGGCGTCGGGCAGCCCGACCGAAGCCAGCCACCGGGCCGCGACCACGTCGTCCACGGTGGCCCGGGCCAGCCGGGACAACACCTGCGCGCGTCCGCGTCGCTGCGCGGTGTTCAGTCCGTAGCCGGCGCTCGAGTTCCAGCGACAGCAGCGAGACCAGGTCGCCGGACACCTGATGGGCGGCCGGCAGCTCGGCCGGGCCGTCGATCAGCAGCCAGGCCCGTAGCCGGCGGGCCCCAAGCGCGTGCAGCTCACGGCGGCGGCCGTCGCTGATGTCCGCCGCGGCGGCGGCTGAGCCCCTGCCCGCGTACCGACTCGAGCGACCCGGCCAGCCGCGAGAACAGGCGCTCACCCCCGGCGTCGGACTCGGCCAGCACCCGTCCGAGCAGATCGACGACGACGCCGGTCCGGCCGGTCGCCTCGCGATGCGCGGCGAGGATGCCGAGCAGGCCGCCGGGCGTGACCGCGGCGGCGGTGAGCGCCCGCTGGGTCTGCAACGCCCACTCCAGCTCCTGCCGCTCGGCGCGGGCCCGGTGCGCGAACACCGCCTTGGTCACCGCAATGAACGGCACCGGGTCCGGCACGGTCAATCAGCGGCATCCCGATCTCGTCGGCCGCGGCGACCAGCCGCGCCGGCGCCCGCTGGTGCGGGAGCTCGGCGCCCAGGCCCAGCCCGACGGCCCGCACTCCTGCGGCGTCGAGTTCGGCCGAGGTAGGACCGGCAGCCGTCGACGGTGTCCGGCAGCAGCAGCCCGATGGTCAGCAGCAGCTCGCCGCCCTGCAGCCACGGGCCCGGGTGGGCCAGCTCGGAGACCGGCCGCGGCCTCGATCTCGCGGTCCGGCACCGCCGCGTCCGGCCACCAACTCCAACCCGAGGTCCGGATCGGCGACCAGCTCGCGTAACCGTCAGCATGGACATATTGTCGAACATGCTCGCAGTAGTTTCTACAAAATGGCCATATCGCTGTGACCGGCATCTCAGGAAGCCTGTTGGTCATGACGTCGCCACACCAACCGGTAGGACCGGTAGATGCCACCCGGTGCCGCGCTACGCGGGCCCGCCACCTTCGCCCGCCTGCCCCGCATCGACGAGGTGACGCACGCCGACGTCGCCGTGGTCGGCGTCCCGTTCGACTCCGGCGTCTCCTACCGGCCCGGCGCCCGGTTCGGTCCGGGCCACATCCGCGCGCCTCGTCAAGCTGCTGCGGCCCTACCACCCGCGGCTGGACGTCGAGCCGTTCGCCGTGCAGCAGGTGGCCGACGCCGGCGACATCGCGGTCAACCCGTTCGACATCGCCGAGGCGATCGCCACCATCGAGCGAGCGCTCCGACGAGCTGCGCGACGGCGGCACAAAGCTGATCACCCTCGGCGGCGACCACACCATCGCGCTGCCGCTGCTGCGCTCGCTGCACCGCGACCACGGCCCGATTGCGGTGCTGCACTTCGACGCCCACCTCGACACCTGGGACACCTACTTCGGCGCGCCGTTCACCCACGGCACGCCGTTCCGCCGGGCCAGCGAGGAGGGCCTGCTCGACCCCGAGCACTGCCTGCACGTCGGCATCCGCGGGCCGCTCTATGCGTCGACCGACCTGTCCGACGACCGCGTGCTCGGCTTCCAGGTGCATCGGCACCGACGACTTCCAGCTGGACGGGCTGGCCGACGGTGATCGAGCGGATGCGCGCCCGCCTCGGGGACGCCCGGTGTACGTCTCGATCGACATCGACGTGCTCGACCCGGCGCACGCGCCGGGCACCGGCACCCCGGAGGCCGGCGGCATGACGAGCCGCGAACTGCTGCACTGCCTGCGAAACCTGGTCGGGCGTGAACGTCGTCGGCGCGGACATCGTCGAGGTCGCCCCGGCCTACGACCACGCCGAGATCACCGGGATCGCGGCCGCGCACGTGGCGTACGAGCTGATTGTCGGTGCTGGCGGCCAAGCCATGAGCCGAGCACCGCAACGGCGGCGCGGCCGTCGTCGAAACCCTTGCCGCGCACGGCGTCGACGCCATCTTCGGCATCCCCGGCACGCACAACCTGGAGCTCTACCGGCACTTCGGCAAGGCCGGCATCCGGCGCGATCACGCCCCGCCACGAGCAGGGCGCCGGCTAGCGCGGCCGAGGCCTATGCGCGGTCAGCGGACGGCCCGGTGTCGTGGTCACCACCAGCGGACCCGGCCTGACCAACGCGATGACGGCCGCGGCGACCGCCTATGGCGAGTCGCAGCCGATGCTCCTGCTCTCGTCCGGCTTGCCCACCGGCACCGAAGGCCGCGACCTCGGCCAGCTGCACGAGGCCAAGAACACCCAGCGCGCGCAATGGACCAGCTGGTGCGCTGGAGCCGCCGGGTGCGCAGCGCCGACGAGGCGGCCGCGGCGGTGACCGAGGCGTTCGGCGTCCTTCACCGGACGTCGTCCCCGACCGGTGCACATCGAGATTCCCGATCGACGTGCTGGAGCAGACCTGGTCCGGCGAGCCGCGGATCTGCACGCCGGTGGCAGCCGCCGCACGCCGATCCGGGCCACGTCCGCCGGGCGGCAGCGCTGCTCGCCGCCGCCGCCCAGCCGATGATCATCGCCGGTGGCGGGGCGGTCGACGCGCAGGCCGAGGTGACGCGCGCTGGCCGAGGCGCTCGGCGCGCCGGTCGCCACCACGGTGAACGGCAAGGGCGTGGTCGACGAGGCGCACCCGCTCTCGGTCGGCGCATCGATCCGGCTGCGCGCCCTGCAGCAGGCCGCCGCGGAGAGCGACGCGCTGCTGGTGGTGGGCACCGAGCTCGGCGACTCCGACCTGTGGGAAGGCCAGATCCGTGGCCGCACCGTGATCCGCTGCGATATCGACCCGGCCCAGCTGGACAAGAACTGTCCGGCCGATCTCGCGCTGCTGGGCGACGCCGCGACCACCGTCGCCGCGCTGCTGGCCGCGCTGCCCGCGGACCGGGTGACGACCGCGACCGGGTCGGCGCGCGCCGCAGCGCTGCGCGCCGCCTGCCGGGACGAGGCGTCGAATGACGCCGGCGCGTACGCCGAGATCAACGCCGCGGTCCGTGCGGCGCTGCCCGCCGACGCCGTGCTGGCCGGGGACAGCTCGCAGGTCACCTACTTCGGCTCGGTGCACTTCTTCGACGTCCCGGCGCCGCGCCGATTCTGCTACACACCCGGATTCGCCACCCTCGGCTACGGCCTGCCCGCCGGTCTGGGCGCGTCGATCGCGCGGCCCGGCGCACCGGTGGCGGTGCTGCTCGGCGACGGGGCACTGATGTTCTCCGTGCAGGAACTGGTCGCCCTTGTGGAGCAACGGCTTTCGGTGCCGGTGATCGTCGTGGACAACGGCGGCTATCAAGAAATCCGCGACCAGCAGGCCGCGCGGAACATCCCGCCGATCGGCGTCGAGCTGCGCACCCCCGACCTCGCCGCGCTGGCCGTCGCCATGGGCGCGCACGGGGTGCGCACCACCTCGAGCGCCGACCTGCCCGAACTGATCGCCGGCGCGCTGGACGCCGACGGCCCGACCCTCATCCACCTCGATATCCGCTGAAAGGACCACGACACCATGGACATCGCCGTCGTCGCCATCTACATCATCGCCATGATCGCCTTCGGTTTCTGGGGCAAACGCCGAGCCACCACCCAATCCGACTTCCTGGTCGCGGGCCGGCGCCTCGGCCCGGTGCTGTACTCCGGCACCATGGCCGCCATCGTGCTCGGCGGCGCATCCACCATCGGCGGTGTCGGGCTCGGCTACCAGTACGGCATCTCCGGCATGTGGCTGGTGGTGGCCATCGGCGTCGGCATCCTGGCTGCTGAGCCTGCTGTTCGCCGGCCATATTCAGCGGCTGCGCGTCTACACCGTCAGCCAGATGCTGGAGCTGCGCTACGGTCCCGGCTCCCGCGTGCTGTCCGGCCTGATCATGTGGGGCTACACGCTGATGCTGTCGGTCACCTCGACCATCGCCTACGCGACGATCTTCGGCGCGCTGTTCAACATCGGCACAGGTGCCGGCCATCATCCTGGGCGGCAGCGTGGTGATCATCTACTCCACCCTGGGCGGGATGTGGTCGATCACGCTGACCGACTTCGTGCAGTTCATCATCAAGACCGTTGGCATCTTCTTCATCCTGCTGCCCATCGCCGTTATCCACGCCGGAGGGTTCGGCGGCCTGACCGAGAAGCTGCCGGCCGAGCGCCACCTCGCTGACCGCGATCGGCGGCAGCACCATCCTGACCTACTTCGTGATCTACGGCTTCGGGCTGCTGATCGGCCAGGACATCTGGCAACGGGTGTTCACCGCGCGCAGCCCCGGCGTGGCCCGGTGGGCCGGCACCGCGGCCGGGCGTGTACTGCCTGCTGTACGCGGTCGCGGGCGCGGTGATCGGGATGGCCGCGAAGGTTCTGCTGCCGGCGCTGGAGTCCCGCGACGACGCCTTCGCCCAACTAGTCGAGATGCAGCTGCATCCGCTGCTGGCCGGCCTGGTGCTGGCCGCCGCGCTGGCCGCGGTGATGTCCACCTCGAGCGGTGCCCTGATCGCCACCGCCACGGTGTTCAGCCAGGACATCGTCGCGCAGCTGATGCAAGCGTGACATCGAGGCGGGCAGCGAGCACGACCACGTCCGCAACAACCGGCTCTACGTGGCCGGGTTCGGCATCGTCATGGTGGTCATCGCATGCATCTTGCAGGACGTGGTCGCTGCCCTCACCGTCGCCTACGACATCCTGGTCGGCGGGCTGTTGGTGCCGATCCTGGGCGGGCTGGTGTGGCGCCGCGGCACCAACGTCGGCGCAGTCGCGGCGATGGCCGTCGGCACCGTCGCCACTTTGGCAACGATGGTGGTGGTGGGTGACATCTTCGCCAACGAGCCGATCTACGTCGGCCTGGCCTCCGGGCTGGTGGTTTATGTGGTCGGCAGCCTGGCGACCAAGCCGACCGCGCCGGAGATATTGGCGGAGTGGGATCGCCGCAGCCGCGTGGGCAGGAGACCGCGCCGGTGGAGAGCGAACCAGTCAGTCGGCTGAAGCTGTGCCCTCGGTGGGATTCCGGAACCCACACTGTCTGGGTTTTGAGTCCAGTTCCTCTGCCAGTTGGGATACGAGGGCGTCGTTGCGCGGTTTCCAACCATAGAGGATGCCCCGCGGTCGCTGACTCGGGCGTGCGACCGCCACGCCGTGAGCCATGACCGGCGTCACCGACCGACGCCGATAAGCCGCGCCGTGTTCTCGTCGCCGAAGACGAGGCGCTCATCCGGCTGGACTTGGCCGAGATGCTGCGCGAAGAAGGCTACGAGGTCGTCGGCGAGGCCGGCGACGGGCAGGAAGGCGGTCGATCTGGCCGAGAGCCTCAAGCCCGATCTGGTGATCATGGACGTCAAGATGCCGCGCCGCGACGGCATCGACGCCGCATCGGAGATCGCCAGCAAGCGGATCGCGCCGATCGTCATCCTCACCGCGCTTCAGCCAGCGCGACCTGGTGGAGCGGGCCCGCGACGCGGGCGCCATGGCGTATCTGGTCAAACCGTTCAACATCACCGACCTCATCCCGGCGATCGAGGTGGCGGTGCAGCCGGTTCAGCGAGATCGCCGCGCTGGAGAACGAAGTCGCGCACGCTGTCGGACCGGCTGGAGACCCGCAAGCTGGTCGAGCGCGCCAAGGGTTTGCTGCAGAGCCAAGCAGGGGATGACCGAGCCGGAGGCGTTCTAGGCGGATCCAGCGCGCCGCGATGGGATCGCCGGACCACGATGAAACGCGTCGCCGAGGTGGTGCTGGAGACCCCTCGATACGCCTGAAGGACGCATCCCCGTCGAGCTAGCGTTCTGCGGGCGGTCGTGTAATAAGTGCGTTTCGAATCGAGCCGTTTGACGCGATTAATCGGACGATAGAAGAGGCGCGTTTACCAACATCACGCACTACGGCGACGCAGTTGGCTATGTTCTACGACGAAGCGTCGCGCGGTCCGGCCAACCTGGGCCGGAGCGTCAACGCCGACAGACACATTGACCCGGAGGTGAAACGTGCGCGGTCGCGTGGCACGGAGTGCATTTGCTCTCGGTAGTGCGGGTGTGGTTGTGCTGGGCATTGCCGGCTGCCACACCAGTCCCAGCAGCCGAGTGAGGGGAGGCGGCGCCGAGCTGACCTGAAGATCGTCGAGCAGGTGCAGATCGGCGAGAACGGCG
>ERZ1370068.9209-contig-8002_pt1 | contig 46197 bp, 78 predicted proteins | sample MGYA00561227_ERZ1370068 | MGnify/ENA primary metagenome ERZ1370068 (study PRJEB38410, sample SAMEA6850437) | metagenome | study: Metagenomic assessment of the ecological functions of the soil: analysis of the soil microbiota associated with the... | reverse complement strand
GTATGCTTCACGTTCAGTTACGTATTATGGCGTGTTGCCGTGAGCCCCTGGAACATGCTCGAGCACGTCCACGATGCCCTTGGCTGAAATTTGAGGGGGCGATCTTCAAATCCAGCGCCCACGGCGGGAAACCAATCGAATCACGGTGGGAAAATCGCACCATCGGCGCCGCCTGGCTGGCAAAGCGCAGTCATGCTCAACATGATCACGATGCTTGCCAGCACCGAGACCTGGAAAGGTCTCACCAGGCACGATCGCCCGCCTTTGCCCATAGTTCTGCCCTGCGAGCGGCGCGGCGGAGAATGCTACCGCCTGGCCGGCAGGAAGATCATCTGCATCACGCGCGTGCGTGCAGATCCGGCCTGCGCGGCGGCGCTGACCCCGTCCGGTGGTCAGTCTGGGACGCCAGTGAAGGCCGAGGAAGAATTCGCGCCCGCCGGAAGTCCACCGCAGCGCCGCTTCCAGATGTCGAATCGCGGCCGCCACCGAGGCGCTCTCGAAGTGCACGTATTTCTCGAGGCGCGCCAGAGAAGTAGATCACCAAGCAGCACCAGGCCCGCGGCGCTAGCCAGCGTGGTCGCAAGCCGGCACCCGCCACGCCGAGTGGGTGCCCGGTGCTAACGCGATGAGCACCGGCGCGAGGCCGGCGATGCAATGAGACAGTGCCAGCACCGCACCACGTGCCAGCTTCACGATGCCGGTGCCCCGCAACCCCGAGGCCATGACCGAGATGGGGGCTACAACGCGAGGCCGGGGATGAATGCATGCAGGAACCAGCTCCCGGCGTCGCGAGTCGGCCTGTCGGCGGCAGGGGTCATGTACCCGGACCGGCGGGCGTAGCCCGCGGTGAGCGTGACGAACGTGAAGAGCGCCGCCATCGCCACCGATTGGCCGGAAGGCGAGGTTCGCCTCGACTTAGTCCTTGCGCCCGGCCTGCGAGAGCCAGCGCCACGGTCGCCGCTCCAGCACCTGCCCAAGCGCGAGCGCCGGAAGGCACCATTCGCCGCAGGCTCCACGGCCGCGATCGCGACGTCACGCCCAATCTCGAGACGAAGTAGAGGTCGATGAAGTAGTAGAGCGTCTGCACCAGCATCGATGGCCATCGGGATCGACAGCTTCCGGCGACGTGGCGGCCGATGGGGCCTTCGCGTGAGGTCTTTCATGTCACCAGAAGTAGATCTGCAGTGATTTCCCTGCGCGCTCTCGGATGAGAATTCGCGTGAGGATGTCCTTCTGCTCGCAGGCAACTCAAGGGCTTCGATTCCAGCATAAGTTGCCGATCTCGTCCACGTCGTAGGGCGCGCTGCCGTTGGCGGCCGCAGACTTTGTCCTTCGCCGGGAAGGATGCCCATGCCCGCAAAGGATGCAGTACCATGAGAAGATCGCAGCTAGCCCTTGCCGATGCGCTGGCGGCCCACGTCCGGCGCCAGTGCTCTTGCCCGAACATCCAGGTCGCGTAGAGGCTCCTTCAGCGCGCCGGATGCCTCCGGGTTCGCGTTGTTCGCGCGCGCCAGTACTCGGTCGTCCGTGCGCGAGTTGGAATGCTTGTAGTGCGTGACGATGTAGTCGCGCGTGCCCTCGAAGTGCTCGTTGACTTGTCGCTGTTGAAGGCGTCCTGCGCTGCTTCGCTCGAAGATCGCCGGCCTCGAGGCACTCGACGAAGTGCCGTCGCCGTGCTGCTGGATGAAGAGCAGCGCCGTGGCCTCCAGCGGCTCGATGAAGCCCCTGCGAGCAGTCCCACGGCGAGGCAGTTGCGGTTCCAGTGCTTCGTGACGCGGCCGATCTTCATCTTCAGGTGGCGCGCCGGTGTGTCGGAGTCGAGCATGCCCGATGCATCTCGCGCAGCTCGCGCTCGGCCTCGTCGGCCGAGCAGAACGCCGAGCTGTAGACGTAGCCGTTGCCGTAGCGGTTGGTGAGCGGGATCTTCCACGTCCAGCCGTGCTTCATCGCGGTCGAGATCGTCTGGCGACGGGATCGTACTCGCCGATCGGCGTGGGCATCGCGACGGCGGCGTCGTTGAAGAGGTTGCTCGGAGAAGCTGACGAACGGGCGTCGTCGAGCGCCTTCTGGATCAGCAGCGCCCGCGAAGCCGGTGCAGTCGACGAAGAAATCGGCCTCGATCGTCTCGCCTTCCTTCGTGGTCACGACCGACGCGATGTCGCCGTGCTCCTTCAGCTTCGCGTCGCGCCACGTGGCAGGCTCGTGTACTTCACGCCGCGCTCCACCGCCTTCCTGTGCAGGAATTGCGCCGAGCAGCACCGCGTCGAAGTGATAGCCGTACCAGATGTCGAACGGGAAGCTGCGCGCTCGGCTTGCGGCGCCATGTGCGCTTGCGGCGAGCTGCGACGCGATGAAGAAGCGGTTCGGGTGCGCGTACGCGTCCTCGCCGTTCACGCGCGCGTCGGCAGTTGTGCACGAACTGCGTCAGCGTGAGGTTGTCGAGCATCGAGGCGAACGGGTGGAAGTAGCTCTCGAAGCCCGGCCGCGTGGACCAGCCGTCGAACGTGATGCCGCACTTGTAGGTGGCGTTGCACGCGGGCATCCACTCCGACTCCTCGATGCCGAGCGTGTCGAAGAAGCCCGCGCAGCCACGGCGTCGAGCCCTCGCCCACGCCGATGATCCCGACCGCCGGCGACTCTAGCGACCTCGATCTCCACGCCGCGGGAGATGAGCGCGTTGGCGAGGATCATCGCCGTCATCCAGCCGGCAGTGCCGCCGCCGACGATGACGATGCGCTTCAGCACAGGCGCAGCCGCCGACGGCGGCTTTGGCGCCGCTCGAGCGTGTAGTTGAAGACGGTGGCGGTCGGACCCGCGGTGACGGTCATGGGCCGCAGATTGCCATCATTGCCACGCGTGCCGATCGAGCCACGATCCCGTGACAAAACTCCGGAGGAACGCCTTGAACTTATCTCGCGCGATTGGCGCCATTCTCGCCACGGCGCTGCCTCGCGCCGCGCTCGGCCGCAGGCCTCGCCATCCGATCTCAGTGGGTCGTCCCCTACCCGCCCGCGGGACGACGGACGTCATCGCGCGCGCGTCATGGCGGCTACATGTCCGACAAGCTCGGCCAACAGGTGGTCATCGAGAACAAGCCCGGTGCCGGCAACAACATCGGCGTCGAGTACGTCGATCAAGTCGCCGCCCGACGGCTACACGATGCTCGCTCGTGAATCCCGCGAACGGCATCAACACCACGCTCTACAAGAACCTCGCCTTCAACTTCGTCCGCGACATCGCGCCGGTGGCCGGCCTCGTGCGCATCGCCGAACGTGATGGAGGTGACGCCGTCGCTTCCCGGCGAAGACCGGTGAAGGAATTCATCGACTACTGCAAGGCGAACCCCGGCAAGATCAACATGGCCTCCTCCGGCAGCGGCACGTCGGTGCACATGTCCGGCGAGATGTTCAAGATGATGACCGGCTGCGACATGCTGCACGTGCCGTACAAGGGCGCGGGTCCCGCCGCTCATCGACCTCATCGCGCGGCCAGGTGCAGGTCCTCTTCGACAACCTGCCCTCGTCGATCGGCCACATCAAGGGCGGCAGGCTGCGCGCGCTCGCAGTGACCTCCGCCGAGCGCGACCCGTCGCTGCCCGGACGTTCCGACGGTCGGCGATACGGTGCCGGGCTACGAGGCGACCGCGTGGTTCGGCATCGGCATGCCGAAGGGCACGCCGCGCGAGGTCATCGAGAAGATCAACGCCGAGGTGAACCGCGCGCTCGCCGATCCCGCAGATGCAGGAGCAGGCTCGGCGGAGCTCGGCGGCAAGCCCATTGCCGGGACGCCAGAGGATTTCGGCAAGGTGATCGCCTCGGAGACGGAAAAGTGGGCCAAGGTCGTGAACGCCTCGGGCGCGAAGGTGGAGTGAGCTTCTACTCGTTCCACTCCGCATGGCTTCGTCCGGGTCGCGGGCTGCACGCCGCGCGTCCATGTCGGCGACCCGGGCGCCAACGGGGAGGAAACGCTCGCGCTGATGCGCGAGGGCGAAACTCGTAACGTCGACCTGATGGTGTTCCCGGAACTCGGCATCTCCGCCTACGCCATCGACGACCTGCACCTGCAGGACGCCCTTCTCGATGCGGTCGAGCAATGCCATCGGCGGCCTCGTCGAAGCTTCGAAGGCGCTGCGCCCCGTGTTCATCGTCGGCGCGCCGCTGCGGCGCAACAACCGCCTGTACAACTGCGCGGTCGTGATCTCGCGCGGCAAGCTCCTGGGCGTGGTTCCGAAATCGTTCCTGCCGAATTATCGCGAGTACTACGAGAACCGCTGGTTCGCGCCCGGCGCGGGCGTGACCGGACTGGAGATCACCGTCGCGGGACGACCTGGCGCCCTTCGGCACCGACCTCATCTTCGCGGCCCGCGACCTGGCCGACTTCCGTCTTCCACGTCGAGATCTGCGAGGACTTCTGGACGGCGACACCTCGCCTCGATACAGCGGCTGCGCTCGCCGGCGCGCTCATCCTGTGCAACCTCTCGGCGTCCAACGCCGTGATCGGCAAGGCCGCAGGAGCGCGCGGTGCTCTGCGCCTCGCAGTCGATTCGCTGCATCGCCGCGTACATCTTCACGGCCTCGGGGCCCGGCGAGAGCACGACCGATCTCGCGTGGGACGGGCAGGCCACTATCCACGAGCTGGGCGCGATGCTGGCGCACGACCGAGCGCTTCGCGATGAAGAGCCAGATGGCGGTGGCCGACGTGGATGTGGAGCGGCTGCCGCCAGGAGCGCATGCGCACGCGTCACCTTCAACGCGGCGGCGGTGGCGGCGGGCAATCCGGAGAACTCGTTCCGTCGCGATCGACTTCGACGCACGAACCCTCGTATGTCGATGCGGGCCTCGAGCGCAAGATCGATCGCTTTCCCGTTCGTGCCCGACGATCCGCTGCGCCTGGACACCGATTGCTACGAGGCATTCAACATCCAGGTGCAGGGCCTGATGAAGCGCCTGCAGGTCACCAACGGCGAGCGCGTGGTGATCGGCGTCTCCGGCGGCCTCGACTCGACGCATGCGCTGCTCGTGGCCGCGAGGACGTTCGACATGCTCGGATTGCCGCGCACGAACATCCTCGGTTTCACCATGCCCGGCTTCGCCACTTCCGAGGGCACCAAGTCAAACGCGTGGACGCTCATGAAGGCGCTCGGCGTCACCGGCGAGGAAATCGACATCAAGCCCGCCGCGATGCAGATGCTGAAGGACATGGGCCATCCCTTCGCGAAGGGCGAGGCGCTCTACGACGTGACCTTCGAGAACGTCCAGGCCGGGTTGCGCACGGACTATCTTTTCCGCCTTGCCAACCAGCGCAAGGCGTTCGTGCTCGGCACCGGCGATCTGTCCGAGCTTGCCCTCGGCTGGTCCACCTATGGCGTTGGCGACCACATGAGCCACTACAACGTGAATGGCTCCGTCGCGAAGACGCTCATCCAGTACCTGGTGCGCTGGGTCATGAACTCGAAGCTGCTCGACGAGCACGCTTCCGCGACGCTGCGCTCGATCCTCGAGACCGAGATCTCGCCCGAGCTCGTTCCCGCGGGTGCGAAGGGGCGATCCAGAGCACGCAGCAGCGCATCGGTCCGTATGAGCTGCAGGACTTCCATCTCTATTACATCAACGCGCTTCGGGCTGCGCCCATCGAAGATCGCGTTCCTCGCGTGGCACGCGTGGCGCGATGCTGGGCGCGGCGAGTGGCCACCGCAGTTCCCGAACGAGAACAAGCACGCCTACGCGCTCGAGGACATCCGCAAGTGGCTCGAGGTGTTCCTCTACCGGTTCTTCGAGATCAGCCAGTTCAAGCGCTCGGCGCTTCCGAACGGGCCCAAAGTGGTTTCAGGCGGCAACCTTTCGCCGCGCGGCGATGGCGCGCGCCTTCCGACGGAAATGCGCGCGTGTGGCTCGAGGAACTCGAAAGGAACGTTCCCGAGCGTTAGAATCACGAGTCCGAACAGAGGAAATCCCATGGGTAAAGACGATCTGCGCAACGCCAAGTACGTCATCGACATCGGTCCCGTCCCCTCGCTTCCCGTCGAGGGCAGCGACATGCGCTTCCCCGGTGGGGCGCATCTACTGCGTCGGCCGCAACTACGCCGAGCATGCGAAGGAGATGGGCCACGATCCCAACCGCGAGCCGCCGTTCTTCTTCATGAAGGCAGCGAACTCGATCGTGCAGAACGGCTCGACGATCGGCTATCCCGTCGCGAGCAAGGACGTCCACCACGAAATCGAGATGGTGGTGGCGATCGGCCAAGGGCGGCAAGAACATTCCCGTCGAGAAAGCGCTCGAACACGTCTGGGGTTACGGCGTGGGCCTCGACATGACTCGCCGCGACATCCAGGGCGAGGCGAAGAAGATGGGACGCCCGTGGGAGATGGGCAAGAGCTTCGACGAATCCGCGCCCGTCACGGCGCTGAAGCCCGCCTCGCAGGTCGGCCATCCGGCCAAGGGCGCGATCTGGCTCAAGGTGAACGGCCAGATGAAGCAGCAGGGCGACCTCTCGCAACAGATCTGGAGCGTCCCCGAGCAGATCGCCTATTTGTCCAACCTGATCACGCTCCAACCCGGCGACCTGATTTTCTCAGGCACACCTGCAGGCGTGGGACCCGATGGTCGCCGGCGACAAGCTTGAAGGCCACGTGGACGGCGTGGGCGACCTGAGAGTGAGCTACAAGAAGTGACGTCGCGTCAGAGCTTGCGCTAGTGATGTCATCCCCGAGTCGTCGGGGATCCAGTCCCTAAAGAAACAGCCGGCCGAGCCACCAGGCAACTCCGGCCATGAAGGCCGAGGCGGGGATCGTGAAGATCCACGCCCACACGATGTTGCCCGCGACGCCCCATCGCACGGCCGAAACGTTTGTCGTCGAGCCCACGCCCACGATCGCCCCGGTGATCGTGTGCGTGGTCGAGACCGGAATCCCGAGCGCGGTGGCGAGGAATAGCGTGATCGCGCCGCCCGTCTCCGCGCAGAAGCCGTCCACGGGCTTCAGCTTCGTGATGCGCTGGCCCATGGTCTTCACGATGCGCCAGCCGCCGATCATCGTGCCGGCCGCGATCGCCACGTAGCACGACACGATCACCCACGCCGGCGGAGCCGTCATCCTTCGCGCTCACCGACGCCGCCCGCGATCAGCAACATCCAGATGATCCCGATGGTCTTCTGCGCATCGTTGCCGCCGTGGCCCAGGCTGTAGAGCGACGCGGACACGAGCTGCAGGCGCCGGAACCACCGGTCGATTCGAGACGGCGCGGACCTACGGAACATCCACGACACCATCACGAGCAGGAGCCCCCGAGGACGAAGCCCATGACCGGCGAGATGAAGATGAAGGCGACCGTCTTGAGGACGCCCGACTCGATGAGCGACGCAAAGCCCGCCTTGGCCACCGCCGCGCCGATGAGCCCGCCGATCAGCGCATGCGACGACGACGAGGGCAACCCCGCCGCCCACGTGATCACGTTCCACGCGCTCGCGCCCACCAGCGCGCCGAACACGACGTAGTGGTCCACGATCGCCGGGTCGACGATGCCCTTGCCGACGGTCGCCGCGACCTTCAGGTGGAAAACAAAGAGCGCGACGAAGTTGAAGAGCGAGGCGAGCGCGACTGCCTGGTGCGGCCGCAGCACGCCGGTCGAGACCACCGTGGCGATGGAGTTCGCCGCGTCGTGCAGGCCGTTCAGGAAATCGAAGGCGAGTGCGAGGGCGACGAGGAAAACCAGCGTCCCTAAGCTGATTTCCACTCAGGCGTTCTCGAGCGAGATGCCTTCGACCAGGTTCGCGACGTCCAGGCAGCGGTCGGTGATGGACTCCAGCAACTGGTAGATGGCGTGCATCTTCATCACCTCGCGCACGTCCTTTTCCTCCCGGAACAGGCTTCGATACGGCGGCGCGCATGACGCGGTCTGCGTCGGACTCCAGGCGGTCGATCTCCTCGCAGGTCTTGACGATCGCCTCGAACTTGCCCTCGTGCCGGCCCAGGAGTTCCACCACGTCCTTCACGCGCTCGGCGCACTTCACGCTGATCTCGGCCAGGCGCGCCGCCTCGGGCGTGACCGCCTTCACGTCGTAGAGCGAGAGCGATTCGCTCGTGTCCTGGATGAGGTCGCAGATGTCGTCCATCGCGTTCATGAGCTGGTGGATGTGGTCACGGTCCAGCGGCGTGATGAACGTCGTGTGCAGCAGGCGGATGGTCTCCGCGGTGATGCGATCGGCCGCATGTTCCGAGTCGTCGATGATGCGGGCATGTTGCTCCCGCTCCTCGGGGCGATCGTACTGCTCCATGAGCGCCTTCAGCTCGTGGGCGGCACGCACCGTCTGCGCGGCGTGCGCGTTGAAGAGATCGAAGAAGCGGCCTTCCTTGGGGAGCAGTCTGCCGAACATGGGATCGGTTCGCGCGTTGGAGTTTGGGCGGCAGTGTAGCAAACCGCCGCCCTGTGCCTCAGTGTTTCTTGACCCCTTCTGAAATGCTCTCGAGGGTGTCGCCGGTGCGGCTGTCCCTGCCCTCCTTCACTGCGATGTCGCCCAGGGAGATGATGCCCACGAGGCGATCGCCCTCGACCACGGGAAGCCGACGGATCTGGCGTTCGCTCATCAGCTTCTCGGCGTCCTTCGTGGAGGCATCCGGCTTCACGAAGACGAGGTCATTCGTGGCGATTTCGCGCACGGGCCTGTCGCATCCGCTGCCGTCGGCGATCGCGCGAATCACGATGTCACGGTCGGTGATGATGCCGACGGTCTTGCCGTTTTCCACAATGGGGACCACGCCCGTGTCCTCTTCCTCATGATGCGCGCCGCGACCTGGATCGAATCGCCGGGGACACGGTGCGCGGATTGCTGGTCATCACGTCTCGAACGTTCATTGTGGTTCCTCTCGGTTGGAGCAGGTCAGACCGTGATCCCCGTCGAACGTTTGCTATAATTCCGCGCTCGAATGTCCCCTCTGGATCAGAGCCCATGAACCGCGACCGAATTGCCACCACCCGCCGGGATTTCGCGGCCATGGTGCGTTCGCTCGCCGGAATCCCGCCGCGCTCCGGCGGCGAGGCTTGATCCCGCGGGCCCTCCGGCCCGCTGCCAATCCAGAACAGAGGGCCCGGCGATGAGCCGGGTTAAGGATATGTCGACATTACTTGCAACACTGAATCCCAGCCGCTGGTTCACGGGCTTGTGGCGAAACCCCGACTTCCGTGAAGTTGTGGGGCTCGCTCACGCTCCATCCATTTCGGCGGTCAGGTGACGTTCCTGGCCCTGCCGCTGACGGCGGCGCTCGGTGCTGAACGCCTCGCCCTTCGAAGTGGGCGTGCTCACCGCGCTGGCAGCCCGTGCCCTACCCGCTCTTCGGCCTTTTCGCCGGTGTGCTGGTGGATCGCGCGCGCAAGCTTCCCGTGATCATCGCCTGCGACGTGGGCCGCGTGCTCGCGCTGCGGCATGATCCCGGTGTGCGCGTGGATGGGCGCGCTCAACATGGACGTCCTCTACGCGGCAGGGTTCATGGTGGGTGTGTTCACCGTCATCGGTTGGCCCGCCTACCAGGTCTTCATGACCGAGCGCGTGGGCCGCGAGAACCTCGTGGAGGCGAACGCCAAGATCGGCGCTGGCGGATTCGGCCGCGCAGCTGATCGGGCCGGGCATCGCCGGGCGCGCTGATCCAGTGGCTCACGGCGCCGTTCGCGATCCTGCTGGACGCGTTCTCGCTTCGGCGTCTCGGCGTGGATGCTGCGCGGCATCCCGCCGGCGCAACCGACGAGCCCAAGGTGATCGCGCGCTCGATCCACTCCGGAGATCATGCGAGGGCCTCGCCGTCGATCTGGCACAACCACGACGCTGCGCGCGCTCGTGTGGTCGGTCGGCGTGTGGCAGATCTTCCGCCACGCGTTCATCGCGATCGTGGTGCTCTTCGCCGCGCGCGAGCTGGGCTTCTCCGCCGGGGCACGTGGGCGTGCTCTTCATGGTCGCGGGCCTGGGCTCGCTCATGGCCGCGGGCGTCACGGCGCGCGCTCAATGCGCGCTTCGGCATGGGCCCCACGATGCTGGGCGGAATCGCGGGCACCGGCATCGCCTGGCTCGTGATCGGGTCCGGCGTATGGGCAGCTTCTGGACGCGTCGCGATCATCTTCGGCGCGGGGCTGTTCGCTGCTCGACCTGACCGCGATGGTCTTCTTCATCAACTACCTGTACGCTGCGCCAGGCGGTAACGCCCGACCGGCTGCTGGGCCGCGTGACGGCAACGCTGATCTGCCTCACCGGTCGCGACCGCGCCGCTGGGCGGGCTCGCTGGGCGGCTGGGTCGGCGAGCATTGGGGACTGCGCACGGCGATGCTGCTCGCCGGCGTGGGCGCGCTGCTGCTGGGGCCCTGGTGGCGTGGCTTTCGCCGCTGATGTCGATGCGCGTGCTACCGGGCCCGCAAGAGCTGGCGCTTCGAGAGCGTGCCCGAGGAGCTGGCGAGCTAAGGCAGGCAGTTACGCAGCGCGTCTTCGGTCGCGCTGGCGGTTGTCGTCCATGTGGGCCTGGCGATAGCCGGAGCGCGCCAGGTCCGCGCGGCGCGAGCGCTGGTCCATCTCGGACTTCGGCTGCGGGCGCCCGTAGCTCACGGCCCCTTCGGCGCTGGCGACCTGGCATCCCGCCGGAGCAGTATCCGAGCACTGGCGCAGCGGCAACCGCAAGGGCGGCGAAAAAGGCGATAAAGGTGGCTCGAATCATGGCGATCTCTCCGGTTTCGAGGGCCCTTTCATTCTACGTTCCGTTGTGAATCCGATGGGTTAGGTTGCGGCGTCCTAGAAACATCCCAAACCCGGCGGCGTTGTCCGCCCTGCCATGGAACCCCGATAATGCTGGCCGCACTGGGCCCTCGGAGAATGGAATGGAGACGACGGAAGCCGCTGATCGCGATCATCGGCATGCTGGTGAGCGTTCGGCCTGCCGCTGCTGCTGGTCGCCGTCATCCTGTTCTACAAGCACCGCAGGCTAGCGGATGATCCACGAAACCATCGCGCGCCTCGCGGAGAAGGGGCCTGCCGGTGCCGCCGCAGCTGCTCGATCCGCCGCGGCGGGCGCACTCGGGACTGCGTGGCGGGATGGTCCTGGTCGGGCTGGGAATCGGGCTCGGCCGTCTTCATGTGCGAGATGAAGGGCAGCTGGTCGATCGGATTGATACCGGGATTGATGGGCGCGGCACTGCTCATCGCCTGGGTGATCGAGATGCGCGGAAAGGGCTGAGCGGCGCGACCGCCCCGATGGCCGAGGCGCGTCGCCCTCCGACGCCGAACTGATCCTCGCGGTACTGCAGCGCGACGACCGGGCGCGCTTTGGCGTGCTCGTCGAGCGCCACCAATCGCGCGTGCGCACCGTGTTGCGGCGCCTCACGCGCGGCGACGACGTGGCTCTTCCGACGACCTCGCGCAGGAAACGTTCGTGCTCGCGTGGCGCAACCTCAAAAGCTTCCGCTTCGAGGCACGCTTCTCCACCTGGATCTATCGCATCGCATTCAATGCGTGGCAGAGCGAGGCGCGCAAGCAGCCGCGAGGTATCTCCTGGAGCTCGATGACGACGTGCTGGCCGACGACGGGAACTCGACTTTCGAGATGCCGGACGTGGCCTCGCGCGTCGACCTCGGAGCGCGCCATGGCAGCGCTGAGCGACGGCGAGCGCGCCGCCATCGGCGCCTGCTACTACGCAGACCTTTCGCATGAAGAAGCGGCCGCCGCGCTCGGCATGCCGTTGGGAACCGTCAAGACGCACGTGCTGCGCGCGAAAGCGAAGCTGCGCGCACGCCTTGCGCCAAGGAAGGAGAAAGACGAATGACGACGAATGACTGGATCGAGAAGATTCTTCGCGAGGATGCCGCGCGGCCCCTGGCCGATGGCGGCTTCACGCGGCGCGTGATGGATACGCTGCCCGCACGGCAGGCCCGGCACATTTCCTGGCTACGGCCGGCGCTGATGATGGGCTCCGCCGCCCTTGGCGGCGCGCTAGCGGCCGCGCGCGATCGCCGGCACTTCACTGCCGCAGGGCTTCATCGACATCGTGCAGATGCGCGGCCTCACCCATGCGGCGCTCACCGGCATGGCGATGGTCGCCGCGATGGTGGTGTCCGCGCTGGTGCTCGCCTCGGACGTCTGAGATAAAGAGCGCGCAAACAGCGTAGAGTGCCTCAAGGGCCGCGCTTTGCGCGGCCGGGAGCGCACCATGAACAGCGTCGAAAGCATGAAGAAAGCGAGATCCTGCACCTACTTCGGGACGATCTCTTCGCCCGCGCATGGAACGCTCACTCATCCGCGACTTCAACAGCCAGCTCATGTCGAAGATGTTTCCATGCGACCGACCGCGAGTCGGCTTTCGACCGCGCTCGACGAGCTGATCGCGGAGGGGCTGGCGGTCGAGCGTTCGCAGAAAACCTACGGCTTGACGCCGAAGCGGCGGTCATCGCCGCCGGCGAGTCCAAGGCGGCGAAGACGGCGAAGTCGTCTCGAGGAAGTAGCGGGACCGCGTTACTTCAGCAGGTGCTCGATCGCAGCGCGCTCCTCGGTCAGCTCCTTCTGCGTCGCCGCGATCTTCGCCTTGGCGAAGTCGTTGTGCTCGAGGCCCTTCACGACCTGGTACTTGCCGCTCGCGCAGGTCGTGCACGGATAGCCGAAGATGAGGCCCTCGGGAATGCCGTAGCTGCCGTCCGACGGCACGCCCATGGAGACCCAGTCGCCGACGCGTGCCGTGCACCCAGTCGCGCACGTGGTCGATGGCCGCGCTGGCCGCGGAGGCCGCCGAGGAAAGCCCGCGCGCCTCGATGATCGCCGCGCCGCGCTTCTGCACCGTCGGGATGAACGTGCTCTCGATCCACGCCTGGTCGTTGATCGAGCTGCGCGGCGTTCTGGCCGTCCACTTCGGCGTTGAAGACGTCCGGATACTGCGTCGCCGAGTGGTTGCCCCAGATCGATCATCTTCTTCACCGTCGGTCACGGGCTTGCCGGTCTTCTGGCGCGACCTGCGTGAGCGCGCGGTTGTGGTCGAGCCGCATCATCGCGCGTGAACTGCTGGGGCTTGAGGCTGCGGCGCGTTCTTCATCGCGATGAGCGCAGTTCGGTGTTGGCGGGGTTGCCGACCACGAGCACCTTCACGTCGCGCGAGGCGACTTCGTCGAGCGCCTTGCCCTGCGGCACGAAGATCGCGCCGTTGGCTTCCGAGCAGGTCCTTGCGCTCCATGCCGGGGCCGCGCGGGCGCGCGCCCACGAGCAGCGCGACGTCGACGTCCTTGAACGCGACCTTCGGGTCCGACGGCCGCGACCATCGACTGCAGCAGCGGGAAGGCGCAGTCGTCGAGCTCCATCATCACGCCCTTCAGCGCCTTCTGCGCCTTCTCGTCGGGGATCTCGAGCAGCTGGAGGATGACGGGCTGGTCCTTCGCCGAGCATCTCGCCGCTGGCGATGCGGAACAGCAGGCTGTAGCCGATCTGGCCGGCGGCGCCGGTGACGGCGACGCGCATGGGCTTCTTCATTCTTGGTTCCTCAGGAGTCAAATTCGGGGAAGCGTCACGCCCCGCCCTACTTCCCTTTGGCGAGCGAAATGAGCGAGGACGCCGGTATAGCACCAGCGAGCGGCGCCCACCAGCTGGTACCACGGTGATCGCCTCGTCCAGGAATACCGCGCCCAGCGCGATGGTCGCGAGCGGTCCCACGGACGCCACGATCGACGCGTGGCTTGCGCCCACGCGACGGATGCCTTCCGATCGTGAGCACGATGGGAAGCACCGTGGAGACAGCCGCCATCAGCAACGCGAGCCAATAGACCGGCATCGCCGGCTGCGCGCAGACGAGGCCGCCATCGCGCGTCACGAGGAAATGGGTGACGACCGCCACCGATGCAGACCGCAACCCCGCATACGTGGCGAACCTGCAGCGCTGCCCACGCGATGCACGATCCGCCCGCTGCCGATGAGATACGCCGCGTAGAAGAGCGCCGATAGCAGCACCCAGAACGAGCCCAGCACCACGTTGCCCGGCTGCGTGCGCAACGTCGTTGCCCGAATGCGATCGCGATCCCGACGTAGGAGAACCGCGATCGCGAACATGTCTCGCGCCCGTGATGCGCCGGCTGAAGAGGACCGCGGAGAACGAACACGACGAACGTGGGTGGATGAAGAGCAGCAGGCGCTCGAGCGCGGCGGTGACGTACTGCAAACCGAGGAAATCGAAGTAGCTCGCGAGGTAATAGCCCACGAGCCCCAGCGCCCACGCATCATGCCGCAGGTCGCGCGCCGACGAGCGGTTGAACGTCCTGCGTCGCGCCGCCCACCATCCCAGGAGCGCGAAGAACGGCGCGCTGAAGAGCATGCGCAGGGCGAGCAGCGTCACGGCATCGACGCCGTAACGGTACGCAAGCTTGATGATGACGGCCTTCCCCGAGAAGGCGATGGCGGCCACCGCCACGAGGAGCGTGCCGGTGAGGGCGAGTGCGGCGTTCCGAGGTGTCAGGATGCGGTCTGTAGGCCCGGCGAAGCGCGCCGGTTCGTTCGCGTGGTCCTTAGCTTGCGCGAGCGCGTTCTCGGCCGCAAGCAGCAGCGATTCGACGGAACTGGAGTCGCGGGGATAGCAGGCGTAGCCCATCGACGAACGCACCGAGACGCCTGAGAACTCGAACTGCAGGCGCCTCGTGAAGCTTGCGCGCGAACGGCTCGCACTCCACCTCCGATGCGAAGCCCTGCACGAAGAGCGCGAACTCGTCGTCACCGATGCGCGCCAGCACGTGCCCTTCGGCCGCCTGCGCAAAGCCGCCGCGCGAACTCCTGCAACACCGTATCCCTCGGCGCCGTGGCCAATGACGACGTTGACGCGACGGAAGTGATCGAGATCGGCTAGAACCAGAGTGCCGACCGAGCCCTTGTGCGTCTTGATCTGCTGCGCCGTATGGAAATTGAATCCCCGGCGGTTGTAGGAGTCCGGTCGCCGGATCGACTCATCGACGCGCGGTTGGCGTCACCCAGGCTGCCCATGAGCGATCTCGGCGCTGAAGCGACCGAGCGTGGCGAACACCGCCATGATCACGAGGAACTCGACGAACTGCGCCCACGTGGTGTGCAGTCCGACGTGCGTGCTGGACAAGGCGAAGATGTCGATGAGGAACGCGGTCGATGCCGCGATCACCACGAATGTCACCAGTCCAAAGAACGCACGCCGCGACAGAAGGAGCGCGCCCAGTAAGGACGATGCCGCCGTACGCAGTCACCGCAACGTCCTGGACTCCGCGGGGATTCAGAATCAGCACCAGCGTGGCCACGATGGCGAGGACGCCGGACAACAGGACCAGCGCCGCCTCGTGGTGACCGCCGCGCGCGAATCCCCACGCGGAAATCCCCAGCGGGGCGGCTAATGCGAAGAGAACCGCGAGGTCGCGCTGTCCGGTGAAGGCGTTCAGCGCCGAGCCAAGGAAGAGTGCGATGGTGACCGCGATGATCGCGACCCGCACGATGGCGGTCATCGGTGATCCGGTTTGTGGCGTCTTGTTATCCATTGTGATGCCGAGTATGAATGGCACACGGAGGTGTGCCCTGTTAGGCAATTCACAGCGACGAAATGCCGGCGATTACGCTGGTAATCACGTTCGCTCCAGATGCCGATATTCGCGAAACCTTCGAGTGACATATATCACGTTCGGCTTATATGCGGCGTCCGGCTTTCGACGCCCTTCTTCTTCGATTGGGTCCCGGTCGGTATGATTGCGGCGCAAGGGGGAGATGCGCAGAGGTGCCGGATTCACGCTTATTGAGCTGATTGTAGTGATCGCCATATTGGGTCTTGTGGCAACGCTGATGATCGGAATGTCGGCGAGCCTACATTAGCCAGCAGCGGATTCAGACGACGCGAGCCCGACTGGCGAACATCGATACGGCGCTTACGCTGTTCGTTACGCAGTACAAAACGGTTGCCTTGCCCAGCCGACGGCACGCACTTCTGCCGCTAGTGACGCGGGTACAGAAAACATTACAGCCGGAGGACCTCCACGAACTTCGCGCGAGCAACCAGCGAGACGCAGCGTCGTTCCTTGGCGCGCAGTAGGCTTGACTGCTGCTGATGCAGAAGACGGTTGGGGCAACCGTTTCACTTATCGGGTCGGTCCAGACTTGGTGGTTGATATGGCGATGGACTTTACTTCGTGCGATCCCGCAGGAACGGGCGTACTTCCCCGCCACGATACCGCCCTACCGCAATGCATACGGCACAGCCGCCGGCAACTGTAACGCGGCCAATCTCGGAAGCTGCACGACTCTGCAACGGCGCTCGGATGCAGCGAGGGCAAGGGTCTCGTTGTCGAAAAGCGTCGGCGGAACGGTTCTGATGGACCACGTTGTGCCAGTGGATCAAGCACCTGGCGCGGCCTACGCTGTCATCAACAGCCATGGCGCGGAAGGCGGCGGCGCCTCACAACTCGGAAGGTATTTTGCAATCGTCCACCACAGCCGCCAGCACGATGGAAGCGATGAATTTCGCAAATCGCCCCTACAACACACCTCCAGCGTTTCCAACGCCCCCGCCGATCTTCCTTGTGGACGATTCGTAGTATGGCGCCGGGGACGAGCCACTTTGACGACTTCGTGTCGCGCCCGAACATCTTGGCTGTGGCTACAATGGGCACAAGTTGGGCCGCGAGCTCACTGAATGCGCCGGCAACGCGGAGTTGCGCTCGCGGTAGATTAATCATCATTCTCGATTGCGATCGCCGGTGCGTTCATTCTTTCGAGAGCGCTATCCGGATCCGGCAAGAGGCTTGAAACGTCCAACAAGATGAACTCGACGTTCAAGCACGCTTAATGAAGCGGCGACCCTATTCGTGCAGCTCAGCAAGCGCCTTCCATGCCCGGCGCTGGGCCCAACGTCAACTGGGTTGGCGGACCCCTAACCCAACGCGGCCGCCGACTGTTTACAAGCGACGTAGAGAGGTTGTACGCTAGGGTAACTCTTGGCTTGCCAATGTCGGCAGCTACCGGACGAATGGGGACGTTTGATTTCGTACCGCGTTTATGGCGGCAACCTTTGAGTTTCACCCGGATAAATGGACTCTGCGCTTGGATGACTGCCTCGACTCCGATGTTAGCGCCGTATACGCATTGGCCGGAGCGTAACGGCGTAAATGGCAGTTCGCATGAAGCAACGCGCGGAGCGATTCATAGCGGCCGAAGGAGTCCAACGTCAATGACCTAGGACGCTTCAGCAGAGGCTCGCCTATGTATTGATCTCCCATGGCGAGACAGGCCTGGGCGCGTTCATCCCTAATTCGCCGAGCCCCATGGCGGCTCCGGCTGCTGGATCCGAACGAGTCCAGCTCAATGCAGGAGGCGGCGGTACCCATGTGGGTTATGCTCGCGCTCGAGTGAGTCTTCTGTGGCCGATTGATCAAGCGAGTCCACTTCTGGCGAGCCTCGTCTCCTACGTCTCTGCAAGCGCGCTTGTTGCAGGAGCCCGCGTCGGTGCGCGAAGGCCTTGGCCGCTGACTGCTGGACGTTTAAATAGGAGCTGCGTTAGGCGGCATCATGTCCGCGGGTGGCGCGCAGAAATCCTCGGCTCGATAGGTGTGACCCGCATTCGCGACAACACCACCGCTCAACGCGCATCTGCGTCGTCCGTCCGCCCGATGCCATCGGCCCCATGTACCACTCCCGGCGTAGACGATCAGCTGACCACCCTCGATGCAGGAGAGGACTACTCCTGCGACTTTCGAGGTTCCCGGGAGATGCCACGCGGGTCGATCCCTGACCGATTTCGCTTCGGCTCCCGAACGCCGACGTGGCAGAAGTGCGACCTTCTACGGTGGGATTACGGCTATCGGCCAAGCGGCAGCCACGGCTTGCGGCCCCGCCGATGGCAGCTACGCGTTCGACTCAGCCGCGTCGTTTTCGGGAAAGACCTTTGCGCGAGGTCGATCATCACGGCGCTTAACAAGTTTGGAACGAGCACCAGCTCTGGATCACCTGGTCGCCAGCATCGCTGCATGCGCTGCGATTGATCCTGCACATCCGGACTGCACACCGCCGACGCGAGGTGGCGTCGCGAAACTGACTGCAGCTGCTGTCGAATCTCTACGACAGCAGCATCCGGTTCGCATCCAGCCCCTCGGCAGTACGGCAACCCCCACCATCTCCCCTGCATGTGGGCGTGTTCGCGGTCCATCTCGGTGTCGAGGCGCGGCCGCCGAGACTGGCTCGCGTGGGCGGCGATCTGCGTATCGTTGGCGTCGATGCGTGTCGGTGATGTCGACGTAGGCGCGTCGGATGGAACTGCATCGGAACCGGACGGCAGTTGGTGGGGTGGTAGGAGAAGAAGTCGAAGTAGCGCGAGGCGCTGCGTCGGCAGGCACGCGTTGTAGATGAGCAGGTGGTCGTTGTGGAAGTCGGCGTTGCTGTGCGTGAGCACGGCAGCGGGCTCGTATTCGCTTGCATCACGTCGTCGAGCATGCCCACCAGGTCGCGGGTCTTCACGTCCTCGATGCGCGCTCGGGCCGCCGTCGAGGAGCAGCCGCAGCTCGCAGCCGAGGATCTCGCGCCGCGCTTGCGCTTCTTCCGAAGCGCACATCGAAGTCCTTGGGGATCGAGGCCACCACCATCACCACGCGCGCGCCGTCGCGGCTCAGCTTCGCGAGCGTGCCGCCGATGCCGATCTCGAGGTCGTCGGGGTGCGCGCCGATCGGCGATCACGTCTTGTCCGGCGTAGCGGGAGGCGAGCGACTGCGTCTGCGGGCGGCGGGTCCGGTGGCACGGTCCGTCTTCATGGTTCTCCCTCGCTCTGTTGCTCGCGTTGCCCAGGCCGGCGTCTTGTACAGGCAGCAGCGTGAAGTCGTTCGGCAGGTACGTGTGGTTCAGCGCTCGCGGCGGGCGTGAGCTGCAGCCCCACCTCGAGCGCCTCGGTCGGATCGACGTAGATGCGTCCGTCAGCTGCGCGTCGGCGTGCGCGTGCTGAGGAAGTTGATCGCCATGCCGACGCTGTGCCCATCCGAACATGCGCTCCAGCGTCGGCACGGATGCGGTCGCGCGCGCCCTCGGCGTCCGAGCCCGAAGATGCCCGCTCGCGACGACGTAGTCGTAGCGTGCCGTCGGGTTGCTAGTTCGAGCACGTCGGCCACCACGGAAGATCGCGCCGTCGTCGCTCGGAAGCGCTGGCGGCAACGCTCGATCATCGACTCGCACGACGTCGAGGCCCGTGTAGACGCGGGATCGTATGCCGCGCGCCTGCAGGAAGGCGAGGAAGTCGCCGAAGCCGCAGCCCACGTCGAGCACGCGCGCGCCGTCGAAGTCGCCGAGCTGCGAGCAGCGCGCCGAAGCGCTTCTCCTGGGACGAGCGGCGTGCGAAAGCCCAGCGCCGCGATGATCAAAGCCATAGCGGCGGACCTTGTCCTCGTACCAGCAGACGGCGTCTCTTCAGGCGGCAAGGCGCTCATCGTTCATCGCGGCGCGCATTCGCGCAGGATCTCGGCGCGCGCGCGGCCCGCAGTTGAAGAGGGCGTCGAGCGCGGACAGGCCCGTGATGAAGGGCGCAGTTCCGCGTTGCGGGATATACCGGATGCGTCGAGCTGCTGCCAGACCACGCCCATGCCCGCCTCGTCGAAAGCGGCCTGGTTCAGGTAGTCGCGCGAGTCCACCCATGCCGCCAGGAAGGCCGTCGGCGCCGACCTTCTGGCAGATGTCGAGCAAGAGCCCGGGCGCTGGCCATCAGCTGCGAGCGTGGAGCTCAGCACGCATCGGCGTGGCGATCTGCAGTTCTCGCGCAGGAATTCGAGCGTGGCCATGTTGAGGTCGAGGGCTTGTCCCACGCGCGCGCGTTGAAGATCTCCTTCAGCGTCGGCGCGTAGTCTTCGAAGTACGTGCCGACTTGCGGTACGCGTAGCGCAACGTCTCGAAGCTGATTGGGGCCCCACCACCGCGTGCCGCTCAGTGTCCTCCGGATTGTCCACGCGCTTGTCGATGATCTTTTCCTTCTGCGAGAGCTGCACGACAGGAACGGTGAGCCAGCTTCGCCTCGTCTTCCAGGCGGATCAGCGTGCGGTTCTGGTAGTTGCGGCGCTCGAACTGCACGTGGTCGAGGATGACGAAGAGGTCGGAGCGCAGCATCCGGTCCAGGTACCCCAGCCAGGGCACGAAAGTTGGCTGATGAATGGCGACGAGCATGGGCGGCAAAGCCTCCGGAAGTCGATGTCTGAAGGCTACAAATCCATTCTTTCCCTGCCACTTTGGCGGCCTAGTCCGCATGGACTAGGCGTTCAAGGGATTTCGCCACGCTGCCTTATTCGGCCGTCACTACAGTGGGATCGCGTCCTACATCGCTGGCCGACCGATGCCCCAGTCAATCGCCCTTCCCACCCAACGTTTCGATCGAACGCTCCGCGGTGCTCCTCGGCGGCGTGAACCTGGTTCGCGCGCTCGGCCTGGCGGCATCCCGGCGATCGTCGCCTCGCCCGAAGAGGACGAGCCGGCATTCGCCTGAAGTCACGCTGCGCGGCCCGGTGCGTCCTCCCACCCCTGTCGCGCACGGATGCCGCGGTGGATGCCATCGTGATGATCGGCGAGCACCTCGGCGATGCTCCATGGACGCCGCGTCCCCCCTGTTCTATGGAAGCGACGATTTCCTCGAAGCTCATCTATGCCCACCGGGAACGCCTCGAGCGTCACTTCGTGGTTCTCCTCAACACGCCGCGAGTCGCCGAGGCCCTCCTCACCAAGGACGACTTCCAGGCCTTCGCGCGCGCGAGTGGCCTGCCCGTGCCCGCCCCGCTTCCTGGGATGGCACCGGTGCCGCCAGCGCCGCCGCGTTCCGGCCCGGTCGTCGTGAAGCCCAGCAACAAGGACGGATGGAGCGATTCACCGCTGCGCAAGCGCGCGTTTGGGAAAGCCAAGGCGCTGGTGTTTCCCACCGGCGCGCGAGGCCGCGGCCGATCCGGTGCTCGCCCTCTTCCACGACCAGCTCACCTGCCAGCAATACGTCTCGCGGCGACGACAGCCTCGAATTGGTCGTTCCACGCGTTCGCGGACAGCAAGGGACGCGTCGATTCGATTGCTTCACCGGCCGCAAGATCAGGACCTTTCCGCCCGACAACGGCGAGAGTGCCTACATCGAGCTCGCGGAGAACGAGGACCTTCGCGTGCTGGGTACGCGGCTCGCCGCGTGCATTCCGCTGAAGGGCGCCTTCAAGATGGACTTCAAGCAGGACGCCCGCACGCGGACGCTGGTACCTGCTCGAGGTCAACGCGCGCTTCAACCTCTGGCACTACCTCGGCGCGGCGGAACGGCGCGAACCTCATGCGCACTGCCTACGATTTTCCTGCTGGGTGCGACTCATCCGGAGTCGGCGCGGCCGCGACACAACATCCGCTGGCTCTCCTTCGAGCTCGACCTCGCGTGCATTCCGCGCGCTGCGCGCCGAGCGCAGGCTTGGCATCGCCGCATGGCTCGCCTCCTCCTCGACGCGCGCAAGGTCTACAACCTCTTCGCTTGGAACGATCCGGGCCCGTGGCTCGCGTTCTGGTCGCATCGCCTGCTTCGCATGGCATCGCGCCCCCTGGACGCCTCTTCACCTACTTCCGCCAATGGCTCTCTACGGCGTCCTAGGCGACATCCACGGCAACCGCGAGGCGCTCGTAGCGGACGCTCGAGCGGATCGACGCCATCGGGGTCGATCGCATGCTGTGCGTGGGCGACGTCATCGGCTACAACGCGGATCCCGACGAGTGCGTGCGCCTGCTGCAGTCGCGCGATGTCCTGTGCATCGCGGGTAACCACGACCTCATCGGCACCGGGCGGCTCGGCTTCGAGCGCTGCTCCAACAAGGCGATGCATTCGCTCAAGCGCACGCGCCGGACCCTGGGCGAATCGGAATCGCTCTACGTGCGCCAGCTTCCATCGCATGTCGTGCTGGAGGAGAAGGTCCTCCTCACTCATGGCGGCGTACGCGACGTCCAGCAGTACATGACGCGCCCGAAGCACTTCCTCCAGAACGCGAAATTCCTGCGGCAGGACTTTTCCCGGAATCCGGATCTGTTTCTACGGCCACACGCACGAGCAGCGCGTGGTCGAGATCGACGGCGAGGCGGTGTGCGAGATCAAACCGTCCGTATGCGTCTCGCTTCGCGAGGGCTTGGTGTACTTCGTGAATCCGGGCTCGGTGGACGCCTCACGCCAGCGCACCGCGAAGCGGGCCGAATTCTCCATCTTCGACAGCGACGCTCTCACGGTCCGGTTCGAAGACGTGGCCTATGACGACGCTGTCACGGGAGGAAAAAAGCGGCTCGCTCCGGCTACCGCATCGATCGCTGGCGCGACCGTCTTTACGACGATGCAACGGCGGATCGTCGGGCCGCGCCACGCGGGAGAGCGGCGCGCCGTAATCCGGTCGGCGCATGGCGTGCAAATCTGCTTGTAGGACGTGCGCCGTTATGTGACATACGCAACCCGGGTCGGCGCACTATTCCGGACAGGGGCGGTCCAAATGTTCAATGACTATCTTGAACAGGACCATGGAAAAACAGGACCCGGATCCAGGCAGCGGATCTGTACGTGCTGCTGCAGCGGGAGTTTCGACGGCGACAGGTACGCGAGTGCGAGATCTGCTACGTTCAGCTCCCCTTTCTCATCGACCGTCCAACGCCCGAGGCGGCCAACTGGGAAGTTATCGTCCCGCGGAATGCACGCTGCGATGCAATGAGATTCTTCGAGCAAGTCGTTGACGAGCTCTCCGGCCAATACGATCTGGTGCCCGGGTCTCGCTGACCCACGCTCGCGCTAGCCGGCTACTTTCGCGAGCCTCAGCCGGCCGCGGCGAATACCAATGCGGCCTCATGCAACGCTGCGGAATCGCGCGATTGGCTCGCCTTGAGGTCCAGGTGAGCCAGCGTCACGGCCAGCTCCTGGACTTCACTCGCGCTCGAGATGCTTTGGATGTCGCCGTCCGGCAGGAATCGTGCGCGATCCTCGATGGCCAGCGTGGCAGGTACTCGCGCATCACGCGGACCACGTCCGCGCTCGAGCGCGCGCCTTCGATCTGCGACAGCCACTCAGCCGCCGGCGGTGGATTTCTCATTTCGTTTTTTTCGTTCTCTCCCAATGGCGTCGCCATTTTCACTCAATTCCGTACCTTGGTACAGGATTTCAAGGGCGCTGATCCGTCCGGACCACGGCGATTTCACGGAAGACGTACCCGAGTACGGGTGTAGTGTGTAAACCCGGATCCCGAAAGCAGGAAAGTAGAAAGGCATGCCGCATCGGTGGAATAACGATCGGTCGGCTCGCCAAGGAAGCGGGCGTGAACGTCGAGACGGTCCGCTACTACCAAAGGCGTGGGCTGATCGATGAGCCGCCCAAGCCGATCGGGGGCCACCGACGCTATACGCCCGCCGCCTTGAAGCGAATCGCTTTCATCCGACGCGCGAAGCACTGGGTTTTTCCCTCGCCGAAGTCCAGACCCTCCTGCGTTTTCCGATGGCAGGAGCTGGAAGGAAACCCGGCAGATCGCCGAGAGGAAGTTCGCCAACCTCGACGTGCACATCGGGCAGTTGCGCAAGATGCGCGACTCGCTGAAGGCGCTCATCAAGAAATCGCGCGAGGGCAAGGGACGGGGCGTCTGCCCCATCATCTGCGCCCTCGACGGCGAAGCCGAAGCCTAGCGGACCTCGACCAGCTCCACGTCGAAGACGAGCGTCGCGTTGGGCGGAATCACTCCGCCGGCGCCGCGCGCGCCGTAGGCCATCTCCGGAGGAATGACGAGCGTGCGCTTGCCGCCCACTTTCATTCCGGCCACGCCCTCGTCCCAGCCACGGATCACCTGGCCGCCGCCCAACACGAATTCAAACGGCTGTCGGCGATCGACGGAGCTGTCGAACTTGCTCCCGTGCCCATCGGCCTTGCTGGGGTCATGGAGCCATCCGGTGTAGTGGACGACGACGGGCCCGGCTTCGCCTCCGTGCCGTGCCCGACGACGACATCGATTTTCTTCCAGTTCCTGGCCATGGGATTTTTCGTGCGAAAAGGTTGGCGGAGAGGGTGGGATTCGAACCCACGTTACGTTGCCGTAAACCAGATTTCTGAGTCTGGCGCGATCGACCACTCTGCCACCCTCTCCGGCGATGATCGAGCCCGCAATTATAGCGGTTTTGACCCTCGATTCAGGCATCGCCATAATGTCTGGGAGACCAACAAGGGGGAAGACATGTCGGACAAGACGCTGAGCGGTTTGCTGGACAAATTCGAGAAGAAGGCTAGAAGCCGAGCATCCAGGAAAAACACAGGCCGAGAAGGCCGAAGAGGCGTGGATCGCGAAATTCGAGAACCACAAGGCGAAGGTGCTGTTTCCCGCCCTCGAGCAGCTCGGACAGGAAGTCCGCAAGCGCGAACACGACTTCAACATCGTGCAGTTGCCGTTCAAGCGTTTCGACACCCGCCCGATGCCGCAGGAGTCGTCGATCCGCATCGACATCTACCTTGCCAACGAACGCACGCGCACCGTGATCAACGCGGATCGCCGCCCCTACCTCAAGTTCGAAACCCACCATCGCTCCCAGATGGTCCAGGTCACGATCTGCGACATCACCTCGCGAGGCGGCGTGGAATCGAAGATCGGCGACTTCACGATCGACCAGGTTGACAGCGCGTTCGTGAAGGACAAGTTCGTCGCGCTCTTCAAGCGCATCCTGGCGCAGCAGCCGGCCGGCGGAGGAGCGAAGTCGAAGGGACGCTGAGCGCGGACTCTGGGATAATTCGCGCGCAGCGCCCCGGTAGCTCAGTGGATAGAGCAGCCCCTCCTAAGGGGCAGGTCGCACGTTCGATTCGTGTTCGGGGCGCCACTCTAAAACGGCGATTTTCGCCTTCCGCCTGAACCTCCCGTAAGCGCGCTGTAACCGCGCCCTTAGGAGGAGAGCGACCTAGCCCAGGCTCTCTGGCCGCAGGTCGTACTCGGTAACAGCCGCTGCAATTGCATTGTCGAGTAGCCGATTTAGGTATGGAATTCGCTGACCGATATCAGTGCGTTTCTTTCGAAGGCAAGTTCGGTAATCGCTTGGCAGAGGTCCCTCATAGTCGTGGACGACCTGATCTACAGTAACGCCTCGCGTATGCAAATCCGCTGCGTGTTTCTTCGCGGTTGCCGCGATTCGCTCGGACAGAATCTTCTTCGGCTCGGATTCCTCAGTGATGTCGAACACCTCATTGTCGTCAAGGTTGAGCATTTCAATCAGCTGCGCCAGAAACAGCGAAAGACCGTGGTTTTCATCATCCCACGGCGGATATGGGGGAGGCCTCTTCAAGACCTTTAGGCGACATCGTTCGACCAAGTCCGCCCGATTCAGATTTAGGATTCACGTAGGGGCATTGCCAAGCATCTCCACCACCAGTCCGGCGACTACCGAAGGACTCAGCTTACGCGCTCAGGGGCCTGCTTGTGCGGGACCGCACCTATCCCACTCTACCGGCGCCGATCAATGCTAGGTCGCGCCCATTTGGCGCTCGAAGTGGAGCGATTGTCTGTTCTGTAGCTCGCGCATCCTCCGCTCGTCCTCCGCCGCCGCCACACGAACCATTCAGCGAGCGTCATGGGGCCGCGCGATTCGCAGACCGTGACGCTGGCGATGACGCGCTCCTTCTCTTTTCTTCGCTTCTCCATGAAAGTGCTAACGTCTACAACAGGACGTGGCGAGGAATACCGATGACGCGAACCCACAAGCTTCCCGAAATGGATGTATTCAGGGGTGTTCACCGCAAAGGCCTCGTGGTCGCCTTTCAATACACGGAGTTCGACACGAGCACCGTCCCATACACCCGAGACGTCCATGAACTCCAGACGACAGCTGAACAGGCGTATCGCTTATATCTTCATTTGGCGGAGATGTTCTACGACATGGGGTTTAGGTTGGCCGGGGCCAGCGCAGCCAAGGACGCGGTAGATCGCCGCGCTGACGCTCACGCGCACGTCCTTCCGTCTTTGCCGCGCTTCACGGCGGGCGTCCACGCGTCCGACTCTCCCGGCGCTGAGGATGGATTCGGGGCGCCACTCCTCGGTCGCCGGCGCGAGCAAAGGAAAGCCCCCGCGACGCGCGCGGAAGCGCGCCGACCACACCGAGCCCACGCCTCGATCGTCTGGTAGGAAATCTCCGGCCACCACGAAGCTCGCGACGGCGCCGGCCACTGACATTGCGGCCCTGCTCATGGCGTCGCCCTCGGCGGCGAATCGCTGGAAGACGATAGAAGAGCGGCGCGTGATAGACGTGCACAGGCCGTAGGAGCGCTTTGCCGATGTATTGCATCGGCGCCCAGTTGAGCGCCCGGTTCACGAACGTCTCTGTTCGACAGCACGCCCAGATCAGCGCCGCGCACACCACGGCGGGGATGGTGAACCCGAACGACATCATCAGGAAGCTTCGCCAGCGGCATGAAGGCGAAAGTCGGCGAGCACGGCCGCCAACGTCGCCGGCGCGACCCACTTCGCCAGCTTCGGCGGCCGGGTGGCGAAAAGGAGTGCGGCCCCGCACCCGACCAGCAGCGAATCGGCGCGCGCATAAGTCTGCTCGTAGATGCCGATCTTCCATCGACAACAGTCATCACGCGCGTCGCCGCCACGGCGAGATCGCGTGTAGGCGACGAAACGCGGGCGATGGCGCCCGAGCACGATGAAGAGCAGCGGCCAGAGCGCATAGAAGTGCTCTCTCGACCGAGAGCGACCACATTGGGACGAGCGCGCCCATCGGGAAGGTCACGAGGTTGGCAGCGAAGAAGATGGCGGCGAGCGCGGGCAGGGGATCGCGACCGCGTCGAACGGCGAGTGCGAGTGCCACGGCGCCGAAGAGCGGCGGCAAGATTCGCAGCGCGCGCCGCGTGTAGAAGTTTCCCAGCGCCACGCCGCCGCGCGCGCTCTTCCGAGATCAGCAGCGAGGTGATGAGGAAACCGGAGAGCACGAAGAAGAGTGTCGACGCCGAGATAGCCGCCGATGAGAACTTCCTGGTGCGAGGAAGTGCGTGACCAGCACCGCCAGGATGGCGATGGCGCGAAGTCCGTCCAGCTCTGGAATCTTTGCGTCATCCGCTGTTATAGTTGCCTTAAGTGGCAGAATCGCCGCCACTCGTCCCCAAGGAGAAGCCATGAATGCACGACCTTCCACGCCTCGCTTTCGCTTTCGCCATTGCCGCCGCCTGCGGTTTCGCGCAAGCGAAGGTCGTCACCAAGTCCATCGCCTACGAGCAGGGCGGCCAGAAGCTCGAGGGCTACCTCGCCTACGACGATGCGAAATCGGGCGCGCGTCCCGGCGTGCTCGTGGTCCCCGAATGGTGGGGCCTCAACGACTATGTGAAGAGCCGCGCGCGCCAGCTCGCCGAGATGGGCTACGCAGCGTTCGCCGCGGACATGTACGGCGACGCCAAGGTTACCCGCGATCCGAAGCAGGCGCAGGAATGGTCGTCAGCCGTCGGCAACGGCGGGCTCATGGCGCCGCGTTCGAAGGCAGCGCTGGAGGTCTTGAAGGAGCAGCCGCAGACGGACAAATCGAAGCTCGCCGCGATCGGCTTCTGCTTCGGCGGCTCCACCGTGCTTCAGCTCGCCTACAGCGGTGAGCCTCTCGCCGCCACGGTCACGTTCCACGGCGGGCTCATGGCGCCGAAGGAAGAGCAGCTCTCGCAGATCAAGTCGCCGATCCTGATCCTGCACGGCGCCGAGGATGGGTTCGTGAAGCCCGAGACCATGGACCAGGTGCGTACATCGCTCGACAAAGCGAAGGTCGATTGGTACATGGTGACCTATGCCAACGCCGTGCACGCCTCTCTCGAATCCCGACGCCAACAGCTTCAAGATCCCCGGCATCGGCTACAACGAGAAGGCGGCGCGCCGCTCCTGGGCCGAGATGCGGGACTTCTTCAAGGAGCAGTTCAAGCGCTAGAAGTTGGCGGCTTTCCGCGCCTCACCGGTGAGCTCGAGGATATGCAGGCCGGTGTTGGCGCGGTCCACGATGTAGACGTAGCCGCGGCTCGTCCACGTCCACGTTGTTGGTCTGGATCGCGACCTTGCACCGCTCCGTGCGTGACCTGAGCCGACGCAGCGTTTGTCGGTCTTATCGTTGATCGCCGGAATGTAGTAGCCGATCTCCTTCGGGTGATAGGGATCGCGCACGTCGAGCGCGCGCACGCCGGCGTTGAAGAACGCGATGAACACCACGCGCTTGTAGTACATCGGACGCCATGCTCTCGTTGGACGAATGCGAGCCGAAGCGTCCGCCGCGCGCGCAGAAATTGCCGCTCGCCTCCGGAACCGTCCAGCTCGAAATGTTGAACGGCTGCGACTCGACGATGATGTCGGCGATCCACACCATCTGCCGCGGCTCCTGGCACTCGTTCACCAGCGACTCGTCCACGATCAGCGACGAAGTCGCGCTTGCCGCCCCATTGGTCCTTCGCGAACTCCGGCACTTCCATGCCGAGCATCGGGAACGTCGTGTGCGCGCCGATCGAGGGCGGCAGCTCGAGGCGCCCTACTTGCAGGCTGCGCGCAGGTTCGCGTCCGTCGGCTCCTTGGGGCCATTGATGAGCTTGTCGCGATCGACGATCTGCATGCACTCCCGACTTGTTGGTGCCGTAGCCGAAGTAGATGCGGTTGCCCTGCGGGCCGGTGGAGATCGTGCCGTGCAGTTCGGTGGGCGTGGGCCCGGTCGCTCCAGGCTGCTGTCCCGCGAGGCCGAAATCGCGGATGTGCTTCGGCTTCGCGGGATCCGAGAGGTCGTAGACCTGCGTCATGCGCCGCGTGCGCCACCCGTCCACGCCCGAAACGAGGTACGCGATGCCGGTGTCGCACTCCCAGAAGCTCTTGTGCGTGCCCTTGAGGCCCTTGCACGAGCGTGCTGAGCAAACTCGGCTTCGACGGATCGGTCACGTCCCAGACCTCATGCCCGAGGTTGCCGAACGTGCGCAGCATGTAGAACTTCGACTTGTCGGCGTTGGGCAGCGTGCGCGCCGCGCAGACGCGCACCATCTGCGCGCCGCCGGATTCGCCTGAGCCCGGCTCGCCGGGAATGTGGAAGAGCGGCTTCGGACGCCGCGGATCCGTGACGTCTAGGATCGACGTGCCGTTGTCCTCTGCATTGCCAGTCAGCGGGTTCACGGACTTCCCGCCGTGATGGCCCACATAGAGGATCCAGCGATCGCCCTGTCTTGCGATCGTGGGCTGGTAGGCGCTGCGCGCCTGCAGCGCGTCGCTGCCCAGGAGCTCCATGTTCATCTTCTCCACCCCTGCGCGGCGGCGGTGGCTGCGAATACGAGCGATACGGCGAGGCAGGTCGAGCGCGCATGTTTCCTCCGGGTTTTCGTTTCAGCGTGTCGCTTCGAGGTAATAGCTTTCATCGACGTACTTGTTGACGTCGGTGAGCGTCTTCTGCAGCCGGCCGAACTCGCTACGCAACTTGAGCACGGTCCTGCATTGCGGCAGGGTCGAGCTTGGCGCGCTTCTGGAATCCCTCGCCGCTTTGCACCAGCACTTCCCAGGCCTTCATCGCGGAAGCTTCGCTCGCCGCGGGAATCTGCTGCGATGAGATCGCCACGGCCTCGGCGCGATTTTCCGGATGCGAGATCCAGTCGAGCGAGCGCAGGTATCCCTTGATGAATCCCACCAGCTCGGCGCGATGCTCCTTCGCCCACGAGCGCCGCGCCACACCACTCACCGCCTGGTAGGGGCCGACGGTCTCGGTGGCGTTGGCAAGCCGCCGGTAACCGCGCGATTCAGGAAGGATCTCGAGCGGCGTGGTGAGGATGGTCGCCGCGGTCTTGTTCTGCATGAGAGCCTCCGCACGCTGCGACGTGCTGCCCACCTTGTCCAGCGTGTAGTCGCCCTCGTTGAGGCCCGCTTGCTGCAGCATCTTGATCAGCACGAACGCATACCCCGTGGTCGCCGCGTCCACGGCGAGCGACTTGCCCTTCAGCTCGGCGACCGTCTTTATATCCGGACTCGCCACGAGGCGTACGGCTCCGTATTGCACGCCCATGAACGTGAAGAGATCCGGCGGCAGCGGCAACGGCGCCTCGCCCTGGCCCTCCATATAGGCCACCACGTTGTCGTAGTTCGAGAACGCGATGTCGAACTTGCCGGCCATGAGGTTCTGGATCTGGAAGATCGATCCCGGCGTTCCCGTGATCTTGAGCTCGAGCCCGTTCTCGTCGAAGAAGCCCTTCTCCTGACCCACCCAGAGCGGCCAGTTGAAGCCGCCCGGGAAGACGATGACCTGGAGGGTCGTGGCGCTCCATGCGTTCGAGGCCGCGAGAACGAGGGATGCGAGTGCCAGTCGGGCAGCGCGCATGGTCATTGCACCTTGATGCCCGCGCTCTTCACGATTTCCGCGATGCGCGCCGTTTCAGAACGCAGGAATGCATCGAAAGCGGAGGTGCTCATCGGCATCGGCTCGGCGCCGAGCACGGCGAGCTTCTCCTTCACTTCGGGAGAGGCGAGCGCCTTCAACGCCTCGGCATTCAGGCGGTCGACCACCGCCTTCGGCGTTCCCGAGGGCGCCAGCATCGCGACCCAGAAGACGTAGTCGGACTTCGCGAATCCCGATTCGAGCGTCGTGGGCACGTTGGGAAGCACCGGCGAGCGCTGCGGGGTGCCGACCGCGAGCGCCTGCAGGCGCCCGTCCTTGATGAGCGGAAGCGCGGACGACAACGGCGCGAAGAAGAAATCGATTCGACCCGTCGCGGTCTCCGTCATCGCCTCGGGCGTCCCCTTGAAGGGAACGTGCACCGCGTCGAAGCCGCGCGGACTGCCGGAAGATCTCCGCGTTCATGTGCGTGGCGCTGCCGATGCCCGCGGAGCCGTAGTTGAGCTTGCCCGGATTCGCCTTCGCGAACTGCACCAGGTCCTGCACCGTCTTCCATCCCTTCGAGGGCGAGACGATGAGCACGTTGGGCAGGCTCGCGAGTGGGGTCACGCCCACGAAGTCCTTCAACGTGTCGTACGGAAGGTTCGGATAGATGGCCGGATTGGCGACGTGGCCCGCCGAATGGACGAGAGCGTGTATCCGTCCGGCGTGCTCTTCGCGACCTGCGCGGCGCCGAGCGTTCCGCCCGCGCCGGGTTTGTTCTCGACGATGATCGGATGCCCCAGCGTACGGGACATCGGCTCGGCGACCGTGCGCGCGACGATGTCCGTGCCGCTGCCCGCCGTGAAAGGCACGACGAAGTGGATCGGCCTGTCCGGAAATCCCTGGCCCGTTGGCGGACGTTGCGGCGGCTATCGACAATGCCGCCAGGATCATTCTTGTCTTCATGGGTTTCTCCTGGGTACGAATGCGAGTCGCTCGGGACTTCCGCCGAGCACTTTACGGTAGGCGTCGTTCGCCTGTTCCAGCGTGAACGTGCCGCTCGCCTCGACGGGAAACGACTTCAGCGAGCCGTCCTCGAATCCGGGCGCGAGCGCTTCGAAGATCGGCGCGCTGTCCGTGACGCCGAGCGCGAGTGAATCGATTCCGACGTAAGTGTGCATGCCGCGATAGAACGCGAAGATGTCGAACGGCACCGCGCGCTCGATGGTAGCTATGAAGACCTGCCGCCGCCCTTGGCGAGGCTCGCGTTGGCCTCGGCGAAGTACGGGCTGCCGACAGTGTTGAAGACGATGTCCGCGCGGATTTTCGCCGATGGCTTCTCGCTGCTCGAGTCGACGTACGTCACAGGCCCTTCCGCGTACCCTCGCGGGGCATCGGCTCGCCGATCGACGGCAAACACCATCGCGCCGGCGCGCGACGCGAGCTGCACGACCGCCTGCCCGACTTTTCCGCTCGCGCCGAAGACCGCGACCACATCGCCCGCCTTCGGGTAACCCGGCGCGGCGCAGCCCCTCATAGGCAGTCACGAACGGCACGCCGATGGTGCCGGCCTCGAGCATCGAGAGCTTCCGGGCTTGCGCCGGATCGCGGCCGCGGGCAGCACGAGCCGGTCGGCGTGCGATCCGTTGCGCGAGATGCCGATGTCGCCGCCGCTGCCCCAGACCTCGAGGCCCTTCAGCTCATTCGGGCCTTCGACCACGACGCCGGCGAAGTCGCGCCCCGGCGTGCGCGGAAAAACAGCGCTCGGCATGATGCCCAGCATCGCCTTCGCGTCGCTCGGGTTGATGCCGGCCGCGTGCACCTCGATCGTGACGTCGCCCTCGTTGCGTCCCACGCTGCCGAATTCCACCAGGGCCACGTCGATCTTGTCGGCGGAGGGGGCCTTCGCCCCGATGTTGAGCGCCTTCGGCATCAGGCGGAGCGAAGGCCCAACATCGCGCGGGCTTCGCTCGCCGTCGCGACGGACGCGCCGAGATCGTCGAGAATGCGCGCGCGCCTTGGCGACGAGGTCCGCATTGCTCTTCGCGAGCACGCCCTTCGAGAGATAGATGTTGTCCTCGAGGCCCACGCGCACGTTGCCGCCGAGGAGCCACGCCTGCGCCAGCATCGGGAACTCCGCGCGGCCGATGCCGAAGGCACTCCAGATCGCCCCGGGTGGCAGCAGGCTGCGCGCGTAGAAGAGCGTCTCCGGAATGCTCGCGAAGCCGTACTTCACGCCCATCACGATCGTGTAGCAGGCCCGGCCCGTCGAGCGTGCCGTCGGCGAGCATGTCGCGCGCGAGGTTCATGTCGCCGCTGTCGAACACTTCCAGCTCCGGCATCACCCCGCGTCCTTCATCGCCTTGGCCATCTTGCGCACGTTCGTCGGCGTGTTGATCACCACGTCCGCACCGGAATTCATCGTGTTGAGGTCGAGCGAGCAGATGTCGGGCTTCAGCTCCACCACGTGACGCACCCGCTCCAAGGGAGGCTTCAACGTCGTGCCGGGCGCGTAGATCTTCCGGATCGTCCGCGCTCGGGACGAAGCGCCCGCCCGGGCCCGTCGTGAGGTTGATGATGAGCTTCGTGTCGCGCTTGCGGATCCGCTCCATCACTTCGCGATAGTGGCCCACGTCGTTCGAGGGCTTTCCGGTCGCCGGGTCGCGCACGTGGATGTGGACCGCGGCCGCGCCCTCGCCCGCGGCCGCAGGCATTCGTTGGCGATGTGCTCGGGCGTGATCGGCAGGTGCGGCGTCTGGTCGGGCCGCGTGATGTTGCCGGTGATCGCGCAGGTGATGAAGGTCTTGTCGGACATGGTTTCCTAGAGGGACCGGCCGCCGTCCACGACGAACGTCTGGCCGGTGGCGAAGCGAAGCGTGGTGGCGCAGGCTTCGATCGCCGCGGCAACGTCGTCCGGCTGGCCGACGCGCTTGAGCGGCGTCGAAGCCGCCGCCTTGGTGTTGAAGTCCGCGCCGCGGCCGGGAACGAAAGTGGATTCGACGACGCCGGGCGAGACGGTCAGCACGCGCACCGGTGGGTGCCAGGGCCCGCGCGAGCGACGTCGCCGAGAACGTCCACGCCTGCTTTGGCGGCCACGTAAGCCAGGTTGCTTCCGGTGCCCGTCGTGGCCGAGATCGAGAGACGTTCACGATGAGGCCATCGCCGCTCGCAGCGAGCAGCGGATGGAACGCGCGGATCGTGGCGAAGACGCCGCGCCAGTTGGCGGCGAAGATCGAATCGATGATCTCGTCGGTGAGTCCGGCCAGATCGGCCGCCGGCACCGGTTGCGTGAACCCCGCGGTGTTGACCAGCACGTGCACGGCGTTCACGTGGCTCGCGACTTCCTGCGCGGCCTGCGCGAGGCTCGCCGAATCCGTGATCGATGCCTTCACCGCGAAGTGGTTTCCGGCGGGCAGCGATTCGATGAACGCCTTCGCTTCCGCGTCGGGCTTTCGGTGAAGGACGACGATGCGCGCGCCGATCGCCGCGAGGCGCGAAGCCGTCGCCTTCCCGATCGCGCCCATGCCGCCGGCGATCACGACGTTGCGGGCATCGAGGCGCGACGAGGGAGCGAAGGGCGTGGCGCTCATGGCAGCGGTGGCTTCGGGATGCGCCGCGTTCCCGGCTGCATCACGAAATCGTACTGGAGGCGCCAGCCGCCCTTGCCGTCGCGCTCGAAGTTGCCGCTGAGGGCCGGCGTCACGCCGAAAACCACGTCGGCGGCGATGCAGTCGTCGTCATTGGCGAACACCTGAGTGATCAGCGTGCGCAAGCCTTCCTTCGAGATCATGAAGTGGATGTGCGCGGGACGAAAGGGATGGCGATCCTGCGCGCGCAGCATCTCGCCGCACGGACCGTCGACGGGGACGGGATAGCCCGCGGGACGCACGGTGCGGAAATGGAAGCGGCCGTCGCCATCGGTCTCGAAGCGCCCGCGCAGGTTGCGATCCGGCTGCTCCGGATCCTGGTTCTCGTAGAGGCCCACAGGCGAAGCCTGCCAGACATCGACGATCGCGCCCACGACAGGTTTCCCATCGATTCCGGTCACGCGGCCCCTCATCTCGAGCGGCTCTCGCTTGGAGTCGCGCGCAGATCGACTCGCCCGGCCGGCACATGGGCGAGCCGGCGCGCCAGAAGGGGCCCAGCAGCGCCACATCGGATTCGCCGCGGCCCTGGGAGTTATTCAGCATCATCACCAGCGTCGAGAGGCCGAGGAGGTCGGAAAGGAGGATCACCTCGTTCTTCTCGGGCCCGGAAGCCTGTCCCAGGCGTACGAGGAAATCGAGGGCGTGCTCGAACTCCTCCTCGGTGATCTTCGTCTCACGCACGAACGCGTGGAGGTGGCGCACCAGCGCGTCCATGAGCTCGCGCAAGCGCGGATCGGGCGTGCGCGACATCGCCTTGACACGATGGCGGTGACCGAATCGGCGCCGTTCACGACACCGTGCGCAAAAGGCTCTGTCACGAAGATCAATAGCGAAGCGGGGAAGCTAGCTTCACACTCGGGAAGGAAAAGGAGGAGTACCCAGAATGGCGGACGGCTCTACGGTGGTTTGGAAAGGCGGCACGGAACACTGGACGCGCAAGGGCGACGTGAAGCTCTTCCTCTGGAACAAGAAAGCGGCGGCCGGAACGAAGCCGACGCGGAACGATCCTCTTCGTGCACGGCTCGTCGATGGCGTCGCAGCCCACGTTCGACCTCACGGTGCCCGGGCGCGCCGGATTCTTCCGCGATGGATTACTTCGCCTCGCTGGGCTACGACACCTGGACGATGGACAACGAGGGCTACGGCCGCTCGGACAAGAACCGCCCGCAGAACAACGACATCTCCAACGGCGCCGACGACCTCGCCGCGGGCAGCCAATACATCCTCGAGAAGACCGGGCGCGAAGAAGCTCCTCGTCTACGGCATCTCGTCGGGCGCCCTGCAAGCGGCCCTGTTCGCACAGCGCCATCCCGAGCGCGTGGCGCGCCTCGCGCTCGACGCGTTCGTGTGGACGCGGCGAGGGCAGCCCGACGCTCGAGCGAGCGCAAGAAGAAGCTCCCGCAGTTCATCAACGTGAACCGCCGCCCGATCGACCGCACGTTCGTCCAGAGCATCTTCGAGCGCGACCATCCGGGCACGGCCGACGAGGCGACCATCGACGCGTTCGCCGACGCGATCCTCGCACTCGACGACTCGGTGCCCACCGGCACCTACGTCGACATGTGCTCGAAGCTGCCGCTCGTCGATCCGGCGAAGCTCACCGTGCCCACGATCATCATGCGCGGCGAGTTCGACGGCATCGCCGGCTTCGACGACCTGGTCGAGTTCTTCAAGCGCCTGCCCAACGCCGACAAGCAGTTCGCGGTGATGGCCGGGCATCTCGCACGCGAGCTTCCAGCAGAAGAACTACCGAGTGGTCTACCACATCCTGCACGCCTTCTTCCGCAACCCGAACCGGCCTACCGCGCATGAAAAGAATGATCCTCTCGGCGATCGCCCTCCTCGCGATCGCTCTCCAAGCCCATGCCCAGTCGTATCCCACGCGCCCGATCCGCATCGTCGTGCCGTTCGGTCCCGGCGGCTTCACCGACGTCGCCGCTCGAATCCTGCAGAAGGAGCTCGCGCCGGCCATCGGCCAGCCGATCGTGATCGAGAATAAACCCGGCGCGGGCTCGACCATCGGCACCACGGACGTCGCAAGGTCCGCGCCCGACGGATACAGCGCTGCTCGATGATCTCGACCACGCACGTGATCAGCCCGCATCTGTACAAGCAGATGCCCGTACGACCCGATCAAGGACTTCACGCCGGTGATGAAACTGGCCGAGGGCCCGTACGTGCTCGTCGTGCATCCGAGCCTGCCGGTGAAGAACGTCGCAGAGCCTCATCGCGCTCGCGAGAGCCAAGCCCAACACGATCGACTACGCCTCGTCGGGAAACGGCAGCGCGCAGCACCTCGTGGGCGCACTCTTCGTCACGCATGGCGGGCGCGCCCTGCTCGCACGTTCCCTACAAGGGCAAGCTCGCAGGCGATGAACGACGTCCTGGGCGGCAATCGTGAAGGTGAGCTTCGTAGGCGTGCCCAACGCGCTGCCCGAACCTCCAGGCCGGCAAGATCAAGGCGCTCGCCGTGACCACCAAGAAGCGCTATGCGGAACTGCCCGATGTGCCCACGCTCGACGAAGCCGGCGTGAAGGGCTACGACGCGACGATCTGGCTGAGCCTGCTCGCGCCTGCCGGGACGCCGCGCGATATCGTGGACAAGCTGAACACCTCGATCACGAAGATCCTCTCCACGCCGGATGCGAGGAAGCTGATGGCCTCCGCGGGCGTCGATGTCGCGACGAGCTCTCCCGAGGATTTCGCAACGCCTGCATGCAAAGCGGAGCTGGAACGCTGGGGGAAGGTGGTGCGGGAAACCGGCGCTACGGTGAACTGACGAGTCAGCCTCTGACGCAAGTCACCGGCGGCTGGCGCCGCAGCACGATCTCGGGCTGCTGCGCTGCTGCTGCTCCACGAAGCGGATGTTCTGCTGCACCGCCTCCATGTAGAGGTTCTGGCCGCCAAAGTGGTGCTGCGCGTACCTGGTGCATGCCGCCCAGCTCGACGTCGAGGCGGCGCGAGCCGCGTTCTTGAAGAAGCCCGGCGTCTTGCGCAGGAGGTCTTCGCGCCGATGCGAACACGACTTCCTCTCCGCCGGCTTCGGTGCGCCGCACCGGTGATGCCGCCGGCGACGAACTCGGGATAGAGCCTGTCGCGGCATTTCTCGAGGTAACAGCGGTCGGCCATCTGCGCGACGATGTCGGCGGAGCCGAGGAGGCTGCCGATCAGGCGGAAGATCGGATGCGGAACCTTGATCTGCGCGACCGGCACCTCGTAGCCGGTGAAGTGCAGGACCGCGCCCGCGACCTCCGCGAAATCCTCCATCCCGATCTGCGGCAGGTAATCCTTGAGGAATCGTCCGCCGCGTGAGACATGGATCGGCGTGTACTCCGCGCCGCTCACGTGCTTGGTGTCGTTCGCGCGGCGGATATAGCCGATGTCGTGGTAGAGCGCGCACACCACGCCCAGCTGGAAGAGCCGCTCGCCGATCTCCGGCCCGTCGCCGCGCGAGTGCTCATATCCGTCGAGCAGGCGCGCCATCGCGAGCGTGACCTCGAGGAGTGCTGGAGGTCGTGGTATTCCGTATCGCACGCCGCGTAGCCGGGATACGCACCGCGGTAGAGGCGCGACCATGTCGTCGAACGCGCGGTCCAACATCGGGCGCCTGGTTGCGCGAATAGCGTTGCGCGGTAGATGCGGACAACTTCGAGTTTCACGCAGACCGGGTCCGTCGTGTTGATCCGGTTGGTGACGTCGAAATCGCTTCGGCGGAAATTCATCCCGGCGCGCCCCGAAGAACTTATAGTTATTTGATCGCGCATTGAATCCCATTTGCATGCCCGCCGCAAGGGGATTATTGTGTCCTGAACCCCTCCGGAGATCCCGCCCATGGCCACCATGACGCTGGAAAGTGCCGAGGAGATCAAGCGGCGCATCAGCGAGCTCAACCTGGAGCACCGCGATCTCGACCGAGCCATCGAAGCCCTCGAAAACAACCCCTGCATGACGAGTTGCAGCTCGAAGCGCCTCAAGAAACGCAAGCTGATGCTGAAGGACCAGATCTTCATGCTTCAGCGCCAGCTGGTCCCGGACATCCCCGCCTAGCAGACCCCCGTAGACGTCGAAGTTTTCCAGCCGCAGCCAAGGGTTAGCGTTGGCACGCCCGCCTATAATGACGGCCATGCAAAAGCTGCTCGCCGCCGTCGGCATCCTCGGGGCCATCTTGGTTGTGTCCGGCGGTTCACTACTGGGCCGGCAAGTCCTCGGCCCCGCGCGCCAGAGCAAGCCGGTGCCGCGCCCTCCGGCCGCCACGGAGCGCCGCCGCCAGGCGTCGTGGTCGAAGCCTCGCAGGGTGGCGATCATGAAGCTGCCCCAGTCGCTCAACGCCGTCGGAAGCCTGCGCTCCGACGAGACCGTCGTGATCCGCCCGGAGGTGGCCGGCCGGATCGCGGACTTCGCTCTTTCGCGAGGGCGAGCGCGTCGCCGAGGGTCGACGTGCTGGTACGCCTCGATGACTCGGTGCAGCAGGCGGACCTCGACCGCGCCAGGGCGAACCTCACGTCCTCTCGCAGCACGAAGCACGAGCGCGCCATCGACCTGCGCAACAAGGGCTTCGTCTCGAGCCAGGCGCTGGACGAGGCTGGAGAACAGCGTCAAGGTCGCCGAGGCCGATGCCGAGCTGATGAACGCGCGCGTCAACAAGATCGCGATCCGCGCGCCCGTTCTCCGGGCACGGTGGGCCTGCGCCAGGTGAGCGTGGGCGACTACGTGAAGGAAGGCCAGGACATCGTGAACCTGGAGTCGCTCGATCCCCTCAAGGTGGATTTCCGCGTGCCCGAGCTCGCGCTGAGCGCAGGTGAAGGACGGCCAGACGCTGCAGATCACGCTCGACGCCGCTGCCCGACAAGGCGTACGACGGCAAGCGTGTTCGCCATCAATCCGCTCATCGACGCCGAACGGCCGCGCGATCGTGATCCGCGCGCAGGTGCCCGAACCGCGACGGAAAGTTGCGGCCCGGCATGTTCGCGCGCGTGCGCCTCTTCACCAGCGACATCGCGCGACACCGTCGTGGTTCCGAGGAGTCGCTCTTCCCCGTGGGCGACGACAAGTACGTCTACAAGGTCGTCGAAGGCAAGGCGCACGCGCCAGAAGGTCGGGATCGGCCAGCGCCGCGAAGGCCGCGTGCGAGATCGTGAACGGCCTCGCGCCGCGACGACGTCGTGGTGACCGCCGGCGCGATCAAGCTGCGCGAGGGCGTCGCGGTGACGATCGCCAACAGCTGCAGCGCCGGCCGCCCGTCGGCAAGAGCGACGACCCGCCTCAAGCCCAAGGGCTGAGGCCGCATGACGCTGCCCGGAGATCTGCATCCGGCGACCCGTCTTCGCGACGGTGCTGTCGATCGTCGTGCTGCTGATCGGGCTCATCTCCTATTCGCGCCTTTCGGTGCGCGAATATCCGCGCATCGACGAGCCGGTGGTCACCGTGGAGACGCGCTACCTGGGGCGAGCGCCGAGGTGGTCGAGTCGCAGATCACCAAGGTCCTCGAGGACTCGCTCGCGGGCATCGAGGGCGTGGACGTGATGACCTCGTTCTCGCGCTCGGAGACCTCGCAGATCACGGTGCGCTTCAAGCTCTCGCGCAATCCCGATTCGGCGGCAGCCGACGTGCGCGACAAGGTAGCTCGCGTGTTCGCGCGCGGCTTCCCGACGCGCATCGACGAGCCCGTGATCGCCAAGGTCGAAGCCGATGCCTTCCCGATCATGTGGCTCGCCGTCTCGACCACGACGCAAATCCCGATCGAGGTCACCGACTACGTGACGCGCTACATCAAGCCGCGCCTCTCGACGCTGCCCGGCGCGGCCGACGTGCGCGTCTTCGGCGAGCGGCAAGATCTCGATGCGCATCTGGCTCGACCCGGCGAAGCTCGCCGCCTACCGCGTGACGCCCGCCGACGTCGAGGACGCGCTGCGCCGCCAGAACGTCGAGATCCCCGCGGGCCGCATCGAGAGCAACCAGCGCGAGTTCTCCGTGCTCGCGCAGACCGACCTGCAGGCGCCCGAGGAGTTCGACGCCATCGTGATCCGCGACGTGGCCGGCTATCCGGTGCGCATCCGCGACGTCGGCCGCGCGCAGGTCGCGCCCGTCGACGAGCGCGTGATCGGCCGCTTCATGGGCAACCCGGCCGTCAGCATGGGCGTCATCAAGCAGGCGGTCGCGAACCCGCTCGAGCTTTCGCAGGCGGTGCGCAAGGAGGTCGAGGAGATCAACAAGACCCTGCCCGGACATGAAGGTCGAGGTGGTCTACGACTCCTCGCGCTTCATCGAGGAATCGATCAAGGCGGTGTTCCGGACGATCATCGAGGCGATCGTGCTCGTGGCGCTCGTGATCTTCCTGTTCCTGCGCAACCTGCGCGCCACGCGTGATCCCGCTGGTGACGATCCCGGTGTCGCTCGTGGGCGCCTTCACCTTCATGTACCTCTTCGGCTTCAGCGTGAACACGCTCACGCTGCTCGCGATGGTGCTCGCCATCGGGCTGGTGGTGGACGACGCCATCGTGGTGCTGGAGAACATCCACCGCCACGTGGAAGAGCGGAATGTCGCGCCTCGACGCCGCGATCGCTCGGCGCGCGCGAGATCGCGTTCGCGGTGATCGCGATGACGATCACGCTCGCCGCCGTCTACGCGCCGCTCGCGTTCCAGACCGGGCGCACCGGGCGCCTCTTCATCGAGTTCGCGCTGGCGCTGGCCGGCGCCGGTGCTGGTCTCGGGCTTCGTGGCGCTCACGCTCTCGCCGATGATGTGCTCGAAGCTCCTCAGGCACGAGGACGAAGCACGGCACGTTCTACACCGTCACCGAGCGCTGGTTCCAGGGCCTGATCGCGGCTTACAAGCGCGGGCTCGACCGCGCGCTGCACCACCGCGTGTACGTGGTCGGCGCGGCTACGCGTTCGATGGCGGGGCTTGAGCGTCGTGCTCGCGCTCGCGCTGCGCATCGGAGCTCTCGCCCATCGAGGATCGCGGCGTGATCTTCGGCTTCGTGAGCGCGCCCGAAGGCGCGACGGTCACGTACACGAGCGACAACGTGAAGAAGCTCGAGGGCGATCTACCGCGAGATGCCCGAGACCGCCACGCTACAACGCGCTTCGCGGGATTCCCGACGGTGGCCGACGGCGTCGCGATCGCGCAGCTCAAGCCCTGGAGCGAGCGCACGCGCAAGCAGCAGGAGATCGTGACCGCGCTCATGCCGAAGTTCGGCGAAGATTCCCGGGCGTGCGCGCGTTCCCGACCAACACGTCCCTCGCTCGGGCCAGTCGCCGCGCAGCCGGCCGGTGGAGTTCGTGATCATGTCGCAGGCGCCCTTCGAGGTGCTGCAGCGCTACGTCGACGCGCTGATCGCCGAGGCCGTCGAAGACCCCGGGCCTGCAGAACCTCGATTCCGACCTGCGCCTCGACAAGCCCGAGCTCAAGGTGACGGTGAACCGCGAGAAGATCAGCGACGTGGGCGCCTCCGTGGAAGCCGTCGGGCCGCACGCTCGAGACGATGCTCGGCGGGCGCCAGGTGACGCGCTTCAAGAAGGACGGCGAGCAGTACGACGTGATCGTGCAGGTCGGCCGACAACGACCGGCGCTCGCCCACGGACATCTCCGAGATCTACGTGCGCGGCAAGAACAACGAGATGGTGCAGCTCTCGAACCTGCTCGTGGTGCGCGAGTCCGTGGCGCCGAAGAACCTGAACCACTTCAACCGCATCCGCGCCGCGACCATCACCGCCACGCTCGCGCCCGGGCTACGCGCTGCGGCGATGCGCTCGACCGTCGATGCACGACGCGGCGAAGAAGGTGCTGCCGCTCACCGTGCAGACCGACCTGAACGGCCTGTCGCGCGAGTTCCGCGATCTCGTCCACCGAGATCTACTTCGTCCTCGTGCTGGCGCTCGCCTTCATCTTCCTGGTGCTCGCGGCGCAGTTCGAGAGCTTCGTCGACCCGTTCATCATCATGCTCACGGTGCCGCTCGTCGATGACCGGCGCGCTGCTCGCGCTGTGGCTCGCCGGGCGGCACGCTCAACATCTACAGCAAGATCGGCCTGGTCACGCTGATGGGCCTCATCACCAAGCACGGCATCCTGATCGTGGAGTTCGCCAACCAGATCCAGGCGCAGGGCATGAGCGACGATCGAGGCGGTCGAGGAAGCGGCGGTGCTGCGCCTGCGCCCGATCCTGATGACCACCGGCGCGATGGTGCTGGGCGCGGTGCCGCTCGCCTCGCGCACCGGCGCCGGCGCGGAGTCGCGCCAGCAGATCGGCTGGGTGATCGTGGGCGGCATGCTGCTCGGCACGCTGCTCACCCTATTCGGTCGTGCCGGACCGCCCACACGCTGCTCGCGCGCAAGCACAAGACGTTCGAGGATCCGGCTGGCCGGAAGAGCGGATCCACGCCGCGGCGGACTGCAGCGACGTCGGGCACAGCCACCGGCCTCTCGGCCGACGACTGTGCCCAATTGTTCGGGTGACGCCTCTAGCCGCGCTTCTGGAGGTTCTGGCAGAAGCCCAGCACCTTCGGGACGTAGTGGCGCGTTTCCGCGTAATCCGGCACGGCGAAGGCCGGCGCGTGATCACCGCGTTCTCGCCCGCGTCGCAGGCGGCGACCGTGAGATCCAGCCGTCCCTTGAACGCATCTGCAGCAGGTCGCGGAGGTAACGCACGCCGCCGTGGATGTTCTCCGCCGCGGGATCCATCATGTTCTGCAACGCCGTAGCGCGCGCGCGGTATCCGGGCATGAGCTGCATGAGGGCCCATCGCGCCGGTGCGCGACACCGCGTGCAGCGGTCGTAGCCCGGATTCCGCCGAGATCACGGCGTGCACGAGCGAAGCCTCGACGCCGTACGCCTTCGCGGCGGCCTGGATGATGTGCGAGTAGCGGTCGATGTCCGCCTGGGTCGGCACGAACACACGCGCGTTGCGCCGTATGCCGGCGAGATCGGCGAGCCGTCTTCCTTGCGGATCAGGCGCGATAGCGGTTGTCCAGGCCCTTGATGTTCGTGAAGTGCATGACACCCTTCTCGTCCTTGAACGAGGGCAGATGTCAGCCATGGCGGAGCTTTCGCGGCGCTCATGCCGAGCGCGACGGCAGCCATGACAGGCACCACTCGAATCGGTCCGGATCACTCTGACACCTCACGTCCGAAAATCCTACAGAGGTGTCGATTCTGGGCGATATCCGCGTGGCTGCCCTAATGACAGCGGTAATGCCGGCCCTTATGAATCAACAGGTTAGCTTGTAGCTTTCAGCTGAGCAAAGTGAGCCGGTCGGGCAGGGGAAACCCCTTCCGGCCCGCGAAAAAGACCCTCGACCAGGCAGCGCGGACCCATGCGGTCCCGCTCTTTCGCGGTCGAGGGCGCCGCGTAATCAGAGAAAGGATGGGATTGAGGCGACAGCGAAGATGTAAACTGCGCCGCCGCGGCGATTATTCCGCCGACCTGATCAGGCTGTTTTTACTTGCTCGCAAGCCATAGCGACACACCCGCCGCAGTGACGAGAAGGCCATCACCGCGTAGATGGCGCCCATGGACTGGATCTTCGCCTGGCAACTCGCCGAAGAAGTGAACTCCCGCTGAGGGAACTTGTCTCTCCCGCAATTGGGGGCAGGTGTCGAATGCGGGGCCGTCCAGTCGAGTTTCCTGATAAGGCGCTCCGGTCCATACAACAAACGACCGCGGAGTCCCCGAAGACTGCCGCTGCGCCGATGATTGTCGAAGCCGAAGCCGCAGGATGGGCACTTAGCTTGTGACATGAGGCGCACCTCCCGCGTCCATTCTCGGATGAGTCATGGAGAGCGTCAACTGCAATCATGTGCGAAACCGGGAACAGACGTTACGGTGAGAATCCGGCCTCAATCACCCATGACCACAAAATACATTCTCGAGGACGTCTCACTCGTGGAGAACGATTCTCCGCGGGATTCGCAAAGCGGCAAGGATGGAACGCGCGTCGTCAGTTACGAGCCGCGGCGCAGCATCAAGCTTCATCTCGCCATCGACCACATCGTGCAGATCGAAGTCGTGAAGGATGCGAAGCTCGAGGATCGGTCGATCGTCACTCCTTGAGCTCGGGGCGTTGCTACGTGACGCGGCGCAGTGCAAGTGGAGTTGTGCACAGCGATCGACAGTGCCTGCCGGACTACCTGAGGCGGCTGGCGGCGGCCTAAACTGGCCGCAACAACTCTATGCCTTCTTCGCCTCGGCTTGCGACCGGGCGTCGCCGGCGGGGACGAAGCTCGGAAACGCGGCCCTGCCATGCTTCGAACGGCCGCCCGTTCTCGAACCGATCGTCTTGCACACGATGGCCTCCCGTGCCGTTCGGCCAGGGCCGTGAGGTGCTGCCTCACTGATTGCCAGAGAGGCACGCGCATCTCCTTTGGCGATTTCGAGGTCCAGGCGCTGGCCATGCTTTTTCAGGCACTGCAAGGTTTCAGTCATGGCTTATGTCCTCGAAAGTGTAGGGACGGAGGCAAAAACGCCCAGCCGCATAGGGGCTTTTCTTTATTGGCGTCCCCACGGGGATTCGAACCCCGGTTATCGCCGTGAAAGGGCGGTGTCCTTAGGCCTCTAGACGATGGGGGACTACGGACCTCAAACAACTCCTTGGCTGGTGGTGGAGGTAAAGCGGGATCGAACCGCTGACCTCTTGCATGCCATGCAAGCGCTCTCCCAGCTGAGCTATACCCCTGACCGAGCCCGAAATTATAGCCGATTCAACCGCGTTTGAGTCACGCCTTGGCGGCGCGTTCGAGCCTGTCCAGCACCACCTTTTCCTGCAGGGCGGCGGCGATCGCATCGGATGGCGGAGTTTGCGCGAGGCCGGTGAGCGCCACGCGAAACGGCATCATCACCGCGGGCATCTTCACCTTCGCGCCTCGGCCACTGTCTCCTTTGAGCTTCGCGCTGACATCCGGCGCCGTCCACGGCTCCGACCGACGCGAGCTTCGGGATGAGTGCGGCCAGTACTTCCCCTGCCCGCCGTCGTTCAGGTGCTCGCGCGCGCATCGCCTCGTCGGGATGGCGAGGCTCGGCCATCGCCACGAGGAAGCGCTCGTGGTCGGCGAGGAGCTGGAACTTCGCGCTGCCCGGCGGCGGTCATCGCAACCGGATCCATCACCGCGGCGACACGAACTTGTAGACCTCGGGCTTCGTCGCGCTCGAGGCGCGCGGCGAGCGCCGGCATCCGGGATGCGGCTGCAGGTACTCGCCGTTCGATCCACTTCAGCTTCTCCGGGTCCCAGCGCGCGGCGAGCGGCTCACGTGCTCGAGGTCGAACCACTCGCACGAGCTGCTCGCGCGAGAACACCTCCTCGTCGCCGTGCGACCAGCCCAGCCGCGCGAGGTAGTTCACCATCGCCTCGGGCAGGAAGCCGTCGTCGCGGTACTGCATCACGCTGACCGCGCCGTGGCGCTTCGACAGGCGCTCGCCGTCGGCGCCGAGGATCATCGGCACGTGCCCGAACTGCGGCAGCGTCGGCGCCGAGCGCGCTGTAGATGTTGATCTGGCGCGGCGTGTTGTTCGACGTGGTCGTCGCCGCGGATCACGTGCGTCATCGTCCATGTCGATGTCGTCGACCACCACGCCGAAGTTGTACGTCGGCACGCCGTCGGCGCGCAGCAGCACGAGGTCGTCGAGCTCGTCGTTCGGAGACGGTGATCGGCCCCTTCACGACGTCGTTCCAGGTCACGTCGCCCGTCGAGCGGGTTCTTGAAGCGCAGCACGCGGCTGCGCCCGGGCGGCGGCGTATCCTTCGAGTCGCGCCAGCGCCGGTCGTAGCGCGGCTTCTCGCCGCGCGCGGTCTGCGCCTCGCGCATGGCGTCGAGCTCTTCCTTCGGTCACGTAGTCCCAGTACGCGTAGCCCGCTTCGCGAGCAGCTGCTCGCGCCACTTCCCGGTAGCGCGCGAGGCGCTTCATCTGGATAGAACGGGCCCTCGTCCCAGTCGAGGCCGAGCCACTGCATCGCGTCGAGGATCGCCTGCACCGACTCCTGCGTGGAGCGCTCGAGGTCGGTGTCCTCGATGCGCAGGATGAACTTGCCGCCGTGGCGGCGCGCATACGCCCAGCAGAAGAGGCGCGGTGCGCGCGCCGCCGATGTGGAGGTAGCCGGTGGGACTTGGCGCGAAGCGGGTGCGAATCATGGGGCAGGCCGCGGGAAAGACCGCCATTTTACGGTGTCCGGCTCTGCTAAAATACGCATCCCCATCGGGTCGATTAGCTCAGCGGTAGAGCACTCCCCTCACACGGGAGGGGCCACTGGTTCGAGCAATACGTAACTGAACGAAGCAT
>ERZ1370068.7397-contig-6314_pt1 | contig 46209 bp, 83 predicted proteins | sample MGYA00561227_ERZ1370068 | MGnify/ENA primary metagenome ERZ1370068 (study PRJEB38410, sample SAMEA6850437) | metagenome | study: Metagenomic assessment of the ecological functions of the soil: analysis of the soil microbiota associated with the... | reverse complement strand
TGTACTTCGTTCAGTTACGGCATGTTACTGGACCCCTGGCTGTTCCATGGTGATGTATCTCCTCTTGACAACGGGTCTATACCGCTGTGAAAGATTTCACTACCGGACACTGGTGCTAAGTAGTCTTGCAATGTGTAGTTAGAGGTTGTCTCATCGTATACTCTCGCTGGAAAGCGCGACCAATCCAGAAGGAGCAGGCGATGAGTGACAACCTCCGCAGATATCGTGCCATACGGGACGCTTTAACACAATGGTATCCTGGCCAGCCCACCGGCACAGTCGCCAGGCACTTGACCACGCTGGCGGCGCTCATCAGCGGTATTGTGGGCAGCAAGAGCACCCAACTGCCCAGCGTCGCCACCAAAATCCCCGATGGCGCCAAGCCCGGAGAGCCGTGTCAAACGCTTGACCAGATGGCTCGACAACGAGCGTATCTTGGAGGAGGTGTATTTTTACCGTATGTCGATATCTTTATTGACGCAGTTAGCTCTCGAGACGCTTGTGGTGGTCATGGATGGCAGTGTCGTCGGCCGTGGCTGCCTGGCGCTGATGCTCCACGTGGTCTATAAGGGGCGCGCCCTGCCCCTGGCGTGGCGCGTGCGCCAAAGTCCCAAAGGGCATTGTCCCGAGGCACTCCACATCGTCCCCCACTTCCTCAAATGGCGTCGGGCTTAAGTCCTAAGACCGCCGCCAGACGTTCCACATGCCTTTGGTAAGGCTTGGTAACGCGTCCTCCCTCAATCCTCGAAATCTCTGCGATGGTGACTTTGGAGTGAAAGGCCAGATCCACCTGCGGCCCAGCCGCGTTGCCGCCGCGCACATTTCATCCGTGTCATGCGTCCCCCTTGACGTCGCAGTTCCACAACTCTATGCTTCATCCTGAGACATAACGACACTCTGGCGATCGCTGGCGGAACTGGTGGAGCGTAAAGTGCGGATGATGCTTCTGGAAGTAAGGGGACAGCGGACGCCTGTATAACTGCACGGTCATGTCTGGCGTGGCCCTGCTGGAGTGCGCCGCGGAGAAGGTGTACGGCCCTATCCTCATGGCGCCCAGGAAGCTTTCGGGCTCCTGAAGGTCAAGAGGCCGATAGGACTGGCGCCACAGCTTGAACTGGGATCCAGATCAAACAGCATATTGCGCAGGATATTAGGAGCGACTCTGGCGCGCGAAGAGGAAGTCTCGACACCGGCTCCCTGCGCAGACCAGATTGCTGAGGCAGAGGCACTGCTCTATGACCCAGTGCCCGTGGTAGCACTGACTCATGTGTTGAGATTTGCCAGGACGCCCTGCAGCGGCGGCGGTCGGAAGCTAGGCCACAGGGATGCCGAAAGAGCGCTATCGAGCGTATCCGACAAGCGATCCGCCCCCGGCAATACCGCATCATCAGTGCGCATGCCAATGACGAAATGTCTGACGATACGATGGAGTCCCCAGGATATTGAAGCGATCATTGTTACCGGCATCATTGCGGCTCCGGCGAGTTGCCCATGACCACGCGCGGGACGCGTTATGGTAGTTGCAGGCAACACGCTGGCACGGACGGCCGCCCAGCCTCTGTCATATGCCGCTTTCTCGCCTCTGGGGTGCTCTTGATCATTACCGCGTATGTGCACGAGGAAGATGCGGATGGCGACGTCCTCACGACCGGTGTGAAATTTGTGATGGAACCATGGAACACAGGAGGGATCGCGTCAGGTTCCGGCTTCATGGGAAGACCATCTACGAACGATCACGTCCCCGTGTGGGTCTGTACCCCACCGGCGGCGAACAGTATTTTGACGCGCCCGTCTACAAACGCCTCGGAAGCCATTGCGAGGCAGCAACGGAGCGGATCACAGGAGACGGTCTGCTTTCCGCTCGCAGCGTGCGATCACGGCGCTCTCGACTAACCTACGGCCTCAGGGTGGATGAAGAGCGCCAGTGTTGGCACCCTTACTGGCCTCGCGTGTGCGTCCAGTGGCTGGGGCACGCGGGCTATTGTGTAGCAAATTCCAGCACTAGGTGCCCTGCTATACTCCACAGCATGTGCGCCACGTTTTTGCCGTTGGACGGAAGAAAGGTCCGATCATGCCACTGCACGCCCCGGTCTTAGGTCAGCGTTATGTGCGCTTTTACTGATCATCTGCGCCACATATTTGGCTGCCGTGTCCACAAAGTCTCCATCGACGCTGGTTTCACCTGCCCGAACCGGGATGGCACCGTGGCCGTAGGTGGCTGTATCTACTGTAACAATGCTAGCTTCAGTCCAGGCAATCGGCGGCTGTCTGTCACCGCGCAACTCGAGCAAGGCAAGCGCTTTTTGCGGCAACGTTATGGAGCGCAAAAATTCATTGCCTACTTTCAAGCCTACACCAATACCTATGGTGACGTACAGGTACTCCAGAGCCTCTACGACGAAGCGCTGGCCTGTGAGGACATCGTAGGCCTGGCTATTGGCACACGCCCCGACTGTGTGCCTGAGGCGGTGCTGGATCTCTTAGCAGACTATGCCGCGCGCACATATCTGTGGCTCGAATTAGGGTTAGAATCCGGGTACGATCACACGCTCACCTTGCTGAACCGCGGCCATACCGTGGCGGCCTTGACGACGCAGTACGGCGGGCGCAACAACGCCATCTGCGGCTCTGTACCCATGTTATTCTCGGGCTCCCTGGGGAGTCATCGGCCGATATGCTGGCGACCGTACGTTATCTCGCAGCCCTCGGCCTCGACGCCATCAAGCTGCACCACCTGCACGTCGTGGCGTCACACCGTACTCGAAAAGCTGTATCATCAGGGGAAAGTGCCTCTCCTCAGCCTGGAGGACTATGCCCCACTGGTGGTCGATTGCCTGGAGATCCTGCCTCCAGAGATGATCATCATGCGCCTGATGGGTGACGCCCCGCGGACCATGCTCGTGGCGCCTACCTGGTCACTGGACAAGCGCGCAGCATTACAGCGTATCGAACAGGAGTTGGAGCGCCGTGATACCTATCAGGGTCGGCGGTATAGCGTCGCCGGCACTCAATGCCTAGGGCTGTGCTAGGCCCAGGAGCGGCTCGACGCCCACGATCTGCCAGTCCCCAGCTTCGCGCTGCAGCAGAAAGCGCAAGCCCTGCTTCCAGAAGAGGTGAAATTTTTCGAAGACGATTGCCTCACGATCCCCTGCATCTCAGTCCGCACAAAGCTGCGGTAGGTGTGAACGCTGGCGCGGTCGCAGTGGCCGCCACCCGCAGGCGCATCTGCTCGCGAAACGCACCATGGGTGAGCCGTTCCATGCTGGTGACGTTGCCCTGGTACAACGCACTATAGTAACTCTGCACTGCACGAGTCGGGGTGGACAGATCAAAAAACGGTTGTTCGGCATCCAAAGTAAAGCGGGTCCAATGGCGGTGCACGGTTTGCTGCAGCATGATATCGGCAATCTGCCCCAGATACGGCGCCAACGCCGCCCCGCCCAGGGTGAGGGCCATGATGACCAGCCAGATGGTCCCCAACACACGCAGAAACCTGAGACGGGCATCAGACTGTGGAACATTGGGCTCCTGATTCATCCCCCTCAATCCCACCCTGCAGTGGCACAACCATACCACAGACAGTGGCGTTTAGCGCAGGCGATCTTGCAGGTCACGTGTGTACTCCTGGGCTCGGAGGCGCCAGATCTCTTCATCCGGCAGGTCCTGCGCGGCCTCGATATACTGGTCCCACACCCGCACGCCTTCTGCTGAGCCCATCCGTTGATACACCATGCCCAGGTTATACAGCGCTGCAGTATAGCCAGGACGCTGCTGTATGGCCGTTTTATAGGCATTGATGGCGCAATCAAGTTCATAATAGTTCAACGAGCCATCGGCCTCGAGACCACGTAGGGCATGCGCATTGCCGCGATTGAAGTGGGCCTCTGGGTATGTCGCACGGCACTCGAGGGCGCGATCGCAGGCCCTGATGGCTTCCTGATAGCGTTCCTGACGCAGCAAAACAGTGCCCCGGGTATAGTGCGCCTCTGCCCAATCTGGGGCGTGGTCCACGACCTTGTCGAGGCACTCCAGGGCGGCTTTCGGGTCATCCTGGCGTGCCAAGAGGCTCCCCAGATTGCACAGGGCGAGGACGTCGTCAGGGTCCAGGGCGAGGGCCTGACGACACTGCTGCACAGCCTCGTCCAACCGTCGCCTTGCTTACCGTAGACAATCCCCATGCAGGTATGCACGGCAGCCGGAGCGTCTTCAGCCTGGAGCAGAGGACTTCCCACCTGCTCGGCTTCTGTGCCAACGCCGGGCCATGACGAGTCCGTGGAGCAGCGCCAGGCGGGCTGCGGTATCTGCCGGATCGGCCTGCACAGCCTGGTGCAAGCGTGCCAGTTCTGTGTCGTCCATGCCTTCCCCTTCATGTGCGATCTCGCCGTGAGACTCTCAACCCTAGATACGCAATCGGGCACGCAGAGGTTTTAACGCCCTGCGCATATGCCAGCGCCAGGTGCGCCAGTGCCCATACAGGTGCACAAACCACAACAACCGCGTGGCTGAAAAACGCCCGACACTGTAGAGTGCACACAACTGTGGCAGCCGTTCCCACCACCCCATGCGGGCCAGGTCCATGGCGCGCAGCACCATGGGCATATATGGTATACGGCGCGCCCGGTTGAGGTCCACGAGGGACACCTGCCGGTTGCCCGGCGCGCCTGTCAACAACAGATTGGAGGTTACCATATCCCGATGCCACAGGCCGCTGTCATGCATACGGCGCAGGGATGTCGCTACCAAACGCACCACCTCCTCCAGGCCAGCAGGACCATCGGGCAAGGTCGCGCAGTACTCCTGGAGCGTGATCACATCTGTCAGGGCTGCTGTGACATAGACATTGTACTGCACGAAGCCCCAGCGCCGTTCTTCAAGCACGCCTAGAGGTATGGGGGTACACAAACCATGGGCCAGGAGATGGCAGGCAGTGCGGTAGGCTTTCATCGCCCGTGAGCGCTTGAGAGGACTCGACAGGTAATGCTGGACACCGCGCCAGCCAAAACATTTCACCACCACGCACGTCCACGGCAGCTCCACCTCCGGTGGTAGACGGACTTCACGTACCACATTGGGACGTTCCCGATACACGCGCAAGTCGGGATCATCTGGCAGAGGCTCGCGCCGCAGCATCGACTGAAAAAACGGCACGAGTTGTGGATGCCCGAAGCCACGCACACGGCCATACTGGAACGGTTGTGGGATATATGGCAGTGGGGGCGGCAGGATGGGGCCAACGTCTATACTCCAGGGCGGCTTAGAGCGGATCGCGCCACAAAATCAAGGGCATCTTCGGTGGGTCGCACGTAGTATTTCGGGCGTGTGCCCACCGGGGCGAACCGCAGACTATAGTAGAGCTGTTGCGCCGGGGTATTAGAGACGCGGACCTCAAGGGTCGCCCGCGTGCAACCTGCAGGCACGCGCCTCATCCATGGCCTGGGACATCATTTGCCTGGCGATACCCCGCTGCCGCCAAGCTGGAGCCACCGCGAGCAGAATCACGTGCATTTCATCTAAGACGACCCGGTACCCCACATAGCCCACAATGGGGCCGGCGGCGGCTCCGACGCGGGCCACTAGCATATGCGACGTGTGCTCATTCCGGAGTTCAGAAGAAAACATGGCCTCGGTCCAGGGCATGGTAAAGGACTGCTGTTCGATGGCGAGCACCGCTGTAATATCCTCTGGCTGCATAGGTGCCAACTGGACTTCGACGCGCTTGGGCCTCGCACTCCGTTTCACACCAGGCTCCTGCTGGGAAAACGTTCGAGTGTCCAACTGCTGGTATCGAGGATATAGTACTCGTCCTTCAGTTGGTTCAGGGAGTAGACCGTGCTGGTCGTCGTATGCGCTTCCGGAAGAAATGGGCATGACCACACAGCATGAGGCGAGGCTGGACCACATCCAGGATCGCCCGAATGGCCGGGACCCCGTGATCCGGCTCACGACCATAGCCCAACCCGGCGGGGCAGCCGTGCGCGAGGAACACGTCAATGTGGCGCAGGGTGAGACACTTTTCCACGTCAGCACGCCCAAAGAAGGCCAGGCTTTCGAGAGGACGCTCCGTCTTGGAGTCGAGGTCGTAGTAGAGGTCATCAAACGCCCCATTGAGCCCGGCAATGCGGACGTGTTCGGTGCCGTGCGAGAGTGTGAGGACTTCGCCTGTCTTGACATGATGTAAGTGCTGCAGTGGACGCTCGCCGGTCTCCACCTGTCGCACCACGTCTGGCCAATCATTGTTGCCATAAATCCAGTGCACCGGCCGGGCAAACGAACGGTAATGACACATGTCGCCGACTTGCAGAAAGGCATCCACCGCCAGCGTTGTCGTTAAGTTGACGGCAAAGTCAATACACATTCTGTCACTGCCCGGCAGATATCCATGAATATCCCCAAGAACTCCCAGCCGCATCCCGCCTATTCTCCCTGTCTCCACGGCAACATGCCTCCCAGGACACAGCCTGTTGCCGCTCTTGACATTTACCCCCTGTGTGGCACAATGCCTTGATACTTAACGTCAATAAATCTTTGACTTGCAAAGCATATCGCCCCTTATCAAGGGCATCGTTGCATAACCTGGCGTCGCTTACCTCCTGAGCAAGCCTGCGCCCCAGCCGTGAGACACCCTAGCCCAACGTCAGGAACTCTGGATGGCACCACACCATAATAACGAGGAAATTGCTGCACAGCAACAACGCTGGCAGACAGAGGTCGTCGAGCCAGTGCTGGCACGTACTCCTGAACGCCAGGCGGACTTCACGACGTCAGCGGGGCTCACCCTCCAACAGCTGTACACGCCACTCGATAGCCCGGATGCTGACTATCTGGAGCAGAGTAATTTCCTGGGCAGTTTCCCTTCACGCGTGGTGTACATCCTACGATGTATCGAGGGCGTTCTGTGGACAATGCGGCAGTATGCCGGTTTTGGCACTGTGGAGGTCTCGAATCAGCGCTACAAATTTCTCCTGGAGCATGGTCAGAAAGGTTTAAGTGTGGCCTTTGATTTGCCGACCCAGATGGGGTATGACTCGGATCATCCCATGGCGGCAGGTGAGGTTGGCAAAGTTGGAGGTTGCCATCGCTTCCCTCCAGGATATGGAGACCCTGTTCAGAGATATTCCTCTGGAGCAGGTGAGCACCTCCATGACGATCAATGCCACGGCCGCGACGCTCTTGGCGCTGTATATTGCGGTAGCGAAGAAACAGGGAGTGGCGCCAGCCCAGCTCACGGGCACGATTCAGAACGATATTTTGAAAGAGTACATAGCGCGCGGCACGTATATTTATCCTCCGAAACCGTCGATGCGCCTGATTACTGATGTCTTTGCCTATGCTGCTAAGGAGATGCCGCGCTGGAATACGATCAGTATCAGCGGCTATCACATCCGCGAAGCTGGCTCGACGGCGGTGCAAGAGGTGGCTTTCACGTTGGCAGATGGCATCGCGTACGTCGAGGCGGCGCTTGAAGCGGGGCTGGACGTCAATGAGTTTGGCACGCAGCTGTCGTTTTTTTTCAATGTACACAACCATTTTTAGAGGAAATCGCCAAATTCCGGGCGGCGCGTCGGTTGTGGGCCCGGATTATGCGTGACCGCTTCCAGGCGACGGCGCCACGGGCGCAGATGCTGCGCTTCCATGCGCAAACGGCGGGGAGCACGTTGACGGCACAGCAACCGGATAATAACATCGTGCGGGTGGCGCTGCAGGCCATGGCCGCAGTCCTCGGTGGTGCCCAATCGCTGCATACGAATTCCCGCGATGAAGCTTTAGCTTTACCTACCGAAGAATCTGTCCGGATCGCGCTGCGCACACAGCAAATTATCGCCCATGAGACCAGGGTAGCCAACAGCGTCGACCCGGTCGGTGGCGCCTATGCTATTGAGGCCTTGACGAAAGCCATTGAAGATCGCGCCCAGGCGTATCTCGACCAGATCGACGCCATGGGTGGTGCGGTCAGGGCCATTGAACTCGGCTTTCCCCAGCGCGAAATTCAGCAGAGTGCCTATCAGTATCAGCAAGAAATTGAAGCGCGTTCCCGCATCGTCGTGGGCATGAATGCGTATACGCTCGAGGACGAGCCAGTGCCATCTCTGTTGCGTATCGATCCTGACCTCGAGCAGCAGCAAGTGGCCCGCTTGCAGGCGTTGCGGGCGCAGCGGAATAACGCGCAGGTCCAGACTGTGCTGCACCGTCTGGAGGACGCCGCACGCGACAATGAGAATCTTATGCCGCTACTCATTGAGGCGGTGGAATGTTATGCCACACTCGGGGAGATTGCCGATACCCTGCGTGCAGTGTTCGGCGAACATCAAGAACAGATTGTCCTGACGGGAACATAAGTCGCTTATGCCTCGCAAGGGGAGCCCAACGTCATGAAGTGCCCAAAGTGTAATTACGTCAGCCATGATTACCTTGATGCCTGTCGCAAGTGCGGCATTGATCTGGTGACTTTCAAGCAGGATATTGGGCTGTTGGTTCTCCAACCTGGCGTGCTTGACCTAGGTCTCGTGCTGGGTGGGGCAGGAGCTGACGACCTCTTCGAGAGCGTCGAAGAGGGCGTCACCATGCATGCTAGTGACGACGATTTCGATATTAGCCTCGATGACTACACTGAGCATCCGAGCATACGGCGTGCCCCAGCAGGAGCACCACGCTCTGGGCGACCAGAGACTGAGACGGATCTCGCTGGCATGGACCACTTGACGCTGGAGCTCGACGCGTCGGAGCTTCCACCCGAAATGACGGCTCGCCTCCGAGCGGCGCAGGTGATTGCTGATGAACCTCCAACAACTCCTACGCAGCCACCAGCAGAGCCGGGGGCGATCACTCTGCCTGGACATGTCACCCTCGAAATAGAGCCTGAAAGTATTTCGAGTGATCTCCCCGACTGCTATACTCCGGAATATCGTGCCATTCGAACCCCCGCCGCCCCAGAATACGCCAGAATCACTAGAAACGCAGGATGTCCCCTCTCTGCAGTTTGATGTGAGTCACATTGACTTGGCGCACCTCATACTCTGCCGATACTCCTGAGGCCAAGAGTAGCGACGAGGCGGAGGCTGAGAACGTTGACGAAGCCATCAGCGTGGCAGACTTCTCGGGAACTTTAGCGTCGTTGCCACTCCAGGACGTCGTGCTCGCTGAAGATACCCCAATAGCATCCGATGAGCCGTCGGGAAGTACTATGGCAGATGTGATCGAGCCTGCCTTCACGACCCTCGATAAGCCGCTGGCGGAAGATATGGGGCTTCCCCGTCTTTGAGTTCGAGTTCTCGACGCTTTCAGAAGCCGAAGCAACGCTGTCGGATCTCGCTGTGCCAACGCTCGATGAGACACTCCTCACGTTTGCAGACGAGGCCATGCCTCGTCCGCCGTCGGTCATTGATGGGATGCCCACTGCCGTGGAGACCCCGCCCGAAGGTCTACTGACCTCTTCGGACATGTTTGCGTTAGAAAACCTGGAAGATCCCATGCCCCCAGAACATCTCACCTTGGAGCTGGAATCACCCGTGCTGCCAACGGACCTGGCGTCGAGCCGCCTCGCAGAGGCTACGCCTACGCCACTACCCGCCACACCTGAAATACCTGAGCCGCTCACCAGCGCTGGCACAGAGCCTGGCGTGCCTCTTGTAGAGGCTGTATCTTTCGAAGACCTTGATGATATCACCTTGCCAGGCCATCTAACTCTGGAATTAGATAGTTCCGAAATGGCCTCGGAGGTTTCATCTATCATCCTGGATAACCTGCAGCTGGAAAATCCGCCTGGCGATATACAGTCGAAGATGCCTCCTCACGACGATCAGGCAGACGATGGGGAAGAGCTATTACTCGATCTAGATAATTTAGAATTGGACGATGATGAACCAGCGTAAAACTGTGCGGCGTTTTCACCAGGGGTAGAATCCATGGAACGTTCGAGATGTGGCGAGGGCCACGAGCATACGTCACAACCATTACCTCCTGTGCCAGAAGCCTCTGTAGAGGATCTGTCTGAGCGGGAGAACTCAGAGCTGCCGACGCTCCCGGGCTACCTGACGTTAGAGCTGGACATGAGTGATTTTTGGCGTTCATGCCAGAAACAGAGGAGTGCTTCCACCCAGCCAGATTGGGAGATGGACGGATGTCAGGCCCCTGAGGTATTGAGCCTGGATGCGCCTGAACTCTTTGAACCAGAGGAGTCGACGCCCCCAGGCTACCTGACGCTTGAGATCGACCTCAACGCGTTGGGGAGGCGGCTCTCTGGAGCTCATCCAATAACGCGACATCTGATGAGCCCCGGGGAAGGTGTAGAGGGACTATCCTGCCTGAGAGGAGCAGTACTATGCATACTGGTGGGATTTTGTTGACGTTTGCCACTGTCTGCATTGGCGCCAGTGTCATCATTGCCCTGATCTTTCGTTTCTGGCCACGGTACGGTTCTGTAGCCGCGGCGGTCGAGCGCTCAGACCATCTCCTCGAGCAGATGGAGGCGCCGCCAGCGCAACATTAGCGTGCGGGCTGTTGCTCTCTGGCACACGTAAGGAAGGTCTTATGGCAACCGTTACACGCTCCAGGCACGACCTGACTGGTTTGACGCCGCAACAGATACGTCAGCGTATTCGTGCCAGGCCAGTGGCGCCGGCCAACGGCTGGCCTGGCACCTGGCTATACACAGGCCAACTTGGCAGTGGTGCCGCGAGCCTTGGCCTATGATTTTCTGCTCTTCTGCCAGCGGAACCCCCAAGCCCTGTCCACTCCTTGAAGTGCTCGACCCTGGTGATCCCGAACCGCGGGAATTCGCACCAGGCGCCGACATCCGTACGGATATTCCACGTTATCGTGTGTACCAGGATGGTGTACTCGTCGAGGAGGTCGACGATCTCAAGTCTCACTGGCGAGACGATCTCGTCGGTTTCCTCCTCGGGTGTAGTTTTACCTTCGAACACCCCTCATGGATGCTGGTATGCGCATGCGGCACATCGAACTGGGCGTGAATGTTCCTATGTTCATTACCAATCGTCCGTGCAAACCCGCCGGTGTGTTCCACGGTCCTCTGGTAGTCAGTATGCGCCCTCTGCCAGCGGACGCTGTCGTGCGCGCCGTGCAAATCACCAGTCGCTTTCCAGCAGTGCACGGGGCCCCCATGCATGTAGGTGACCCCGCAGCTCTTGGCATTCGTGATGTGCAACGCCCCGACTTTGGCGATGCGGTCCCCGTGGCCCCAGGAGAAGTGCCGGTGTTTTGGGCCTGCGGCGTTACACCACAAGCAGTGATGATGCAGGCGAAACCTGTGCTAGCCCTGACGCACGCCCCGGGACACATGTTCATCAGCGATCGACGTGATAGCACGTTGGCGCTGTTGTAACACCATGCTTCCCACCCATACGAGGTGCTCGCCCGGCTGAGGGTGCAGCGGGACAGTGCCTGGCCCGAATGAAGGCTTGTATGTTTCCACTGCGCGATACCATCCCTTCCGTGCGTTTTCCCGCTGTGACTATAGGGCTTATCGTGGTAAACGCCTTGGTGTTTCTCTTCGAACTCGGCGCGGGCGGGCGTGGACTTGACGCCGTCTTTTACCAGTGGGGCATTGTGCCGTGCTCATTTACCGGCACATGTCATGCCCGCATACTCACGCCTGGCGGTTTCCGGTCTGTGCCACTGCATCCAAACTACCTCACCTTGCTGTCATCGATGTTTCTGCATGGCGGCTGGATGCACATCATCGGGAATATGTGGTCCCTCTGGATCTTTGGCGATAATGTGGAAGACCGCATGGGCCGGGCTGGCTTTCTCTGTTTTTATCTGCTCAGTGGGCTTGCCGCTGGCGTCCTGCATATTGTTTTCAATTCCAACTCGCGTGTGCCCACGGTGGGTGCGAGTGGCGCCATTGCTGGCGTCATGGGCGCCTACTTGTTGCTCTTTCCCTATGCCAGAGTGCTGACGCTGGTGCCGATTTTTATCTTCTTGCAGACGATTGAACTCCCGGCAGTGTTCTTCCTAGGGTTCTGGTTTTTGACCAACCTCTTGAGTGGCATTGGATCTCTTGCCGCCCACACGGGAGCTGGTGGCGTGGCCTGGTGGGCACATATTGGTGGATTTCTGGTCGGTCTCTTGTGGGCCCTCCCTCTGCGTCGACGAGAGGCCAGGCGTTATCAGAGGTATAACGATGCCGACGATGACTATCGCCGCTGGTGAGTAGGCCACGTGCCACGCAACTTAACCTTTCCCCGTTTTCGACCGATACGTATACACGTTACCCCTGGCTGGCTGGAAGGGAAAGGCGCGGACGTATGGGTCTGTTGGATACGTACAGAATCAATAAAGCCCTTGCGGTACTGCTTACGTCCCAGGACGCGGCAAGCGCCGAGACGATGCAGGCCGTGGCGACGCTCAAGCGCCTCGGGCAGTCCGCTATTCCGAAGCTTATCGAAGCCTTAGGCAAGGTACGCACGCCGCACACCATTGTGGCGCTCCTGACGACCCTCGTCCAAAACGCTACCCTCCCCTCTTGGGGGATGGTTTGACGAGTTCCAACCCACGCATAGTCGCCGGTGTTGTGGAGGTGCTGACCCAGGCCACCACCTACGACCCGAATCGGCTGCTCGATTTTTGCACGGATCCCCGTATTGCCAAATCGACGCTCAGCAAGCTGCTGAGCGCCCGCAAAGCGATGCTGCAACCTGAACTCTTGCTGCGGTGTCTCGACACGGTGCGGGCTGAACACCGTCCACTGCTCTTGGGTCTGGTGCGTCAGGTCGCGACTGGGGCGACTGTGCCAGCGCTCATCCGCCGCACGACAAGTACAGATGAGACTGTGCGTCTGGCCATGGTCCGAACGCTGACGCGCTTCCGGACCGAGGAGGTGCGGGACGCGTTCATGGGTTTGCTGACCGACACGCACATACCCATACGCGAGGCAGCGCTTGCAGGGCTCGCGAGCCTGCCCATACCACAGGACGTGAGATCAGTCTGTCAACTACTCGAGGATCCAGAGCAAATCATACGGCGCCAGGCCAGCGCCATTCTGACCCAATGGAAAGTCCCGCAGACGGTATCGTATCTCTTCGACGTCTTGCAGGATCCCTCTCCAGAAGTGCAACAGGATGCTGTGGAACTCCTGTCCGTGGTGGGGGATACGAGTAGCATCAAGGCGGCGGTGACTCCACAGACTGACACACCGGTGCTACGCGATACCCTCATGCGGCTCCTCGATGCCCCCAGATACGTGTACGCCAGCTGGCTCTTGAGGGGTTGACGAGTCTCCAGGTGCCTCTAGACTTTGAAGCCTTATGTCGCCTGTTATGGGATCCGGATCGCACGGTACGGCAACAGGCGGCGACACTCCTCACTCAACTCAATAATCCACAAACGCTCCCCGTCCTCATTGAGACCCTGCAGGACGAAGCGCCCGACGTGCGCCAGGGAGCCGTAGCAATCCTGAACACGATTGGGGACGTCTCCCTCCTCAAGAATCTCCTAAGCGCTTTGGTCGACAAGGAGTGGTGGGTGACCATGCGGGTCACGGATGCCCTTGGACGAGGCGGTGGGGCGAAAGTCGTTGATGCAGCCCTGAAGCTTAGCCTGGATACAGATGCGGGCATGCGTCGTAGCCGCCATTGAGATCTTGAAACTGACTCAGGATCCGCAAGTGCTGAACTTTCTGATAGAGGCACTGGACGCTCAGGACTCCTGGCTCCAGACGTGCGCTGCAGAGGTGGCAGGAGCCTTAGGCGAGAAACGTGTAGTCCCAGCCCTGCTGCGTCTCGCGCAGACCGGGTCTACGGACATGCCTCTGGTCGCCCTGCGTACCCTCATCAGTCTGGGAGATGCACGTGCGATCCCCTCCTGCTCAGCCATCTGCACCAGGGCACTCCCGTCCTGCAACGCGAAGCGTTACAGGCCCTGACGACCCTGACAGACGCCGAACACTCCGAAGCAGTCCTGCAGGCGGTGATGGCAGTGCGCAGCACCGATGATGCGGACCTCAAAGCCCTCGCGAATAGCACGGCGAGTGCGATCATTCGGCGTTTTGGGGTGCGAGCTGTAGGACGCAGTACCGCGCGCGACATCAGTGTAAGCCGCCCAGCGCCCCAGTCGCTCCTCTACGAGTCGACGCCAAATAGCAGCCTCCAATCGAGCCATGGCGAGCACGCCAGGCCTGAGAGTAGTGGCCCTGACCCAGAGGCTGATATCCCCGTTGCTGAGGCTATTTTAGACGCGTCCATGCTGGTCCATGGCATGATGTTAGCAGAGCGCTATCGCGTCGTCCGTGAGATTGGCCAGGGGGCTTTGGTACCGTAGTGCTCGTGGAAGATACCATGGTCAGCGAACAACTCATCCTGAAATTCCTCAATCCCCAGATGGCGGCAGATACCCATATGATCAAAAGGTTTATCCGCGAACTGCGCTATGCCAGACGCGTCACCCATGAGAACGTTATTCGCATTCACGACTTTCTACGCATCGCGAAAGCCTACGCCATTTCTATGGAGTACTTTCCCAGCCACAGCCTCAGCGTTGAGATGCCCAGGCACACCCCCATGCATCCCCAACGCGCTCTGCGCATCCTCTGGTACATCTGCCGCGGCATGCACGCTGCCCATCAGGTCAAGATTATTCACCGTGACCTGAAGCCACCAAATGTGTTAATCAGCGACGCCGGGGTGGTGAAGATCGTTGACTTTGGCCTTGCCGCGGCAGTGAGCGACACCGTGACACGGCTCACCAGGACCGGTGCGCTGCTCGGCACACCGCTGTACATGGCGCCAGAACAGGTCCAGAATCGTAAGATCGATGTCCGTACAGACATCTATAGCTTGGGGATCATGATGTATGAGATGTTCACGGGCCGGCCACCCTACTGTGGCAATAATCCCATGGCCATCCTCTACCAGCACCTCGAAGGGAAAGCGACCCCGCCGCGTGAGTTGAACGCGGCCCTGGCACCGGAACTGGAGGCCATCGTCCTGAAGGCCATGGCCGCTGATCCGGCGCAGCGCTTTCAAAGTATGGAGGCATTAGGCAAGAGCCTGATTCCACTGCTCAAACAGTCGACGCGATGAGGGTACGCTGGTGGCCTCCTCGAGGTGACAGCCCCTCCTCTCCTCGGCTAATCTAGACGTTTTTGACTTGCGAAGCCAGGTTAGCTTTCCTACAATGCCTTAAGCAACGCAAAAAGTTTTTCAGTTATAAGGCAATCAGTGTGAACGCTGTGATCCGTCCCCGCTTCCCGCAGGTTATCACAATGGCAGAGTAAGCCAGAAGGTGCGTATGTATGGGCTTCCTAGATGGCTACAAGATTAAAAAAGCCCTTGCCGTGCTACTCGCCTCGCAGAACCCTGCCAGTCCCCAGACAGTGCAGGCCCTCTCGAGACTGAAGGAGATCGGGCGGCCGGCGCTCGCCAGGTTCGTGGGAGCACTGGGCAATGCAAGACATCCTGAGATTATTGAAGAGCTGCTCGCGGCTTTTTGGACAACGAAACCTTCGATTTTTTCATGAGCCACCTGACGCATCCGAATGCCCAGGTAGCGACAGGCATTGCCAGGGTGTTTGTCAAAAGCACGAAATATGACCCCAATCGGCTGCTCACGCTGTTGACCGATGCCAAGGCTCCCAAAGCAGCCCTTGGGAAGATTTTGACTCCAGCGTAAGGATCATTTGAATGTCAAGTCTCTGATCGCTTTGCTCGGCACTGCCGATCGTGAAAGCCGTGCTGTGCTCTTGCGTTTGATCGAACGGTCTGCGACCGAGGCCGTGCTCCCTGACCTCATACGGGCAGCACGGAACGAGGATGTGACGATCCGTGCGAATATGGCACGCATCCTGGCACGCTTTAGTACGGAAGCGGTGCGCGACACCTTGTCGAGCCTCCTCAATGATCCGCGCAAAGAGGTCCGGCAGGTGGCCCTGGAGGGTCTGGCGAGCTTGAAGATGTCGCTGGAAGTTGGCTCGATCTGCCAGATGTTGCGGGATCCCGACCCTGCTATCCAAACGAAGGCAAAGGAAATCCTCATCCAGGTGCGTGATCCGCAGGCGGCGCGCTATCTCGTTGAGATCCTGCAGGATGAAGCTGAAGACGTGCAGCAGCGCGCCGTGGAGGTGCTGAATACGGTGCAGGATAGTGCGCCTATTCGCGTGCTCCTGGAAGCTCTCAGAAGCAAAGAATGGTGGGTGAAGGTGCGGGCCTTTGAGGCACTGCGCACTTCGGGTAAGCCGAAACTGTTTGATGCCGTTTTGACCCTCCTCCAGGATGCAGATGAGTATATCCGCAGCAGCGCTGTGGAGATTTTGAAGAAGCAGCAGCGCGCCTTTAACCATTTGGTCAAGACTCTCGACGATACCGACATGGGGGTACGGGCGCGCACGGTGGAGGCGCTCGTGACGCTGGAGGACAAACGGGCCGTACCTGTGTTTCTGCGCCTGCTGCGTGAGATGCCGACGCTAGGCATCTCATCATCCCAGCGTTGGCGAAGCTCGAGGGGCGCCAGGCTATTCCACCCCTTATCGAGTGTCTGCAAGGCACCGACAAGGCCGTGCGTATCGCAGCTCTCCGGGCGCTCTCGTCCTTGGCAGATGCGGCTCACGCTGAACAGATCTGGAAGGCGGTCATGGCAGTCCGCGAGACAGCTGACGATGCCGAACTCAAGGAGGCTGCCAATGCCACAGCGAACGCGCTGGTGAGCAGAGGGGTGTTGGTGCGGCCTTCCAATCCGACGGTGGGACAATTACAGCCGGCACTGCCCGATCCGCATGGCCTTGGAGCCCTGGGTATATTGATCCCTGAATCCCACGATCACGATATGGAAGTGATCATCACGGATGACCACGAGACGGATCGTTACATCCATGCTGACACGCTTGAAACAGGCGATATGTTGGTTGAGCGCTATCGGGTCATGCGTCGCGTCGGTAAAGGGGGCTTTGGCGCGGTTATCCTCGTGGAAGATACCGTGGTTGGCGAGGAGATTATTCTCAAATTCTTGAATCGTGAAATCGCGGCAGATGACAACATGATTGAACGTTTCAAACATGAGTTGCGGTATGCCAGACGGATCACGCACGAAAACGTCATTCGCATTCACGATTTCTTAACGCTGAAGAAATCCTATGCTATCTCAATGGAGTACTTCTCCAGCCACAGCCTGTCTGATGAACTCAAACAGGGGCCTATCAGCCTCAAGCGTGGTCTCAAGATTGTGTGGGACATCTGCCGTGGGTTGAGCGCTGCCCATCAGGTCGGGGTGGTGCATCGTGATATCAAACCACCCAACATTTTGATTAACGATAGCGGTCTGGTGAAGGTGGTCGACTTCGGTCTGGCGGCGCTGAGTCATGCGGACGCACGCCTGACGCGAACTGGGATGCTGCTGGGGACACCGACTTACATGGCCCCCGAGCAAGTGCGGGCGCGCACCATCGATGCACGGACGGATATCTACAGTCTCGGCGTCATCATGTATGAAATATGCACCGGGAGGCCGCCCTATGTAGCGGACGATCCCATGGCCATCTTGTTCCAACATGTCGAAGGCAATCCCACTCCACCGCGGCAGCTCAAGCCGGATATTCCTGCAGCGGTGGAGGCCATCATTCTCAAGGCGATGTGGGTTGACCCTGCCAAGCGCTTCCAGAGCATGGATGACTTGCGCAGGAGTATTTTCGCTCTGTCAAAACAGGAAATGCGCTAATGGCAGAACGTATGAGCACCAATCGTGCGCTACATCAGCTCGTTGTCTTCGGCCTCTCCGACCGGGGGTTACAGCGCGACAACAACGAGGACCATTTCATGGTGGCCGATCTGAGCCGTACAGTGATTGGTGTCCATGATAACCAATTGCGTCCAGAGTTGTTCCACCACGACATTGGCACGCGTGGGACTGTACTGATGGTAGCCGATGGCCTCGGCGGCCATGAAGGCGGGGAGGTTGCCAGCCAGCTCGCAGTCGATATCGTGGCCCAGGCGCTCGTCAATACGGCAGAACAAGCCCTGCCAATATCTGAACAGATCATGCGCGCTGTGGATATGGCACATGAAGCGATCTGTAAGCATCATGGGGCTAGTGGGCGGACGCGCCATATGGCGTCGACACTGACCGTGGTGCATGTGGGGCATGGCGTCATGACCATTGCGCAGGTGGGTGACAGTCGCGCGTATCGGTTCAGTGGGGGAAGCTCACGCTCCTGACCGAGGACCAGACCGTCGTGCACATGATGCAAAAAAGGCATGCTGACGCCCGAAGAAGCGCAAAATCATCCGCACCGCAACATCATCCTGCAAGCCTTGGGCCAAGACAAATCTGTCCTGCCGGAGATCCAGACCCTGCCGTTCTCTCATAATGATTGCCTGTTGTTATGCTCGGATGGCTTGTCGTCCTATGTAGCGCACGAACGCATCGAAGCGATTCTGTCCTCAGGTGAGGACGAGCATGTGCGGTGCCGCCATCTGGTCGAGGCGGCGAACGCAGCGGGGAGCCGACAATGTCACCGTGTTGCTGGCACGCCTGATTATCAAGGAGAATGTACGTCCTGAGGCCCCCAGCGAGCCACCAACGCGTAGTGCTCCTCATCGGACGGAACACGCACCTACGAGCATCCGGGCCACAGAGGCATCTGTGCCGCGGCCAGCGCACACTGCCCCCACCACGCCAGCTAGTGAGCCAGCCAAACTCCCGATCTGGAAGCGGGAAATTAAGTGGCCGTGGGGGCACAAAACCGCAAGTTCGGCAGCACCGCGTCCTCCTAAGCCCGAACCAGCAGAGGCCCTGACCCAGGATGCAGGCGAAGAGGGACACGCCTCGGCAAAGCCTGGGCACGCGACTTCTACGGCGCCGTGGGATCCTCGTGTGCTCAAGGCCGTCGAAGACAGCCTGGCCGAACACATTGGCCCAGTCGCCAAAATTTTGGTAGGGAGAGCTGCACATCACACCAAAGATCTGCATGAACTCTGCCAGGCACTCGCCGCCCAATTGTCGACGGAGCAGGAGCGCAAAAGCTTCCTGCATAATGCCTTGCATCAGAAGCAAACACATTCCCGACGCCCCTAGTGATCGTGCCCTGCCTCGCCCGCGGTCCTCACTTCCTGGCATGGCTTGAGTCGTACCGGCGAATGGGGTTAGAACCATGGCGTATGAATCCCAGAGGACAGAGGAGTCGTCGAGCAGTACCCCAGTGGCGACGCCCCCAGTAGAACACTGCTGATCCCTCTGCTCGTATGCACGATGTCTCAGATGGACAGCGACGTAGGCTGTTCCGGACCCGGTATATGCTCTATGGCCTCTGTATCGTCTTGCTGGGTATTGGTGTCCCCTATGGCTGGCAACTCTGGCAGTACTATCAGACGCATGAATCGACAGACGATGCCTACGTCGTTAGTGATATCGTCCCGCTGAGTCCGCAGGTCAATGGCACGGTCCTGGCCGTCCACGTCGTCGACAACCAGACGGTCGACGCCAATCACATCCTCGCCCAACTCGACCCGCGCGATTTTGAGGCGCGCGTCAAACAAGTGGAAGCCGCCGTGGCTGTGGCGACTGCCAACCTGCGTCGGGCCGAGATCGAGGTGCAGCTGACGCAGGACAGTACTAGCACGGATACCCAACGCACCAGTGCCACCCTGCGTGGTGCACAGATTGCCACGCGCGAAGCCCAGCAGAGTATTGCGGAAGCGGAGGCGCGGTGGCGCACGACGACGGCGGCGGTGGCGGCAGCCATAGCTGAGGGCGATATGTGGCATGCCCGCCTGGAAATGGCCCAGGCGGAATTCGCTCGCATGCAATCCCTACGCGCCGATGGCGTGATCTCCCAGCAGCAGTTTGAGGCTGCCGAGAGCGGGCTGAAATCGGCCCAAGCCCAGCGGCGCGCCAGCCAGCAGCGCCTGGCCCAGGCCCAGGCTGAAGTCGAGCGAGCCCGTGTCGATCTGCAAACACGTCAGCATGGCGTGGAGCGGAGTCAGGCACGGACGGCGGAAGCGCAGGCCGTGCTCGCTGGCGCGCAGGCGAATCGTCAGACGGTGGATATCAAGCAAGCTCAGGTGCAGACGGCCCAGGCACTCTTACAACAGGCGCAGGCGGATCTGGAGGCTGCGGGGTTGCAACTCAGCTATACTACGTTGCGTGCTCCGGTCGCCGGCGTTATTGCCCGGAAGCGTCTGGAAGTGGGACAGGTGGTGCAGGCTGGACGTCCAGTCCTGGCAGTTGTGCCGCTGCATCGCCTCTGGGTTGAAGCGAATTTTAAGGAGACGCAACTGCGGCACATGCGCCAGGGACAAAAAGCGACGCTGCATGTGGATGCGTATCCTGATCAGGTGTTCACCGGCACCATTGAGAGCCTGAGTCCGGGCACTGGTTCGGTCTTTAGTCTCTTGCCCCGGAAAACGCTACCGGCAACTTTGTGAAAGTGGTCCAACGCTTACCCGTCAAAATTGTGCTCGAGCCCTCCTCGTTTGTGCTCCGGCCCGGCATGTCAGTCATTGCCACTGTGGCCACGCGCGACTGACCTGTGGAAGGCAGCCTCTTATGACACATGCGGTGACCTCTCCTGCCCCGGTCAACAAGTGGATCATTGCCAGTACCGTGGTGCTGGCCAGTTTCGTGGTGGTGATGGACGTCAGCATTGTCAACGTGGCAATGCCGCAAATGCTCGGCGAATTCGGGGTCACCCTGGACGCCATCACCTGGGTGGCGGTGGCTTATAGCATCGCCGAGATTATCCTCGTGACCATGGCGGCCTGGTGCAGCACGTTCCTGGGACGCAAACGCTATTATATCCTGTCATTCTCCATATTTACGGCGGCCTCTGGTGCTGTGCGGTCTGGCGCGCTCGCTGGAGATGATGATTGCACGCGCGTCTTGCAGGGCTTGGGTGGCGGTGGACTTATCCCAGTGGCGCAGGCGATCATGCTCGAAACCTTCCCCGAGGAAGAACGTGGCATGGCCATGGCCATTTACAGCATGGGAGTCGTCGTGGCGCCAACTGTTGGCCCGGTCCTGGGTGGCTGGCTGACCGATGCGTATGGCTGGCCCTGGATTTTTATGTGAACGTGCCCGTGGGCCTCCTGGGGATTTTCCTGGCCTCGACTTTTCTGTACGATCCGCCCTATATGCAACGTCGGGTCACGCGTATTGACGTCGTCGGGATTGTGCTCCTCGCCATTGGTTTGACGGCGCTGCAGATCTTCCTGGAGCGGGGCGAGCGTGAGAACTGGTTCGATTCATCGTTCATTGTCACCACAGGCCTGATCGCGCTGGTAGCGCTGCTGCTGCTGGTGTGGTGGGAGCTGCGGGTTGAAGAGCCGGTCGTCAATCTGCGTATCCTGAAAAACCTACGCTTCACGGCGGGGACCTGTCTCGGCTTCGTCTTTGGCATCACCCTGTTTGGGAGCCTCTTCATTCTCCCACTGTTTCTGCAACGGCTGCGGGGCTATTCGGTGCTCGACTCCAGCCTGATACAAATGCCCCGCATGCTCATCATGTTTGTTGTCACACCCATCGCTGGGCGTCTCTACAACTATGTCGATGGCCGCTTACTGATCGGTGCTGGCGTCGCCATGATGATGCTTGGGTACTTTGATCTGGCACATTTGACTCTAGAGGTGGGTCCAGCCGAACTCCTGCCCGGCTTTCTGCTCACCGGGGCAGGCATGTCGTGCATGTTTGGTACCATGTCGGCAGTCGTCATGCGCACAGTGCCTCAACCCATGCTGACCGCCGCCTCTGGCCTGAATACTCTCTTTCGCCGTATTGGTGGCAATATGGGCTATGTCCTGGTGACGAGCCAGATCGCCCATCGCACGGCCTTCCATCGGGCGCATCTGCTGGAGCACCTGACGCCCTACGATCCTGGGCCAACCCTGGCGCTTGATAATTTGACAGCGCGCCTAGCCGGAGCTGGTTTGCCACCAGGAACGGCGACGGACAGTGCGCTCAAAATGCTCGGCGGCATGGTCAATCGGCACGCGACCATGATGGCCTACAACGACGTCTTTTGGATGATGGGGATGCTCTTCGTCGTGGGACTACCGTTTCTGATGATGCTGGGAGGACGCCCATCCCGCCCTGTGCCCACTCCTGTCCCCCATCAGACTGCGATAGCTAGCGCGGATAAACGCGGATAGGGAGGGCATGGCGGGACTCCCATCCGCGTCTGTCTCAGAGCTACCTGGCTGCGGCCATCTGTGGGGCCAGCTCCTCGTCCCAGGGACCGGGGAAGAGGCCCTTGGACCGGCCTTCGCCCGAAAAGACCTTCTCGTGGCGCGCCCATTGATTTCTGGGAAGTTCGTAGGATACTTCAATACCATTGCCATCAGGATCGCGGAAATAAATGCCAATGGAGATCCCATGATCGGACACGTGCTCAATAGGGACATTGAGATCTTTGATCCGCTGGTAAGCGTCCTTCAGATCGTCCAGGCTGTGCATCATCCAGGCCATATGATTCAGGCCTACCTGTCTCTTCTGTTGCAGGGAGCGTCGTCACCCACCTGCATCAGCGCCACCTCATGCGACTGTTCCTGATCCGCTGACATGAAGGCGGCGCGGCCGGGGATATAGTCGTAGGTGTGCAATCCCAGCACATCCTCATACCACTTGTGGGAACGCTCGACGTTGCGCACATAGATGTTGACATGACCCAGATACTTTGGTCTGTAGCTCATGGTCCTTCCTCCCTAAAAGGTCTTAGATAACGCTCTTCACCGTACCATACAAGCGACTGGTCATGCAAGCCTCAGAAGGGGTACTGGGCCCCAGACCTACTCTCAGGGAAATTTACTTTGCCTTTACCATCCAGGTATGCTAGGGTTGTGCGCTATACAGTGCTGATGAGTGTGTCCAGGGCTAACAGGTTATGACACTAGCAGGTAGGGTTCCTCTATGGATGTTCTGGAAGGGTTGCAACAGATACGGGGTGAGATGGATAGGTATGTCGTCGGGCATGACGATGTCAAAGAAGCGGTCATGCTCGGGCTCATCGCGCAGGAGCATATCTATCTGGAGGGCCGCCAGGTACCGCGAAAACCATGCTGGCGGAGATTACCTCGGAGGCGGCAGATCTCAAATTTTTCTTCTATCAACTGCACCGCGATACGCGTCTGGCTGAACTCGTTGGGGACACGGTGATCTTCCGAGAGCGGGAGACGTCGGGTGGCGAACTCATCCGGCAGATGAACCGCAAGGGCGGCATCCTGACTGCCGAAATCTGCGTCCTCGACGATATCTCGCGAGCGCCAGGGGAAGCGCTGAACATGCTCTTACGCATCTTGAATGAGCGCAAGTTTGGCGACGACAATATCCCTCTCTTGACGGCTATTGCCACAGGCAACCCCACCAAGGACGAGTATTACAATGAACCGCTGGATCCGGCCAATCTGGACCGTTTTACCATCCAGATGCGCACCCTGGGCCTGTTGCAGCGGAATCAGTGGGAACAAGCGGCCCGGGTCATTGACCTGTACGCCGACAACCACCTGAGTGGGCTGCTCTCCCCGAAAGTCAGATCGGGCCGTCCTCGATGCGGCCAATGCGACAGTGCCGCAGGTCGATCTGACAGCAGCAGGTGAAGCAGTTACTGCTCGAGTTGCTCAATGTGCTGCTCAATGACTACCACCTCAACGACAGCAACTCCCTGCTGACTGACCGCACCTTCCTGGTGAAAGCGGTCAAAATCCTCAAGTCGAAGGCGGTGCTCGAAGGGCGCATGCACTGCGTCCCAGAAGACCTCTTCGTACTCAAGTACCTCACCACCTTCCGTATTCCTGAAGAGCTGCATAAGCGTCTTGAGGAAATCATCAACGAGCTGTTGCGAAAAAAAAGTAGCGCCTGAAGAGCAAGAAGACGTTGAGCAGATGAGTCAGGCGCAGTCTGAGGAGCGCACCGAGGGGCAACCGCGCACCGACTACAGTGCACAGGAAGCCACGATGGATCACCGCAAGCAGCAGTTGGAGCTGGGCGATATGGTGCAACAGACGCTCAGCCCCAATGCTGAGGATGGTGGTGACAACAGTGAGTTGAATCTCGATAACGAGACCATCGAGAACATCGAGGTGCTGCTCAAAGTCCTCAAGGGCCGTATGGACCGCAATATGGCGGAGCAGGTGCCACATCCGGGTGGGCAACCGCGTAAGTGGCGCCGCATGACGAACTTTGACGGATCTCCTCGACACCGATCCGGTGGAGAGTTCCATCTGGTACGACCACGTTACGCCGCAGTTGCCACGTGTATTGCTGCGTGAGCGCTTTGATCGCGGCGGAGAGCTGGCCATCCTGCGCGATATCAGCTCCTCCATGGCGGGCATTTATTCCAAATGGGCCTCGTCGGTGATCCTGCGGCTCGTGGAAATGGCCAGAAAGAAGCGTATGCGTGTGGGCTACATTGAGTTCAATCACCTCTCCACCAAGTACCAGGTGGCCGGGAAATTTTTCATACGTGACTACGAGAAAATGTCGCAGCGGGCCGTGCATCTGCATTGTTCGGGCTGCACGAATTACCAGAATTCACTGGAAGATGCCCTCACGGAGTTTAGGCGTTTGGGGGTAGGGAACCAGCACATCCTTTTCCTCACGGACGGCGTGCCGACGCAAGGGGATTGGGAGGTGAAGGCTGAGCGCGAATTGGCCAAAGAGCTCGGCGTGGCCATCCACACCATTTTCATCGGCAAAAACAAATGCCCGCGCATTCTGGAGATTATCTCCGAGGAAACGAACGGAGCGCAATTCCAGGCCTCGACGGACCGCTATGGCGTGATCCGTATCGAGGAACGGAACCGGTCGGAACTCCTCGTTGCCCGTTGATGTGCAGATGAGTTGACAGACGCATCGTGGAGGCAGAGCGCTGCCACTGTGTACGTGGTACGCCTTCACGGTGCGCTTTGTTTTCTCTGGAAGGAGGATGGTCATGTTACTTGAGGGCAAAGTCGCCGCGGTCACTGGCGGTGGCAATGGTATTGGCCGGGAAATCTGTAAGCTCATGGCGGCGGAAGGTGCCAGGGTGGTGGTCAACGACCTCGGCACCGCAGTGGACGGCGTCGGCCAGTCGCGCTCGGCTGCCGAGCAAACCGCGGAGATGATCAAGCAAGCTGGTGGCGAGGCGACGCCCAATTATGACTCCGTCGCGACACCTGAAGGTGGGCAGAATATTATTCAGACCGCGGTGAATGCCTATGGCAAGATCGATATTCTGGTGCATGTCGCCGGGATCCTACGCGACCGCATGATTTTCAACATGAGTATTGAGGAATGGGACGCGGTCATCAACGTGCACTTGCGAGGGGCGTTCTGCGTGGCGAAGCCCGCCTGTGTGCTCATGCGGGCGCAGAAGAGTGGCTGCATCATTAATTTCTCGTCGATCTCGGGTGCCGGAAATTCCGGGCAGGCGAACTACTCGGCCGCCAAGGCGGGGATTCTGGGTCTGACGCGCACCGTGGCCCGCGATATGGCGAAGTACGGCGTGCGTGCCAACGCCATCTGGCCGGGGGCCAACACGCGTATGACCGCGACTGTGCCTGAGTCCGCCCGCCAGATCCGTGCCGAGCGTGGCTGGGAGAAGTGCGCGCTGGCGCCGACCGAGCGCAAGCCGGAGCACGTGGCATCGGTGGTGACCTTCCTGGCGTCGGATATGGCGCAAGACATTACGGGCTGGACCGTGGGCATCTCGGGGGACCGGCTGTCGCTGATTGACGATCCAAAGCCGGTCAAAACCATCTTTTGCCAAGGCGGCTGGACGCTGGAGAAGGTCGCTGAGTTATGGCCAGCGTCGTTCGGGCTTGATCTACGCCACCTGCAACGTCCAGAGCAGTAGCCAGGGGGATCGCTGCCACCTCTCGCTAAAGCCCTCTCCTGGGGAGAGGGAGGAGCAAGACTACGAGACTGAGGAGACAGTCATGTTACTCGAGGGGAAAGTCGCCGCTGTGACTGGTGGCGGCAGTGGTATTGGCCGGGAAATCTGTAAGCTCATGGCGGCGGAAGGGGCCAAGGTGGTGGTCAACGACCTCGGCACCGCGGTGGATGGCGTCGGCCAGTCGCGCTCGGCCGCCGATCAAACCGTCGGAGATGATCAAGCAAGCTGGTGGCGAGGCGACGCCCAATTATGACTCCGTCGCGACACCCGGAAGGTGGGCAGAATATTATCCAGACCGCGGTGAATGCCTATGGCAAGATCGACATTCTGGTGCATGTGGCTGGCATTCTGCGCGACCGCATGATTTTTAACATGAGCATCGAAGAGTGGGACGCAGTCATCAACGTGCACCTGCGGGGGCGTTCTGCGTGGTCAAGCCCGGCCTGTGTGCTCATGCGGGCGCAGAAGAGTGGCTGCATCATTAATTTCTCGTCGATCTCAGCAGCTGGAAACTCTGGGCAGGCGAATTACTCGGCCGCCAAGGCGGGGATTCTGGGCCTGACGCGCACTGTGGCCCGCGATATGGCGAAGTACGGGTGCGCGCCAACGCCATCTGGCCGGGAGCCAACACGCGTATGACCGCGACTGTGCCTGAGTCTGCTCGCCAGATTCGCGCCGAGCGTGGTGTCGGTCAGGCGGCGCCGATGCCGGCTGGGCAGCGTAAGCCGGAGCATGTGGCATCGGTGGTGGCCTTCCTGGCGTCGGATATGGCGCAAGATATTACAGGTTGGACCGTGGGCATCTCGGGTGATCGGCTGTCGCTGATCGAAGACCCACGGCCGGTGAAAACGGTCTTCTGCCCGGGTGGCTGGACGCTCGATAAAGTCACTGGAGTTGTGGCCACAGGCCTTTGGCCTCGATCTGAGGCATCTGCAACGCGCTGGCCAATAAGCGCCAGCTTCAGACGGCAGCAGTCAGCTTCCTGGGGCTGACTGCTGCGATGGCTTAGGCAGGAGAAGTGGAAGCCGTGATTCTCGATATGCATGTGCACACCGTGGCCTCTGACGATAGCACCGCGACGATTACTGGGTATATCGATCTCATTCTGGCGTACCGCCAGTTTCACCCCTTTGATGGTTTTGTGTTAACCGAGCACCGCACATATACGCCAGGACTCGAATTGCGTCACTACTGGGATGACTATGGCGTGCGTGTCCTCCAGGGCGTGGAAATGGACACCAACCTGGGGCATTTATTGGTCTATGGGATCAACGAGCGGGTGTTAGAACGCTTTGATCTCACGAAGCGTATGCACGACGGCCGTCGCATTATCGCTGAGCTGGAGCATCTGGGGGCAGTGGCGGTGCCGTCCCATCCCTTCCGGGAGTCGGTGTTTGGGAGCGTCATCGAACGCAATTTCACTGAAGTGGCTGGTATACGCATCCTTGAACGCTACAATGGGCAAAACAGTGACAAGCAAAACGAGCGCGCTGAGGCCCTGTGTGCCCAGCATGCCCTGCGCGGCCTGGGTGGCAGTGATGCTCACTACGTGCACCCCACCTGGTTTTTAACGCTGTGCCACGGCTTTTGACGATACGCTCACGTCCTCTGAGGAGCTGGTCGAGGCCCTGCACTACGGGCATTATCATCCGGTGACGTTGCCGGCAGTCGATGCTACTCACCTCCCTGTACCAGCACCTGTAGTCCGTTGAGTCCTCCTCATAGGTCGTAGAGGCCCTGGGCATAGTTTCCGCATCGGTGATCTCGTCGTACACCTCACGGTTGTGTCCTCAGCCAGCAAGCAGCACAAAGGGAGCATAGGATGTCACGCACCATGTATACGCACGGGTATGCAGCTCCAAGCGCACACGCTCACAGCCCACAATGATGCGGCAGCAAGCGCCAATAAGATCCATGACGACACCATAGCCAGGCAATATGGTTTTCGTGGTGGCCTCGTGCCTGGCGTGCCGGTCTATGCCTACATGACGTATCCGCTGGTCCACAGCTTCGGCGAGGCGTGGCTGACACGGGGCACAGCGCTGGTCCAGTTTGCCAAACCAATTTATGAAGGCGACCAGGTCACTGTCACGGGTACGGTCAACGCTGTGGCAGAGTCAGAGATGCAGTTTGCGTTGGCCAGCACGAATGCCGAAGGCGCGGCGTGTGGCATCGGCACGGCGACGCTGCCGACTGCGAGCAGTCCATCGCCTGATCCCGCTGAGGTCCCTGATAGGACCGCGCCAGGCTCCACGTGGTGCCCATAAGCTGGGACGCCGTGGTCATTGGGCCAACCGCTGCCTCTGCTTACTCTCACTGTGCATCAGCAGGACAACGAGGAATATTGCCGTACGCATGCTGATGACCTGGCGCTGTATCGTGGCGCCAGAGGATGTGTGCATCCAGGCATCCTGTTGCGGCAGTGCAATCGGATTTTCTCCGAGCATTTTATTTTGGGGCCCTGGATCCATGTCGCCAGTGACTATTACGACCTATCGTCCCTGTCAGGTCGGTGAGACTCTGGAAATCCGCGGAGTACCTGTGCAAAAATTTGAGAAAAAGGGCCATGAATTCGTGGTGCTCGACGTCCTCATACGGCTGCCAGGTACGAGGCCGTGCAGCGTGTCAGGCACACGTGTATCTTTCGTCCACGCCAGAGCCAACGCACGGCGAGTTGACAACGGTGGACAGGCTGGGAAAGGGCAAGGCGATGAAGCGGAGTGCGCTATATCCACTGCACCAGACGTTGGGAGCGACGTTTACCACGGTCGGAGAGTGGGAACTCCCCAGCATTTTGGTGATCCGCACGCTGAATACCAGGCGCTACGACACGGTGTGGGTCTATGCGATTTGTCACATCGGAGCCTGGTCCGTGTCACGGGCAGGAGCGGCAACGTTTTTACATGCCATGGTCTCGAATGACACACAGAGCCTGCAACCAGGCCAGGGATGCTACGCGACTTTCCTGAACGTTAAGGGGCACCTCATCGCCGATTTTGTCGTGTACGCTGAAGCCGAGGCCTATCTGCTCGAGCTTCGAGCCGCAGGTGGCGCGTCCTTTTATCGCAGCGATCGAAGATTTCGTGATCTCCGAAGACGTCACGTTTCACGATGAGAGCGGCCACTGGGGGCTTTTAGCACTCCAGGGACCACGTGCCGCTGCGCTGCTCGCCCTGGCTTTAGGGCAAGAGGTCCCGGCACTGCCGATGTACGCCAGTACCACTTTGCCAGCTGCGCTGGCCATACGGTGTGCTGTATGCGGCGCAGTCATACCGGTGAGTTGGGCTATCAGCTGCTTGCACCGCCTGCCAGCTCTGCCTGATGTGTGGAACGCCCTCTGGGACACCGGAGAGGCCTGTGAGGCCCGTGCTGTAGGGCTGGAGATGTTGGATACAGTGCGCATTGAGGCTGGCATTCCTGTCTATGGGCGTGACATGACGGAGGAGACGATACCCTGTCGAAGCCAATCTCGAGGCCGCTCTCAGCTATACCAAAGGCTGCTATATTGGGCAGGAAGTCATCGCCCGGATCGAGGCACGCGGCCACGTCAATCGCAAACTGGCGGGGCTGCTCCTGAGCGGCGAGAGACTCCCAGAACCTGGTGCGAAAATCGTCTCGCCGCAGCGTGAAGTAGGCTGGATCACTAGCGCCGCCTACTCGCCTGGCCCGGCAGCAGAACATCGCGCTCGGCTATGTGCGCCAGTGAGGTCCTGACTCCAGGCACGCGCCTGCAGGTGCACACCCAGGACAGCACCCTCAACGCCACCAGTGGCAGAGCTGCCTTTTTACAAGAGTCTGAGGGCATAAAGCTGCAGCCTTCCATGTGGAATTGGCATCATGGATTGCGTGTGAACGATGAGGGCGAGTAGACTAGAGAAAGTACGACGACGCAGCGAAGGGATATCGGCTCATCTCACTCCTCCTTGACAAGGAGAGTTCCTATGCAATTTGCCAGTGCGCTATCGCGTGAAGTACAGACTGAGGCGGCGGTCTCAGCGGTGCTCGAGCAGGTGGCACCGCAGTTGCCAGAGCAACATGCCCATCTCAGTTTTGTGTTTGCGTCTCCCCACCATCTCAAAGCGTTCCCCCGCCTCTTACACGTCATGCAGGAGCGCTTCGCCACCCACACCTTAATTGGCTGTACGGGGGCGGCGTGATTGGCGACCGCCGGGAGGTCGAAAATCAACCAGCCTTGGCCCTCATGGCGGCGCATCTGCCTGGAGTGGACATCACGTCTTTTCACATTGAACAGCCCGATTTGGAGGAAGACTGGCCAGAGACCTACTGGCATAACCGTCTCGGCGTGACGCCGGAGGACGAGCCAACGTTTGTGTTACTCCCCGGACCCCTTTATGATTGATCCCCAGAAGTTGCTTGAAGTCATGAATGGTGCTTATCCACAGCGCCCGGTGCTGGGTGGTCTGGCGAGTGGCGGTCAGTCGCAGAGTAGCTGCGCCCTGTTTCTGAACGGCGAGGTCGTGCATGGCGCCGTTGGCGTGGCCCTGACAGGCAATTTCACACTGCGCACGGTGGTGTCGCAAGGCTGCAAACCGATTGGCCAGCCGTTTGTCATTACGCGCTGTGAGGACCAGGTGATCTATGAAATGAGTGGCCGTCCAGCCCTGACGGCGGTCCGTGAAGCGTTGACGGCACTCTCTCCCGAAGATCAAAACCTCGCACGGACAGCGCTCCTGATGGGGCGCGTGATTGACGAATACAAGGAGGAGTTCAGCCGTGGCGATTTTCTCATCCGGACGTTTTTAGGGGCTGATCCACAAAGTGGTGCCATTGCTGTGGGTGATATGTTTCGTTCCTGGACAGACTGTGCAGCTCCACGTCCGTGATGCCACCACAGCCCGGGAGGATTTGCATGCCTTGATGCAGACGTTGTCCCCAGAGTTGGCTGGACGGCCAGCCCGTGGCGCCTTACTCTTTTCCTGTAATGGCCGTGGCGCGCACCTCTATGGGGAGCCGGACCATGATAGCCGTGTAGTGGCAGAGACGGCGGGAGCGATTCCCCTCGCCGGTTTCTTCTGTAACGGTGAAATTGGCCCCATTGGAACGAGCAATTTTCTGCATGGGTTTACGGCCAGTATCGGGATTTTCCAGGAGAAGGAATAATCGTGGCGTGCGGAGAGCCGTGGTGGAAGAGCACGTCCAACGCTATACCACGCTTGAAACCGTCCTGGATGTGCAGGGTCTCCAGGTATGCGTGACGCGCATCGCCGATTTTGAGGAACTCCTGGAGTCTCTCGATCCCATAACGTTTGCTGAGGATGAACGGCTGCCTTACTGGGCTGAGCTGTGGCCCGCTGCCGTGGCCATGGCGCACTACATGACTGAGCGCTTGCCTCTCGCTGGGCGGCGTGTCCTGGAATTAGGTGTGGCCTGGGACTCGTCGGGATTGTGGCAGCGCTGCAAGGGGCGCGTGTCTTGAGTACCGACTACGAGGCCGCCGCTCTCGCCTTTGCACGGCATAACGCCCGCCGCAACGGTTGTCAGCAGGCACGCTTTCAGCTCATGGACTGGCGTTACCCTACCTTACGGCGGCGTTATGACTACATCCTGGCCTCAGACGTCATTTACGAGGCCCGCAACTTTGGCCCCCTTGTTGCCCTCCTGCGGCGCTATCTGGCACGTGGTGGCACTGCCGTATTCTCGGAGCCTGGGCGGGTCAATGCGGTGCCATTCTTTGCCTTAGTGCGCCAGCACGGTTTTATATGCGAGACGGAGGCCTGGCCTCTGGAGTGGGAGGGGAACCACCAGATTGCCATGCATACGATTCGCCACCAGGGACGCTCTGCACCCCTCAGCTCTACCCGTACTCTTCTCTCATAAGGGGCACTATGGAAGACCTCGTGGGAGTCACGCAGCGCTTGCACGAGCTGCGTGAAGCGATTCATCTGCATCAGCACCAGTACTACGTTGAGAACCGTCCGAGCATCAGCGACGCTGAGTACGACGCGCTGTTCCGTGAACTCCAGGCGTTGGAAACAGCCCATCCTGAGCTTATCACCCCCGATTCACCGACCCAGCGCGTGGGTGGCCAGCCCGCCGAGGGTTTTGAGCCGGTCGAACATCTCCGGCCCATGCTCAGCCTGGACAACGCCATGAGCACTGATGATTTGCACGAGTTTGCCGCGCGCCTGCAGCGGTCTGTTACCCGGGCAACAGTGCACCTATGTGGTAGAGCCGAAGATCGACGGTCTCGGTGTGGCCTTGCTCTATACGCGTGGCGTCCTGACCCGCGGTGCCACACGGGGTGACGGTCGCATTGGTGAAAACATTACGCAAAACTTGCGGGCCATTCGCAGCATTCCCCTGCGCCTGCGGGGACCGCTGAGCGCTCTGGAGCGCCTCGAAGTCCGGGGCGAGGTCTACATGCCCAGAGCAGCCTTTGCGCAGCTCAATCAGCAGCTCGAAGAGGAAGGGCAGGAGCCCTTTGCCAACCCGCGCAATGCGGCAGCTGGCTCCTTGCGCCTGCTGGATTCCGCGCTCAGTGCGCGCCTGACCGCTCGACATTTTTCTCTACACATTGGGATATGCGGAACCGGCACAACCGTATCAGACGCACTGGGACGCCATGCAGGGGCTGCAAGAGGCCGGGCTGCGCATCAACCCGCGCACGGCCCGCTGTGCCAATATCGAGGAAGTCATCGCATACTGCCAGGCGCTAGAGGAGCATCGCCACGAGCTGGAATACGATGCTGACGGGGTGGTGGTGAAGGTCGATAGTTTTCGCTGGCAGGCCGCCCTGGGAGCGACGGCCCATCATCCGCGCTGGGCCATTGCCTTTAAGTTTGCAGCGCAACAGGCCGTTTCCCGGGTGCTGGCGATCAACATCAGCGTGGGGCGCACCGGGGCGCTGACGCCAACGGCTGATCTCGAACCCGTGCATATCGCTGGCGTCACGGTCAGTCATGCCTCGTTGCACAACGAAGACGAAATTCGGCGCAAAGACATCCGCGTAGGTGATCAGGTCCTCGTCGAGCGCGCTGGCGACGTGATTCCGCAGGTGGTCCGTGTGCTCCTCGAAGCCCGTCCGGCGGACAGCCTCCCCTTCAGCATGCCCACCCACTGCCCGGCCTGTCACACCCTGGCCTACCGTCCTGTGGGTGAGGCGGTGGCACGTTGTCCCAATGCTGCCTGTCCAGCCCAGCTCCGCGAACGACTGTTGCATTACGGCTCGCGTCGGGCCATGGATATTGACGGCCTGGGCACAGCCGTGGTCGAGCAACTGGTGTCCCGTGACCTGGTGCACGACTTTGCCGATCTCTACGCCCTCGACGTACCGACTCTCGCCACACTAGAGCGCTTGGCAAAAAATCCGCGACCAATCTCGTCGAGGCCATTGCCCACAGCCGTGAGCGTGGTCTGGCGCGACTGCTCTTTGGGCTTGGCATTCGCCACGTTGGCGAGCGCGGTGCAGCACTGCTGGCCAGGCGCTATGCGCACGATCACGGCGCTCGCCGCGGCCAGTGCTGAGGAACTAGCCGCGACCAACGAGATTGGCCCCGTGATTGCCGAGAGCGTGTTCCAGTTCTTTGCCAACGAGGAAAACCAGCATACCATCGCACGCTTACGTGATGCCGGCGTGTCTAGTGGAGGAGAGCACGCCCGCTGACTCTGGCACGGCCTCCCCCAGGTACTGGCTGGCAAAGTGTTTGTGCTCACCGGCACTCTGCCGCACCTCACGCGTCAGGAAGCGCAGGCGCTTATCACTGCTGCCGGTGGACGCGTCACCTCCAGCGTCACCCGCAAGACGGACTATGTTGTCGCTGGTACTGATCCAGGCAGTAAGTATGCGCAAGCGCAGCGTCTGGAGATTCCTATCCTCGATGAGGATGATTTATACCAACTCCTGGGCGCTGAGTCTCGGCCTCTTCCGATGGAAGAGCGCTAGCATGCCAGCCCGTCTCGCTTACTTCTGATAGCTGATACGGTAAATCGCCCCGGCGTAGTCGTCCGAGACCAGCAGAGCGCCATCAGTGCATGACCTGCATATCCACAGGGCGCCCCCAGGCCTTCTCGCCTTGCAGCCAGCCTTCGGCGAAGGCGGTGTACTCCAGCACACGATTCGCCCTCGCCGCACACGCATGACGCGGTAGCCGATTTTTGCTGCGATTCCAGGAGCCGTGCTGGGCAATAAATATCTGGTTGCGGTACGCAGGAGGAAACATCGAACCGGTGTAAAAGCGCATGCCCAGGGCGGCCACATGCGGACCCAGGTCCAGCACCGGTGCCGACAAAATCCTTGCATGGGCGCTTGGCGCCAAACTCCGGGTCGGCGATGTCCTTGCCATGGCAGTAGGGGAAACCAAAGTGCAGCCCTGGCTTGGGGGCGTGATTGAGTTCGTCCGGCGGCAGGTCGTCGCCGAGCAAGTCGCGACCATTATCGGTGAACCACAGCTCTTTCGTCTCTGGATGCCAATCGAACCCTACCGTGTTACGTATGCCATGCGCAAATACTTCAAACCCTGTCCCGTCGAGCTTCAGACGGGTAATGGAGGCATAGCGTTCATCAGGGCGCTGGCAGATGTTGCATGGCGCACCGACTGGCACGTAGAGCAAGCCATCCGGCCCCAGACGGATAAACTTCCAGCCATGATGGGTATCGCGAGGATAGCTGTCGGTAATCACCACGGGTGGCGGAGGATCGGTCAGGTGCGCCTCGATGTCGTCGTAGCGCAGGATGCGGTTGACTTCAGCGACATACAGCGCGCCATTGTGAAAGGCCACACCATTTGGCATCTGTAAACCCTGCGCAGTGGTCGTCACCGTCATCAGCTACGTTGTCATGATCACGATCGAGGATAGCGTACACTTTCCTGCCTGACGTGTGCCCACGAACAGCGTGCCGTTCGGGACTCAACGTCATCGAACGAGCATCGGGGACATTCCTGGCGTAGATGCTGATGGAAAAACCCGGTGGAAGTTTTATTTGTATCAAGAGGCAGTGCCGAGGCGCTGTACGCTGGTGAGACGACAGCACAGAAGTCCCATGATGCTCCAGAGAGACCTACACGATATGCTGACACGTCAAAACTCCTTACCGACAGGATGCCAAGCTCGCACATCCTAAGCAAAGACCGTGGGCACGTGCACGGCCCCGTTCATGAAGAGCTGATACGTCTGCCCATAGCGAGCGAACAGATCGCGGCTGAGGAAATCCGGGGCAGCGATATAGATAGGATCGTCAGGGAGAGCCAGGTAGTTCAACGTATGCTGTAAGTCCGGACCGTTGTTGGTCTGGATGTTCTTGATCATGTCCTGCCATGTGTCGTACGTCGCCTGCATGGTAAAAGCGACCTCGTCTGTATCACTCTCGTCCAGTTCCTCTACGGACGTACAGCCATACTCTTCGAAGACAAACCGAAAACAATGAGAAGGCTGGTCAGGCGAGCCGGGCTGCACTTCGATTGCCCACACGACATCAGCATAGCCCAGGCGTTTGAACTCGGCCTCGTTCTCGTTCATGAGACGAGCCAGCTCGCGAAACCACTCCAACGAGGGGAACGTGAACATCGAGACCTCCGCACCTAAGCCCATCCTGTGTCAACCTCTCCCAGAGGGAGAGGAGAGGGCATGCTACAGCAGGGTAATCTCTTTGGCTTCTTTCAGGAGGCAGCGCTCCTGGCGGTCGATACCGATTGAGTGGCAGCGTTGGAGATACTCTTGCACGGTCTTCTTGCGGATAAACGCAAATTTTTCCATACCTTCCTGCATCTTGTCCACGCCACCACCCAGGAGAATCAGCAAGGGTTCGACCTGCTCGGGAGTGGCTCCCAGCTCCAGCACACGCTGCTCAGCGATATCCAGGGCCTCTTGAATCTCCTCAATGCGGTCGGGATCTTGCTCGATCAAATAGCGCAATTGCAGACAGCCGAAACGCCAGATGCCGCGCTTCGTCCTGGGCACACAGCCGGAAGATGGTCTTTTCCACTTCGTTCTGGGCAATGAGTTCCCCGAGCCGGAACAGCGTCAGCACGCGGCCTTCCCCAAACAGGTGTAAACGCGCCAGCATCTGGGGGAATGAGCGCAGGTCAAAGATATATTTGAGCCCCTCCTCGACCTCTGGGGGACACTTGCCCAAGCCACCCCCATTGGCCAGGGCGCGTTTGCGAAAGACTTCGAGATGGCGCGCTTCGTCCATGATCTGCGTGGCCATGAACAGCTTCGTCTCGTGGTAGGCGCTGTTGATCTGACTCAGCCACCAGCCCGGCACATCACCAGCGATAAATTCCACCTCGGTAAAGAAGGTGCAGAGCTGGCACATGGCATGCTCGATATCTTTGGGCAGTGGTTGCAGCGTATGCCACGGGATATCGCGCGTGCGAACTCCACTGCCGTGCCACCGCCTCTTCGTAGAGGGTGCCCATGTTCTCGGCCCACGCTTCGGCCCGCGTATTGAGCGAATAGCCCATGCTGGGCATCTCGGCCACGTTAAAATCTGCCCCGCGCGGGACAAAGCAGCGGGACTCAGGCACCTCCTCTGGAATGACTCCATACGAGCCCACATTAATATCATTGAGGGTCAGGCCGCGCTTGCTCGGGGTCGCCTTCACACCCCATTCAGACTCGGCCTGCATCCATCCCAGATCGAACTCGCCGTTGCGCAACTTCTCACGATACGCTTGTGTCCGCTCATAATTCGCCATTGCGTGTCTCCTGTGTTGCTCTCACTTGTCGAGCCAGGTTGTTTCCAGGAACAGATAGGCCTCGATTGTAGAATGGATAGTCCTTTGACCTTGTTGAGTGTGTGCCTGGAAAAAGGGATAACCGGTAGTCATTGACCCAGTAGAGCTGCTCGGCAATCAGACGCTGGATGTCGGCACTGATGGCCTTGCGCTTTTCTGGCTCCAAGGCACGCCGCCACTGGTGCACCATCTCTTCCAGCTTGGGATCGTCAATACCCATATAGTCCGACTGCTGGCCCTTGAAAAAGCTCACTGAGCGCATGTTGATGTCTACCAGACTGCCCCAGCTTGACACCGTCATCTCAAAGTCGTGCTTGACCAGCACACGATCGACCACTGCCGTGGTGTCCACCAGCATTAATCTTCGCCTCGACACCAATTTTGGCCATCTGGTTTTTGATCAGCGTCGCGATATCGGCCAGTCGTGGGATCAGCATTGCCGATGAGGATGGTGAACTTTAACGGATTCTTCTCATCGTAACCGAGTTCTTTCAGCAAGCCGCTTGGCCTCGTCCGGCTTGTAGGGATACAGCTCGTTCAGGTCAATAGCGTCGGGCACACCGGGGGCAGCACGCTCACCAGAGGCTTGGTGCGGCCATGGAACGCCACCTTGGCGATCTCCGCGCGGTCCAGGCCATACCCACCTACGGCACGCCGGGCCCGCACGTCGTCAAAGGGTTTGACGCGCATGTTCAGGAACGCCACCGTGGGGGCCATCTCTGGCCCGGTGATGACGGTGATACCCTGGCTCTTTTCGAGCAACAGCGCTTGCTGGATAGGCACACGGACGATGAAGTCAACCTCTCCTGACCGCAGTGAAGCGCTCGCTGTCAGCGGATCCTTCATGATGCGAAACTCCAACGTGTCGAGGTACGGCAGCCCTTCTTGAAGTAGTGTGGATTCTTTCCAGGATGACATGTTTGCCGGGGATCCACTCCTTCAGGATATACGGCCCAGTGCCGGTGGGATGGCGGACCCAGTCCTTGCCGTAGGTCTCAAACGACTTGGGTGAAGCCATTGGCACACCCTGGAAGTAGCCAGCAAGGGCCAGAGGCAGAGCGCCAGAAGGCTCCTTCATCTGGATGCGTAGCGTATACTTATCGACAGCTTCGACTTTGTCGATCTCCTCGTAGTAGGGCCGCACCCACGACTTCGACCTCTGGGTCGAGGATACGGTCGAAATTCCACTTCGCCGCCTGCTGCATCGAAATCCGTACCGTCGTGAAATTTCACGCCTTCGACCAGATGGAAGACATAGGTTTGTCCCATTGTCCAGGACGTCCCACGACTGTGGCCAGTTCAGGCACGATTTTTAACTCGGGAGGTGGAGTGAGGGTCAGCAGCGAGTTGAAAGATATTGTTCCAGACCCAGAAGGTATAGTAGCCTGGTGCCGGTCCCTGGTTGGCGTTAAAGAACGTGAGATCTGCCGGCAGAGCCAGGCGCAACGTCCCGCCAGGCTTGGGCTGCTGGGCCCAGCCTGGCCCACCCCAGAGCATCAAGGCTATCAGACAACTCACACTGCACAAGCCAACGGACCTTCATGTAGACCCCTCCTATGTTTGAGACTCTGCCTGGAGCAGGTACCATACCTACCTCTGTGCACTCATGACGCAACGACAGCCAGGGTGACACCAACCTCGTGTCCCTGTCACCACCATGATGTCGAATTACTTGTCCAGCCAGGTCGATTCCAGGAACAGATAGTGCCTGGTCATAGAAGGGATAACCTTTCACCTTAGTCCGGTATGCGCCTGGAAGAAGGGATACCCCGCGACATTCACCCAGTACAGCTGCTCGGCCAGCAGGCGCTGGATGTCCGCACTGATGGCCCGACGCTTGCTGGGTTCCAGGGCTGCGCCGCCACTGGCGCACCAGCTCTTCGAGCTTGGGATCGTCCATGCCCATGTAGTCCGACTGGCGCCCTTTGAAAAAGCTCACCGAGCGCATGGTTGATGTCGACGCAGGTCGGCCAAGCTATTGACACGTCATCTCAAAATCATGCTTGACCAGCGAAGCGATCAACTCACGCCGTCAGATCCACCAGATTGATCTTCGCCTCAACGCCGATTTTCGCCAGCTGGTTCTTGACCAGCGCCGCGACATCGGCCAGCGTGCGTGTCGTGATTGCCCACGAGGATAGTGAATCGTAACGGATTCTGCGCATCGTACCCGAGTTCCTTCAGCAGCCGTTTGGCCTCCTCCGGCGTGTAGGGATACATCTCATTCAGGTCGATGGCGTCTGGCACCCCTGGGCCAACACGCTCACCAGCGGCTTGGCTGCGGCCATGGAAGGCCACCTTGGCGATCTCCGCGCGGTCGAGTCCATAGCCGCCGACTGCGCGCCGGGCGCGCACATCATCGAAGGGTTTGACGCGCATGTTCAGTAACGCCACGGTGGGTGCCATCGCTGGCCCGGTGAGGACGGTGACCCCTGGCATCTTCTCAAGGACGAGCGCTTGCTGGATGGGCACGCGGGCAATGAGGTCAACCTCACCTGCCCGTAGTGCCGCGCTGGCGGTCAGCGGATCTTTCATGACGCGAAACTCGACGCGTGTCGAGGTACGGCAGACCTGGCTTGAAGTAGTGTGGGATTCTTCTCAGGATAACGTGCTTACCGGGGACCCACTCTTTGAACATATACGGCCCCGTGCCGGCGGGATGGTGCACCCAGTCCTTGTCGTAGGTCGCAAACGACTTCGGGGACGCCATCAGAATGCCCTGGAAGTAGCCAGCCAGGATGATTGGCAAGGCGCCTGACGGTTCTTTCAACCGGATCCGGAGTGTATATTTATCCACAGCCTCCACGGTGTCGATTTCCTCGTAGTAGGTCCGTACCCACGACTTCACGTCTGGGGTGAGGACACGCTCAAAATTCCACTTCGCGGCCTGCAGCATCGAAATCCGTCCCGTCGTGAAACTTGACGCCTTCGACCAGATGGAACACATAGGTCTTGCCCTCGTCGAGCACATCCCACGACTTGGCCAGTGCTGGGACGATTTTTAACTCGGGGGTGGTGTCATGCTCAGCAGTGAGTTAAAGATATTGTTCCAGATCCAGAAGGTTTCGTAACCTGGCGCTGGACCCTGGTTGGCGTTCAAGAAAGTCAGATCTCCCGACAGGGCAATGCGCAGTGTGCCACCAGGCTTGCGGCTGCTGAGCCCAGCCCAGGCCCGACCACAGCACCAGTGTCACAACCAGGCTACACACCACGAGCCGACGAGTCTTCATGCAGACCTCCTTCCGTCCTCTGCCTCTACGCGTGAGTCGGATACAGTCCCCGACCTATCCTGTCCGTCCCTCTGCCAGCGTCATTTCTCCAACCATACCTGTTCGAACAGCACGCGATCCTGCTCATGGAAGGGATAATTTTTCACAGACGTCCGATAGGCCTGGAAGAAGGGGTACGTGGTCGCATTCACCCAGTAGAGCTGATCGGCGAGCAGGCGCTGCATCTCCGCGCTGATGCCCTGGCGCTCCTCGGGCTCCATGGTCCGTCGCCACTGGTGCACCATCGCCTCCAGGTTGGGATCGTCGATGCCCATGTAATCCGACTGCCTGCCCTTGAAAAAGCTCACCGAGCGCTGGTTGATGTCGCGCAGCGTCGCCAAAGCTGGATGACGGCCATCTCGAAATCGTGCTTGACCAGGACGCCGATCGACCGCGTCACCTGCATCCACCAGGTTGATCTTCGCCTCCACGCCGATCTTTGGCCATCTGGTTTTTGATCAGCGTGGCGACATCGGCCATCGTCGCGTCCTGATTCGAGATGAGGATAGTGAAGCGTAACGGGTTCTTCTCGTCGTACCCGAGCTCTTTCAGCAGCCGTTTCGCCTCGTCCGGGCGTGTAGGGATACATCTCATTCAGGTCAATGGCGTCAGGCACGCCGGGGGCAGCACGCTCACCAGCGGCTTGGCGCGCCCCTGGAACGCTACCCTGGCGATCTCCGCCCGGTCGAGCCCGTAGCCACCGACTGGCGCGACGCGCCCGCACGTCGTCAAAGGGCTTCACGCGCATGTTCAGAAACGCGATGGTGGGGGCCATTTCAGAGTCCGGTGACCACGCGTGACGCCCTGGCTCTTTCGAGGATGGGCACCTGCTGCATCGGGACTCGACGGAAATGAAGTCGATCTCCTCCGCACCGCAGCGCCGTGCTGGCCGTCAGGGGATCTTTCATGATGCGGAACTCCAGCGTGTCGAGATACGGCAGCCCTTGCTTGAAATAGTGCGGGTTCTTCTCCAGGATCACATGCTTGCCGGGGATCCATTCCTTGAATATGAAGGGACCGGTGCCGACGGGATGGCGCAGCCAGTCCTGGCCATAGGTCTCAAAGGCTTTGGGCGACGCCATCAGGATGCCCTGGTAGTAGCCGCCGAGGGCGATGGGCAGGGCACCGGAGGGCTCCTTCAGCCGGATGCGCAGTGTGTATTTGTCCACCGCCTCGACTCTGCTCGATATCCTCATAGTAGGGCCGGACCCACGACTTGACCTCCGGGTCGAGGATGCGGTCGAAATTCCACTTGGCCGCCTGGCGCGTCGAAATCCGTGCCGTCATGGAATGTCACGCCTTCCTACGAGATGGAAGACATACGTCCGGCCATTGTCCAGGACCTCCCATGACTTGGCCAGTTCGGGCACGATCTTCGAACTCAGGCGGTGGGGTAACGGTGAGCAGCGAGTTAAAGATGTTATTCCGGTCCAGAAGGTGAAGAGCCCCGGCGCCGGGCCCCTGATTGGCGTTGAAAAAGGTCAGGTCCCCGCGCAGGGCAATGCGCAGCGTGCCGCCAGGCTTGGGCTGCTGCGCCCAGCCCGGACCCGTCCAAAGCATGCACGCCACCGAGAAGACTCAGAACACAAGCCGACACAGTCTTCATGTAGATCCTCCTTCGTCCTGGAGCTGCAGTCTGTCACTTCTCCAACCATACCTGTTCCAGAAACAGGTACGCCTGGTCGTAGAAACGATAACCTTTCACGACTTCCCGGTAGGCCTGGTAGAAAGGGTACCCGGTGACGTTCACCCACTCCATCTGATCGGCGAGCAGGCGCTGGATGTCGGCGCTGATCTGCCTGCGCCCCTCGGGCTCTAGGGTCCGTCGCCACTGGAGCACCAGCGCCTCGAGCTGTCGGATCGTTGATCCCCACGTAATCCGACTGCGCCCCATGGAAAAAGCTCACTGAGCGCATATTGATGTCGAGCAGGCTCCCAAAGTTGGAGACGCCCATCTCGAAATCATGCTTGGCACCGAACCGATCGATCCATGTGGTCTGGTCCACCAGGTTGATCTTCGCCTCCACGCCGATCTTCGCCATCTGGTTTTTGATCAGCGCCGCGAGGTCAGCCAGCGTCGCATCCTGATTAGCCGACGAGGATAGTGAAGCGCAGCGGGTTCTTCTCGTCGTATCCCAGCTCTTTCAGCAGTTGTTTGGCTTTCTCCGGGTTATAGGGATACATCTCATTCAGGTTGATGGCGTCGGGCACGCCGGGAGGAGCACGCTGACCAGCGGCTGCACGCGGCCGTGGAACGCCACCCTGGCGAGTCTCCTCACGATCGATCCCATACCCCCACGGCACGCCGCGCCCGCACATCATCGAAGGGCTTCACCCGCAAGTTCAGCAGGGCCACGGTGGGGGCCATCGAAGGGCCCGTGAGCCAGGTGGATGCCCGGGCTCTTCTCCAGCACGAGCACCTGCTGGATCGGGACGCGGGCGATGAAATCGATCTCGCCCGCGCGCAGCGCCGTACTGGCCGTCAGCGGGTCCTTCATGATGCGGAACTCCAGCTTGTCCAGGTACGGCAACCCCGGCTTGAAGTACTGGGGATTTTTTCCAGGACGACGCGCTCGCCGGGGCTCCATTCTTTGAGGATGAAAGGGCCGGTGCCAGTGGGATGCTGCACCCAGTCTTTGCCATAGGTTGCAAACGACTTGGGAGAGGCCATGGGATGCCCTGGAAGTACCCGGCCAGGGCCTAGTCGCAGGAGACCGAATGGCTCCTTCATCGTGCACGCGCAGCGTATACGTATCGACGGCTTCGACCTGGTCGATGGCCGCATAGTACGGCTGCACCCAGGAATGGACCTCCGGGTCGAGGATGCGGTCGAAATTCCACTTCGGCGGCCTGCGCGTCGAAGTCCGTGCCATCGTGGAATTTCACGCCTGCTGCGAGGTGGAAGACCCACGTCTTACCGCCATCCTGGACGTCCCACGAGGTGGCCAGCTCAGGGCACCATCTTCCACTCAGGCGGTGGGGTCATGGTGAGGAGGGAGTTAAAGATGTTGTTCCAGACCCAGAAGGTGAAATAGCCGGGGGCGGGTCCCTGGTTGGCATTGAAAAAAGTCATATCGCCGGGCATGGCGAGGCGCAGCGTGCCACCGGGCTTGGGCTGCTGGGCCCAGCCTGGAGCTGACCAGCATGCCAGGGCTACGATAAGACTGAGCAGCACAAGCCAACGTCTCTGCATGTGGATCTCCTTTGTTCTGAGCCTGTACAAGCACGGGCAGGCAGAGCACCCGCCCCGGTGGCAGCTGTCACTTCTCTAACCAGGTCGTGCCGAACAGCACCAGTGCCTGCGTTGTAGAACGGATAATTTTCACACTGTCACGATAGGCCTGGAAGAAGGGATAGCCGGTCACGTTCACCCAATACAGCTGATCGGCGAGCAAGCGCTGGATATCGGCGCTGATCTTCCTGCTGTTCTGCTTCGATCCAGCGTGCGTCGCCACTGGCGCACCATCTCCTCCAGCGTTGGATCGTCGATGCCCGCGTAATCCGACTGTCGCCCCTTGGAAGAAGCTCACCGAGCGCTGGTTGATATCGCGCAGGGTCGCCAAAGCTGGTGACCGTCCATGTCGAAAGTCGTGCTTGACCGAGCACCGATCGACACACGCAGTGTGAGTCCACCAGGTTGATCTTTGCCTCGACACCGATCTTCGCCATCTGGTTTTTGATCAGCGCCGCCACATCAGCCATGCGTCGCATCCTGATTGCCGATGAGGATGGTGAATTTTAAGGGGTTCTTCTCGTCAAAGCCGAGTTCTTTCAGCAGTCGTTTGGCTCTCGTCAGGACTGATAGGGATACATCTCGTTCAGGTCGATAGCGTCGGGCACGCCAGGCGGCAGCACGCTCACCAGCGGCTTGGCGCGGCCCTGGAACGCCACCTTGGCGATTTCCGCCCGATCGATCCCATAGCCCCCAACGGCGCGCCGCGCCCGCACGTCGTCAAAGGGCTTCGACGCGCATGTTCAGTAAGGCCATGGTGGGAGCCATTTCTGGCCCGGTGACGACGTGGATGCCCGGAGCTCTTTTCGAGCACGGGCACCTGCTGCATCGGCACTCGCGTAATGAAGTCGATCTCCCCGCGCCGCAGCGCCGTGCTGGCCGTCAGGGGATCCTTCATGATACGGAACTCCAGCGTGTCGATGTAGGGCAGCCCCTTTCTGAAGTAGTTGGGGTTCTTTTCCAGGATCACGTGCTTCGCCGGGGACCCATTCCTTGAAGATATAGGGGCCGGTGCCAACGGGATGATGCAACCAGTCCTTGCCGTAGGTCTCGAACGCCTTGGGAGAAGCCATCGGGATGCCCTGGAAGTACCCGCCGAGGGCAATGAGGAGGCGCCAGAGGGCTCCTTCATGCGGATGCGCAGCGTGTACGTATCGACGACTTCGACCTGCTCAATATCCTCATAGTACGGCCGCACCCACGATTTGACCTCCGGGTCGAGGATGCGGTCGATATTCCACTTCGCCGCCTGCGGCGTCGAAGTCCGTACCGTCGTGGAATTTGACGCCCTGCTTGCAGGTGGAAGACGTACGTTCTGCCTGTCGTCGAGCACCTCCCATGACTTGGCCAGCGTCAGGCACGATTTTTAACTCGGGCGGTGGGGTAATGGTCAGGAGTGAGTTATAGATGTTGTTGCCAGTCCAGAACGCCTGGGCTCCCGGGGCAGGACCCTGATTGGCATTGTAGAAGGCTGGATCCCCAGGCAGCGCGAGACGTAGCGTCCCACCATAGCTGGGCTGCTGGCGTCCAGCCCAGGCCCGTCCACAGCATGACAACTACGAGCAGACTGAACCATACCAGCCAACGCGTCTTCATATGGGCCTCCTGTGTACGTGAACGTTGAGTCATGCACCATACGCTTGCAGCACAACCAAGGAGGTACCCAACCAGGCGACAACACTTCAACACCAGCTCTCGTCCATACTCGAACCAGGCAGCAACGGCTCACACCAACTCTCGTCCGTACCCTGTCGCTTTGTCGTGTCTAGCAACTACCCTTTCTTACATCTTCAGGCGCGGGTCGAGCGCATCGCGCAAGCCGTCGCCGAAGAGGTTAAACGCCAGCACCGTGAGGAAAATCGCCACACCCGGGAAGAGACAGATCCACGGGTTGATCTCAGGATCATCAGACCGGCTTTCAGGTCCCAGCCCCAGCTCGGCGTGGGGGCTGTGTCCCGAAGTCCCAGGAAGCTCAGCGAGGCTTCGGCGATGATCGATGTCCCTACGCTCAGCGTCGAGGTGACGATGATGGGCGCCATGCAGTTCGGCAGAATGTGCCGCCACAGCAAGCGCGGATCGTGCACCGCCAGGGCTTTGGCGGCCTCAATGTACGTCGAGGGCTTTCACGGAGAGCACGCTGCCGCGGACGATGCGCGCGTAGATGGGGATGCGCACGATCCCGAGGGCAATCACCACGTTGGTGGTGCTCGGTTCCAGGATGACCATGACAACAATGGCGAGGAGAAAGATCGGGAACGCCAGCATGATGTCCATGAGGCGCATGATCACGTTGTCGATGACGCCCCCGTAAAACCCGGAGATGACCCCAGCGGAATGCCCACGACAATCGGCAGCATCAGCGACAACACCCCGACATAGATCGCCACCCGACTCCCGTGAATGACCCGGCTCAGCATGTCGCGCCCCAGCATATCCGTCCCCAGCGGATGCTGCCAGTTGGGCAGCGACATGGGCTCACCGCTACCGGTGGCCGTAGGGTCATAGGGCGCCAGCACGTCTGCCAGCATGGCCGTCAGCACGAGCACGACAATGATCCCTATGCCAACGAGCGCGGTGCGCTTACGCCACAGTTGCCGCCAGGCCATCGCCTGGAGACTCTGCCCCGCGGCGACCGGCTGGGCTACTCTGACTCCCCTGCTCAAGAGTGATCGCCTCGCTCACGCTCTGCTCCCTTTCACAGAGAGCCTCGCCCACATGGACTGCCCCATGGCTCGGCGCCAAGCCGTGGCAGCCCCTGCTCCGGCCGGCTCGTTATGTGCCCTCTTTGCCATACTGAATGCGTGGATCGATCACTGAGTACAGCGAGATCCACGCTCAGATTGGCCAGCACAAACACCAACGCCCCCACCAGGACAAACGCCTGCACCTGGGGATAATCCCGCTTGATAATGGCATCCACCCCAAAGGACCCAATGCCTGGCATGGCAAACAGCGTCTCGACCACGATCGCCGCCCCAATCAAAAATCCCACCTGCAACCCGATCACCGTCACCGTGGGGATGAGGGCATTTTTCAGGCATGTTTCAGGATCACCACCCAATCGCTGAGCCCCTTCGCGCGCGCCGTCGTAACATACTCCAGCCGCAGCACCTCGAGCAGACTGGCCCGCACCAGGCGCGTCAAGAGGGCGCGGCCGGGGCAGACCCAGGGCGATCAGCAATACGTAACTGAACGAAGTACAAC
>ERZ1370068.5209-contig-4241_pt1 | contig 46215 bp, 55 predicted proteins | sample MGYA00561227_ERZ1370068 | MGnify/ENA primary metagenome ERZ1370068 (study PRJEB38410, sample SAMEA6850437) | metagenome | study: Metagenomic assessment of the ecological functions of the soil: analysis of the soil microbiota associated with the... | reverse complement strand
TCGATTGCTTCGTTTCGGTTGCGTATTGCTGTGGCCCGCAACGACGTCGACCCGGCGCAGATCGAGGACGTCGCAGATGGGGCTGCGTGACGCAGGTCGGCGAGCAGGCCTGGAACATCGGCCGCAATGTCGCGCTCGCCGCGGGCTGGCCGGTGACCGTCTGCGGCGACGACGGTCGACCGGCAGTGCGGCTCCTCGATGCAGACGAACTTCAACGCCGCCGCGCGCCGTCTGGTCGGGCCAGCTCGACCTCGTCGTCTCCGGCGGCGTCGAGATGATGTCGCGCGTCCCGATGGGCTCGAACGGCGGCTCGATGTCCGACGCCGTGCACGAGCGCTACGACATCGTCATGCAGGGGATCTCGGCCGAGGAGATCGCCGAAGAATGGGAGCTCTCGCGCGAGGAGCTCGACCGCGTACTCGCCTCGAGTCGCATCGCGCGCGCGCGCCGCGCGCGATCGACGAGGGACGGTTCGAGAAGGAGATCATCCCGATCGAGCTCGACGTCCCGTACGCCGACGACGGCGGCGGCACGCGACGCTGACGCGCACGCTTCGCGGTCGACGAGGCCGATGCCGCGAGACGACGCTCGAGAAGATGGCGTCGCTGCAGCCGGCGTTCATCCCGACGGCGTCGTCACGGCCGGGCAACTCGTCGCAGATCGTCGACGGCTCGGCCGCCGTGCTCGATCGCGTCGGAGCGAGGAGGCGTCAGAGCTCGGCCTCGAGCCGCGCGCACGCTTCGTCTCGGCTTCGGGCTCGCCGGGCGTCGACCCGCACCTGATGCTGCACGGGAACCTCGAGGCGTGCGAGCGCGCGCTCGCGAAGGCAGGGCTGACGCTGGGACGACATCGGCGTGATCGAGGTGAACGAGGCGTTCGCGCTCGGTCGTGCTCCAGTTCCTCGCGCGACACCGGCGCTCAAGGAGCGCTACGAGGCGGGCGACGTGAACCCGAACGGCGGCGGCATCTCGCTCGGCCATCCGCTCGGCGCGACCGGCGCCCGGATCACGGCGACGCTCGTCTCCGAGCTCGAGCGGCGCGACGCGCGCTACGGCATCGCCGCGATGTGCATCGGCTTCGGCCAGGCCATCGCCGGTGTCGTCGAGCGGTCTGCTAGCCACGCAGTAGCAGCGCCTCCAGGTTCGCGCCGCAGTAGCTCTCGCGGTGACGGGCTCCCGCTGTCGCCGCACGGCTGATTGCGTGGCTGGGCTGCACTGGCGGGTAGAGGTCGCGACGGTGGCGCGGAGATCCGCAGAGTCGGCGTCGTCAGGCCCCAGCGCGATGGGCGCCGGGATCGCGCAGCTCTGCGTCGAGGCCGGCGTCGAGACGGTCGGACGTGAGGTCTCGTCCGGAGCTCGGGCAGCAAGCGCGCGACCGGATCGCGCACTTCCTCGACCCGCAAGGTCGAGAAGGGCCGGCTCGACGCAGGACGACCGCGGACGTCGCGTCCAGAGCTGCTCGCTTCACGACCGACCTCGCTGACCTCGCGCGAGCTGCGACCTCGTGATCGAGGCGATCGTCGAGGAGCTCGGCGCCGAAGCAGGAGCTCTTCGCGCGAGCTCGAGCGGCATCTGTCCGGCCGGACGCCGTCCTCGCGACGAACACGTCGGCGCTCTCGGTGACCGAGATCGCCTCTGCGACGTCGCACGCCCGAGCGCGTCGTCGGCATGCACTTCTTCAACCCGGCGCCGCTCGATGCCGCTCGTCGAGATCGTTCGCGCCGAGCTCTCGTCCGACGCAGGCGTTCGAGACCGCGTACGCGTTCGGCGAGCAGCTCGGCAAGCATCCGATCCGCTGCCACGACACGCCGGGCTTCGTCGTCAACCGCGTCCTGATCCCGCTGCTGAACGACTGCATCCGCGTGCTCGACGAGGCCGCGCGTGACCGTCGAGGATCTCGACGCCGGCGATGAAGCACGGCGCGGGCTGGCCGATGGGCCCGTGCGAGCTCGTCGACCTCGTCGGGATCGACGTCCACGTGCACGCGACGCGAGGCGCTCTACGAGAAGCTCGCGCGAGCCGCGCATGGCGCCGCCGCCGCGTCTCGTCGCGATGCGAAACGCCGGGCCTGCTCGGCCGCAAGAGCGGCCGCGGCTTCTACCGCACGGTAGCTGGCATAGCGGTTCGAGGGCCGCGAGGCTGCGGCACGTGCTGGCGGCCGGGACCTGCGCACTCGCCGTAACAGAACCTTCACGGACCCTGAATACGCGGGCAACGACGCATGGCGATGCTCTGTCTGCCATGCGGCGCCCTCGTCGATCATGCTCGCGCTGTCTTACGCGGCTCTGGCCGTGCCTGCAGCGCGCTCTACGCCGCCACGGCGCGAGCGACGGCACGCTCGTCGTCAAGAAGGGCGGTCGCCCCGCCGGCGATGCCGCGTCGTCACGCTGACGATCACCGGCTCGGTCGATCGGGAGCATCGACTACGGAAGGATCGTGATCGACTCGAGCTGCTCGAGCGACGCGCCTCGGTCACCGGGTACGAGTGGACGGCATCGACGACAGATCGATCGGCGCGAGTCTGGAGGGCACGGATCTCAGGTTCCGATGCCGTGCGGTGGGAAGTTCACGATCCTCGTCTACGGCTCGGGCGTGAATCTCGTCGCGGTCGGCAAGGGCACGGTCAAGCTCGCCGGCATGCCCGACTCGCCCGGCGACGGGGACAGCGGGTACTCGCTCAACGAGCAGCGACTTCGTCTCGCTGCCAGGGACGGCAGACCGACGACGCTCTCCATCCGCGCGAGCGGGTAAGGCGCCCGCATGTCGAGCAAGCCGCAGACGGTGCTCGTCGTCGAGGACGAGGCGTCGATCGCGTCGTTCGTCGCCGCGCTATCTGAAGAACGCCGGCTACGCCGTGCGCACGGCGGCGAGCGGCAGCCGAGGCGCTGAAGCTCGTCGAGTCGGAGAAGCCGGCGCTCGTCGTCCTCGACCTGATGCTGCCGGACATCGACGGCATCGAGGTCTGCCGGCGCATCCGCCAGACGCTCGACGTGCCGATCCTGATGCTGACCGCGCGCGACGAGGACGTCGACAAGATCATCGGCCTCGAGGTCGGCGCCGACGACTACCTGACGAAGCCGTTCAACCCGCGCGAGCTCGTCGCGCGCGTGCAAGTCGATCCTGCGCCGCGCGACGCCCGAGCGCGCGCGAGCGCGAGAGCGAGCAGCTCCGGCACGGCGACCTCGCGATCGACGCCGGCCGGCGCGAGGTGCGCGTCGGCGACGAGGAGATCCAGCTCGCGCCGAAGGAGTTCGACCTGCTCTGGGAGCTGCTCGACCATCGCGGGCTCGTGCTCACGCGCGACCAGCTGCTCGAGCGCGTCTGGGGCTACACGTTCGCGGGCGACACGCGCACGGTCGACGTGCACGTGCGCCAGCTGCGCCGCAAGCTCGGCGACGCGTCGCCGATCGTGACGGTCTGGGGCGTCGGCTACAAGGTCGAGCCCGGCGCGCGAGCCGCCGAGCCGCCTGAGCGCGTAAGGCTCGCCATGTTCGGGTCGCTGCGCTTCCGGCTGCCGGCGCTCTTCCTGCTCGGCATCGTGCTCGCCGGGCTCGTCGCGTCGCTGATCGCGATCCGGTTCTTCCAGGACTACACCCGCGCGCAGTCGATCGACGAGCTGCGCGCGGAGTCGCGTCGGGCATCGCTGCAGCTGTACGCGCGCAGGCGGCGCGGCGCGACCGGTACCGCTCGCGAGCCTCGAGCGAGGCGATCGGCGGCGACCGCATCTTCTGCGTCGAGGCGTTCCGCGGTGCGCCTCGCTCCGGCGACTGCAGATGCTTCCTCGACGGCCGTCGACATCGACGTCCGACGTTGCGGAGCCGCGCGCGATCGAGTTCGACGCACGCTCGGTGCGAGGCGACGACCGTACCTCGCGGTCGCGCAGCCGCTGCACGCTCGAGCAGCAACGAGCTCTTCGGCGCGCTCGTCGTCGCGAAGCCGAAGGCCGCAGCTGCGCAGCCGCTCGATCACGCTGCATCGAGCGGCTCGCGATCGCGCTCGGCGGCGGCGTGATCGTCGCCGGGCTGCTCGGCTGCTACCTGCTCGCGGCGGATCACGCGAGCCGCTGCGCGCGCTCGTCGAGGCCGCGGACGAGGTCGCGGCGGGCAACTACGGCGTCGAGCTGCCCGGACGCGCGGGTCGGACGAGATCGCGCATCTCGCCGACGCGCTTCCGCGAGATGGCGGCGAAGCTCGCCGAGGCGGAGCAGCTGTCGCGCAACTTCCTGATGTCGGTGTCGCACGAGCTGCGCACGCCGCTGACGGCGATCCGCGGCCACGTCGCCGCGCTCGCGCGAGGGCGTCGATCGACGACCCCGAGATGCGCGAGCGCGTCGCTCGACGTCGATCGGCGAGGAGGCGATGCGGCTCGAGCGGCTCGTCGGCGACGTGCTCGACCTCGCGAAGCTCGACGCGCACCGGTTCACGGTGCTGCAGGAAGAGGTCGACATGGAGCAGCTCGTCGAGCGCGCGTACGCGGCGTTCGGCGAGGAGGCGCGGCGGCGCGCGATCGACTACCGGCTCGACGTGCGAGCGCGAGCCGGTGATCGTCACCGACGGCGACCGCGTGCTCCAGATCATCTCGAACCTGCTCTCGAACGCGTTCCGCTGGACGCCCGACGGCGGCGGATCGCGCTCGAGCTGTCGCCGGCGACGAACGGCACGGTCGCGGTCGTCGGTCGCGGACAACGGGCCCGGGATCACCGCCGAGGAGCGGGAGCGGATCTTCCGCCCGTTCTGGTCGCGCGACGGCGGCGGCACGGGGCTCGGGCTCGCGATCGCGCGCGAGCTCGCGGTCGCGCTCGGCGGCCGGATCGAGCTCGCGAGCGAGCCGGGCCTCGGCAGCCGCTTCCGTGCTCGTGCTGCCGCAGCTCGTGGCGCTAGCTGGGCGCGCGACTGCGGTGCGACGGCGGCGTCGCGCCGCGTCCTGCGAGCGCGCTCGCTCGATGCGGGCGAGCCGCTGCTCGACGCCCGTCCAGCCGGACGAGACGAGGTCGACGAGCAGCGCGAGGTCGTCGACGCGCGCGTGCCGCTCGGCGAGCAGGTCGCCCTCGAGCGCGCTCGAGCCGGCGGATCAGCTGGTTCATCAGGCCGCGGACCTCGGCGAGGTGGCGGCCGACCGGAAGCACCTGCGCGCGCAGGCCGTCCTGCACGCGTCGCCGACCGCGCCGGCAGCGTCGACCTCGAGCTCGGCGGCAGTCGCGGCGAGCGCCTCGACCTGGCTCGCGCGCGCGCTCGAGCGTCGGCGTCGACGCGCAGCCGGCTCGACGCGGCCGGACGCCGCCTCGGTCGATCCGCGCTTGCGCGCGTGCGATCGCGTCGGCGTCCATCGGCGCGACGGTACTCGCGGCGTCGGACGCGATCGACGCGTCGTATCGCGGTCCGACGCTCGGAGCAAGATGACCTGGCGTGCCGGATTGACATGCCGAGCTACGATACGAGCTGCCGCCGGAGCTGATCGCGCAGCACCCGGCCGCGCGGCGCGACGAGTCGCGGCTGCTCGTCTACGACCGGGCGACGGGCGACGTGCGGCACCGCGTCGTTCGCGCGAGCTGCCGGACGAGCTGCGGCGGCGAGCTCGTCGGTCGTCAACGACACGCGCGTCGTGCCGGCGCGGATCCCGATCGAGCGCCGCGCGGCGAGGTGCTGCTGCTCGAGCGCGTCGGCGGCGACGTCTGGGAGGCGCTCGCGCGGCCGACGCGGCGGCTGCGAGCCGGGCGGCGCTACGGCCCGGTCGAGCTGCTCGAGCACCTCGGCGAGGGCCGCTGGCGGCTGCGGCTCGACGGCGAGCCGGCGGGCGAGACGCCGCTGCCGCCGTACATCACCGAGCCGCTCGCCGACCCGGAGCGCTACCAGACCGTCTACGCGCGCGAGCCCGGCTCGGCGGCGGCGCCGACCGCGGGCCTGCACTTCACGCCGGAGCTGCTCGCCCGGCTCGACGTCGAGCGCGTGACGCTGCACGTCGGCCTCGACACGTTCCGGCCGGCTGCGCGAGGACGACGCTCGAGGAGCACGCGATGCACGGCGAGCGCTACGAGGTGCGCGCCGGCGGCGTGGGAGCGGATCCGCGCGGCCGAGCGCGTGCTCGCCGTCGGCACGACGACGGTGCGCGTGCTCGAGACGCTCGCGCGCGGCGCGCCGCTCGCAGGCCGCACCGAGCTCTTCATCACGCCGGGCTTCGAGTTCCGCCGCGTCGACGCGCTGCTGACGAACTTCCACCTGCCGCGCTCGACGCTGCTCGCGCTCGTGATGGCGTTCGCCGGCGTCGAGGAGACGCGGCGCCTCTACCGGCTCGCGGTCGACGAGCGCTACCGCTTCTACTCGTTCGGCGATGCGATGCTGATCCTGTGAGCTACTGTCGAGTCACGCTGCGCAACCGACGGCGCCGCGCGCGCCGGCGTCCTGCACACCGCGCACGGCGACGTGCGGACGCCGGCGTTCATGCCCGGTCGGGACGAAGGCGACCGTGAAGAGCGCTCGCACCCGGACGAGGCTGCGCGCGCTCGGCGCCCAGATCGTCCTCGGCAACACGTACCACCTGCACTTCCGGCCCGGCGAGGAGCTGATCGCCGAGCTCGGCGGCCTGCACGCGCTTCATGGGCTGGGACGGGCCGATCCTCACCGACTCCGGCGGCTTCCAGGTCTTCTCGCTGCGCGACACGCTGCTCGCGGTCGACGACGACGGCGTCACGTTCCGCTCGGTCTACGACGGCGCGCCGACGCGCTTCACGCCGGAGCTCGCCGCGCGCGATCCAGCGAACGCTCGGCTCCGACATCGCGATGTGCCTCGACATCTGCCCGCCCGCCGGCGTCGCCGCGCGCCGAGCTCGAGGAGGCGGTGCGCCGCACGACGCGTCTGGGCGCAGCGCCAGCGCGACGCGCCGCGCGCGCCCGGCCAGCTCCGCTTCGGGATCACGCAGGGCGGCACCGACCGCGAGCTGCGCCGGCGCTCGATCGAGGAGATCGCGCGCGCTCGACTTCGACGGCTACGCGCTCGGCGGCCTCGCGATCGGCGAGCGACCGCGAGCAGATGTTCGAGGCGACCGCGCTGGGCGGCGCCGCTGCTGCCCGCCGAGCAAGCCGCGCTACTTCATGGGCATCGGCGACCCCGAGGGCATCCTCGAGGTGATCGACGCGCGGCGTCGACATGTTCGACTGCGTGCTCCCGACCCGCACGGCGCGCACCGGCACGCGCGCTCACGTGGGAGGGCCGGCTCAACCTCCGCAACGCCCGCTTCGCCGCGCGACCCGCGCCCGCTCGACGAGCGCTGCGACTGCCCGGCGTGCACGCGCTTCTCGCGCGCGTACATCCGCCACCTCGTCAACCAGGAGGAGATGCTCGGCCTGCGGCTGCTCAGCCTGCATAATCTGCGCTTCCTGCTCGACCTCGACCGCGGCGCGCGCGGCGGCGATCGAGCGCGGCGACTTCGAGGCCTGGCGAGCGGACGCTCTGACACGACTCGAGACCTGATGGGCGGCGCAGGCTTCTTGATCATCATCATCGCCTTCGCCGTTCTCTGCGTTCGTGCTGGTCCGCGCCGCAGAAGCGGCGCCAGCTCGAGGCAGCAGCGGATGCTGAGCGACCTCGCAGGTCGGCGACGAGGTCGTCACCGCCGGGCGGCATTCTACGGCGAGATCGTCCGAGCGTCGAGCGACGACGACGTCGAGGTGCGAGATCGCGCCCGAGCTCGAGGTGCGGGTGGCCACGCAAGGCGATCGGCGGCGTCATCGCGAAGCGCAGCCGAGACGACGAGTGCGGAGAGATGACGCATATGAGTCCTGACGAGCCGAATGGCCGGGCCGACGCCGAGCACCTGAAGCCCGCAGCTACCCTGCAGCCGACCGTGAGCGACCGGCGCAAGTATCTGATCCTGATCGGCGCTGATCGCGGCCGCCCTCGTCGGCGCGATCCTGCTCGCGCGTCCCGGCTCGCCGGTCCACAGAAGCCGACGCTCGGCCTCGACCTCCAGGGCGGTCTCGAGGTCGTCGCTGAAGGCGGTTCCGCCGAAGGGCCACAAGCTCACCGCCGGAGGACCTCGACCGCTCGATCACGATCATGCAGCGACCGGATCAACAAGCTCGGCGTCTCGGAGCCGGAGATCCGCAAGCAGGGCACCGACCAGATCGTCATCCAGCTCGCCGGCGTCCACGACCCGGCCGCGCGCGGCGAAGCTGATCGGCAAGACGGCGCAGCTCGATGCTTCTTCGACTTCGAGGCCTGACCTCGCCGGGCCGTCGCACTCGCGGCCGAACAACACGCCGGTCGCGACCCCGAGCCTCTACGACCTCTTGCAAGCAGGTGCAACCGCAGGCCGGGAGCGCCGCGCCGGAGGCGTACTACCTGTTCAAGAACAACACGGTCGACGAAGAAGCCCGGTCGAAGAAGGGCGGCAAGCCGACCACGATCACGACCCACTCGATCAAGCGGCACCGCACCGACCAGGGGCGGAGCTGCTCAAGCCGTTCAACGGCCGCGTACCGCCGGCTGCGAGGTGCTGAGCGTCCCGGCGCACAGACTCGTCGTCAGCTGCGCCGCCGCCGACCGGATGCCTCGGCGCGAGCGCTGCGTCCGACGAACGGCACCTACTACTACCTCTTCAAGTACTTCCCGAACGACCCGAACGGCCGCCGGAGCTGACCGGAAAAGACCTCGACCTCAGGCGGGCACGCGGCAGGACATCGACCCGAGCGGCGGGCCAGTCGGACGACGCTGCTCTCGTTCACGGGCCACGGCTCGAAGATGTTCCAGAAGATCACGAGGCGGAGTACGAGCGCGGGAAGATCGCTTCTGGCCTCGCCGGCGGCCGGGGGCGACCGCAACAGCGTCCAGCATCATGCCGGTCACTTCGCGATCGTCCTCGACAATCAGCTTCAGTCGACGCCGTACATCGACTACACGGACGCCCAACTACAGAACGGGATCGCCGGCCGACGGCGCGCAGATCACGACGGCATCGCAGTCGCGAGGCGAAGAACCTCGCGCTCGATCCTCCAGACCGGCGCGCTGCCGGTCAGCTTCAAGCACGATCGAGCGCACCGACGTCTCGGCGACGCTCGGCAAGGACTCGCTGACGCCAGGCGCTGGCAGCGCCGCGATCGTCGGCCTCATCGCTCGTCGCGCATCTTCCTGCTCGTCCTCTACCGCTTCCTCGGCCTCGTCGCCGTCGTCGGGCTCGCGATCTACGCCGCCTCCTCTACTACGCCGCGATCCTGCTCTTCAACGTGACGCTGACGCTGCCGGGCTTCGCCGGCTTGATCCTGACGATCGGCGTCGCCGCCGACGCGAACGTCGTCATCTTCGAACGCATCAAGGAAGAGGTGCGCGCCGGGAAGTCCGTGCGCGCCGCGATCGCGACCGGCTACGCAGAAGGGCTTCCACACGATCCTCGACGCGAACGTCGTCACGGCGATCACCGCGCTCGTGCTCTTCCTGATCGCGACCGCAGTCGGTGAAGGGCTTCGCGCTGATGCTGCTGCTCGGCACGCGTGCATCTCGCTGCTGACCGCGGTCGCCGCGACGCGCGCGATGCTCGGCCTGCTCGCCGGCTTCAAGTGGTTCGACAACCCGCGCTTCATGGGCGCGACGGGCGAGTCGATCCCGAAGCTGGCGCAGATCGACGTCAGCAGCCGCAAGCGCCGGCGGCTGCTGCTCTCGATCGCGACGGCGGCGATCGTCGCGAGCGTGCTCGTCGATCGCCGTCAAGGGCCTCAACCTCGGCATCGACTTCAAGGGCGGCACGCAGATCACGTTCACGACGCCGAGCCGACTCGCGACCAGACGTCGCGGCGGTCCAGGCACCTCGGCGACGATCGGACCGCAGCGACGCCGTCGTCCAGGGCCGCGGGCGCGTCACCGGCGCGACGCGTACACGCAGCTTCCAGATCCGGACGAGGCACCTGACGACCGCGCAAGCAGGACGGCAGGTCGTCGACCTCCGAGCGAGCTGACGGCGCTCACGCGGCCAGCCGAGCGTGCAGACGGTCTCGTCGAGCTTCAGCTCGCAGATCGCGCGCGACGCGATCGTCGCGATCATCGTCTCGTTCGCTCCTGATCGCGCATCTACATCGCGTTCGCGGTTCCAGTGGCGGTTCGCGGTCCCGATCCTGCGCACGCTCTTCAACGACATCCTGATCACGCGTCGGCGTCTACGCGCTGACGCGGCCGCGAGGTGACCGACCGCGACCGTCGCCGCGGTGCTGACCGTCCTCGGCTACTCGATCTACGACACGATCATCGTCTTCGACCGCGTGCGCGAGAACATCCCGCTGATGCCGCGGGCGACGTTCGCGCACGATCGCGAACGTCTCGGTCTGGGAGACGCTGCGCCGCTCGCTGGCGACGACGTTCATCACGCTGCTGCCGATCGTCAGCGCTCTTCGTCTTCGGCGGCGCAGACGCTGCAGGACTTCGCGTTCGCGCCTCATCGATCGGCATCGGGCTCGGTGCGGTCTCGACGATCTTCGTCGCGACGCCGTTCCTGACCGTGCTGATGGAGCGCAGTCCGAGTTCCGGCGCCGCGTCGGCAGCGAGACGATCGACGAGAGCGTCATCGCCCGAGCGCTGCGCCGCGGGCGCGGGACGGGACGCGCGAGAGAGGCGGGCGCTCCCGAGCCGGTCGACGGCACACCCGAGCCGGTGGCCGGAGTAGCTGAACTGGTCGACGGCCGCCCGGAGCCGGAGTTCGCCGACGTGGCGCCGCCCGTGCGGCCGTCGGATGCGACCGCGCAGGCACGGCGAGACAAGCGCCGCCAGCGCCGCAAGACGAGACCACATGGCCGCGCGCGGTAGCGATCGGTTCGTCGAGGTCGTCGAGGAGATGCTCGCCGAGTTGCCGGCGCGCGTGCGCGGCGGGCGGGCGAAGCTGTCAGAGCAGGCGCTCGGCGTGGTGCGCGTGGTGGTCGACGAGCTGAACCTCGTCACCCGCGACGAGGTCGACGAGCTCGAGCTTCGGGTCGCACAGCTTCGAGCACCGGCTCCGCCTGCTCGAGCGGCAGGGCGACCTACCGGCGCCGTAGCTCGAAGACCACGAGGCGCGCACAGCGCTGCGAGCGGCAGCTCCCCGAGCACTGCGAGGAGGATCGGCTGGAGCCGGTCGCCGGGCGCCGACGTGACGACGTCGAACCACGCGTCGCACAGGGAGCATCGCCGCCGTCGCCGACGCGGCAGGCACGAGCCAACGCGAGCCCCTGCAATGCTGTCCAGGTCGTCGCGGCGAACGCGACGGCGAGCGCGATGTCGAAGCCGACCCAGGCGACGTCGTAATGGTGGGCGACCCGCCGTTCCGGCAGGGAGACGGCGAGCCAGAGCGTCCACGGGACGAGGATCGCCGCCGTGATCCCCAGGAGGCGCACGAGCCAGCGGCGTGGCAAGGCGGTTGTCACAGACTGGTTGTACCCTGGCCCGCGTGGTCCCGAGACGATTCCCGCCCGAATCCGTTCTCGCCTGGGCGGCCGCCGGGGTCGGAGTCATCGGAATCGTGTCGGCGTTGACGCCGGAGCTTGCGAACCGCTCCCAGCTGGTCGGGGGTGCTCCCGCCCGGCGTGCCTACCGCCGCGAGAGTCTTTGCGCTCGCATTCGGCATCGCCCTCATCTGGCTCTCGCGCTCGCTGGCGCGTCGCCGACGGCGCGCCTGGCAGCTCGCCGTCGTCGTGGTGGTCGCATCAGCGGCCGCGCATCTCGCGAAAGGGCTGGACTTCGAAGAGTCGACGATCTCGTTCCTCCTGCTCGTCGCGCTCGTCCGCTACCGCCGCCGCTTCGACGTGCCCGGCGATCCCGCGTCCGTGCGGCCGCTGCTCACGATTGCGCTCGGGGACTCGCCGCGGCGGCGGCGACGCTCGGCCTCGAGCTGCGCGACCTCGCCGTACCGGAAGACCTCGTCCACGTCTTCTGGGCGGTCGGGCTCGTCGTCGGCTTCTATGCGCTCTTCCTCTGGCTGCGCCCGCTCTCGCAGGTCGTCGCGCAGACGGTCGGTGAGCTGCCGGCTCGCACGGGAGCTCGTCGAGACCTACGGCAACGACAGTCCTCGTTCTTCTCGCTACGGCACGACAAGAGCTTCTTCTTCTCCCCGACCCGTCGCGCGTTCCTCGCCTACCGCGTCGTCGCCGGCGCGGCGCTGGTGAGCGGCGACCCGGTCGGCGACGCGTCGGAGTTCGACGCGCTGCTCGCAGAGTTCCGGCGGGTCGCCCACGCCCGCGGCTGGCGCCTCGCCGTCCTCGGCGCGTCGGCCGAGTTCGTTCCACGCTGCGAGCGCCTCGGCATGCGCGCGATTTCGATCGGGAGCGAGGCGGTGCTGCGGCCGCGCTGAGTTCTCGCTCGAAGGCCGGTCGATTCGCAAGGTGCGTCAGTCCGTCTCGAGGCTGACGAAGGCGGGCTACCGCTTCCGCGTCGTGTCCGCGGAAGACGCCGACCGCACGGAGCTCGATGCGGTCTCCGCGGCCTGGCGCGGCGACCGGCCGGAGCGCGGCTTCTCGATGGCGATCGACGACCTCTACGCCCCCGGCATGACGTTCGCGCTCGCGGAGTCTGCCGACGGGCACGTCGGCGGTTTCTCCATCTCGCGCCCGCGGGCCTGGGCTGGTCGCTCAGCACGATGCGGCGGCGGCCGGGGACGCCGAACGGCCTCAACGAGTTCCTGGTCGTCGAGACCCTCGCGTGGGCCAAGGAGGCGGGCGCCACGGAGCTGTCGTTGAACTTCTGCGCGCTCGCCGACTTCTTGCCGCTCGAGGGCGCAGTCACGCTGCCGCGCCGCATGTTCCGCCGCGCGCTCCTCGCCGCCGACGGCGTCTTCCAGCTCGAGCGGCTCCACTCGTTCAGCCGCAAGTTCCATCCCGCGTGGCGGCCGCGCTATCTCTGCGTCGAGAAGCTGGCCGATCTCCCGCTCGTCGGGCTCGCCTACCTCAGAGTCGAGCAGCTCGTCCCGCCCGCACCGTGGCGGCGGCGGACCACCGTGTCACACTGAGGTCGATGGCACAGGGGACGACGAGAAGTCTCGGGCGTCTGTCGGAGATCGCCCAGGTCATGGTGCGGCACGGCTTCGGCTACTTCCTCGAGGCGCACAAGCTCACCGACCTGCTGCCGGGGCGCAGCGCCGAGACGCGCCTCGCGGCGATGTCCGAGCAGGCCGGGTCGTCTCAGCGCGGCCGGCACCTCCGCGAGCTGCTCGACGAGCTCGGGCCGACGTTCGTGAAGTTCGGGCAGCTGCTCTCGACGCGCCCGGACGTCGTGCCGCCGGACATCATCGCCGAGCTGCGCGGGCTCCAGGACGACGTCGCGTCCGTTCCCGTTCGAGCAGGCGGAGCGGGTGATCGTCGAGGAGCTCGGCAGCTCGATCGAGCGGCTCTTCCTCGAGTTCGAGCACGACGCCGGTCGCGGCCGCGTCGATCGGCCAGGTGCATCGCGCGACGCTGCCGAACGGCAGGCGGGTCGCGGTCAAGGTGCAGCGGCCGGACGCGCCGCGCGTCAGATCGAGGCCGACCTCGCGCTGCTCTACCAGGCGCGCGAAGCTCGTGAAGGAGCGCGTGCGGGCGCTCGACTTCATCGACGCGCGCGAGCTCGTCGACGAGTTCGCCCGCTCAGATCCGGCAGGAGCTCGACTACCGGCTCGAGGCACGCAACGCGCAGACGTTCCACCGCAACTTCGCCGGCGACCCGCACGTCCGCGTTCCGCAGGTCTACTGGGCGTACACGCGTGCGCGCGTGCTGACGCTCGAGTGGCTCGACGGCACGCAGCTGGCCGACGTCGACACGCTGCCGCTCACGCTCGAGGAGCGGCGCGACCTCGCGTACCTGATCGCCGAGACGTGGATGACGATGATCTTCCGGCACGGCTTCTTCCACGGCGATCCGCACCCGGCGAACATCCTCGTCCTGCGAGAGGCGGGCACGATCGGCCTCGTCGACTTCGGCGCGGTCGGGAAGCTCACCGACGACGACATGGCGAAGCTGACGCGGCTCTTCATCGACGCGGCGTCGGAGAACGTCGACGTCGCTGCCCGAGCGGCTCGCCGACTCTGGGCGTCCGCTATCCGAAGGATCGCGAGGAGGAGTTCCTCGCGGAGCTGCGCGAGCTCTTCTACCGCTACTACGGCGCGAGCTCTCGCGAGATCGATCCGATCCAGGTGATCCGCGAGGCGTTCCAGCTCATCTACTCGATGAACCTGCAGCTGCCGACGCGCTTCGTGCTCCTCGACCGGGCGATCGCGACGCTCGCCTCGGTCGGCATGGAGCTCTATCCGGACTTCAACGTGTTCGAGGTGGCGCGAAGCCGTACGCGCGCAGCCTGCTGATCGACCGCTACACGCCGCGACGCGATCGCGACGCGCGCGCCGGGACGTCATCCGGCTACGCCGCAGGTCTTCGCCGAGGCGCCGTACCAGTGGCACGACTTGCATGCGAGCAGATGCGCGACGGCCAGGTCGAGGTCGGCTTCGTCCACAAAGGGCTCGACGACTTCATGGAGCAGATGCAGCGTCGTGTTCAACCGGCTCGTGGTGGCGCTGATCGTCACCGGCGGCCTGATCGGCTCGAGCCTGATCGGGATCTTCGCCACGACCGGGCCGCAGGTGCTCGGCGTCAACGTCATCTCCGTGATCGGCTTCTCGCTCTCGGTTCTGCTCGGTCTCTGGCTGGCCTGGGGCGTTTTCCGCTCCGGGCGCCTGTGAAGCGCATCGGCGACCTCGCCGTGCTCGACGAGGGCGAGGGACGGCCGGTCGCTGCTCCTGCACGGGTTTCCGGATTCGTCGCACCTCTGGCGGCATCAGGTTCCCGCGCTTGTCGGTGCCGGCTTCGCGCGTCGTCGCCCCTGACCTGCGCGGGTTCGGCGAGTCCGAGAAGACGCAGGAGGTGGAGGCGTATGCCCTTCGCAACCTGCTCGGGGACGTCGTCGCCGTTCTCGACGAGCTCGGGATCGGGCGCGCGCACGTCGTCGGCCACGACTGGGGCGCCGGGCTCGCGTGGGTCACCGCCGCCTTTGCGTGCCCGAGCGCGTCGACCGGCTCGTCGTCATGTCGGTCGGGCACCCGAACGCGTTTCGCAACCAGACGGTCGAGCAGCGCGAGAAATCGTGGTACATGCTCCTCTTCCAGTTCGAGGTCGCAGAGGAGCTCTTGCGCCGCGACGACTGGAAGCTTGCCCGCGAGTGGATCCGCGGGCACGGCGACGTCGAGCGGTACCTCGAGGATCTCGCCCGCCCGGGCGCGCTGACGGCCGCTCTCAACTGGTACCGAGCGAACACACACCCGCGGCGGGAGCTCGGTGAGCGCTTGGCGTTTCCGGCGATCGCTGCATCGACGATGGGCATCTGGAGCAGCGGCGACGACTACCTGCTCGAGGAGCCGATGGTGCGTTCGGGCGAGTACGTCACCGGCGGCTGGCGGTACGAGCGGATCGAGGGCGCAAGCCACTGGTTGCAGCTCGACGAGCCGGAACGCGTCAACGCGTTGCTGCTCGACTTCTTCGGATAGGCGTGTTCGGGTTCCGTCGTCGAGGGAATGGGGACCTCTCCGACCAACTGAAAGGGGAGGCAGCGTGGCGGCCGAAGTACACACTCAAGAACCTGACCGAGGTCAAGGATCGCTGCGCCCGCGTTCGGCTACGACGAGCTCCAGGAGGCTCGTTTCGCGACCAAGGAACTGGACGCCGAGTGGACCGGCCTCAGCCACCACCGTGTCAAGCCGGGCAAGCGGCAGGGATTCGCGCACAAGCACGACGAGGCCGAGGAGGTGTGCGTCGTGATCGCCGGCTCCGGCCGGATGAAGCTCGACGCCGAGATCATCGACATCGAACGCCTCGATGCGATCCGCGTCGCCCCCGACGTGACCCGCGACGCTTCGAGGGCGGGGCCTGACGGGCTCTCGAGCTGCTCGCAGTCGGCGCACGACACGACGGTGACGGCGAGATCATCGCGGACTGGTGGAAAGACTGAACGTGGCAGCACCGGACAGGAGTAGACGACAAGTCACACTTCCGCGAAAAAGGACATCTGGCGCGCTCCGCGGCCGCACGCATATGTGTTCGGCGTCATGACGGCACTGCCACTCGCGGAACCCGAGGAAGCGGATGCGCGGCTTCCTCGAGCGTCAACTCCGCAGCGACGGCTTGACTGTGCTCGCGTTCCCCAGCACTGAGGCTGCCGCCTTCGGCGGATCCGGACGTGCGCTCGTGCTCGGCGATCCCGATGCGCTCGACCGCCGTCGCGTCCACGACTGTCCGGTCATCGTGCTCGGCCGCGCCGATCCGGAGGCGAAGGTGCGTGCGCTCGCGCGCTGCGACGACTACCTCGCGCGGCCGTTCGTCTACGAGGAGCTCGTCGCCCGCATCCGCGCGCTGTTGCGGCGCTGCCCGCCGCGACGCCAGCTGCCTCGACCTCGGCGAGCTCGTCGTCGACCGCGCCGTGCCAGGCGCGCGCTCGCGCGCGGCCGGGAGATCTTGCTGTCGCAGAAGGAGTACGCGTTGCTCGTGAAGCTCGCGTCTGACCCCGACCGGCCTCACGCGCGAGCTCCTGCTTCGAGACGTGTGGGCTACTCCCGGCTTCGCGCCAGACGCGACGATCGACGTCGCACGCCTCGCGAATCCGCTGCAAGCTCGCCGGCGGCCGGTCTCGACGACTGGGTCGTGAACGCGTGGGGGTCGGGTCACAAGCTGCGCCCCGATGCCGCCGGACTGAATCCGGCCGGCGGACGTGCGCGAGGCGCTACAGGATCGCGCCCTCGAGCCGGAGCAGATGCTCCTTGCGGTCGAGCCCGCCGCCGTATCCGGTGAGGCTGTCCGAGGCGCCGATCACGCGGTGGCAGGGGAGGACGATCGGGATCGGGTTGCGGTTCATCGCCGTCGCCGACGGCGCGGAGCCGCGCGCGGGTTGCCGCGTCAGCGCGTGGCCAGCGTCGCCGTACGTCGTCGTCGTGCCGTGCAACTCGGACGCGTGCGAGCTCGGTCGAGCACGCTGCCGGTAGTAGTCGCGTGACGCCGCGCACGTCGGCCGGAGGTCGAACGTCGCCGCCGGCGCCCTCGAAGTACTCGTCGAGCTCGCGCCGCGGCGCGGTCGACCGGCCGACTTGGCGCTGAAGCACGCGCGGCCCGCGACGTCCGCGCGAGCAGCCGAGCTCGATGCTCCGGCTCGGGGTCGAAGGCTGATCGCGGCAGACGCCGCGGTCCGTGACGCCGACGAGCAGCGTCTCGACCGGGCTGTCGACGAGGATGTCGTAGGCGACGTCGAGCAGCCCGCGCGGCGGCAGCGGCGTCGCGGAAGCGCGCGTCGAGTTGTCGGGGAGACGGTCATCCGGTTGCTCCTTTGCGCAGCCGGCGGACGCCGGTCGAGACGCGGCCTGCCGCGCCGCGACTCTCGGTCGAGCCGAGCGCCGTCGCCGATCTCGTCGTAGTCGAGGTCGTAGCCGTAGCGCAGCACGACCGCGGCCCGCTCCTTCGGCGGCAGGTCGCTCGGTCGAGGCGGCGAGCTCCTCGTGACGCGGGCAGCGGCTCGCTCACCGTGAGCTTCGGGAGCTCACTCGTCCGGCCGTGCGCCTGCGGGCGTCAGTCGACGACGATCCGCTCGCGATCGTGAAGACCCACGCGCGCGAGCTGCTCTGCCGTGCTCGAGGCGGTAGGCCCTGAGGGCGCGCAGAAAGGTCTCCTGGAACGCATCCTCCCCGCCGACTGCTCGGCCGAGCGCCGCCCGGATGAACCGGTAGACTTCGTCCCGGTGTGCGTCGTAGAAGGTCCTCGAAGGGCGGGATCATCTTCTCCTCGTACTCCGCGCGCGAAGATGAGATGTGAACCTCGCCTGGTTGTCGGCCATGTCGAGTGGGTGCAGTTCGCCCGTCGGGCGCTACCCGCAGCCGGGCGAGATCGTGCCGAGGAGGTGGAGATGGAGGCCGGCCGGTGTGCGGAGCGGTCGCTGCGCGCTCCAGCTCGCGAATCTGCAACGGTTCGCTGCGCTTCTTCACTGCCTCGGCACGACGAGCCGGCCGTCAGGCGCGCGAGCAGCTCGAGGCGCGGGGTCACTGTCCACTGAGCGGCGCAGACGAGCGCAGCGGCGCGCGTTCACGCACGTCGACGAGACGGGAGCGGACGATCACCGTTCCTCGGCCGCGAAGCTCGTTCCCCTCCGGCGACGACGTGCTCGCTGCCGTGGGAGGAGCTCGCGCGCTGCGACGCTGCCCACTGCCGCCAGCGGCGACGTGCCGGCGCGGTGCCAGCGCCGCGGCCCGCGGGTTCTCGTCGCTGCACAGCGACGGCGGGTAGGAGCCGAGCTCGACGTCCTCGTCGGCAGCGGCGGTGACGACGCGGTGAGCGGCTCCGACCACGGCGAGCCTCGATCCGCCGCCGCGGTTCGTCGTCACGACCTCGGGATCGCTCGGCGGTTGGGTGCGGCCGGCGGCCTGTTCTGCGCCGTGCCGCCGCCCCGGGCCGGTTCGTGGACGCCTACGGCTGCGGCGACCGCTTCGCCGCTGCACGCGCTCGCTGAGGCGGCCGATGGAGGAGGCCTGCCCTCGGCGCGCGCTGCGGCGCCGCCGTCCTGAGCGGCTGCGGCTCCGGCCGAGCGGCCGCTCGTGGCCGCGGCGCTGCACGGCCTCGATCCCGTCGGCTGAGCGCCGCGCACGGGCGGGCTGGGCAACGCCCGCCGGTCTCGAGGGTGGACAAGTGGGAGATCGTGGTTTACGCGCTGGTGGGCAAAGTGGTAGATATGGACAGCGGCCCCAGCGATGCTTCTCGGCGAGTACGAGCACACGATCGACGACAAGAACCGGCTCACGCTGCCGGCCAGGTTCCGGCACGGCGTTCGCGGACGGCGTCGTCGCTCACGCGCGGGCATGGACGGCTGCCTCTACGCCTACACGCGCGGACGACTGGGACGCGCTCGTCGAGTCGCGGCTCGCCGACGCTCGACCCGCTCAGCCAGGAGGGCCGCCGGATGCAGCGCTTCTTCTTCTCGGGCGCGACCGAGGCCGAGCTCGACAAGCAGGGCCGCGTCGATGATCCCGGCCGCGCTGCTCGAGCACGCGAGGCTCGGCCGCGACGTCGTCGTCGCCGGCGTCGCGCGACCACCTCGAGATCTGGGACCGCGCCGCCTGGCGCGCGCAGCTGCAGCGAGGTCGAAGGGAGCGCAGAAGATGTTGCCGAACGTCTTGCAGCCCAACGCGACTGATCACGTCCCCGTCCTCGCCGACGAGGTGCGCGAGCTCGCTCGCGTCGCAGCCCGGCGAGACCGTCGTCGACGCGCACCTTCGGCGCGGGCGGCCACGCGCGCGCTGCTCGCCGCCGACCTGCACGGGCGACGGCAAGCTTGATCGCGATCGACCGCGACCCGACCGTGCGCGCCGTACTTCGAGCGCTTGCGAAGCGCACGGCGGCGTGCAGGCGCGCTTCCTGCGCGGCGACTTCGCGGTCGTCCTCGACGCAGCTCGCCGACGAACGGCGTGCAGCGCCGACGCGATCCTGCTCGACCTCGGCGTCTCGTCGATGCAGCTCGACCGGCCCGAGCGCGGCTTCTCGTACGCGGCCGACGCGCCGCTCGACATGCGCATGGATCCGTCCGCCGAGCTGACCGCCGCGCGAGCTCGTCAACGAGTGCGACGAGCGCGAGCTCGACGACGATCTTCCGCCGCTACGGCGAGGAGCGCTACGCGCAGCCAGATCGCGCGCGCGATCGTGCGCCGCCGCGCGCGAGCAGCCGTTCGAGCGCACCGGCGAGCTCGTCGACATCGATCAAGGCGGCGATCCCCGCGCCGGCGCGCTTCGGCGAGGGCCATCCGGCGAAGCGCGTCTTCCAGGCGCTGCGGATCGCGGTCAACGACGAGCTCGGCTCGCTCGAGGCGCGCGCTGCCGGCCGCGCTCGAGATGCTGCGGCCCGGGCGGCCGGCTCGCCGTGATCAGCGTTCCACTCGCTCGAGGACCGGATCGTGAAGCAGCTTCCTGCGCGAGCAGGAGCGCGGCTGCACGTGCCCGCCCGACTTCCCGATCTGCGTGTGCGGCGACGAGCCGGAGCTGCGCGCGCTCGACCGCGACGGCCGATCCGGCCGAGCGCCGGCGAGGTCGCGCGAACCCGCGCTCGCCGTCGGCGCGCCTGCGCGCGGCGGTCAAGGCCGCAGTGAGCACGCGCGTCGACTGGTCGCCGCAGCCGCGGCTGCCGGCGCCGGCGCCGCAGCCGCGGCCGCAGGCCGCGAGCCGCCGGCGCCGCGCAGCGCCGCAGCGCCGAGGCCGCGCTCGCGCGGCGGCGTCGTCTGGATCGTCGTCGTCGCGCGCGCTGCTCGCCGGCGTCGTCGCGCGTCAACGTCGCCGTGCTGCGGCTGAACGTCCGGCTCGACCAGCTCGAGCCAGCGAGCGCGCGCAGCTCCGCGCCGAGAACGCAGCGCTCGCGTCGCAGCTCTCGAGCGCCGCGTCGGCCGCGGCGGATCGAGGCGCGCGCGCCGCGGCAGGCTCGGCCTCGTCGCCGGCCGACGGCCGACACGACGCTACGTCGACCTGCGGCCGACTGAAGCCGCGCGGAAGCCGGCGAACCGCCGGCATCCGTCTCCTGCTCGTCGTTCGCTGCTCGCGTTCGCCGCATCGCTCGCGCGCGCGCGCGTGGCTCCAGGTCGTGCGCGCGCCACGTCGCTCTCGGCGCTGGCGCAGGCACAGCACGAGAGGCGCCGATCGTCTGCCGGCCGGGCGCGGCACGATCTTCGACCGCACGGGCGTCCAGCTCGCGATCGGCGAGCAGGCGACGACGGTGTTACGCCGACCCGCGGCAGATCCGCCGATCCGCGCGCGCAGGCGCGCGTTGCGGCGGGCATCGCTCGAGCGTCGACGCCGACGCTCTATCCGCAGCTCGCCGACCGCACGCGCGGCGTTCGTCTACGTCGCAGCGCAAGGCCGACCCGGCGAACGCGCGCGAGCTCGCCCGCAAGAAGGACATCTGCCGGGCTTCGGCTTCTATCCGCGAGGAGCGGCGCGCGTACCCGCAGCGACCGCGTCGCGCGCGCAGGTGCTCGGCTACGCGGGCGTCGACAACCACGGGCCTCGCCGGGCTCGAGACTCGGCTCGACTCGAGCCTCGCGCGGCAGCCGACGGCCGCGAGATCGTCGTCCGCGACCCGTTCGGGCGTCCGATCGACATCGACGAGCGTCGACGCCCGCGCAGCAGGGCGACGACGTCTCGCTCGACGCTCGACCACACAGATCCAGGCGAACGCCGAGGCAGGTGCTGCGCAGCACGGTCGCGCGAGTGGCGCGCGAAGGGCGCCACGGCGATCGTGCTCGACCCGCGCGACCGGCGGCGTGCTCGCGATGGCGGACGGCGCCGCGGCTACGACGCGAACCAGTTCCCGACGGTCGCCGCGCGACCGTGCAGCGCAACCGCGCGGTCACCGACGCGTACGAGCCGGGCTCGACGTTCAAGCTCGTGACGGTCGCGCGGCGCGCTCTCGGAGCGGCTCGTCACGCCGCGACGACGTTCACGCTGCCGTACTCGATCCAGGTCGCCGACCGCGTCGATCCACGACGCCGAGCCGCGCGGCACCGAGACGATGACGCGTCGCGCAGATCCTCGCGCACTCGTCGAACGTCGGCACGATCACGCTCGCCGAAGCTGCTCGGCGCGACGCGGCTCGACGCAGTGGATCGACGCAGCTTCGGCTTCGGGCACGCCGACGGGCATCGACTTCCCCGGCGAGAGCCCGGGATCGTGCTGCCGCTCGACGAGTGGTCGGGCTCGACGATCGGCAACGTGCCGATCGGCCAGGGCATCGCGGTCACGCCGATCCAGATGGCGTCCGCGTACGCGGCGATCGCGAACGGCGGCGTCTGGCTGCAGCCGCACCTCGTCGACCACGTGCAGGGCGAGCAAGCCGGCGGCCGTCGACGCGCGGCGCATCCTGTCGCCGCGCGCGTCGACCGCGCAGCTGCTGCGCGATGCTGCAGGACGTCGTCTCCGACGCGGGCACGGGCAGCGCGGCCGCGATGCCGCGGCTACACGGTCGCCGGCAAGACGGGCACCGCGCAGAAGCCGGACCCGCACGGCGGCTACTCGACGACGCAAGTACGTCGCGTCGTTCGTCGGCATGGTGCCGGCGAGCAACCCGCGGCTCGTCGTGCTCGTGACCGTCGACGAGCCGCACGGGCGCGATCTTCGGCGGCGTCGTCGCGGCGCCGGCGTTCGCGCAGATCGCCGCGCTTCGACCTCCAGTACCTCGAGGTCGCCGACGCGGATCGGTCCACGTCCGACTAGCGCCGCGCGTACGACTCGCCGGGCGATGATGGATCTGGAGCGCCTCGCCGCCGCGCTCGGTGCCGGTGGACGTGGTCGGACGCGCACCGGTCGAGATGCGCGATCTCGCCTACGACACGCGCGGCCGTCGGCCCGGGCGCGCTGTTCTTCTGCGTGCCGGGCGCGCGCGCCGACGGTCACGACTTCGCTCGCGGAGGCGGTCGCGCGCGGCGCCGTCGCGCTCGTCGTCGAGCGGCCGCTCGACGCTCGCCGGTGCCGCAGCTCGTCGTCGCCGGACGCCGCGGGCGCGATGGCGCTCGCGGCCGACGAGTTCTTCGGCGAGCCGACCGAGGAGCTCGAGGTCGCCGGCGTCACCGGGACGAACGGGAAGACGACGACGACGTTCCTGCTCTACGCGATCCTCGCCGCGGCCGGGCGGCGGCCGGGCCTCGCTCGGGACGATCGAGGCGCGGGTCGGCGGCGAGCGCCGCGGCGTCGAGCCGCACGACGCCCGAGGCGATCGACCTGCAGCGGCTGTTCCGCGAGATGCTCGACGCGGGCGACCGCAGCTGTCGCGATGGAGGCGACCTCGCACGCGTCGGCGCTGCGGCGTCTCGACCGCGTTCGCTTCGCCGCGCTCGTGTTCACGAACCTCGAGCCAGGACCACCTCGACTTCCACGGCGACGATGGAGGACGTACTTCGAGGCGAAGCGCCGGCTGTTCGTCGAGGCGACGCCGCCCGCCGCGGTCAACGTCGGCGACGAGTACGGGCGGCGGCTCGCGCGCGGAGCTGCCCGGACGCGCTCACCTTCGGCTTCGCCGACGACGCGCGAGCGTCGGCCCGAGGCGCTCGACGGGCATCGACGCTCGAAGCTGCGCGGCCGCTTCAACGTCGAGAACGCGCTCGGCGCGGTCGCGGCGGCGCGGCTGCTCGGCATCGACGACGACGCGATCGCGCGCGGGCTCGAGTCGGTCGCGCGGCGTGCCCGGGCCGGTTCGAGGCCGATCGACGAGGGCCAGCCGTTCGCGGTGATCGTCGACTACGCGCACAAGCCCGGCGCGCTCGAGACGCGTGCTGCGCGACGGCGCGCGAGCTCGCCGTCGGGCCGCGTGATCTGCGTGTTCGGCTGCGGCGGCGACCGCGACCGCGAGCAAGCGGCCGCATGATGGGGCGGATCGCCGCGGAGCTCGCCGACGTCGCGATCGTCACGTCCGACAACCCGCGCAGCGAGGACCCGCAGGCGATCATCGACGAGATCGTCGCCGGGCGCCGACGGCGACGTCGAGGTCGAGCCCGACCGCGCGCGCGGCGATCGCGCGCGCGATCGAGCTCGCGCGCGACGGCGACGTCGTGCGTGATCGCCGGCAAGGGGCACGAGCAGGGGCAGGAGTTCGCCGACCGCACCGTGCCGTTCGACGACCGCGAGGTCGGCGCGCGAGGCGCTGCGCGCGCTCGGGAGCGCCGCACGTGATCCCGCTGCCGCTCGACGAGATGCGCGAGCTCGCTCGGCCGGCTCGACGCGCGCCGGCGCGACGAGGTGACCGGCGTGCAGATCGACTCGCGCCGCATCGCGCCGGGCGATCTCTTCGTCGCCGTCGGCGGCGGCGCGGCGTTCTCGACGACGCGCGCGCGCGCGGCGCGGCGGCGACGCTCGTCCCCGACGACGCGTTCGCCGCGCTCGGCGGCGCTCGCGCGGCGCGGTGCGCGACCGGAGCAGCGCGCGCGTGTCGTCGCGATCACCGGCTCGATCGGCAAGACCTCGACGAAGGACATCCTCGCCGCGCTGCTGCGCGCCGCACGTCCGGCTCGTCGCCGCCGAGGCCGGACTACAACAACGAGATCGGCGCTGCCGCTGACGCTCTGCCGCGATCGAGCCGGACACCGAGGTCGTCGTCGCCGAGATGGCGATGCGCGGCGTCGGCCAGATCGCCGAGCTCTGCCGCGATCGCGCGGCCGGACGTCGGCGTCATCACGCGCGATCGCGCCGGTGCACCTCGAGCTGCTCGGCACGCATCGAGAACGTCGCCGCGGGCGAAGGGCGAGCTGCTCGAGGCGCTTGCCGCCCGGCGGGATCGGCGATCGTGCCCGCGGAGCGTCCGCGCTCGAGCCGTTCGTTCCGGACGGCCTCGACGTCAGGCGCTTCGAGCGCGCCGGAGCGTCGAGCTGCGGGACGGCCGCGCGCACGTCGCTACGCGGGGCGGAGATCGTCGTTCTCCTTCACGGCCCGCCACCAGGCGGCGAACGCGGCCGCGGCGCTCGCGACGCTGCGAGGCGCTCGGCCTGCCGCTGCCCGAGCGGGCTCGTGGACGTCGAGTTCTCGCGCGTGGCGCTCGCGAGGAGACGCGAGCTGCCGGGCGGCGGCCTGCTGATCAACGACGCCTGGAACGCGAACCCGGTCTCGATGCGCGCCGCGCTCGAGCACCTCGCCGAGCAGCGCGGGCGGCGGACGGTCGCCGTCCTCGGCGAGATGGCCGAGCTCGGCGCCGACGCGCCGCGCTACCACGCCGAGATCGGCGGCGCGATCGCGCGAGCTCGGGATCGACGTGCGTGGTCGGCGGTCGGCGCAGCTCGCGCGGCGCGTACGGCGCGGACGACGTGGGTCGCGACCGCGGCCGAGGCGGCTCGCGGTCGCGCGCCGAGCTCGTCCAGCCGGGCGACGTGCGTGCTCGTCAAGGGCTCGCGCGCGGTCGGGCTCGAGGTCGTCGCGGACGCGCTCGCGGAGTCACCGCGCTAGTGACTCGGCGTCCTGATCGCCGGCGCTCGTCGCGCTGATCGATCTCGATCCTCGATCGGGCCGCGCTTCATCGACTTCCTGCGCCGCAACGAGTTCGGCCAGCACATCCGCGAGGAGGGCCGCCGAGCACCACTTCGCCAAGCAGGGCACGCCGACGATGGGCGGCCTGCTGATCCTGTTCGCGGCGACGATCGCCGTTCCTCGCCTGTCAGCAACTACACGCTGCCGGCGCTGACGGTGCTCTTCGTCGACGCTCGCGTGCGGCGCGATCGGCTTCCTCGACGACTTCATCAAGCTCACGCACCGGCGCTCGCTCGGGCTGTCACGGCCGCTGGAAGCTGCTGATGCTGCTCGTCGATCGCGGTGATCGTCGGCCTCGTCGCCGATCACCTCGAGATCTCGACACGACGTCTACGTCCCGGTCCTCGACGTCGACGTCGCCGCTCTCGTACGCCTGGTACCCGTTCCTCTTCCTCGATCATCGCCGGCGCGGCGAACGGCGTCGAACCTCGACCGACGGCGTCGACGGCCTCGCGGCGGGTACGGCGATCATCGCGCTCTTCACGTTCACGGCGATGAACGTCGATCTCGTGCGATCCGCTCGCGGCCGATCCCGGCGCACCGCAGACCGCCGACCTCGACCTCGCGATCATCGGCGCCGCGCTCGATCGGGGCCGCGATCGGCTTCCTCTGGTACAACGCGCTTCCCGGCCGAGGTCTTCATGGGCGACACCGGCTCGATGGCGCTCGGCGGCGCGCTCGCCGGCTTCGCGATCATGACGCAAGACCGAGCTGCTGCTGCTCCTGATCGGCGGCATCTTCGTGATCGAGGCGCTCTCGGTGATGATCCAGGTCGTTCTCGCTTCAAGTACCTGCGGGCGGCGCGTCTTCCTGATGGCGCCGATCCACCATCACTTCGAGATGAAGGCGTGGTCGGAGACGAAGATCATGGTGCGCTTCTGGATCGTCGCCGGGATCCTCTGCGCGGCCGGCTTCGCGCTCTACTACCGCTACTACTTCGGCCAGGAGATGAGCGGCTGGGCCGACTGGCTCGTCGCGAACGGCCGGGCCGACGAGGAGGCGGTCGCGCAGGCCGAGCGCGTGCTCGAAGCCGCGGCGCTGCGACCGGGTGACACCGTCCTCGACGTCGGCGCCAGGCTCGGCTGCTCACGCTGGCCGCGCACGAGCGGATCGGCGACGGCTGGGTGATCGCGGTCGACCCGTCGGTCGGCGCGCTCGAGGAGCTGCTCCGGCTTGCACATGAGGTGGGCGCAAACGGGATCCAGTACCTCGTCGGGCGACGCCGAGGTGCTCCCGCTTCCCGACGCCGCCGTCGATGCCGTCGTGCTTCCGCTCCGTGCTCGTTCACGTGCGCCGACACGAACACCGCCGTGCAGGAGCTCGCGCGTGCTTCGCCCCGGGCAGGCTGTCGCTGCGCGAGCCGCTCAACCGCGGCGGCACGTATCTCTCGACTGCGGTCGACTGGTCGCCCCTCGGCGACCTCGGCGGGCGCGTGCAGCGAGCTCTGGAGCGGGTCGCAGCCGCCGATCCGCTGATGCGGCTCGACGCCGACGAGCTCGCCGCGCAGCTCGAGGCTGCCGGCTTCGCCGCCCGTCGAGGCCGCGGTCGATGACCCGGGCGAGAGTGGGTCGTCACCGAGGCGTCCGTCACCGCACCGCCTCGACGCGACCGGCGGCCCCGGCAGCCCCGCTGCGCGAGCGCCGGCAGGAGGCCTTCGTGACCGCCGACTCGGCGACCCTCGTCGCGCATCTGGAGAGCCTCGCCGGCACGACGATTCGCCTTCCGGCGCCCGCAGCTCTTCCTCAGCGCCCGCCGCGCCTGAGGAAGTCGCCCATCCGTCACGAATTCGGCACCGACGTGCCACATCACCCGCCGCTACCGTGACTGCAGGGGCCTTCACGCCCCCTCTGGGGGAAGGCCTGCCTCATGAGCGGGACAGGTCCGGTCGAGACGCCTGACGTGGCTGCCGCGCCGGGTGCTCGTGCTCGGGCTCGCGCGGTCCGGGCGGGCGGCGGCGCTCGCGCTCCTCCGGCGCGGGGTGGTGGTGCTCGCGGCCGACCGGTCGGACGACGTCGACGCTGAGCAGGCTCGCCGAGGCTCGGCGTCGAAGTCCGTTCCGGATCGGAGGAGGAGTCGCTGCTGGACGGTGTCGAGCTCGTCGTGAAGAGCCCCGGGGTGCCGGCGGAGTCGCCGCTCGCCGCGGCTGCGCGTGCGCGCGCGATCCCGATCTGGAGCGAGGTCGAGCTCGGCTACCGGCTGCTCCGGGCAACCCGCTGATCGGCGTCACCGGCACGAACGGGAAGACGACGACGACCGAGCTGCTCGGCGCGATCCTCCGCGCCGACGGGCGGCCGGTCGAGGTCGCCGGCAACGTCGGCCGCGCGCTCAGCGAGCGTCGCCGAGCAGATCGCGCCCGGCGCGTCGGTCGTCTGCGAGCTCTCGAGCTTCCAGCTCGAGGACGTCGACGACGTTCGCCTGCGACGTCGCCGTCCTGCTCAACCTCGAGCCCGACCACCTCGACCGGCACGGCACGTTCGAGGCGTACCGCGACGCGAAGCTGCGCATCTTCGAGACAGACGCGCGACGTCAGCGATCGTGCCGCGCGGTCTGGCGGTCTCGGACGGCGCATCGAGTTCGCCGCCGACGACCCGCTGCCGGCCGAGCCGCTGCATCCCGGGCACGCACAACCGCGAGAACGCCGCCGCGGCGACCGCAGCCGCGCGCGCGGTCGGCGTCGGCAGACGAGGCGATCGCCGAGGCGCTGCGGCACGTTCGCGGGCGTTCCGCACCGGCTCGAGCTCGTGCGCGAGCTGCGCGGCGTTCGCTACGTCAACGACTCGAAGGCGACGAACACCGCCGCGGCCCGACGCGGCGTCGCCGCCTACGACGAGCCGCTGCGCCTGATCCTCGGCGGCTCGCTCAAGGGCGAGGACTTCGGCCCGTTCGCGCGCGACTTGCCTGCGAACGTCCGCTCGATCTATCTGATCGGCGAGGCGGCGGACGAGCTCGCCGCTGCACTCGACGCCGCCGGACGGCCGTACGCACGCGACGGCGACCTCGCGCACGCGCTCGCGCACGCCGCAGCGCAGACGCCGAGCCCGGCGACGTCGTCCTGCTCTCGCCGGCCTGCGCCAGCTACGACCAGTTCGACGACTTCGAGCAGCGCGGCGAGACGTTCCGCGCGCTCGTCGAGGCGCCTGTCATGAGCGCAGCGCGAGACCGCGCTCGCTCGAGTGGCAGCTCGCTCGTGCTCGTCACGCTGGCGCTGACCGCGTTCGGGCTCGTGATGGTCTACAGCGCGACCTCGGCGCTCGGCCGCGCTCGGCAACGGCAACCCGGTCGGCTATCCTGGAGCGGCAGGGCGTCTACGCGCTCATCGGCATCGGCCTGCTGATCGTCGCCGCCGCGCACGGACTTCCGGAACGCTGCGCGCGCTCGCACCGGGCCTCGTGCTCACGGCGCTCGTCCTCTGCCTCGCCGTGCTCGTCGGTCGGCGAGCGGATCAACGGCGCGCGACGCTGGATCAGCCGTCGGCCCGGCCGCGTTCCAGCCGTCGGAGCTCGCGAAGCTCGCGCTCGTGATCTGGGCGCCGCGCTACCTCGCGCGCAAGCCGCCGCCGCGGACGCTGCAGGAGCTCGCTGCGCCCGGTCGGCACCCTCGTCGGGCGTCTTCTGCGCTGCTCATCCTCGCCGAGCCCGACCTCGGCACCGTGATCACGATCGTCGTGATGATCGGCGCGATGCTCGCTCGTCGCCGGCACGCCGCTGCCGACGCTCGCGACCGCGTACGGCATCGTCTTCGCGTCTCGCCGCGATCGCCGCGTGGGCGTCGCCGTACCGCCGCGCGCGCCTGCTCGTCTTCCTCGACCCGTGGAAGGACCCGCACGAGCGACGGCCTCCAGAACGTGCAGGCGCTGATCAGCCTCGGCTCGGGCGGGATCTTCGGGCGCGGGCTCGGCCAGGGCGTCCGCAAGATCTACTACCTGCCGGAGGCGCACACCGACATGATCTTCGCCGTCGATCGGCGAGGAGCTCGGCCTCGTCGGCGTCGCGCTCGTGATCGCCGCGTACTGCGCGCTTCGCCTACGCGGGCCTGCGGCTCGCGCTCGCGCTGCACGCGACCCGTTCGGCAAGCGGCTCGCCGCCGGGCATCACGGCGCTCGTCTGCGGCCAGGCGGCGGTCAACCTCGCGGCGGTCCTCGGGCTCGCGCCGCTGACCGGAATTCCGCTGCCGTTCGTCTCCTACGGCGGCTCGAGCCTCGTCGTCGCTGCTCCTGTCGGTCGGGATCCTCCTTAACATCGCCCGTGGTCATGGAGGAGCACAGACAGCTGCGGTGCCTGATCGCGGCCGGCGGAACGGCCGGGCACGTCGCTGCCGGCGCTCGCCGTCGCGGAAGCGCTGCGCGCGCGCGGCGTGGACAGTGACGTTCGCCGGGTCGCCGGATCGCGTCGAGGCGCGGCTCGTTCCTGAGCGCGGCTACGCGTTCGACACGTTCCGCGTCGCGGGCTTGCCGCGCCGCCCGGAGCGCGGCTCGCTGCGCGCGCTCGGCCGCGCGGCCGCGCGCGCCGTGCGCCTGCCTGCGCGATCCTCGCGCAGCGCGGCCCGGACGTCGTGCTCGGCGGCGGCGGCTACGTCGCCGGGCCGATGGTGCTCGCGGCGTGGCTGCGGCGGATCCCGGCGGCGCTGACCGAGGCCGACGCGCACCTCGGGCTCGCGAACCGGCTCGCCGCGCCGTTCGCGCAGCGCGCTCTTCCTCGCGCTACGCGATCCGGGCGTGAACGGCAGAAGTACGCGCGTCGTCGGCCGGCCGATCCCGGCGAGCTCGCGCGCCGTCGCCGCGGCGCGAGGCGCGCGCGCGGCTTCGAGCTGCCGCAGACGGGCCGCGTCGTCGCTCGTCTTCGGCGGCAGCGCTCGGCGCGCGCACGCTGCAACGAGCTCGCGATCGAGGCGTTGGGGGCGCCGGGCCCGCCGTGCTGCACCTCTGCGGCGAGCGCGACTACGAGCGAGCTGCGCGGCCGCGTGTCGCGCGCCGCGACTACCGCGCTGCTGCCGTTCATCGAGCGACTTCGGCGCTGCGCTCGGCGCCGCCGACCTCGTCGTCGCGCGCGCGGGCGGCTCGGTCTGGGAGATCGCCGCGGCGGGCAAGCCGGCGATCCTCGTGCCGTACCCGCACGCGACCGGCGACCACCAGCGCGCAGAACGCCGAGCTACTTCGCGCGACGCCGGCGGCGCGCGATCGTCGTGCCCGACGACGGACGCGCGCGCGCGTGCCCGAGCTCGTCGCGCGAGCTGCTCGCCGACCCGGAGCGGCTGCGCGCGATGGCGCGACGGCGATGCGCGCGCGCCGCCAAGCCGGACGCGGCCGACGAGATCGCGGATGAGCTCGTCGCCCTCGCAGACCGCTCGCCGGTAGGCGCATCTGGATCGTCGGGATCGGCGGCGCCGGGCATGAGCGCGCTACGCGCTCCTCGCGCACGCCTGGGGCGCCGAGGTCGCGCGGCTGGGACCGCGTCGAGACGCCGTACCTCGCGCACCTCGAGCGGCATCGAGGTGACGATCGCGCCCGGAGCCGCCGCGCCGCCGGACGGGCTGGGAGGTCGTACGTCTCGACCGCGTTCGCGGGCCGTGTCGCGGGGCGGCCGCGCGCCGACCTGCTCGCCGAGCTCGTCTCGCTGCGGCGCTCGATCGTCGTCGCCGGCGCGCACGGCAAGACGACGACGAGCGGCGATGATCGCGTTCTGCCTCGACCGGCTCGGGCTCGACCCGGCGTTCCTGATCGGCGGCGAGATCCCGCAGCTCGGCGGCAACGCCGGCGCCGGCGAGGGCTGGCTCGTCGTCGAGGGCGACGAGTCGGACCGCTCGGTCGCCGCGCTGCGCCCGGAGATCGCGGTCGCTGACTGAACGTCGACCTCGACCACCACGCGACGTTCGGCTCGCGCGCCGAGGTCGCGGAGCTCTTCGACGAGTGGCTCGCGCACGTGCCGCACGTCGTCCGCGGCCGAGGAGCTCGAGCCGGTCGAGCTCGAGCTCGCGCGTGCCCGGCGAGCACAACCGGCGGAACGCCGGCGGCCGCGCTCGCCGCGCTCGAGCTCGCCGGCGTGCCGCGCGCGGACGCGGCCGCGCGCGATCGTCGAGTTCAGCGGCGCGGGCCGCCGGCTCGAGCCGCAGGGCGAGGCGGGCGGCGTCGCGCGTGCTCGACAGCTACGCGCACCATCCGGCCGAGCTCGCGCGCCGACGCTCGCCGCGGTGCGCGACGGCGGACGCGTGCTCGTGCTCTTCCAGCCGCACCTCTACTCGCGCACGCTCCACCTCGCGCACGAGTTCGCGGTGGCGCTCGCGACGGCGCGACGCGGTCTGCGTCACCGAGATCTATCCGGCGCGCGAGGAGCCGCTGCCGGGCGTGAGCGGGCAGGCTGATCGTCGACGCAGCTCGCGCAGCGTGCGGCCGGGAATGCGCATCGGCTGGACGCCGAGCGCTCGACGACGGCGCTCGCCTGGTCGCATCGTGGGCCCGGCGCGGGCGACACGGTGCTGACGCTCGGCGCCGGCGACGTCGACCGGCGCCGCGCCGCTGCTGCTCGAGGAGCTCGCGTGAACATCGAGGAGGGCGTCGAGCTCTCGCGGCTCACGACGCTCGGCACCGGCGGGCCGGCGCGCGCGTTCGCGCGGCCGGCAGTCGGTCGACGAGCTCGAGGAGCTCCTGCGCTGGGCGGCAGAGCGCGAGCTCGCGGTCGCGACGGTCGGGCTCGGCTCGAACCTGCTCGTCGCCGACGAGGGCGTCGACGCGCTCGTCCTCAAGCTCGGCGGCGAGCTCGCGGCCGTCGCCGATCGACGGCGAGCTCCTGCGTCGCGGGCGGCGGCGCGACGAACGCGGTCTGCGCTCCACCGCGCGCGCGCCGCCGGCCTCGGCGGCTTCGAGTTCGCCTGCGCGATTCCCGGCACGGTCGGCGGCGGCGTCTGGATGAACGCGCGGCGCCTACGGCGGCGACTTCGCGCAGATGCTCGAGCGCGCGCTCGTCGCGACGGCCGAGGGAACCGGCTGGCTGACGCCGGCCGAGCTCGGTCTCTCGCTACCGCCACTCCGACCTCCGCCACGGGCAGGTGGTCGTCGCAGGCCGAGCTCCGGCTGCACCCGCGCCGATCCGGACGAGATCAAGGCGCGAGGTCGCGCGAGCTGAACGCGCGGCGCAAGGCGGCGCAGCCGACGAACCGGCGCACCTTCGGCAGCGTCTTCAAGAACCCGCGAGCACGAGCTGACCGCGGGCCGGATGCTCGAGGCGTGCGGCCTCAAGGGCCACCGCATCGGCGGCGCCGCAGATCTCGCCCAAGCACGCGAACTTCATCGAGAACGCCGGCGGCGCGCCGAGCGAGGACGCGCGTCGCGCTGATGGCCGAGGCGCGCCGACGCGCGCACGAGCAGTACGGCGTCGAGCTCCAGCCACGAGGTCGAGCTCCTCGGACGGCTCGAGCTGCCCGCGCTCGGGTAGGAGCATCCGCGCCCGCGGCGAAGCTGTGCCCGTGGCAGGTGAGCGTCGAGGCGCGCAGGCTCGGCCGCTGCGTCCGCGCGCGGCGGCCGTCACGCTGCCGCCGTCGAGGCCGCGGCTGGCGCGCGACGGCATCACCCGGTATGCGCCCTCTCGGCGCTCCGTCCTCGTCGGTCTCGGACTCCTCGCGGTCGCTGCCGGCGCCGTACCTCGCGGTGCGCGAGACCTCCACCTTCGCGATCGGCCGCGTCGAGGTCGCCGGCGCGCCGCCGGACGTCCGAGCGCAGGTGCGACGGCGCTCGCGCCGCTCACGGGACGAGCCTGCTCGCCCTCGACGGCGCGACGCGCTCGAGCGCCGCGTCGAGGCGCTGCCGACGGTCGTCTCCGTCGACTACGACCGCGCACTTCCCGCACACGCTCCGGGTCACCGTCTCGCCCGAGCGGCCGGTCGCCGTCCTCCGCCGCGGCGCAGGGAGACGTGGCTCGTGTCGGCGAGGGGCCGTGTCGTCGCCGCATCCCGAACGTCACCTACGGCTCGCTCGCGCGCATCTGGGTGCCGCGCGCGACCGCGGTCGAGGCCGGCGCGTTCCTCATACCGGACAAGGCGCGGCGGCGATCGCCCGGGCGCTCGCCGCGTCGCGTCGCGTTTCCCGGCGCGCGATCGCCGTCGCGTCGCTCGGCCGACGACGAGCTCGTCTTCATGCTCGCGCTCGGGCATCGAGCTGCGCCTCGGCGCGCCAACCGACGTCCGCCTGAAGCTCGCGATCGCGCGCCGGGCCTCCGCGCTCCTGCCTCGCCGGCTCGGCCTACCTCGACGTCAGCGTCGCCCGGACGCGCCGTGTCGCCGGTCCCGCCAACCCTCAAGTCTCAAGTGGAGGTTGAGACTATGAAGCGTCAACCTCTGATTGACACGCGAGATGTCGACGCATCTACCCTGCTCCGCGAAGCCGCGATTTCCTGCCCCAATCGCTCGACTGAAGCTTCAGGTGTCGACCCTATGAGCATGCGCGACCAATCGGGCAACTACCTCGCGGTCATCAAGGTCGTCGGCGTCGGCGGCGGCGGCACGAACGCCGTCAACCGGATGGTCGACGCCGGCCTCACCGGCGTCGAGTTCATCGCCGTCAACACCGACGCCCAGGCGCTGCTGATGAGCGACGCCGACGTGAAGCTCCACATCGGCTCGACCGCCACGCGCGGCCTCGGCGCCGGCGCCGATCCCGACGTCGGCCAGGCCGCGGCGCAGGAGAGCCGCGACGAGCTGAAGGAGGCGCTCAAGGGCGCCGACATGGTCTTCGTCACCGCCGGCGAGGGCGGCGGCACCGGCACGGGCGCGGCGCCCGATCGTCGCCGAGCTCGCACGCGAGATCGGCGCGCTCACCGTCGGCGTCGTCACGAAGCCGTTCGCGTTCGAGGGCCGCAAGCGCGCCGAGCAGGCCGAGCAGGGCATCGAGAGCCTCCGCGACCAGCGTCGACACGCTGATCGTGATCGAGAACGACCGCCTGCTCCAGGTGGTCGAGAAGAAGACGTCGGTCGTCGAGGCGTTCCGGATGGCCGACGACGTCCTCCGCCAGGGCGTCCAGGGCATCACCGACCTGATCACGGTGCCCGGCCTCGTCAACCTCGACTTCGCCGACGTGCGCACGATCATGCGCGACGCCGGCTCGGCGCTGATGGGCATCGGCGCGGCGTCCGGCGAGAACCGCGCCGCCGAGGCGGCGCGCGACCGCCGTCTCGTCGCCGCTGCTCGAGACGTCGATCGAGGGCGCGACCGGGATCCTGCTCAACATCACCGGCGGCCCCGACATCGGCCTCTTCGAGGTGAACGAGGCGGCCGAGGTCGTGACGAGCGCCGCCGACCAGAACGCGAACGTCATCTTCGGCGCCGTGATCGACGACGCGATGGGCGACGAGGTCCGCGTCACCGTGATCGCGACCGGCTTCGGCGGCGCCGCCGCCGCCGTCGGCGCCGGCGCGAGCGCGCGAGGCGCCGATCCCGGCCGCGCCGCTCGCGGGCGGCGAGTTCGAGGTCCCGAGGAGGCGCTCGACGTGCCGTCGTTCCTGCGCGACGAGTAGCCGCCGAGCCCGTCTCCGAGAATCCTGAGGTTTGATCCTGCGGCCCGTGGAACGGAACTCGGTGCCCTCAACAGGGTTGGCCGTACTCGAGCCAGCCCCACGACCTGGTCCGCCGCCCCGGCCCATCCTCGGATGAAGCCGGGGCGGCCCCGTTTCTAGGGCAGCCGCGGCGTGACGGGCACGCACTAGGATCGTCTGCGCATGGCTCAGACGCTGCTGCAGACGCCGCTCCACGACCGGCACGTCGCGCTCGGCGCGCGCATGGTCCCGTTCGCCGGCTGGGAGATGCCCGTGCAGTACGAGGGCGTGATCCAGGAGCACCGGGCGGTGCGGACCGACGCCGGCGTCTTCGACGTCTCGCACATGGGCGAGCTCGAGGTCGGAGGGCCCGCGCGCGCACGAGCTGCTTCAGGGCACTGCTCTCGAACGACCTCGACAAGATCGAGCCCGGCGAGCGCGCAGTACACGCTGCTGCACGAACGAGCGCGGCGGGATCATCGACGACCTGATCGCCTACCGGCTCGACCGGTGCCGCTACCTGCTGGTCGTGAACGCCTCGAACCGCGAGACCGACTACGCGCTGGCTGAAGGAGCGCGAGATCACGCGGCTCCGACGTGCGCGACGTCTCGGACGAGTACGGCGCTGCTCGCCGTGCAGGGGCCGAACGCGATCGAGCGGCTCGGACTCGCCGCCGGCCAGCCAGTTCACCTTCGCCGAAGGCGACGATCGACGGCGTCGAGGCGATGGTCAACCGCACCGGCTACACGGGCGAGGACGGCTGCGAGCTGCTCTGCATGGCCGAGGACGCAGTCGCGCTCTGGGACGCGGTGCTCGACGCGCGGCGTCGTCCCCGTGCGGGCTCGGCGCGCGCGACACCCTGCGGCTCGAGGTCTGCTGCCGCTGCACGGCAACGACATCGCGCCGGACACGGATCGCGATCTCCGCCGGCCTCGGCTGGGCCTGCGCGCTCGACAAGGAGTTCATCGGGCGTCGACGAGCTGCGCCGCATCAAGGCGCGAGGGCCCGGAGCGCAAGCTCGTCGCCTTCGTGATGGAGGAGAAGGCGATCCCGCGCCAGGGCATGCCGATCGAAGGCGGCGGCGAGGTCACCTCCGGCACGCACTCGCCGATGCTCGACCGTCGGCATCGGGATGGGCTACGTGCCGGCCGCTCGCGCGGCGCCCGACACCGAGCTGACGATCGACGTCCGCGGCAAGCCCGCGCCGCGCACGCGTCGTCAAGAAGCCGATCTACAAGCGAGAGGAGCTGAATTGGCCGCCGACGAGAGCGTATCCCGACGACCTCAAGTACCACCGCGAGCACGACTGGGCCCGCATCGAGGGCGACGAGGCCGTGCTCGGGATCACCTGGTTCGCGCAGGACGCGCTCGGCGAGCTCGTCCACTACGAGCCGCCGGACGGAGGGCGCGACGATCGCGAAGGACGCGTCGTACGGCGAGGTCGAGTCGGTCAAGGCCGTCTCCGACGTGATCGCGCCGCTCTCCGGCGAGGTGCTCGAGGTGAACCAGAAGGTCGTCGACGAGCCCGAGACGGTCAACGACGATCCCGTACGGCGACGGCTGGCTCGATCCGGATCCGCCTCGGCGACCCGTCGGAGGCCGACGCGCTGCTCGACGTCGCGCGCGTACAGAGCAGGTTCTGGCCGAGCAGTGACGTCACCTTCCTCTCGCTCACCGACGCGCGACCGCGAGGAGATGCTCGCGGACGATCGGCGTCTCGTCGGTCGACGAGCTCTTCCGCGACATTCCCGAGGGCGTCCGCTTCGCGGCGCGAGCTCGACCTCGAGCCGGCGCTCTCGGAGCAGGAGCTCTCGCGCCACCTCGAGGAGCTCGCGGCGCGCAACGTCGACACGACGCGCGAGCTGTCGTTCCTCGGCGCCGGGATCTACGACCACTACGTGCCCGGCGGTCGTCGACGCGGTGCTCCAGCGCGGCGAGTTCCTGACCGCGTACACGCCGTACCAGCCGGAGATGAGCCAGGGCGTGCTCCAGGCGATCTTCGAGTACCAGACCGCGATCTGCGAGCTGACCGGCATGGACGTCTCGAACGCGTCCGGGCTACGACGGCACGACCGTCGCCGCCGACGCCTGCTACGTCGCGAAGCACGCGACCGGGCGGACGAAGGTCGTCGTCACCGAGGCGACGAACCCGCAGGTGCGCCAGGTCGTGAAGACCTACGCGCCCGGCTTCGGGCTCGAGGTCGTCGAGGTGCCGCACCGCGGCGGCGACGACCGACCCGGACGAGCTCGCGCGCGGCGGCGACGGACGCCGCCGTGCGTGATCTTCCAGCAGCCGAACTTCTTCGGCTGCCTCGAGCCGGCGCCCGACCTCGCCGCCGCCGCGAACGACGCCGGAGGCGCTCGCCGGTCGCGCACGTCGACCCGCTCGTCGCTCGGCGTGCTCGAGGCGCCCGGGCGCTACGGCTGCGCGATCGCGATCGGCGAAGGGCCAGGGCGCGGGCAACTACCAGTCGCTACGGCGGCCCGCACTACGGCTTCCTCGCCGCGCGGCACGAGTTCATCCGGCGCATGCCGGGCCGGATCGTCGGCGAGACGGTAGACGCCGCGGGCGAGCGCGGCTATGTCCTCACCCTGCAGACCCGCGAGCAGCACATCCGGCGCGAGAAGGCGACGTCGAACATCACGACGAACCAGACGCTGCTCGCGCTCGGCGGGCTCGTCCACCTCTCGTGGCTCGGGCCGCAGGGGCTGCGCGAGCTGGGGAGACCTGCATGAGCCTCGCCGCAGTATGCGAAGGCAGCTGCCTGACGGCGCGGGCCTCGAGCCGGCGTTTCCAGACCAGACAACGTTCAAGGAGTTTGCCGTCCGCGTCGGACGGAACGCGCAGCGAGGCGATCGCGCGCCGCGCGCGAGCGCGGCGTGCACCCGGGCTACGCGCTCGGGCGCGACTACGAGGGCATGGACGACGCGCTGCTCGTCGCGGTCACCGAGAAGCGCACGCCCGCGGACATCGACCGGCTCGTCGGAGGTGCTGGCGTCGGATGAAGCTGATCTACGAGAAGTCGCAGGCCGGCCGCCGCGCGGCGAGCACTGCCCGAGCTACGACCTCCCGCCGCCGGAGCTGCCCGACGAGCTGCGCCGCGCGGAGCCGCCGCGCCTGCCGGAGCTCGCCGAGCCCGAGCTCGTCCGCCACTTCACCGAGCTCTCGACGCGCAACTTCGGGATCGACACCGGCTTCTACCCGCTCGGCTCCTGCACGATGAAGTACAACCCGCGCGTCAACGAGCGGCGTCGTCGATGCTGCCCGGCTTCCGCGATCTGCACCCGCTCCAGGAGGAGGACGGCGCGCAGGGCGCGCTCGAGCTGATGTGGCGGCTGCAGGAGATCCTCGCCGAGGTGTCGGGCCTGCACGCGGTGCTCGCTCCAGCCGGCCGCGGGCTCGCAGGGCGAGCTGACCGGGCCTGATGCTGATGCGCGCGTACTTCGCCGACCGCGGCGAGGGCGAGCAGCGCGCAAGATCGTCATCCGCCGACACCGCGCACGGCACGAACCCGGCCAGCGTGACGATGGCCGGCTACGAGCTCGCGCAGGTCGAGACCGACGCGCGCGGGAACATCGACGTCGACGACCTGCGCGGCAAGGTCGACGAGCACACCGCCGGGCTGATGCTCACGAACCCGTCGACGCTCGGGCTCTTCGACGAGAACATCGAGGAGATCGCGGAGATCTTCCACGGCGCCGGCGCGCTCATGTACTACGACGGCGCGAACCTGAACGCCGTCTGCGGCATCTCGCGGCCGGGCGACATGGGCTTCGACATCGTCCACATCAACCTGCACAAGACGTTCTCGCAGCCGCACGGCGGCGGCGGCCCCGGCGGCGGGCCGATCGCCGTGCGCGACAACGCTCGAGCCGTTCCTGCCCGGTGCCGGCGGTCGTGCGCGACGGCGACGGCGTTCCGGCTCGACTACGACCGGCCGAAGTCGATCGGCAAGGTGCGCGGCGTTCACCGGGCCGTTCGGCGTCTTCGTCCGCTCGTACGCGTACATCCGCGCGTACGGCCCGCGGCTCCGCGAGATGTCCGAGGTCGCGGTGCTGAACGCCAACTACCTGCTCGCGCGGCTGAAGGACGCGTACGACCTTCCCGTTCGACCGGCTCTGCATGCACGAGTTCGTGCTCTCGGCGCGCGCAGCCTGAAGCGCGAGCACGGCGTCACCGCGCTCGACGTCGCCAAGCGGCTGATGGACTACGGCTTCCACCCGCCGACGATCTACTTCCCGCTCGATCGTCCCGGAGGCGCTGATGATCGAGCCGACCGAGACGGAGCCGAAGGAGACGCTCGACGAGTTCGCCGACGCGATGCTCGCGATCGCGCGCGAGGCCGAGGAGACGACCCGAGTTGCTGAAGCGAGGCGCCGCACGCGCGGCCGGTGCAGGCGGCTCGACGAGGTGCTCGCCGCGAAGCGCGCGATCGTCAAGTACGGGTTCGGAGGACCATCCGGACCTCGGTGCAACTCCGCAGCAGCCGCGCCAGCTGGAAGCCCAGAAAGGCGCCTAGCGGCTACGCGGCGAGCGGCAGGCTCAGCTGCCTGAGGCCGAGCCGCTCGAACACGAGCTCGACTTCGATCGCAACCGGTGCGAACTGTTGCGGCTGGCCATACGTGCGCGTCGTCCTCGGACTGCAGTTTCTCGAGCCGCTGTATCAGTCCGCTGTCCTCGGATCGCAGCATCACGGTCTGCGCGTAGGAGCGCGCCCACAGCTCGTGCACCGACTGGAAGTACCGCTGACGCGAGTAGCCGCCGGAGCAGCACGCGCTTGTCGAGCAGCGCCGCTGCTTCTCCGCCACGGCTTGAACGCGGAGTGGACCTCCGAAGCCCACGAGCGTGTCTTGCGGTCGTAGAAGATCTGGTGGTCGAGCAGATGCCCGAGCTCGTGCAGGAAGCCGAGCGCAGAACGCCCGCCGACGCGCGCGAGACACGTAGGTCGATCGGGTCCTTCAGGCGGAAGCGGTATGCGCCGGCCTCCAGATCGTCGCCGTCGCACGCACCGGTACGGGCGAGAGATCCGATCGCAATCCATGTAGGCCGGGATGCAGCCGCGAGTGCACGCTGGAGCTCGGCAGCGAGCGGGCTTCGTCGCGGTAAGGCGACGACTCTTCGAGTGAACGCAAGCGCGGCTTTCCTCGCGGGCGACACATTCTGGATAGTGGCGTTGTCCCATTGGTAAATCTTCGGTTGTCCGCATCGGACGGACTTGAGCTGCGTGTCATGCTTTGCGTCATGCAACTGCGTCGTACGCTTCTGCTTGCATCGCGATTCCTTCGCGGCGATCGATCTCGTGCACAAGTCGATTGCGACGGCAGAGTTCCATCACGCGCGCACGCCGCTCGTCGCGTTGATGATGTTCGCGCTGATCGCAGCGCTCGTCGTGTTCGTGCCACGCGTGCCGTCGAACGCAGCAGCGATCGGTGCGGGCGTCGCATGCGGCGGTGCGCTCGGGAACCTCATCTCGCTGCTTCGCCTGGGCGCAGGGTGTGCCTGATCCGCTGATCGTCACGAGCGGTGTGCACGCCGTCGCGTTCAATCTCGCCGACCTGTTCGCGCTCGCAGGCGACGCGCTGCTGCTCAGCGCGATCGCCTGTACGGCTTGCGTAACCGCGGCCGGCTCGCCGAGCCGGTCCAGCGGCTCTTCTAGTACAGATCTTCGAGATCGTCGACGATGATCGTCTCTCCTCGCGCCGGCGTCTCACGACTTCCGAGACGGCGAGCAAGAGTGGCAGCGGCGACGGCTAACCACGCTGAGTCCACGCGAGTGCGAACCAGGCGACGACGAGAGCGGCCACGCCGAAGCGCTGCCCTACCGGGTCGTGCCGCAGAAACCGCATAAGCACGACGGCTTCCTTCATCTTTGGCTCCTCCCTTCAAAGCCAGGAATCGGCCGCTGCGGGGATGCCTCCATCCCTCGGATCGCGTAACGAATGCGCCAGTCAGCAAGACTGTAGGGAGGAACCCAAATGGAGGGAGAACTGATGACGAAAGTCCAAAAGACCGAGGCGGAGTGGCGCGCCGAGCTGACGCCCGAGCAGTACCGCGTGCTGCGCGAGAAGGGCACCGAGGCGCCGTTCACCGGCGAGTACGACCACGTCGTTCGAGCCGGGCACCTACCGCGTGCGCCGGCTGCGGCGCCGAGCTCTTCGTCTCCGAGGCGAAGTACGACTCAGGCTGCGGCTGGCCCGCGTTCTACGCGCCGGCCGACGGCGAGGCGATCGACGAGGAGACCGACACGAGCTCACGGGATGGTGCGCACCGAGGTCGATGTGCTCGAACTGCGGCGGCCACCTCGGGCACGTCTTCCCGGACGGGCCTGCGCCCGACCGGACATGCGCTACTGCATCAACTCGGCAGCACTCAAACTGGAGGAGGAGTAGTGGAGAAGAAGGCAACGTTCGGCGCCGGCTGCTTCTGGGGCGTCGAGGCGGCGTTCCGTCAGCTCGACGGCGTGACCGCAGACGCGCGGTCGGCTACGCGGGCGGCACGCTGGAGAACCCGACCTACGAGGACGTCTGCTCGCACAGGACCGGTCACGCCGAGGTCGTCGAGGTCACCTACGACCCCGAGCGGATCTCGTACGACGCAGCTGCTCGACGTCTTCTGGGGCAAGCACGACCCGACGCAGCTCAACCGTCAGGGCTGGGACATCGGCGACCAGCTACCGCTCCGGCGATCTTCTTCCACGACGACGAGGAGCAGCGAGGCGGCTGCCGAACGCTCGAAGGCGGAGAGCAGCGGAGCCAGGCGTGCGCCGATCGTGACGCAGATCGAGCCCGCGCGAGACGTTCTACGAGGCTGAGGACTACCACCAGCAGTACCTCGAGAAGCGCGGCCGCTCGAGTTGCACGCCCGCGCTGCAGAAGACGGCGAGGCAACCGGACGAGCGGACCGCAGGCCGCGGCAATGTCGCGGCCTCGCGTCAGTCGCACTGTGGCAGGCAGGCGCGCGCGGTCGAGCACCGGCTTGAAGGCGGCGATCGCCTCGCGCGACGAGCCGTCGTACATCCCTGTCGGGTTGTACGGGATGAGGTTCACCTTGAACGACCCTGGGTCGAGGAGGTCGGCGAGCCGCGCGCCTGCTCGACGCGGTCGTTCACGCCGGCGAGCATCACGTACTCGACGAACACCTTGCGCCGGCGCAGCGCCGACGTAGCGGCTCGCACTCGGCGAGCACGTCGGCGAGCGGGTAGCGGTCGTTCACCGGCATCAGCTCGCTGCGCAGCGCGCCGGTCGGCGCGTGCAGCGAGAGCGCGAGCCGGATCGGCTCTCGACCTCGTCGACGAACCGCGCGGAGCCCGGCAGCCAGCCGACGGTCGAGATCGTCGTGCGCCGGTGCGTGATGCCGATGTCCGGCAGGCGGCGCGCCGCCGCGAGCACGTCGTCGAGGTTCAGCATCGGCTCGCCCATGCCCATGAAGACGCAGTGGTCGACCGGCTCGATGCGCCGGAAGTGGAGCGCCTGGTCGAGGATCTCCGACGCGGTCAGGTTGCGGCCGAAGCGCATCTGCCCGGTCGCGCAGAACGTGCACGTGAGCGGGCAGCCCGACTGCGACGAGACGCAGACCGAGCGGCGGCCGTCGCGGTAGCGCATCAGCACGGCCTCGACGGGATGGCCGTCGGCGTGTCGGAAGAGCGCCTTGCACGGTGCCGTCCGTCGCGACCTTGCCTCGCCGCGTCGAGCCGTCGAGCGTCGAGAACGGGACCTCTGCTCGAGCTCGCTGCGGAGCCTGGCCGGGGAGGTTCGTCATCTCCGCGTAGCCGCCGACGCCGCGCGCCGCCCAATCCCACACCTGGCCGGCACGGTACGCGGGCTGACCGCGCTCGCTCAACCGCCGCCGCAGAAGCGCACGATCCACGCAGGCAGGGTGAGCGCTGTGGTTACGTCGTGCTGTCAGCGCGTGAAGCGCCAGGCGTCCTGATGGCGGTGCGCTCGCCGACCACAAGCTCGACGTTCCGGCCGAGCATCCGTCGAGCTCCTCCAGGTCGACGTCGGCTGGGTCGCCGACCGCCACCCCGATCCGACCGTCCTCCAGAAAGCGAACCGGAACGACGAACGATCTGGCGCACGACCTCGAGCGGCAACATCGCCGCGGCCTTGGGGTCGAGCGGTGCCGCACGAGATCCACGTAGCGAAGGCCTGGCCTGTCAGGCCAGAGCGGCCGCCAGTTCAGGCTCGAAGAGCCGGCCTCGCCTCAGCAGCGTTTCGCCGAGACACGCATGCCCGTGACCCTGACCTCCCTCGAGCGCCGAGTCGAGCCGCTCGCTGAGTGATCCCACCCCTTCTGGAGGAGGATCGAGCCAGAGTAGCGGTTGACTCGTTCTCGAAGAACGAAATGGTCGACGACGCAAGGGCGCGGCTGAGCCGGACGCCAGCCGTAGGCCGCCGCCGAGAGATAAGACTTGTTGTCAGAGTCGGCATTCTCCACACCTTCCGACACGATCATCGGCCGAAAGAGGGTCGTGGACGATCACCCGCGTAGGGGAGGGTTCAAACTGCAAAATAGGCCGTGATCGATTCGCTCGACACCCTGACCCAGCCGACGCGCGATGCGTGACGCGATCGCGAACGCCGCCGTCGACGAGCAGAAGGCGGAGGATCCGACCGTCAACGGAGCTCGAGCGGCGGTGCCAGTGCCCGTGCACTAGGAGGCGGTCTTCCCGCCGACCGCGACGATGGCGAATCAGATCGCGCTGAACATCCTGGCGCCCGGGTGACGCGTTGCTCGTCGAGCAGCACGCGCACATCATGTTGTCGGAGCTCGGTGGCCTCGCCGCTCATTCGGGGCTCCTGACGATCGGGCCGTCGAAGCAGAAGGGGAGGTTCTCGCCCGATCAGGTCGTCGCCGAGATCCGCGACCGACGAGCGTCCACGTTGCGCCCACTCGCGTGGTCACGATCGAGAACACGCACAACAGCGCCGGCGGCGCGTCTGGCCACTGGCTGGAAGTCGACGCGATCCGCCTGCCGCGCGAACACGACCTCGCCGTGCACCTCGACGGCGTGCGGGCTCAAGCCGCAGCCGGGCGTCGACTCCGCGCGGATCGGCCGCGGCTTCGACACGGTCACCCCCGTTTTTCAAAGGCCCTCGGCTGCCCGCTCTGGTGCGCTCATCGCCGTGCGGAGCCGCATGATGACGGCGCGCGCGAGGGCAGCACTTCTTCGGCGGCGCGATGCGCCAGGCCGGAATCGTCGCGGCCGCCGCCTCTACTCCGCTCGACCACCACGTCGACCGAATCGCAGACGACCATGCACGCGTCGCCGCCTCGCCGAGGGGCCTCGCTGCCGCTGGAGTTCGGTCGATCTCGACCAGGTCGAACGAACTCACGCAGATCGACGTCGGGCCGGACCGGGCCGGTGCGATCGAGCGCCTGAAGGACGGTGGAGTCTCGTCTCGACCACCGTGCACCCGTCCGTCGTGCGGGCCGTGACTCATCTCGACATTCCGACGACGACATCGACACTGATCGGTCATCCCCGCAGCGTTGAAGACGCTTGCCGCAGCCTGAGCCGCCGGTCGCCGAGCTGTCCCGCCTCGTCCGTGAGGCCCAGGCAGGCGAACGGATCCCGTCGGTCAGCGCCGCCGCCATCGGGAACGGCGAGCTCAGGGCAGGAGGCGCTCCGGAACGCGACGGAGAGCAGGAGGCGACGACCGACACGCAGTATCGCGTCGGCTCGATCACGAAGACGTTCACGGCCGCTGCGATCATGCAACCGCGCGACTAGGTGAGCTCGAGCTCGACGATCGGTCTCGAGCAGCATCCAGGAGGCGCATCACGGCAGCCCGACACTTCGCCGGCTGCTGCCCACGTCGGGTCTTCAGCGCGAAAGTGCCGGGCTACGTCTGGAGACGCTCGAGTTTCCCGATCAGCGACGGGCTTGATCTCCGGCTCGCGGACGCAGAACAATGTACTGCCGGCAGGTGCGCGCATGGCTACTCGAACCTCGCCTTCGCGCTCCTCGGCGAGGTCGTGGCTCGCCGCTCCGGGCTCGAATACTGAGCAGTACATCCAATGAGCGCTCTTCGGTCCGCTGGGTCTCGAGCGCACGACGTTCCGAGCAGCTGCAGCCATCGGCGACCGGCTACCTCGTCGAGCCGTACTCGGACCGCGTGCGGCAGGAACAGGCGGACCTCCAGCAAGGGCGCGTTCGCGGCAGCCGGGTCGCTCTGGTCGACGACGTCCGACCTCGTGCGCTGGGCCGTCTTCCTCGTCGACGGCGCAGACGGAGTACTGAGGGAGGGAGACGGTCGAGGAGATGCGCCGGTTCGAGGCGATGGCCGACCTCGAAGCGTGGAAGCCTGGCTGGGGCCTCGGGCTGATGCTGATGCGCGAGGGGGACTGGATCTTCGTCGGGCACGGCGGCGCGATGCCGGGCTTCCTCACAGGACTTGCGATCTCGCCGAAAGAGCGGGTCCGGGGCCGTCGTGCTCGTGAACTCGGGCGCGGGGGTCAGATCGAGAGAGCCTGCGAACGCTCGCAGTCAAGGCCGCCGACGCTTATCCCCTGGAGCCGGAGCCATGGAGGCCCGCCGCCGACGTTCCCGCTGCCCTCGAGCCGCTGCTCGGCCGCTGGTGGACCGAGGGGACGAGGCTCGTGATCAGTTACCGAGCAGGCAAGCTCGAAGCCATCGGCCTGCGACCGGCAGCGCGAACCTCCCGCCGTCGGGTGTTCGAACCGGTCGGTGACGATCGCTTCACGGGCGTCTCCGGGCCGGAGGAGGCGAGCTGCTCGAGGTCGTCCGCGCGGCCGACGGATCGGTCGAGAAGCTCTACTGGGCGATGCGTATCCGCTGAAGCGCACGCCCGGCGCGTTCGGCGAGTAGTCGCCCTGCCCGTACTGCAGCGCTTTGAGCACGTTCAGCCGGGCAGCGCGGCGCGCAGGGAGAGATCGCAGCGAGGATCCCGACGAAGATCGCTGCGATCCCGAAGATGATGAGTTGGCCGACCGGGATCGACAGAACGATGAAGTCGACCCGCGCGATCAGCAAAGCAGCGAGAACGATGCCGAGGGCAATCCCGATCACCGCACCGATCAACGCGGTGATGACGCCTCGTGGCGAACCATCCGCCGCACCTGTCGACGTGTCATCCCGATCGCGCGGAGCATCCCGATCTCGCGGGTGCGCTCGAAGACCGTCAGGACTAGGTGTTCACGATTCCGAAGAGGCTGACGACGACCGACAGTGCGAGCAGGACGTGAGAGATGTTGAGCACCGACTTCAGCCCCGAGATCTGGTTGTCGATGGAATTTCTGCCGGGTTGCGACTTTCGCGTTCGGGGAACGAGCTCAAGGTGCGGTTGAGGTGCAGTCGCATTCGCACTCGTCTGACCGCCCTTCATCAAGACAAACGAGTAGAGGTTTCCGGTCGCTCGATGTGCCGGTCGAACGATGCGGCCGAGATCGTTACGGATCCGAACGGAGAACCTCCTCGTCGGCGGATCGAAGATGCCCTTGACGTAGAACAGCTCGCAGGACCCGTCCGGAAACGGCTCAGCGGCACGGGCGAACCGACTCCGAGGCCGTGGCTCTTGCGTAGCCCTTGTCGACAAAGGCGCCGTCGTCGCCGAGCGTGGCAGAGGCACCGGCAGCCGACCTTCCAGTCGAGGCTGAACATCCGGCTCGCTTCGCCGGGTTGACCGCGGTGCGTGTTGATCGTCTTGCCGAAGGCGCGCGTCTCTCCTGCGCGAACATCT
>ERZ1370068.835-contig-10765_pt1 | contig 46218 bp, 87 predicted proteins | sample MGYA00561227_ERZ1370068 | MGnify/ENA primary metagenome ERZ1370068 (study PRJEB38410, sample SAMEA6850437) | metagenome | study: Metagenomic assessment of the ecological functions of the soil: analysis of the soil microbiota associated with the... | reverse complement strand
CTACGTAATAGCTGGTGGCGTCGAACGAGCGATCGCCCGCCTCGAGCACGAGTTGGTCGAGCACGACGGCGTCGACCACGGAGAGAGGATGGTGCAAGCACGCCGGAGAGACGACGGAAGGAAATGCGTGGGTCGAGGCGTGAGAGAGTACCGAGCCGCCGCCCGCCAGGTAACGCTGGATGGCGTCGACCTCGTCGGCGAAATAATCGTGGCGCGGACCGGCGATGACCAGCACCGAGCAGTCGGGTGGCACCGGTACCCCGCCCAATAGCGATGTGGTGCGCACCGGGTGAACCTCCTGGACACGAGGCCCGCGCTCTGCCGACGAATATCCTTCGCGATCGTTGACGGTGACGTCCTCCCGCCGTGGCCGGCTGACGAACGCTACACCGTGCGCGGCCCGACCGCGTCAGCGAGACAGAGTCGCGTTAATCAGCCCTTCAGTCGATCGATGGTGCGAACCACGCGCCGCTCGTCGCCCGCCTGTACCACCATTTCGTCAATTGAGGCTCCAGGCGCCGCGCCAATCGGGCTGGCGGTCGGGATCGGCCAGCACGAAGCGTGAAGCGCGGGCTGCGGCGCCCGTAGAGCGACAGCAACTCTTCGGCGCCCGCGCGCTTCGGTCGATGCTTGCGGAAGAAGCCGGTAACCGTGAGATCGCGATCGAGGGAGTCGAGTAAAGCCGTGGTTTGCGGCGCCAGCGTGTGGCGGTGGTTGCGCGTGAGGTCGAAGGTCCGCGAGCGATTGACCGACGTCGCCTGCACCACGACCAGGATAGCATGGTCATAAAGAGGGTGGCCAGAGCGGCGTCGGTTCCGCGCCGCGCGTCGTCGGGCAGTCGAACGAACGCGACTACCGTGCGCGCGGCACAACGTGGCCGCCACCAACAAGGCGCCCCGGTCGTCGCCAGCACCAGCCACGCGCGCGGATTTCCACGCGCGCGCCGTACAAGAGCACCGCCACCGCCAGCAAGGCTGACGCCGACGGCCGCGATCCCGCGCCACACGGTCGTGCGAGTCACGGCAGTGAGAGGCGTAGATCACCGCAGCACCGGCTTCCGTCCAGCTCCGCCAGCGCGCGGAGTCCAGCACACGCGCGCACAGAAACAAGAAGAACACGGTGAGGCTCACGTAGAACACCAGATCGGACGGTTGTCGATGACGCCGCGCGCTGAACTCCGTCGAGGTGGGGTCGCGATCGAGAGCACGCTCGAGCACCGAACCGAGTCCCGCGGACACGAAAGGCGATCATCCAGCCGATGACGAAAGAGAAGCGCCGCACCGAAGGTTGCCGCCGCGGCCACGGGTTGGCTGTCGCCCAAAGACGAGAAAACGTGCATGGCAATGGACGCGGCTTCTATCAAACAGCCCCCGCGTAGCCGACACGATGGGGCCGGGCTCGGGGTTGCCGAAATGATAGAGGAGTGCGGATGTAAGGAAGCGTCGCGGCCAGCATGACGGCGTACTACCGTCACCGCCGCGCCGAATTTGCCGACGATGACGGCGGCGTCGGACACCGGGAAGGTGAAGAGGAGTTCGGCGATGGCGCTGCCGTGGCGCCCTCGCGAATAGGCGCATGGTCAGAGCGGCAGCAACAGCAAGAGCACGGTGCTCAAGTTGCCCAAGAGCGGTTGCAGCACCGACGCGGTGAGGCTCAAGGAGCGCGACTGCACCGGATTCTGCATGGCCTGCATACCCGATGTTAAAATAGCCGAGCAGGTTGTAGAAAAATAACCGGCCAGCAAGAGAAAGATCGCGATGACGGCGTAGGCGACCGGAGACTGGAAGCAAGGGCAAGCTCGCGCTGGTAGATGGCAAACGACTTCCGCACGTCACTCCTCCCTTCGTCACGAGTTCGAGGAAGACGTCTTCGAGAGTCGCCGTCGCCACCGACATGGTACGCAATCCTACCCTGCGGCGACCAACGCTTGCGCGATGGCTTCGCGCGGATCGGCCCCGCCGGACGCGGTCACGCGCACGCGCGCATCGCCGTCGGCGCCGGGGTGAGTGCCTCCACCGACGCCACACTCCACCAGTGGGCGCAAAGCTCGGCTACGCGTCCGACGAACCGCGTGCCTCGACGTCGACTTGCAACCCGGGTTATCGCGCGATGCGCGCGTAACTCGTCGGGGCGGGCGTCGGCAATCAAACGCCCGCGATGGATAATGAGTACGCGCTGGCAACAGTAGGTTGACCTGGGGCAGAATGTGCGTGCTCGCGATCACGGTGCGACGACCGGCCAAGCTTGATCAACAATCTCGCGAATCTCGACGATCTGTTGGGGGTCGAGGCCGACCGTGGGTTCGTCGAGGAACAAGACGTCGGGGTCGTTCAACAACGCTTGTGCGAGCCCGACGCGCTGGAAGTGAAAACCGGGCATGACAGAGTCGCGATGCGGCGTGTTCGCACCCGCCGATGCCGTACGCGTCCACGACGTAGGCCGTTCTGCGCGCGCGTTCTCGCGGATGCCCTTGAGCACGCCCACGAACTCGAGGCATGTGCGCCACGGTCAGGTCGCGTGATACAACGGAACTGTCTCGGGTAGGTAACCGATGCGCGAGCGCACTTCCATTGATTGCGAGACGATGTCGAAGCCGGCCACGCGCGCCGAGCTCCCGCCGTGGGCGGTAGCGAAACCGGTCAGCACAGAGTCGTCGTCTTGCCGGCGCCATTGGGCCCGAGGAAGCTCCACGATTTCGCCCACGTTGACCGAGAAGGAACGTCGCGGACCGCGTCCCGCGCACCCCGAATCGCTTGGTGAGTTGGCTTCGACTTCAATCATGCGAGAGCCGGCGTCTCATAAACGCGCCGCAGGCTCTTCTGCGAGCCCGGTCGTCGCGCGCCCGGGAGGGGGCCCGGAGAAAAATTGCTCGGCAGGGGATTGCACGTAACATCATCGCTCGACCGCGTAGAACTGTCCGCGGCGAGTGCCGAACTACTTCCAACTCGTGAAACGTAAGGCGTATCCATGATTCGAGGCAAAGACTTACACTGAGTGGCGGCCACCTGGCCGTACTTTTGTGCTTTGCTTCGCCCGCGTGGCCGCCAACCACTCTTATCGCTCCTCCTGCCCGGGCTCGGCCAGGCGCAGGACGGTCACTATGCCAGCGTCGATCTTCGGCTCAGCCGCGTTGATCTCGTGGACCGGCTTTGTTCGCAACTCCAAGTCAACTACTCCAACACGGTCACACGCTACGAAAGCCGTAGCGAATCTACAAAATTCGTATCTGACACGTTGGCCGACGGCGGAACGGTCTTCGCCGGCGATATCGAGGATTCTTACAACACGATGAACGAGTCGTTCAACTTGTGCCGTAGACGACGAGAAGTGGCGGAACATTTGGATCGGGGCGCTTGGTCGTCACGTATGGGCTCAATATCGCCGACATTCTCCTTAGAGAGGATACGGGCGATGTCCAACGCGAAAACAATACGTCGCTCGAGTGGCGCAGCGGATGGCCTTCGGCTGGTACGACCATTCGGCTTCTAGGAGTGCGAGGCATGCATCGCTTTCATTGGTATCGTCCCGCCTTGATCCGTGCGGCCACGCTGGCGGTGGCAGCATTGTTGTCGATCGCAGCACTCGGGTGTCCGAAGCAGGAGGATCTTCCGGCTGCTCCCGAAATCGTGGTGCCGCTGACGCCGACCAACTTCGTGGTCACCCTGGTGGATGCGCAAGTCGATCCGCCTGGGCGTATAATTATGACTTCACCTGACGGGTGAGCGACCCGAGCAATGTGGACCATTATCGCCTGTACCTGCTCGGCGGCGGCTTCGTCCTCGACGAGTTGCTATTCGAGACGCCTTCCAATACCACCTTCCCCGCCACCTTCGCTATTCGTTGGTGGGCCTGCAGTTCGCGGTCTCGGCCGTCAGCCAGCCTGAAGGCGTCGAGGGCGTGGGACGAACCACTATTATTCAGTAGCGTATGACGCTTAACTGAATGTATGACTTTGATTACCCGCTGGTATCACGTAACACCTGAGTCTAATATCAGAGCGCGCCCCTCCACGGGCGTGGGTACGATCCCTGCACTCGGTGCGGTCCTCTGCCGGGGCCACACCATGCAAGCCGTCCTTCGAATCAACGGTTACGATTCTTTCGAGCAGATCGCCGTCGGCGGCATGGCGCGTCGTCTACAAGGCACGCAAGCAATCAATCAAGAAGACCGTCGCGATCAAGGTGCTGCATGCCGCGCCCGGCCGACCGCGCTTCATCACGCGCTTCCAGCAGGGAAGCCGAAGCGGCCGCGCGTGCAGCACGACAACATCGTCAATGTGATCGACTACGGAAAGTTCGGACGGCTCGTACTACATCGTCATGGAGTACTACGACGGACTCACCATCGAAGAGCTCCTGCGCACGCAGCCGCGCCTTCGCCACTCGACATCGCTCCTCGATCATGCTCAACGTGGCCTACGGCTCGAGCGGCGCACGGCGAGAATCTCGTGCACCGCGACATCAAGCCGGCCAACATCATCTTCACGCGGGCAGGGCGGGATCAAGATCGCCGATTTCGGCCTCGCCAAGGCCGTCGACAAATTCAATTTCGTGACGCACCACCGGCAAGGTGGTGGGAACGCCTGGGCGTACATGTCGCCTGAGCAGACGCGCGGCGAAGTGGTGGGCACGCGAGAGCGACATCTTCCTCGGTGTGGTCGCGATGAGCTGCTGGGCTTGCGGCGTCCTGGAGGGTGCCGGTTACTCTGAAGTAGTGGATCGCATCCAGAACCTGGAGCCACAGGCCGTGGCTTTCCCGTTCAATCCGGGCTGGTCGATGAACAACGATCAGAGCATATGCTGGCTTAAACTGCTTCAATGTGCGCTACGCGCACACGTCCGAGATCGTGATGGATCTGAAGAAGCGATGGACCAGCACGGGATTGCGTCGCGACCGTCGTGCGGGCTGCATCGAGTACTCTGCTGATCCGGCCGGCTACGCGCAATCAACGCGGCCATGCTCGCGCGCCTGTAAACGACGTGCGCGCCGCGCGGAGCCGACAAGAATCGGAACTTCATGCCCGCCACCTGCAAGATTCTCTACCTCAATCCCGGCGACGACGCGGCGCGCGATGCGGCTGGGAGAAGCGCGAGCGCGGCACGGGACGGTGGCGAGCGACCGACCAAATCCAACGAGACCCCGCGGCGTTCGGTGAGTGCGATGCCTGCGGCCGATCCCAACGCGACTATCGTGTCGTACTGGAGACGATCGACCGGTCGGTGGAAACGGTGGATTCATTCGCGCTCAAGCTGTCGATGCGCTTGAAGGCGCCGGTGCCGCGCATGCGACAGCTGGTCGCGCGCGCGCCGTGCACGGTGGCGCAACGGCTCCCGTACAAGAAAGCGCGCTGGTTGCACAAGGTGATCGGTGAACTGGGCGGCACCGCGCGTCTGGAAGGGTTATCAGACACAGCACCGGTCGAAGAAAGACCGGTGCACCGATTACGTCGAAGGAACTCACGAAGCCGGCCGAGCGCCGCTCGGCCACGGGCGGTATTCTGCGCCCGCGCTGCGGCTGGGAGGAAGAACCGGACGCGCGCTTCTGTTCGCTGTCTACAGCACTTCAACAAGACCGACAAGATCAACGTCCCCAACTTCGTCAGCCGCCCCGGCTTCGATGACCCGGGGGAGAACCCGCTGTTCCGAGAGCGACGGCGGAAGTCGTCGACAAACCGCGGGTTGCGTTCGCCTTGATCCGAAGCACAAGCTGATTATGGCTGGCGCCGCCGTTGCGGGTCGTCGCACTCCTCGTCGCTTCGCTGGCCCGCTAGACTTGCTTCCGAACAATCGTTTTCCGGCGGGTTCTTTCGGGGCCCGTGGTGCGCGTCGCCATGGCTGGATATGCGCGTCGTAACGACGCCGGTGGGAGCGAGCGCGTCCCAACAACATCGACGCAACCTCGAAGGCACAGCCGCCCGGCTGCGAAGTGATTGTTCAACACGACGAAGACGCGCTCCGAGTCGCGGCCGCCGCGCTTGCGATATCACGTGCTCGGCCCACGGCGACAGCTCCGCCACTGGGATAGAGGTAATTGTCGTAGCGGTCGGTCGCGCCCGGAGTCTGGCACGCGAACCAGTGCTGGTAGTTTTGCGCCCGCGAAAGCGGAAGTACGCCGCCCTGGCCGGTCCGGCGACGGTGGCGCGTAGGGGCGCAGGCGACTCGCCGATCACCGGACCGGATCGATGCCGCACACCGCCACCGGCTTCTCGGCCAGTAGGCCTGCGCGTCGGCCGACTCCCCAGCTGCCGTGGCGCACCTCCACCGCCACAGCGGTAGAGTTCGCCGGACGCCCTGCATCAGCCCGTCGAGGTGCGTGCGCGCGAGGATCGCGTCGAAGCGAAACGACCACGGGATATTGGAGCAAGACCGCGCCCAGGCGACCGCCCGCGTGAGAGCGGTGCCAGCGCAATGGACGAACTCCGCGCGCTCGACGCGCGCCGGACGTCGTCGACGGTGGGTGAACGACTGGTGCGCCTTCGCCGTGAACACGAAACTGCGGGTGCACCTCCACGCGCTCGAGCCAGCGTCGTGCGACGCGTCGCGGGCTGCAGGGAACGCGGTAGAACGTACTATTGATTTCGATGAGGTTGAAGTACGATGCGACGTATGCGAGCGGGTCGAAGACCGCGCGGGCGCGAGCGACTGGGTACATGGTTCCGTACCAGTCGTCGTATTCACCCGGCGGGACCGGATGCAAAAAGGCGAGAGTCGATGTGGACACGCATCGCCTCGGCGTGCCGAGCGGATGAAACACCGGCGCGGAACGCGAGTATAGCACGCAGCTCGCGCACGGCGTGCCTCGTCTCATGAGTGCCAATGCCCTCGGCGCGCGTCGACGTCCTCGCCAGCGTCGGGACGATTCTAGCCGCGATCGTAGCGCTGGCCGCCCTGCTGCGCGTGCTGCACATCGGCGCGCAGAGCCTCTGGATCGACGAGTATCTAACCCTCGAAGTCGCGACCCCAAGCCCGACTCTTTCAGCGTTGTGGCAGCTCCTGCGCCACAATAATCCACGAGCCGCTGCACGCTACGTTCGTGGTCGCGACTTTTTCGCATGGTGAGCGACGGCGACGGCTGGCTGCGACTGCCCAGTGCCACGGCCGGCACTGGCCACCGTTCCGTCGTTGTTCGGCGCGGATGCGGCCGCGCTTCGGGCGGCGGAAGCGCGCGGCGCTGTGGGGTGCGTTCCTGCTCGCCGCACCAATCCGCTCCGTTCACTACTCGCCAGGAACTGCGCAACTACGCACGTTCGCCGTGTTTTTCGTGATGGCTGCGGCAGTGAGCGTCGATCGCTGCTGGGGCGAGCCGTCGTTCGCACGCATCGCAGTGCTCGAGGGCGTGCGGCGGCGGCGGTGCTGACGTCGAATCCCTCCGCCACCTTCTCTCCTTCGTGGTCCACACTGCGTGTGGAGCTCTTTCAAGCGGGGCGGCATCTCCTCGCGCCACCGTCGCGCCGCTTCGCGGGCGTCACGCTGATCGTGGTGGCACTCACCGCGCCCTGGATCTATCGCCTCTCCACCTGCTGTCTGGAAACCTCGAAGCCGCTTGGCACACCGGTGCGCCCCGGCCAGCTCTGACACGGCCGAGCTGATCTGCGCGGCGACACCACGTTTCAGCTGGGAAGCCTGGTGCCGTACCTCGGCGTTCGCCTACAGCGTCGGATTCACCTTTGGGGCCGCCGTTGCGCGAGCTCCACGACGTGACATCGCTCGGCGGCGTGGTGGCGAGAAGCACGGCGGTGTCATCGCGTGGGTCGGCGTGTTATTCGGCTGCACTCTTGCTGTGCGGCCTGGTGCGCGGCGGTCGCACTCTACGGGCGCTGGGCGATCGTCGAACCCGTGCTCTTACATCGGAGATTCCGTTTCTGGCCACGCTGGTGCCTTCAATTGGCAGAACGCGAAGGCCTTCAGCGTGCGCTACGTACTGGTGGGACTTCCCATGTACCTGGCGCTGATCGCGAGTTCGGCATTGCATCCCTGCGACGCCTCGTTCGATCGCGTGTGCGGCCGGAGCGCGCTGGTAACCGTGACCCGCGCCGCGTCGCTTTGGAACTACTACCAGAATCCGCTCTACGCCAAAGGAAGACGTTCGCGCCCGCCGTGCGCGCGGTGGAAGCGCGCATCGTCCCGGGCGAGTGCATCTTCGCCCCCCACGGTTTGGCAAGTCGTGCAGCACTATCAGGCGCCGGTGGCAACGCCGTCACTACTATGTGTACGATGGCGAGCCCGCATCGATGATGCAGGATCAACTCGACCATCTCTTCGTGCAATGCGAATCGATGTGGTTCGTGCGCGCGCGCCTGTGGGTCGAGCGACCCGCAGGGACACGTTCTCGAAGAAATCGATGTCGCGTTATGTGCGCGGTGAGACACTGGGTTCCCCGGAGTTTCCGCGATTCACTTCACACGCAGACGCCCAGTTCATCCTCCCGCAAACTGCCCCGGCTTTGTGCATTGAGTAACAAGGTTTGACGAACGTCCGGCAAGCCGGGGCATTCGAGTGTGCGCGCGAGTTCTCGCGCGGAACCAGGCATATCATTTGCAGCAGGAGGCAACCCCATGCGTCCCCGTAGCGGTTTACGCTTTTCGCCCCCTGGTGCTGGCGGCACTGGCGTCGAGCATTCCTCGCCTCGTGCGCGTCCGGCCACCACGCCGCGACGACACGCCCGCGATTCTCGAACTGCGCGACGACTACCTGCGCACAAATCCCAACAATCCGTTCGCCGGGCCGAGATCCAGCGCGGCGAGGTGGCTCCGGGGATGGGCTACCGCGAAGTACTCGCCGCGTGGGACAAACCCGACGCGCGTGTGGCCAGCGCCGACCCCTGACGAAGAGCGGTGGACCTACATACTGATGCGACGACAACGGCGTGGATTGGATTCTCTACGATTTCACATTATTCGACAATAAAGGCGGTGGTGGAGTGGCAATTCAGCCGTAACGATGGGGTTTCGGGGTTCGCGACCACGCGCGACGATCGGCGCGGTGTTTCGACGCGCGTTCCCCCCACGCCGGCACCCAGCCTGCGCTGAGGGAGCCCGCAAAGGTGGGGTCGGGTCGATGGTTCGGTAACGCGCGGTGTCGGGTTTTGGGTCGAAAGGACGAGTTTGGGCCTGCGGAAGTCAGTTCCGCGAGGCTCCTCGCTTTTCTGACGAGGCCAAACCCACGCCCGGTACAGTCCTTTCGTCGCTGTAATGCGCGGCGACGCCAACGGTTAGCATCATCTTTGCTCCAGAGGTGTAGGGTTATGAACGCCAGGTTGCAGCACGCCCCTGCGTGGCCGTGTCCGCGAGTCGACATGACCGAGTTCGACAACATTCGCGAGTTGCTCGAGATGCCGATGTCCGAGCACACGCCGGCCAAACACAAGATCAAGATGAAGACGAGCTTCGGCTGGGAGCCGGCCATGAACGCGTCTTCGAGACCGACGGCGAGTTCGTCGTGATCATGGATATCTCCGGCATGGATCCGAAGGATATCACCGTGTTCACGGACGGCAACATCGTGCGCATCAGCGGCGTTCGCAAAAGACCTCGTTCCGGCGGGGACAGAAACAGTTCCACGCCTCTCGAGAATCCAGGTGGGCCCGTTCCAGCGCTTTGATCGGAATTCCGGTCCAGGTAGAGCCGTGACAGTCATCGACACGCGCTACGCGAACGGACTGCTCGAGATTCGTGTTGAAGAAGCGCGGCGATCATCCTGGCAAGCGGCGGGTCGAGATTGAATAGCAAACTGCGGAGTGATCGGTGAAGGCACCACGTAACAACGCTCGAATTCGAAGAGCCCGGCGTCGGCACCAGGAGCATCTCGAGCGAGCTGGCGATCCTGCCCATCAACGACTGCGGTGGTGTTCCGCTCATGATGGTGCCGCTCATCCTGCGCGACCCCAACCTCCTGCGACTGGCCGACGAAGCCCTGGCCGAGCACAAGATCATCGGCGCTTTCACGCAAAAAGAACGCCGGAGACCGAGCAGCCCGGGACCCGACGACATCTACCGCGTCGGCACCGCCATCCACATCCAGAAGATGATCCGCTTTCCGAACGGCGAAATGCGCCTGCTGGCGCAGGGCATCGCGCGCATCCAGCTCACCGAGATCACCCAGGTGGTGCCGTACCTGAAGGGACAAGGTGCGCCGCGCTGGACGAGGTCGAGCGCGACACCGACCTGCACAAGGCGTACTTGCAGAATGTCGTGCGCACGTTTTCGAGCGATGATCGACGAGTCGGACACGCTGGCCGACGAGCTCAAGATCATCATCAACAACATCAAGGAAGGCGGGCGTCTGGCCGACGTCATCGCCACCAACCTGAACATCGAGCTCGATCGCAAGCAGAAGCTCTTGGAAGAGCCTGACTCCACCGAACGCCTGAAGAACCTCGCGCGCTATCTGGCCGACGAGATGGAAGTGATGAAGCTGGGGCGCAAGCTCCAAGCCGACGTCAAGAAGGAGATGGACCGCGAGCAGCGCGAGTACTACCTACGCCAGCAGCTGAAGGCGATCCGCCGCGAACTGGGCGAAGACGAGGACCGCACGGTCGAGACCGAGGAGCTGCGCGAGAAGATCGACGCGGCCCAAGCTTGACGCCGCAGTCGCGCAAGGTGGCGCTCAAAGAGCTCTGATCGCTTGCAGAAGATGTCGCCGGGTGCGGCCGAGTACACGGTGTCGAAGACCTACATCGACTGGATCCTCGACCTCACCGTGGGCGCATTACCACCGACGACAATCTCGACATGACGGAAGCGGAGAAGGTGCTCGACGAGGATCACTACGACCTCGAGCGATGGTCAAGGAGCGCATCCTCGGAGTTTCTCGCCGTGCAAGAAGCTCAAGCGCTCGATGAAGGGCTCGATCATCTGCTTCGCCGGTCCTCCCGGCGTGGGCAAGACGTCGCTCGGGAAGTCCGATCGCGCGCGCGATGGGACGCAAGTTCGTGCGCATCTCGCTCGGCGGCATGCGCGACGAAGCCGAGATTCGCGGCCATCGCCGGACCTACATCGGCGCGCTGCCGGGCCGCATCATCCAGGGCATGCGCACGCGCCGGGAGCAACAACCCGGTGTTCATGCTCGACGAGATCGACAAGCTCGGGCGCCGATTTCCGCGGCGATCCGGCGGCGGCGCTGCTCGAGGTGCTCGATCCCGCGCAGAACGACACCTTCGAGGATCACTACCTCAATATTCCGTTCGATCTTTCCAAGGTGCTCTTCATCGCCACGGCCAACGTGCTCGACTCGGTGCCGCGTCCGCTGCTCGATCGTATGGAAGTGATCGAATTGCCGGATACATCACGATGGACAAGGTCGGAGATCGCGAAGAAATACTTGCTGCCGCGCCAGCTCGATGACAACGGAATCCCGCCCAAGCTCCTCAAGGTGGGAGACGACGCGCTGCGCCACATCATCCGCCACTACACGCGGGAAGCCGGCGTGCGCGAATTCGAGCGCAAGCTGCGGCGGCATCGTGCCGCAAGATCGCGCGACGGCTCGCAGGCGGAAACAAGCGCGCGGTCAAGATCAGCACAAAGCAACGTCAGCGATTTCTTGGGACAAGAGGAGTACCACAGCGAGATCGCGCGCAAGCGCCCCATGATCGGGGTGGTGACGGGTCTGGCCAAGACGTTCGACGGCGGGGAGATCCTGTTCATCGAGGCGGTCAAAATGAAGGGACACGGGCACCTTCGACTGACCGGGCAATTGGGCGGGGTCATGCGCGAGAGCGCGGAGGCGGCGTTGTCCTACGTGCGTCCCACTCATCTGGCGAAGGCGCCCGATAAGGAGTTCTTCGACAAGTACGACATCCACATCCACGTCCCGGCCGGGGCGGTTCCCAAGCGACGGCCCAGCGCGGAGTGGCCATCGCGACCACCATCACCCGCTCCTTACGGCCGGCCTTCCCGCAACGACGTCGCGATGACTGGAGAACTGACCCTGACAGGCCAGGTTTTGGCCATCGGGGGCTCAAGGACAAGGTCATCGCGCGCCCATCGGGCCGGGATCAAGACCGTCCTGTTCCCGGAAGCCAACAAACGTGACCTGGACGAGATCCCGGACATCATCAAGAAAGACTTGAAGTTGATCCCCATCCACCGGGCCTCGGAGGCCATCGACAGGACCCTGGTCTCGGACTGATTGGCCCCTCATTTTGCTGTAGTTACCGTCGATTCTACGGCAGCCGAGCCGGGATTCCACGGAGACCCAGCGTGTCCACGACGACTCTGACTCCACCGACGCGACCAGATGGTCGGGATACTGACCCCGCTGCTTTCGCGCATGGTCGGCCAGGCCAGCTTTCGCTGCCCGGCGACATCAACAACCAGAGCCGCGTGCTCGTGGTCGACTCGGGGGATCTGACCGAGCTTCTTTTCTTCGCGCCCGTTCTCAACCACCTCAAGCGCCGTTGATACCCCGGCATGCGCGTCACCGTCTTGGTGCGCGAGGGCAACGGCGAGCTGATTCGAACCCTCGAGCCGATCAACGAGATGATCAGCTACGAGCCCGAACACCTCTCGTTGTTTTCGAGCACGTACTTCGGCCTCTTGCGCCGCATCAAGGGGCGGGGCTTCGACATCGTGTTCCTGTTGGGTCACGAGTTCAGCCTCGCGCGTTCGTTGGTGGCCCTGATTTCGAACGGCGCGGCTGCGCGTCGGGTTTCAGCAGACGTTCACGTACCCGTTCGTGAATTGTGAGATTCGCTCGTCGCACAACTCGGAGTACGAGGCACCCCGGGCGCTGTCGTATTTGAGTGTCCTGGGCAGAGCCCGGGCGATTCGATTCCGGCTTGGAAACTTCCCGAGTCCGACGTGCGCTGGGCCACACAAATGATCCATTTCCGCAGTCCGAACAAGGACAACATGCCGGATCGCGGTCGACCCGGGCATGGGGAAGGGAAATCATCGCCTGGTAGAGGCGACCCTGGCTCACATGGCCAGCGAGGTGGCGCGGCGCCACGGTGCCAAGCTGATGCTCTTGTCCAACAACCTGACGCCGAAGAGCCTGGCCCGCTTCCGTACCTTGCTCAAGTGGTTCCGTGATCGACATCGAGCCCCGCAACGTCAAGGAAGCGCTTGCGCTCCTGAGTCGGGCGAGTCTAGTCTTGGCCGGGAACACCGATTATTTCCACTTCGCGGTCAGCATGCGCTTGCCGACGATCGGGTTCTTCACGCGCTTCGATGCCGCCAACTGGTTCCCAAAATCCGCCCCGTGGGTGCAGATCATCTCAGCGGTCCACGGCCAGCAAGTGTCCGTGGACGAAGTTCGCTCCAAGATCGACACCTTGCTCCACCTCACGCAGCGCTAGCATAAACACCTCCGGGTGCCATATTCTCGGCTACCCCGGCTCCGGCCGGCTCCCGACCTCATGAGTACCTATCGTCGTTTGCTCGCCTACGTCCGCCCGTACTGGCCGCGGATGCTGGTGCTGTCGGTCACGATCGCGCTCTTCGCCTCGCTCTCGGGCGTATCGCTGACGCTGATCCCGCCCTTCCTGCGCGTGATTCTGAACGCGACGCCCCCACGGTCGGTGTCCCCGGGGAGGTCAAGGAAGGACTCCCGCTGCCGCATTTCGTCGAAGAGACGCGCGCGTGCATTTGAAGGCGTCTTTCGAAGGCTGGATGTACGCAGGCGACGCCAACGAACGGCTGGCGCGTTTCATCTGGCTTCTGATCTGCCTCATGATCGCGAAGAACATCTTCGGTTACGTGCAGACCTATTTCACCGAGTATCTCGAGCAGCGCGTGTTGTACCGCATACGGCGCGACGTGTACGCGCACATTCTCGACTTGCCGCTGTCGTACTTCGACCGCGAGCGGGCCGGGCATTTGATCTCGAAAGTGACCAACGACGTCTCCATGCTGCGGGCGCTGTGATCGGCGTGTTCGGCAGCGTGCTACGCAACCTCCTCATGACGCTCGTGGCGCTCGCGATACTCCTCAGCGTGTCGTGGCGGCTGACGCTATTGGTGTTGTGCATCGTGCCGCTCAACGTGCTGCTCATCGACTGGGTGGGGCGCAAGCTCAAGCGGCGTAGCCGTCGAGCCCAGGAAGGCATGGCCGACATGACGGCCAGTCTGGAGGAAACGATCGCGGGCGTGCGCGTGGTCAAGGCCTTCGACACGCGCTCGCGCGAGCAGGAGCGCTTCGACGCCACAGCTACCGGCACATGATGCACTACGTGAAGATGCAGATGTATGGGCGCTCTCCGCGCCGACCTCGGAGCTCTTGGGCACGGTGTGTCGTTCGCTATCGTGCTGTGGTACGGCGGCCAGCGCGTGATCGACGGGGGACTCCCCGGCCGAGAATCTGGTCAGCGTTCGTGGCCGCCATGCTTGTTCGTGGTGAGTCCGCTCAAGAACTTGAGTCGCCCGTCCACGGTGGTCCAGCAGGCCACCGCGTCCGCCCAGCGCGCGTGTTCGATTTGCTCGACGTGGCGCGCGAGCACGGCAGGGGAGGAACGCGCACGGCCTCGTTCGAGCGCGAGGTACGCTTCGAGAACGTGTACGTTCGAATACGTGGCCGGCGAGGCCGTGCTGCGGCGAAGTCTCCATCGCGGCCGGGAAGGGTGAAGTGGTGGCGATCGTGGGCTCGAGCGGGGCCGGCAAGACGACGCTCGTCGATCTGATTCCGCGTTTCTACACCCCCACGGCGGGTCGCATCACGCTCGACGGCGTCGACACGCGCGAGTGTTCGCTCTCGTCGCTGCGCGCGTTGATGGGTATCGTCACCCAGGAAACCATTCTGCTTCAACGATTCCATCTATAACAACATCGCCTACGGGAGTCCGCAGGCGACAGCCGACGCGGTGGAGCGCGCCGCGCGGGCGGCCAACGCGCACGACTTTATCGTGGGCTTTCCGAACGGTTACGACACCGTGGTGGGCGACCGGGGTGCCCAACTTTCGGGCGGGCAGCGCCAGCGCCTCGCCATCGCGCGCGCCATCTTGCGCGACCCCGCCATCCTTATCTTCGACGAAGCCACCAGCGCCCTCGATAGCGAAAGTGAGCGCCTGGTGCAGGAAGCGATGGAACGCCTCTTCGCGGGCCGCACCACCTTCGTCATCGCGCACCGTCTATCGACCATTCGCCACGCCGACAAGATCCTCGTGCTGGAACACGGGCGTCTGACCGAGCACGGCACCCACCCGAGCTGATGACCAAGAACGGCACCTACCACCGTCTGTACCAATTGCAATTCGGCCACGCGACCGCATGATGGCCGCGACTCGGCGCTTGGTCATGGTAGCGCCGAATTGGCTCGGCGACGCGGTGATGAGCCTCCTCCGCCGTCGAGCGCGCGGCGTCGCACCCGGAATGGGAGCTCGCCGTGGCGACCTCGCCGTACACGGCACGCGTGTATTGACGCGTCGACGGCGTCGCCGAGATTCGCGCCGACGAACCCGGCGGACGCATGAGCGCGGGTGCGCGCGTACGCGCGCGCTGACTGCCTACGGAGCCGACGCGGTCGTCGTGCTGCCGCCGTCGTTTTCGAGTGCCGTCCCGGCCTGGCTGGCGCGGGTTCGCACACGGGTCGGATTCCGCGACCGACGCGCGCCGGGTACTCCTTTCCGACGCGGTCGTCAACACCTCCGCGCACGACGCACCTCGCGCGCAGCTACGCGCAGTTGCGTCGAACGCGCCCTCGCTTCGGGTGAACGCGAGCCCGCGGGCGCTCCCGCACGGCGTGCGCGTTTGCATGTTTCCGACGAGGATCGAACGGGCGTCGACCGTTTGCTCGCGGGTGACCGCGTCGCGCGCGGAGCGTACGCGCTGATGGTGCCGGGTGCTGCCTACGGGCCGGCCAAGTCGTGGCCGTGGGAGCGGTACCGACGCGCGTGCGAAGTACTGGCGCGCGAGGTCCCCGTCGTGCTGTCGGGTAGTGCCGCGGATCGTGCCACGTGCGCGCGCATCGCGGACGGGCTGGCCGGTGTCGTGAACCTCGCCGGCCAAACCAATCTGGGAGAATTCTTCTGCGCTGACCGAAGGCGCGCGCGTGGTTCTCGCCAACGACAGCGGGGCACCGCACGTGGCGGCCTCGCTCGGCGTGCCGGTGGTCGTGTTGTTCGGATCGACCTCGCCCGAGTGGACCGCACCCCCTCGGTGAACGTGTCCACGTCATGCAGCACAAGGTGCATTGCAACCCGTGCTTTCGGCGCACGTGTCCGACCCAACTCGAGTGCTTCAACGGCATCGACCCGGCCGACGTGATCGCGCGCGTGCGCACGGCCATGCGTATCTGAGGGCGCCCTGGCCCCACAAAACCCGTCGCCCGGAGCCGGGCGCGTGGGCTACTATCTCGACCCATGACCGTCCATCGTCGTTATCTTGAACTTCTCGACGCGCTTCGCCACGCGGCGCATCGCCGTCGTGGGTGATTTCCTGCTCGATCAGTATCTCCTCGGTACCACCGCGCGCGTCTCGCGCGAGGCGCCCATCGTCGTGGTCGACTATCAGGAGACGGTGAACCATCCCGGCGGTGCGGCCAACGCGGCCCAGAACGTGACCGCGCTGCGCGGAGCGGCGACCGCGGTGGGGGTGGTGGGTGCCGACCGCGAGGGTGACGCGCTCTTGACTCTGCTCCATGACTGCGGCGTCGACACCACGTCCTTGTGCGCACTTCCGAATGCCGCCACGTCGCTCAAGCTGCGCATCATGGCCGGCGAGATGAACGCGCAGAAGCAGCAGGTCGCGCGCGTCGACCGATCGCACTAGGTCGTGCTCGACGCAGCCGGGCGCGAAACGCTGGTGCATGCGGTGGAAGCGGCCGCCGCGGCGTGCGACGCCATGCTCCTGGCCGACTACGGTCTGGGCGTGCTCCCCGACGACGTCGCCCGCCGCGCCATCGATGCGTGTCGCGCGCGCGGCATCCCGGTGGTGGTCGACAGCCGCTACCGCGCGTTCGCGTTCCGCGGGGCCACCGTCGCCACACCCAACGAGGTGGAGGCGATGGCGGCGCTGGGACTCGAGAGTGAAACCGAGTTGTTGGACGGCAAGCGACTGGCGCGATCGCTGTCCGAAGCGGGCATCGAGAACGTGCTCGTGACGCGCGGGAGCAAGGGTATGGTGGTGTGCGGCCCGCGCGGCGAAGTGACGAGTATCGGCATCGCGGGCAGCCGTCAAGCCACCGACGTCACCGGCGCGGGCGACACGGTGGCCGCCAGTGGTGTCGCTGGCGCTGGCCGCGGGGGCCTCGCTCGAAGAGGCGGCGCGTATGGCTACCTTCGCCGCCGCCGTGGTGGTTATGAAACGCGGCACCGCCACCGCCTCACCCGACGAGGTGCGCGCCCTGATCGAAACGGGCGACGCGAACCGTTCGTGAAGCGCTCCGCCGCCCGCATATTCCACGACCTGCCCGACCTCTGCGCATTCGTGGCCTCGTCGCGAGCGCGGCGCGTCGTACTCGCCAACGGCTGCTTCGACCCCTTGCACGTCGGGCACACCCGCTACCTGGCCGACGCCAAGCTGCACGGAGACTTCCTCGTGGTGGCGGTTAACGACGACGCCGGCGCGCGCCGGCTCAAGGGTGACGGGCGCCCCGTGGTCCCGGCCGACGATCGCGCGCGCTTGGTCGCGGCACTGGATGCGGTCGACGCCGTACTCGTGTTCGCGGACGACGACGTGGTGCGCATTCTGGAAACGTTGCGCCCGCAGGTGCACGCGAAGGGAACCGATTACACCACCGAGACGGTGCCGGAGCGCGCGGCCGCGGTGCAATTGGGCATCGAGACCGTCATAACGGGCGACGCCAAGACGCATGCGTCGCGCGAAGTGGTCGCGCGCTTGCGCGCAACCGGAGCGCCCCGGCGACGCGGGCGATCCCCTCCGCATGACGCCGCACGACGAAGCCGCGGTCTCGCTGCAGCGCGGCGATCGCATCCTGGTGACACGCCTCGACTATCTGGGTGACGTGGTGCTGTCGTTGCCTTTGGTCGACGCGTTGCGCGAGCGCTGGCCCGGTGTCGAGATCGACTATCTCACCCGGCGGCCCGCGGCCGACCTGTTGGCGCGCGACGAGCGCTTCGCGCGGGTGTGGACGCTCGAGAAGGGTACCTTCGCCACCGTGGCCCTGATGGCTTCGCTGCGGAGGCGCCGCTACCGCGCAGTGATCGACCTCTATTCCAATCCGCGTAGCGCGTGGTTGACGTGGTCGACGGGGGCGCCGCTTCGGGTGGGTGGAAATCGCCGTGGACGGCGTCACCTGTACACACACCCCATCTACCGTGCCGCACGAAGTTCGTCGTGTCACCGACGTGTTCATGCAGTACGGCATTCCATTGGGACTGGCGCCGAAGGCACCCGCGCGAAAGCCGTCGCTGGCCGTGGCACCGGACGAAGCCGCCGCGGCCGAAACGATTGCTGGCGCCGGTTCGCACTCCACGTGCGGGATCCACCCGGGCGGCAAGTGGAGTGTCAAACGCTGGCCGACCGAAAAGTTCGTCGAATTGATCACCCTGCTGGAACGCGAGCACGGCGTACACGCGGTCGTGTTCACTGGGCCCCGACGAACGGGGCGCGACCGAGCGCGTGCGCGAGCGCGTGTCCGGGAACACGACCTTCCTCGACCCGCTTCCGATTCGGACCTGGCGGCGGTGATGTCGCGCCTGACGCGGTGGTCGCGTGCGACGGCGGCGTCATGCACGTGGCGGCCGCCGTGGGGACGCCGACGGTCAGGCATCTTCGGGAGCAGCGAGCCGGCGGTGTGGTTCCCGTACCAAGGCGCCGGCCCGTACCGGGCCGCGTACATCGAGGTCGAGTGCCGGCCCTGCCATCGCCACGAGTGCCCGCTCGGACACACGCGCTGCCTGAATGAACTAGCGGCCGCCACAGTAGTCGGTTACGTGCGTGATGTGATGTTACGCGCGAAGGAAGCCAGATGAGCGCCCACGACGAGTGGGTGGTCGCCGTTCGTCTGCGCCAGTTGGGCGACGTGCTGGCCGCCTTGGCCACGCCCGCGCCCTCAAATCGTATCGTCCCGAACGGCGCATCGCCTACGTGGTGGAGGCACCCTATGCGGATCTCCTGCGCGGGCTCGATTTCATCGACGCGTTGCCGTCGCCCCGCGCGGTGGTGCCGGAGCGTGGCGTGCGTATTATCACGGACTTGCGGAAGCTCCGTGCAACTTCCGCGATCGATTTCCACGGCAGCGCGCGCTCGGCGCTGATCACGCTGGCCTCGGGGGCGAAGGCATGCGTCGGGTTCGACGTGCGCGGCGCCGTCGTCTTGCGTACACCATCGTGGAACCGCGCGGCGAGTTTCGCGACGGCGCGCGCGTGCCCCACACGCCCATCGTGTGGGGCATGCGGCTGGCCCGTCATGTGGGGGCAGCACCGCGGAGGCGCTCCCTCCGCGCCTGTTGGTGTCCGAGGACGTGCGCACACGCCGGTCGCGACGCACTCGCGGCAATCGGCATCTCCGCGCGCGGCGTCGAGGCCGGTGTGGTGGTGGGGCTCAATCCCGGTCGGCCAGCGCCGGTGAAATCGTGGTCGCGGGACCGCTTCGTCGCCTTGGCCTGGCGCATCGCGCGCCGATGGCCGGCGCGCGCTGGTGTTCTGGGGTCCGGGAGAGGAAGAGGTGGCGCGAAGCGATCGTACGCGAAGCAGGAAGTGCCGCCGTGTTGGCGCCACCGTCGCGCCTGTCCGATACGCCGGGGCTCTTGAGGCGTCGTGCAGCACTCTGTGACCATCGATTCGGGATTGAAACACCTCGCGGTGTGCGTTCGCGTTCCGACCGTGACGCTGTTCGGCGCCACCGATCCCCGCGAGTGGCACATGGGGGCAATCGCGACGCGGTGTTGCAGGCGCGGCTCTCGTGCTCGCCGTGCCGCCGCCTCAGCTGTCCCTTGGTGCGCCGTGCATGGACCTTTCGGTCGACGCGGCGTGGAGTGCCACGCGCGGCCTGTTGGAGCGCGGGGGCGGGAGGGCGAGCGCGTGAACCTCGATCGTATCAGTGTTGTGGTGACGTCGTTCAACGAGGCGCGCCAACATTGCGCGTTGCCTGGACAGCGTGCGGGGATTCGGCGAGATTGTCGTCGTGGACTCGTTCAGCGACGACGACCACGGTCGGCGCTCGCGCGCACGCGAGCCTCGATCGTCGCAGCGCGCCCTACCGGTCGCCGCCCGACCAGAAGAACTGGGCGGCGGCGCGCGCGTCCAACAACTGGGTGTTGAGTGCTCGACGCCGACGAGGCACTCGATACAAACACGCGCGCGGAGATAGCGGCCCTGGACCCCGGGGAGCGCGCCGGATTTTGGATCCGTCGGCGCAGCGACTATCTGGGACGAACCATTCGCGGGTGTGGCTGGCAGCGCGACAAGGTGCTGCGCCTCTACGACCGGACTCGCGGTCGTTATCCCGAGGCGTGGGTGCACGAAGAAGTCGAGAGCTCGACGGCGAAGCCGGTTGGTTGCGCGCGCCGTTTGCGCCACACGCCCTACCGCGACATCGAGCAGCACCTGGCCAAAATCGACACCTACTACGACACGCGGCGCGCGCCAGTACGTGGAGCGCGGCGGACGCGCGGCCCTGTTCAACCTGCTAGTCCACCCGCCGTTTCGTTTCATCCGTATGTACATCCTGCAGATGGGTGTGCGCGACGGCTACGCCGGATTGGTGCTGTGTCCTATTGTCGTCGTACAGCGTGTTCTTGAAATACGCGAAGGCGTGGGAGTGCCTGCGCCAACCATGAGGGGTGTGCATGCTTCGGCGGACACCACGCCGGTTACCTGCGCAGTGCGGTGATCTCTGGCCGGCCTGTCGCGCCTGCGGGTTGCCCGTCGTGAGCTGTGTGGCCAGCCCGCGCGCCAAGGTGATTCGACGCTACAGCGGACTCGTGCGACGCTGGCCCGCATCGAGCACGACTTCGAGGCCGTCTTCGTGCCCGAATTCCGCCACAAAGATGTGCCGTTGGCGCACGTCCTCGCGCGCGCGGCGCGGGTGCCGTGCGTGTTCGACCCGCTGGTTTCGCGCTTCGACACGCGCATCCACGATCGCGCGGACGCCCACGTGCGCGGGCCGCAGGCGTCGCACAACAAGAACCTCGACCGCCTCTCGTCTGCCCTGGCCGACCCAGATCCTGGCCGACACGCGCGCCACGCCGACCTCTTTGCCGAAAAACTGGCGCCACCCGACGCGCTCATTCGCGTGCTGGAGAGTGGGCTACGACGATGCCGTGCTTCAACCCGAACCGCCGGTGTGCGACGCGGACACCGCGACGGTGCTCTTCTACGGCAGTTACTTGCCGCTCCACGGCGTTCCGCTGGTGGCAGAGGCGGCCGCGCGCCTACGCGACGACCCGCGCATCCGGTTCGAGTTGATCGGCGATGGACAGACACGCGCGGACGTCGACGAGCATCGTACGCGAGCACCGACTGGCGAACGTCACCATGACGCCGCGCATCCCACTGTCCGAGTTGCCGCGGAGGATCGCGGCTGCGACGGTGTGTTCGGGAATATTCGGGTCCTCTTCCAAGGCGACGCGCGTGGTGCCCAGCAAGGTCTACCAATGCATGGGCATGCGCCGCGCCGTCATTACCATGGCGTCGCGCGCGGTGGAAGAGCACGTTTCGCGTGGGAGAAGAGATTGTCATCACACCCGCCGGCGACGGCGGAGGCGCTCGCATTCGCGATTCGCGCTCTGCTGGAAAACCCGCGTACCGGAATCCGCGTCGCGGGGCGTGGAGCCCGCGTCTCCTGGCGACTTCACGCCGACTCCCATCGCGCGGCGCTTTCTGTCGCATTGCCAGGAGGTGAGGGCTCGATGACGTTGCGCGTACACGCGCGGTCGACTCCGAGAAGTCGTGGCGCGGGGACAGGGGCAGGTACGCCTGCTGATGTCGGGCTTGGTGGAGAAGGGCGTGGCGGTGACGCTGGCGTCGCCGCCCGACGGCGAGCTCGCGCGCCGCACCGCCAGTCTCGCCATCACCCAGCGCCCCCTTCACGCCGAGGTCGCTGGCACTGATGGCGCTGCGTCGTGCGCCGGCCAGCGGCGAGTTCGACATCGTACTCGCCGCGGCGCGCGCACGGAGCGTGGCGATGGCCGCGTATCGGACTATCGGCGCACGGCCGGTGCCGCGTCGTAAAGCCGCCGTGGTGACTTCGACGTGCCGCGCGGCTTCCTCAGGCCGGTGGAAATACCCACCGCGGCGCCGAGGCCTACATCGCCATCTCGGAGGGCGTTCGGCGCGTTCCTTCTGGCGGGCGGCATTGACGACGCGCGGGTACGCGTCGTGCGCAGCGGGATCGACTTGAACAAGTTCGACGGGCTCAAGCCGCGCGACGCCGGCGCGCCCAGCTCGGCCTGGGCGACGACGTCTTGGCTGTGGGTAATCGTCGCGGCGCTGGCACCGCACAAGGCGCAGAACGACCTGTTGCGTGCGGCCGCGATCGTGTCATATGGCGGCCCGATGCTGCGTTTTCCGTGGTGGGAGACGGGGCGCTGCGCGGCGAGTTGAGGCACTCGCGCGCGAACCGGGGATCGCGTCGCGCGTCGCGATTCACGGGTTTTCGCGCCGACGCGCTGGATCTCTGCGCGCGTTCGACGTGTTCGTCATGAGTTCCTACTTGGAAGGCTTGGGAACGTCGATCATGGACGCAGGCGCCGGGCATTCCCGTGGTCGCCACGCGTACGGGCGGGATCCCGGAATTGGTAGAGACGGTGTCACCGGTTTGCTAGCACCGCCGCGGAATCCCGAGGCGCCGGCGGAGCGATTCTCCGCTTCTCGAGCACGACGGCCTTCGTAGCGCTTGCGCCGCGGCCGGCCGGGTGCAATCGTCTCAGTACGACTATCCGCACCATGGTGTATAAAACCCTGGACGCCTACGGCGTTCCGTGTGCGAGAACGTGGCTCACCTGGAGCTCGGGCGGGGCCGCTTGAAGGCGCCGTCGAACACCACCCTGAAGCATGCAGGAAGCGCGCATGAAGTATGGTTGGGCCCTCGCCGCGGGCGTGCTCGCGTCGGCCTCGCGACGTCGTACGCGCAGAAGCCGCCCGCCGACACCACCGTCACCTTCTACGACTCGCTGTACGCGGACGAATTGGAGCCCGACTCCTTCGTCACCGTCGAAGCCGGGACCGATTGCCTTCGGGGCGGGCGAGAAGCATGGTTCAGCGTTGCAGTACGGGCTGGTGACTGCCGGCGAGGCGACCATGGAGATTCGCAACATCGCCGACATCGGCGGGCGCCCCGTGCTACCGCATCGTGACCGACGCGCGCACCAACGGCTTCTTCTCGAGTTCTTCACCGTGCGCGATCGCTACGAGTCGTACATGGACACGAAGGAGCTGCACAGTCTCCGCTACGAAAAACACATCCGAGAAGGGAAATTCAAGCGCGACGAATCGGTCGATTTCCGACCAGGTCGCTCACCGCGCCATCTACAAAGGACAAGGTGGTGCCGATCCCGCCCCCGCACCCAGGACGTCCTATCCGCGCTATACTATGTACGCGCGCTGCCGCTGGAAGTCGGGCAGTCGATCTCGCTGGCCAAGCCACACCGACAAGAAGAATTACCCGCTCATCATCAAGGTGCATGCGCGCGAGCGGGTGAAGGTGGATGCCGGTGAATTCGATCTGCCTGGTGGTCGAGCCGATCTTGCGCGGCCCCGGAATTTTACGCAGAAGCGCCGCTATGGCTTTGGCTCACGGACGACGAGCGGCGCATGCCGTCCTCGCGAAGAGCAACGGTGGCCATCAGTCACGTCGCGGCGGTCTTGAAGTCGTACAAGGTGGCGAAAGTAGGGCCGCCGGCCTCCCGTTGCCCCGGATAGGCCCCTTCCGCGGGGCATGAAGCTTGCACGCCCTCTAGAGTCTTATGTCGCACGAGCATTCCCGCATTCTAGACCGCGCCGCACTCGTTCGCGAGTCGCGTAGTCGACCTCGCGATGGCACGACTCCCATCGCCGCACTGGTCGCGGCCGGGGCCTATTTCGCCGCCCAGCAGTCCGTGCCGCCCCAGCACCGCACTATCAAAGGGACTGGTCGTCCCGGGGCTCATGGCGCTCATGTTCCGCTTCGACATGGTCTACTCGGTGTATCTGTTCGCTCTCCTGTTTGTCTTTCCGAGCGGGATTTCCATCGGCAGCTCGAACAGCGTGCTCATGACCATCATTCCCATGATCTGGGCCGTGCGCGCGACGACTTCGGCGCGAGTGCCGATCGTGCGCGCGCGACACCCGTCGACCTCGCTATCGGCGCGTTTCTCTTGGCCCACGTGGTGGCACTGTTCAACGTCAGCGACCCCGCCATCTTGACCCAGTGCGTCGTCGTGTTGTGGCGGCAGCTGGCGGCGTGCGCCTTTTTCTACTGCATCTTCATGTTTGTGAACGACGAGGAGCGCCTGTTTCGATTCGGCAAGGTCGTGAGCATCGCGTGCACGCTGGTCATGCTGACGGCGGTGACGGAATTGTTCTTCCCGGGCGCCAAATCATTCCGGGCTGGATCGGGCTCACCAACAAGATGGGCGAGGGCCTGATGCACTACCGCGCGCAGGGAATCCGCGTGGGCAGGTCGTTCGGAGTCACGGAATGTTGGCCGACTTCGGGACGCAGCTGATTCTCTTCATGGTCTACTTCGCGATCCTGGCTAAGAACCCGATGGAGAAGATCTTCTGGTTCGGGAGTGTCGCCACCACCATCATCGCCATCTTGGCCACCGCGAACCGCGGCGCCACCAGCGGACTGATCCTCGCCTTCATACTGGCATTGGTGTTCTTCCGCCGCCGGTTGGGCGGGGCGCGTATCGCGGTGATCGTGATCGGCGCCGCAGTGGGGTTGGTGGTCCTCGACACCGTGTTGAGCGAGAAGACTCTCGCCGTCTCGGTCATCGGATCGATTTACCAACACCAAGTTCCGAAGGCATGGTGCCGGAGAATCGTGTGTGGACACGTGGGGCCCGACGATGCACGAGGCTTTGGAAAAGCCGTTCTTCGGGCACGGGCCGTACTTCGACACCGGCTTGGGATTGACCAAGCGCATGTGGCCGCACAACGGCTACCTGTTCTACTTCTTTACTCTCGGATTGTTCGAGTGCTCACGTTCCTGTGGGTCATCGCGCGCGTGTATCGAGAGTCGAGGATGTGGCGCGCGCGCGGAGTCCGCGACACGCGCCTGGGAACCTTCATGGCCATCGCGCAGATCTGGCTGTTCGTGTTGCTATTGGAACAAATGCGCACCGATCACCAGCGCGACGACATCTATCCCTACATCGTGTGGATGTGCTTCGGCGTCATCGTGGCCGGGGCGGCCATCGCGCGGCGCAAGCTAGCCGCCGACGAATCTCACTTCGCCGACGGCGACGGCGTTGACGCGGTCGGTGACGTCGAAGAAGTCGTAGAGGTGTGCGAGGTCGCGGTAGGAATAGCTGCGGTCGGGCAGCATCGCGAGCTGGGTCCCGAAGTACGCCGTTCAAGACGATGCGAAACGTGTTCACCGGGGTCATCGACGAGTACAACTTCTCCTCGCAGCCCGGCGCGTAAATCGCGTTCAATATCCTCATCTTCTCGCTGAATTCTTCGTTGGTCGCCGTTTCCCCACTCGAACGTGTGCGGTTGCGTGCGGGTCGGGTAGGGGCCTTCGTCGCCTTGGATCACGATCACGGGCGGGTTGTCCGCCGGGTAGCCGGCCAGTAGCGAATCGACCAAGGTACGCACGCGGCCGTCCAGGTATCCGACCTGTTCGACGAAGTTGGTGGCCTCGTCGTGCGCGTGGGCGATCTCCGGGAGGCGATAGGTCCCATCGTGGTTGAATACGTAGGGCCGCGGGGGACCAGGATGTGGGCGAAGACGAACAGCGGCTCAGGCTCATGCGCGGGAGTTTTTCCAGTGCGTTGAGCTGGTATTGAACGCGCTGGTACTTCTCGAGGTCGGGATTGTCCAGCCCCAGGCGGTACAGGAGCGGGTAGAGCATCGTAGTCGAGACCAGCATCATGGTGAACTCGGGGACGGTGGCGAAGCGCACGTTCTCGTCCGCGAAGCGATTGTGCGCGGTCGGATTCCACTTAGGACCGATGTGTACGCAGCGATAGCCCTGTTCGCGCAAGAAGCGCTGCAGGCGATAGTCTCCCAAAAGATCGAAGACGGGCAGCCAGTCGCCTCGACTGGCGCCCGACCGCATCCACGAGCGGGAGCAAATGCGACATGTTGAGCGACGAAGCCAACGATTGCGCGGTGACTAAGTAGTTGGCGCGACTATCGTCGGCGACGAAGAATCCGCGTTCGCGCAAGAACCCAATGAGGGGAGAGTTGTCGTAGCCGTAACGCCGGGTGAGGTCGCGTTCGAGCCGAAGCGATCGAGGATGATGTAGAAGATGTCGGGCTTGCGCACGACGTGTCCCGGCGCCAGGGATTCTTGCGACAGCACCGATGACGGATCGAACGCTTTGCGCGACGCCCCCACGCGCGCCATGGTAATGAGGGAAGCGCCCAGCATGGAGACCACGATCACCGGGAGAACGCGCGCGAGTACCAGGGGCTCGCGCGGCGCGCGCCGCAGACGAATGGTGCCTGCTACGAGTGCCACAACAACGTGACCGGCAGGAGAAACTTGTAGTTGGCAGGATTGTGCCCGGCGATGGGGAACTTGCCGATGATGGTCGCCAACGTGGCCGTACGCGAACACCACCCACCAGAATACCGATAACGCCACCGCCGCTCGTAACGAGCCGCGGAAGACCCACCACCGCCGCCGGCAGCAAGATCAACGTGAGAGCGATGACGGCACCGATGGGGCAATAGCGCCTCCCCGAAGGAGGCCTGCCCGGAGTTGCTCGCGTACAAGGTGAGCACGGGAGCGGTCGAGAACAGAAACGGCAGGAGCAGGTACCAGCGTTTCACGCGTTGTCCCGTCCGCGCATGAGATACAGCGTGCGCTCGCCGCCTTCGACCGCGCGCACGTCGACCGTCTCGAAGTAGGGTGCGAACGCGGCCTCGAATCCCGCGCGGTCATAACTAGGGAAGACGTCGGCGCGCGTAGCGAGCAGGCGTTGGACCTGTGAGTCGTTCTTGGGGACGAACTCGATCACGAGCGAGCGGCCGAGGCGTGCGAAAAAGCGCGCCACGCGCTCAGAGCGGGACGTTGTTCGAGATCGCGAGGTGGTGGATGAGGCCAGGGCCAGCACCAAGTCGGCGGGGCCGCGCTCGGCCAAGGACGCAGCGCTCGTCGTGATCCCACCCCAACGCCGGGCTGGGATTGGTCAAGTCCATGACGAGCGGAAGAATGCGGGTCTCCGGTGCGCTCGCGCACACGCCGATAGTTCTTCTCGACCGCGGCCGCGTCGACGTCGAAGCGCGACCGTGGCGATCTCCCTGGTCGGACGCGAGTCGACTAAACTCGCCCGTGTTGGCGCCCAAATCCCATACGGTGGCCGGTCGCGCGCGGGTGATGAATTCACGCACGGTCTCCATCTTGCGGTCGCGCGCGGCATCCGAATAGTTGGTGCCGGCGTAGTAGTCGCCCCATTCGGTCCCGGACGGTTTCCACGACAGCTTCCGAATCGCGCCCCCAGGCTGTCGACCAGCCCGCGCAGTGCGAGGCGGCTCACGGGGCGTTTCTTGACCGCGGTCGTGCCGGCGTAACGCCGCTGCGAGCGCGCGTGGAGGTGAATGTGGATCGCGAGCGACGGCGCCCATCGCGTCGACACGGGCAGGGCGCGGCTGGCCAGATCGAGCGGAATCCCGTCGATGAAGGGTCGCGTCAGGAGGGGAGACGCGCGTCGACGTGGGCGGCTAGCGCCAAGGGAGCCAGGAAATGCTGGCAAAACTGGCGGTACGCGACCCACGGCTCGCCCTCGCGGTAACGTTCGAAAGACAGCGTATCGATCAAGGTCGGCCGTCCGCGGTGAAACTGAATATTGAAGGCACTCGCGTCGCGCAACGAGAACCCGAGTTCTAGGGCTGTGGTTTGAATGGCCAGTGTGGCGAGGGCGGCGTCCTTCAGTTGCGAGAAGCACCATTCGTAGGGATACGAGATGAATCCGACGCGTTCCGGTTCGACGATACGGTGGGCGAGCGCGGGAGCGGGAGAGGCCACCTCGGCGAGCGCGCGTCTCGGCGTGCGGGATCACGAGCCTCGTCGCGCACCAGACGGTCGTACAGGCCGCCCGCTAGAAACGCGTCGAAAGTCGGCTGCGAATCCGCGATTGATCTGTCGATAGAGCCGACCGCCGCTCTGGAAGACGAAACCCGCCGGGTCCCGGAACGACGCACCGATCGTCCGGGACTCGCTGGTCGTTGGTTGCGGTCATTGCGCGAGAATAGACCCGTAATGAAGCGCTTGATACGGAACCACGACATTTTGATGGCGAAGGCCGCGCCCAGAAGGCCGGCGATGATCATTTGCAGGACATAACTCCCAGTACCCGGGTCGAGGTACGCGTGGGCGTCCATCGGTATAAGCAGGAAGGCAAGTGCCCCCACCGGCGCTAGGACCCAGAAACGCAACATCTCTTTCCTCCGGCTGACGACTTCGGTGCCCAACGCGGTCCGGCGCGCGCGAGCAACTCTGGCGGCAAAAATAGTACCACGACCGCGCGTAGGCTGGCAATCTCAACGGTAGTCTCCCAGATACCTACCTTGACGCTAAACCGCTTTTCCTGCTACTATTGCAACCTCTCTGAGGTGTCTGGCCGTCCTCTGCTAACGCATCTTAGCTCCGCGCTTCGCCCGAGAGGCAAGCTCGGCGACCTGAATCAACCGGCGACATCATCAGCGCCGCACCGTGGAGGTGCGGGCGCGTTGCGTTTGCAGATCGACCATGAACGGCGACACACCTTTGCGCTTGCGACCCGGCACGCCGTCCCGGCTGCGCCTTCCTCGCCCTCCTCGCCCGTCGCAGTCGACGCGGCGGCGACCGACGTCATTGAACCGTTCGGATACGCAGCGACCAAGCGCGTCTTTGATCTGATCGTGGGCACGATCATCTTGTTGCTGTTGGTGCCCGTCATTCCGATGGTGGCGCTGATGATTCGCCTCGATTCGGAAGGGTCCGTATTCTATCGCCAGGATCGCGTGGGCCGGGGCGGGCGCTTGTTCAAGTTCTACAGGTTCCGTTCCATGCGCTGTCGACTCGGAACGGCTGCGCGCGGATTTGGAAACGCGCAACGAAGTCACGGGGCCGGTTTTCAAGATGAAGAACGACCCGCGCATCACGTCGGTCGGACAGTTTCTGCGGCGTTCGAGCCTGGACGAGATCCCGCAGATCTTCAACGTGCTCAAGGGCGACATGAGCATCGTGGGACCGCGTCCGGCGCTTCCGGGCGAAGTGGCGCGATACGAGGCGTGGCACCGGCGGCGCTTAGACGTCAAGCCGCGGCATCACGTGCCTGTGGCAGGTGGCGGGGCGGGGACGGGTGGGTTTCGACGAGTGGATGCGGCTCGATGTGGAGTACATGAGTCACCGCAGTTTGCGAAACCGACGTGACCATTTTCTGGAAGACCATCCCGGCCGTTATTGCGCGGCGCGGGGCGTATTGAGCGTGGCATGCTGATTGCGTTTGTGAGGTAGCCGTTTGTTTTCTCAAATGCTTTTTTCTATGCGTGCAATGAGTTACGCGTTGCGTTCGGCGCCGGGTTGCGCCAATCGACTCAGCGGTCAGCGGATTCCCACTCGTTTCCGTTGGGGCGCCGCGTGGCGATTCTTTGCTTGGCGACGGCGTTACCCATGATGGCGATGGGTTGCGGTGGCGGTATCAAAGGGGCCAGTCGTTCCGAGGGTTGGTACAGCCCCGACTCGATTCCACAGTTCGTGGCCGACACATCGAGGCCGCCCGTCAATGACCTGGCACCGGAATACGTCATCGGTGTCAACGACAAGCTCGAGGTTGTGTTCCTGTATCACAACAATCTGACCACCCGCGACTTGATCGTCCGGCGCGATGGACGTATCTCCATGCCGTACGTCGGCGATCAAATGGCGGCGGGCATCACACCCATGGAGCTCGACTCACTGCTCACGGTTCGCTTCAGCGAAGTGTTGCGCGACCCCAACCTGTCGGTGATCGTCACCCAGCCGGCGCCGCAGAAGGTCTACGTGCTGGGCGAGGTGAATACGCCCGGGCGCATCGAATTCGACGACGAGATGTCCATGGTGGGGGCGGTGGCAGCCAGCGGCGGGGTCAAGACGGGCGGCATGGCCAACCACGCGGTCCTCATTCGAAGGCAGGGGTCTCGCAGATCGTGGGCGTGGAAGTGGACCTGCGCGCGGTCGTCAACGGATCGCAGATGTCGAACGACCTGCGCTTGCGCAATTACGACATCATCTGGGTGCCCAAGCATCCGATCTATAGCGCGGCCGACTTCATGCAAGCGGTCGGCGAGATCATCAATGTTCCCCTCGACGCGGTCTTCAAGGGCTGGCAGATTGCCAACCTGAAAGAGAACTACCAGTTCTACCGCACCACCGCGCCCACGGGGCAGTAGTCATGGACGAACGTCAAACCCGGCAAGAAACCAGTCTGCGCGACTTCTTGGACGTCGTGTTCCGCCGCAAGCGGATCATCCTGTCCATTTTCGTGCTCTCGATTCTGTTCGTGGTCTTCATGGACGCGCGCAAGCCCGAGGTATGGGAGTCCAGCGCGCGCGTCCTGGTGCGCCGCGGCGAGCAGTCGAGCGTGCTGTCGCAGAACATTCGCACCCTGGGCTGGAGAGGAAGTGGCGTCGGAGATCCAAATCATTCTCTCCGACGACGTATTCAGACGCGCGCGTGTGATCTTCGCGGACTCGGTGCGCGCGCAGGGCTTGCCGGCCGACGTGGCGTTCAGCGCGGGCAGCGCCCGCGCCGACGTGATGGGCGAGTCGAACGTGTTCGTCATCGGCTACGTCGACGCGCGCCCGGCAGCTGTGCCAGATCGGGTGCAACGCGGTAACGCTGGCCTTCCGCGACTACTATCGCGAGCGCAAGGCGCCCCCAAGCTGGCCGATTTCTTCGCCGACGAAATCACGGACGTGCGTAACGAACTGGATACGTGGCGCATCAGGCGCAACGAATTCATGAATCAGGAGAAGTTCTTCGGCGCCGAGGAGACAAGCCGCTTCCTGCTCAACAAGATCGGAACGCTGGAGCAGCGCCTGACGCAGCTCACCGGCGATGTTTCCTCGCAGGAGCTGCGCGTGGCCAACCTGGAAGGATTGAGCCAGAAGTCCGGCAGCGACCTCGAGAAGGAGCTGGCCTTCTCGATGTCGCAGCACGTGCTCCAGTCGGGCATCGTTCAGAACATCAAGTTCGAGCTGCAGAAGCTCAACATGCGTCGTGAAGAGCTGGCGCAAATGTATACCGAGAAGCATCCGGAGTTGATCGCGGTCGAAGCGCAGATCGCCGACTTGCACGAGGACTTGAAGCAGCAGGTCGACAACGCCTACCGAGTCGAAAAGGTGAGTTTGAGCGAAATGAAGGCCCGGGAGCAGGCGATCTAGACCGAGCTGGCCGGCGCGCGTCAGGACCTGGACTCGGTGCCGGACCACGAGCGCCACCTGGCCGAGATCGACCAGATGATCAGTAGCCTGAGTGAGAAGTACAAGATGTTGCTCGGCCGGCAGAGCGAGGCGGAGATCGCGCGCGCGGGTATCCCGAGTGGGACGTCTCCATCCTGGCCGACGCGGGCGCGCCCTACAAGAAGAAGACGCGCGACTTCGTGCGCCTGGCGCTGGGACCGATCTTGAGCATCGTCATCGGGCTGGGCTTGGCGTTCTTCCTCGAGAGCATGGACCATTCGGTGAAGAGCCGCGCCGAAGCGGAGGAATACCTCGACACGCCGGTGCTGGCCACCATCGCCGAGCAGGGCGAGCGCCGCGGCAGAGATCGCGGGCGGTGCAGGATAGCATGTACGAAGCCTTTTTCAGTCTGCGCGAGAATCCGTTCGGAACCACGCCGGACCCGCGCTACTCTCTACAAGAGTCGTGCGCATCGTGAGGGCGCTGGCGTATCTGGCGCACGGGATCTTCCTCAAGAAGGGATTCCTGGCCCTGACCGGCGAAGTCGGGAGTGGGGAAGACGACCGTCGTGCGCGCCTTCGTGCAGACGCTTCCACCCCTGTCTCGAAGTCTCGTTCGTGATCAACACGCGACGTCGACTTTCGCGAGATGTTGTTCATGCTGCTGACCGACTTCGGTGTCGAGATCAAGAGCGAGTCCAAGGTGGTCGATGCTGGCGCAGCTCAACGAATTCTTGATCAAGCGCTACGCGGAGAATCAGAACCCGGTGCTCGTGATCGACGAAGCGCAGAATCTCTCGCCCGACGTGCTGGAAGAGCTGCGCATGCTGTCCAACCTGGAGACCAACCAGCAGAAGCTGATTCAGATCGTGCTGGTGCGGGCAGCCGGAGCTGGGTGATCATCCTGCAGCGCGACGACCTCGCGCCAGCTGCGCCAGCGCATTCCCGGGCGTGTGCCGGATGCAGCTGCTCTCGCGCGACGAGGTGTATCGCTACATTCGCTACCGTTTGGCGGTGGCCGGACTCACCAACGGCCAGATCGTGTTCTCGGGGAACGCCATCGACGCCATCTTCGAGGTGACGGCAGGAATCCCGCCTGCCTGATCAAGCATGCTGTGCGATCGCATCCTCTTGCGCGGCTACCTGCACAACCGTGCGGTCGAGTCCGACCTGGTGACGCAGCGCGCATGAGTTAGGGATCGCGGCCTCGCCGCCGCGCTCAGGACGTACGTCGCGGCGGGCGGAGGTGTCAATTGAGCAAGATGTTCGACGCCCTGCGCCGCGCCGAAGCCGAGCGCAAGCGCAGGGTCGAAGAAACCAACCCGGCACCCGCGCTGGAACGCGTGATGGTGGCGCGCGTGGAGCCGCCCGTCGAGGCACGGGCCGTGCGCGAGATCCGACCGCGCCATTCCGTTGCGCGACGGAGCCGGCCGCCGACTCGACGCGCTCTCGGGCGACACCCTGGTCCGCGAACTGGTATTCTGCGCAACTCGCTTTGGAGTCGCGGTTGGAAGTGGGTGCGCGGCGCGTATTGCTGTTTACGTCGGCCATGCACGAGGAAGGCGTTACCACGCTGGCCATCGCGTACAGCCGATTGCTGGCTATGCACGCCCACGAGCGTGTGCTTCTGGATCGGGGATTGAACGCGCGCCATCCCGCGGGCGAGCGCCGTCGGGATCAGCCCGGGCGACGGGGCTCACGCACTCGCTTCGCGGTTCGCGCCCTTGTCCAGCCTCGTGCGCCACATGTCCGGGCGACGGCTTCGACGTACTGCGCGTGGGCGACCCCGATCCGACGCAGATTCAGATTCATCTCGAGAAGGTATTCCCGCGCTTGCGCGAAGAAGCCCTCCCGCAGCTGCGACACCATCATCGTCGACGCGCCGCCGGTCGTCCTCTCTCCGGAAACACCGCCGCTCACGCGCCTCTGTGGACGGCGTGATAATGGTGGTATCGTGCGGAAAGACCAAACGCGAGACGGTGCAGCGCTCGATCAAGTTGATCGAGGCAGTTCAACGGCCGCGTCTGGGCGTGGTGTTGAACCGCAAACGCTACTTCATCCCCGACTTCATCTATCGCCGGTTGTCAAAGCGGCCGGCCGCGGCGTCGTATCACCGTTGTCCTGGTCTCCGACGGCGGCGGTCGATTCACCGTGAAGCCCGCGATCGAAATCATGCAAAGAGCGGGCCGCGAGCGCGCCACGCGAGCCTGGTGCGCGCTCGCCCTCGGGTCCGTGCGCGCCGTCTTCGCCGGAGCAGCGTGGGACGCGGCGAGTGTGCCGGTCGCGCCTCGACGATTCTACCCTCACCATTTATTCCGACCTCGATCTCTACGTCGTCCTGGCCGAGAATGCCGACCATGACCGCCGTGCGCCAGCCGCCAGCGGCCACGGTCGCGGGTGCCATGCCGAGCGAACAGGACGGGTCGTATTTTCAGCGCGGTGTCGGCGTCAGCGTGTATCCGCTCGACGACTTGCGGGCGCAGCCGATTCGTCCGGGCACGGTGGACTTGTTCCGAGCGCCATTTCTGGTTGCACGGGGACCCTTCGATCAGCGGATCGCCTGCGCATAACCTGGCCCGACCCATGGCAGCGACCGGAGGCCCTCTATCTGTTGAGAACCGCGCGTGGGACGCGCTCGAGGCGGCCGCCGATGCCACACCCTTCGGTACCGCGACCGCGGCCAAGGCGGTCCTCACGACGTGCTGGCCGCGCATCTGATCGGTGAGGGACGGTTTCGTCCACGTATGCGGCTCGTCGCGACCAGCTTTCCGAGCGCGCGCCGATCGCCATCGCATCCGGCGACCTCGAACTGATCGCCGCCGCCGAACGGATTCGCGCGGGCGACTACTCGCGCCCCCTGCGGCCTTCGGCCGCCCTCGACGCGGTGCCGTCGCGCGCGTGGTGCACGGTCGCTCCCGCCATCCTGGGCGCCGATCCCGCACCTCTTCTCCCGCCCAGCTGAGTGGCCTTTGCGGTGCCGGCGCGGTGCCATCACCGAGAATTACCGCGGAGTTCGTGCGGCTACGTCGCCGCGCGCCTGTCGCTCGCGTCGGCCGTCGTCCGCGGATGGCGTTACGCGTCGCTGTCGCCGCGCTCGACGCTGCGCACACGCGCTGGTGCGCGGGACTGGCCGAGACGGCGCGCGTCGCCCCCGGGGACGTCGCCTTTCACGGGCGGTATGTGGCGCGCGTGTCGTGGCGCCTGGGTGCTCAGGAAAACACCTTGGACGAGCGTGCGCGGGCCGCGCTTCGGATTGGTGTCGTAGCGCATGGGTCGCCCGCTCGTTCCTCGTGTTCTTGGTCGACGCTGCAGGGATGGGAAATCGCCGAGGCGTTTCCCGGGTTCCGGTGCGCGACGATTCGCGACGCGCGCGGCCCGCTCTGGCACGGTGCTGGGATACAGCTCGGCCGCGATTCCCAGTCTGCTCTCGGGTGCGACACCCGCCGAGCACGGTTCGTGGTCGATGTGCGCGTCGCGCCCACCTGGGCGCGGTGCGCTTCGACTTTCTTTCCCGCATGCCGCCTGTCCCGCGCGCCGTGGAGTGGCGCGCGCGGCGCTGGGTTCGGCGCTACGCCTGGCGCGCCGCGAGGGTGAACGCCTACTACGACCTCTACTGAGGTCCGCTGCACCTCTTGCACCGTTTCCAGCCTGGGTCGAGAAGAGGCGACCCGTTTCAGCCCGGAGGCCTCGCGCGCGAGACCGTCTTCGACGCCATGCAGCCAGAAAGAACGGCGTTCGTTACCGACTGTGGCAATGTTACTACCGAACGGCCGAGGAGGACAACTTTGCGGCGGCGGAGGCGTCACTTTCGCCGACGATGTCGACGTGCTGTTCGTGATACCGCCGAGCTCGACGCCTTGATGCGCCGGGTCGGCATTTTTCCACACAACTCGGTGGCGGCGCGCTTACGACGCGCGCTGCACGCATTTCTCGCCGCCATGCGAGAGCTGCCGCGCGCGAGCGCGACGCCGATTGCGCTCACCACCCGTCGCTTACGAGCGACCACGGTATGACCGACACTGGCGGTTCGAGTCGCCGACCCGTGGGGCGCGTTGAACGCTGACGCGGACGCCGGTTGGGCCGCGACTGCTCGGCCTTCTTGGACTCCACCATGCTACGCGTGTGCGGCGACGCGGGCGCCATCGACGGCGCCACGGCGGCCATGGGCGAAGACGGACGCCGCCTCGCCGATGAACGCAATTGCGCGCACTCGGGTGCTGGTTTCCATCAGCGCGACTACGGCGACGCGGTGATCCTGAAAGCCAACCCCGGCGTCCTGATCGTTGCCCAGCTTCGTGGGCTCGAGCCCTATCAGCCGCCATGCACGGCTATCACTTCGACGATGGCGTTCTCGACAGGGGCCGCTTCGCGAAGCGGCACCGGAGGCAAATTGCCCAGCATGTCCCAGTCAATGACCGGGCTTCAAATCGTATCTCGAAGGCGTACTGCGGGGGCACGAGGTGAAGTCGACCTCGGCCAAGATCGGGACCGCGATGGCGTGGACCATGGCCTCGCGCGTCGCGCGCATGGGAGTTGGGCATCTTGGCCAGCGCCCATGGTGGTGCGCGGCCTCGGCGACCACGACCTACGGCGTGCTCATGCGGTCTGGTGCGTTCGGTCCTCATGTTCGTGGTGCTTTTTAGCCGCGCGCCGGAGCCAGGGCAGGCCATTCGCAGAAGGCTGCTTACCCGAGCTGCGTGGCTCTCTGCACGCTCGCGCGGGGAAGCCCACAACCTGGTGCGCCGCGTCTTCGCCGCCCCAAATGTTGACCTGGCTCGCGCTGGTCGCGATTGCGTTCGCGAGCGGCAACACCGTGCGACGCCTGTTCCGCGCCGACGGCATCGGATTCTACGTCGTGGTGGCGGTGGTGCTGGCGTCGTTCGAGATCGTGTTCACGCTGGCCACACAGGTCTTGAATGCCAGTTACGACGCCGCAGCGCGCCTGGCCGTCGCGCGTCGCTCGTGAACCCATATCGTCTACGCCGGTGGGGCTCGTGGTCTCATTCGAAGCGCGGATGGGGCATCGTCGGTGTCCTGGGCGCGGCGGCGGCCGGAAACGCGGTGGCGACCGCGATCGATGTGCGACCCGCTGCGCGTGCGCTGCGGCGGCCGCCTTCGACCTCGAAACGGGCACCATACCCGCCACGACGCAGCCCGCGTGACCGTCGCGCGGCAGCCACTGCGCCACTCGCTCCCGTTTGCGGCCATCGGCGTGTTGAATCTGGTCGTGTGGCGGCAGTCGGGCACGCGCTCGTTGCTCGCGCACTTCCGCTCGCCCGGAAGAGACCGGATGCTTCGACGTCGCGTATCGCCTTCCTGCAAATGGTGCTCGAGTTCGTGCCGGCGGCACGGTGTGTGCCGTTGGTGATGGCACCGGGATGTCGGAGGCGTTCGCGCTGCGACAAGGGAGAAAGCCTGCGGCGCGCGGTGAGGAGGCTACTACCGCATGCTGTTCGCGATCCTGTGCCCCGGTGTTGCGTGGCGGGGGTGTTGATCGCCGGCAGGCCGCTTCGTCGACGTGGTCTACGGCGACGCGATGCGCGCTTTGCCGCCATTCCGACCCAGCTATTCTTTGCCAACTCTACGGTTTCGTTTCTCCTCGACACCGCTGTCGATGTGCGCTCTACCCGTTGCTGGAACGCACGCACGTCAATCTGCTAATCTACGTTTTTCCTCGCCGTCATCCAACGTCGGCCTGGATCTCGTGCTGATACCGAAGTTCGGCGTGTACGGCGCGGTCGTCCCGGTCGCCATTGCGATTCTCTTACAGCCGATTCTCTACTATGGTGTGGTGCGGCGCTTCGACGCGAGGATCACGATTCCATTTTGCGGCCGTGGGGCGTTGCTTCCTGGGTGCCGCCCCCGCCGTCGTCATGGTGCCGATCCTGGCCGGCCTCCAGGGTGCCGGTGGGATTGCATTGGCTGCGTCCGCGGCCGGTGTCGTGGCAATCGTGGCCCGGATACCGCTGGGCGCTGTGTGCTCGGCGGCGAAGAACTGGCGCTAGTTGGCGCGCTATTCTGCCGGTTCCGGGTGCGCGCGCGCGTGGCGGAGGGTACTCGGCGCGCGCGCGACCACTGGCTGGACTCGAAGGCGCGTAACGGAGGAGGACCCGATGCATCGCGGACTCCAGAAATTGCCGATCGTGATCCCGTGCTACAACCAGGGAAGACGGCGTGCGGCACACCATCGGCCAACTGCCCGCGTGTGTCGACGAGATCGTAGTCGTCGACGACTTAGCTGCACCGACCGCACCGCCGAGGTGGCGCGATCGCTGGGCGCGCGGGTGGTGGCGGAGGAAGCGCAAGGGTATGGGGCCGCGTACCAGGCGGGGTTGCCCGCCGCGACCGGCGGCGCATCACTGGTGACGCTCGACGGCGACGGAACCTATCCGGCGGACCAGATTCCGGAACTGGTCGACTTCCTGGTCGACAAACAGCTCGACTTCGTCAACGCGTCGCGCTTCCCGTTGGGGAACCCGAAGGCGATGAATTTCTCAACAAAGTTGGCAACGCGGCATCTTGACCCTGGGAATGGCGGTCTTGTACGGCAAACCGGTGAAGGATTCGCAGTCGGGGATGGCTGGGTTTACCGGACACCCGTCTATCGCAAGCTGCGCGTTACCAGCGACGGCATGTGGCTTTTTCGGAAGAAATCAAGATTCGAAGCCACTTCGTCACCGGGAAGTTCGCTTCGGCGGTACTCCGGTCGACTGCCGGCCGCGCGTGGGCGAGGTCAAACTCGACAAATGGCGCGACGGATTCAGAGAACCTCTACTTCCCTGGTGAAGAAGCGCTTCTCGTGACGGGGGACGCGCGCGTTCGAGCGGCCGCAGCGCTCGTGGGACTCGCCGCGCTCGGGACGCGTTGCGGGAGGATTCTCTCGGCGCGGCGTCGGCGCGGACGCGCGCGTGCTCTTCCGTCCTCGTCGGCGGTTGGGTCGTCCCCGCGATTCTCTTCGTTTACCGCTCGTGCGCCGCTTCGTTGATGAGTGTCACGGCGCTTACGCGAGTCGCGTTCCTCTTCCGGATTGTCGATCCATGCCATCGTGTCGGAGGCGTTTCGCGCATCGGCGGCGCTTCGTTTCACACAACCTACGCCAATGCGCTCACGTGGGCGCTCTTGGTCGCCCTTCCGGGGCGACCCTATTTCCTGTCGTGGCTGCGCGAGCTGCGGTGGTGCTGCAGGTAAGAGGCGACCGATGCACACGGGGGCACGAGAGCGCTGTGGGTGATGGCCGCGCTCGGTGCTCTGGTCGCGATCGCGGCCTGGTCGCGCAAGGGACTTCACCGTGGCCGAAGACGCGTACGACCACATCGGCTTCGTGCGCCGCGTGATCGACTACAACGCGATGCGACCCGATGGAGTGCTGGCGTGGCCGGTCGATGCGGCGGGATCGTTGGCGCCCGACCCGCGCAAGGGTGCGCTTCATCCGACTATCGCGTGGATTGCAAATCGTCGCGGCCGCGGATCCCGCGGTCGTGTGGTCGATGCTCCCGTTGCTGCTGTACCCGGCGTTCGTGCTGGCCTTCGTCGCCTTCACGCGCGCCTTGTTGTCGACGCGCGCACTCGTCGCCGGCTGCGTCGGCTTTGTTTCTTCTCTCTTACGGCGGAACTTCGCGTTCCAGCTCGCACATGCCGCCGCGTACGGCCAGAATCTCGCCGCGGCGTGGTACTGGGCCGTGGCGAGCGCTGCTGTTCTGTTCAACCGACCCGAAAGGTGTTGTCGCCCCCTGAAGTCCCGCATCGACGTCGCACGGTTCTTCCGACGCGGAGACGACTCTGGCCGTACTGGCTTTGGGGGAACGCTCGTCCATGTCGGAGTTGCGTTCCATGTCGTGTTGGTGGCCCCGCGACCTTGATCGTGTTCGCGCGCTGGCTCGGCTTCGACCATGCGCGCGCTGACCCTGGCGGTCTTGTGTGGCGCGGTGGGTGTTGCGGCGTACGTTCGTCTCGGGCACGCCGGGACCGACGGCAATATCCTGCACTCGCACGTCCAAAGGAGTTCTTTTTCGTGGGCGAGCAGTTGTTTCGTCGTTGGCCCGATGGAGATCCTGCGTCAATACGGGATGTGCTTCCTCGGGTCGCTCGTCTTGCTGCCACTCCTGCTTCCGATAAAGCGTCGCTTCGCCTGCGCGGCGCTCGGTTGCCGGGCTAGCCGCGCGCGCATCGCGAGCCAACCGGGAACGGCAGCCGTCAGCAACGCCACCAGGCCGGGAACGCCGCCGAGGCTGAACTGGACGACGACGGGTAACGTCGACTGCAACGCGATCCAGTACATGTTTCACCTCCCTGTCCTGCTGGGTCCTCGTTCACTAGTCGAACGACCCCGGCACGCATCGACAGCGCCGTCCGGACGCGCCCTACGGGTCAGGGCGGATGTTAAGCCGCCTCCCCTGCATGCCCGGCGAGGTCGAAGCTCGGCATTCGCGACCGCGCCGCGATCGTCGGCATCGGGCACACGCGCTACACGACCGGTCAGCGGCGTCACCGAGCAGCACCAGGCGGTCGACGGCGATCCAGGCGGCGCTCGACGACGCCGGGCTGTCGATCCACGGACATCGACGGCATCGCCCGCTTCGACATCGAGAACGTCAACGAGCTCAGCTCTGCTCTACGGCATGGGCATCCCGCATCTGCGCTTCTTCGCCGGCGTGCCGTCCGGCGGCGCGGTCGCCGGGCACGCTGGTGCTGGCCGCCATGGCGCGTGGCCACCGGGCCAGGCCGACGTCGTCGTCTGCTATCGCGCCCGCAATCGCGGCAAGCAGCTCTTCGCACGGCGCCAAGCCGCTGCAGGGCGGGCGGCCGTGGGCGAAGCAGCACCACGACGCTGACCGATCTCTACCAGTACCACATCCCGTTCGGCCTGCATGATCGCCGGCGCAGGAGATGGCGATGATCTACCGCCGCCACATGCACGAGTTCGGCACCACCACCGAGCACTTCGGCAGCTGGTCTCGGTCGCCCAGCGCGCGCAACGCGGCGCGCAATCCGCACGCGCGTGATGCGCGAGCCGATCACGCTCGCCGACCATCAGGCGTCGCGCTGGATCGCCGAGCCGCTGCGTCTGCTCGACTGCTGCCTGGAGACCGACGGCGCCTGCGCGGTGATCATCACCTCGGCCGAGCGCGCCCGCGACTGCCGGCAGCCGCCGGCCTACATCCTCGCCGGCGCGCCAGGCCGAAGGGCCGATCCACATCCAGATGGCCGACTACCTGGCGCACTGGCAGTCGACACACCGCCGGGCACTACGTCGCCGAGCAGCTCTACGGGATGGCGCGGCGTGCGGCGCAGCGACGTCGACGCGGCGATGTTCTTCGATCACTTCAGCCCCGCGGTCCTCCTCAGCCTCGAGGACTACGGCTTCTGCGCGCGGCGGCGGCGCGGCGCGTTCGTCGCCGCCGGCGAGCACGCCTGGCCGGACGGCTCGACTGCCCGTCAACACGCACGGTGGCAGTCTCTCCGAAGCCTACATCCACGGCTACAACCACATCCTCGAAGGCGTGCGGCAGATCCGCGGCACGTCGTCGTCGTCAGGTGGCGGACTGCCGAGCTGGTGCTTGGTGACGAGCTCGAACACCGGATCCGACCGGCGCGGTGCTGCTGCGCCGATGGACGACACGAGGACCGCAGCGCGACGAGCGCCACGCCGATTCCCGTTCCGAACCCCGACAACGCCGGGCTTCTGGGACGCCTGCCGGCGCGGCGAGCTGCGCCTGCAGCGCTGCAGCGCTGTGCGACCTGGCGCCACCATCCGCGGCCGATGCGTCCGGCACTGCGGCAGCCTCGACTACAGTGGGCACAGCGCCAGCAGGCGCGGCGTGGTGCACATTCACCATCGTGCACCGCCCGACGCTGCCCGCGTTCGAGGACCAGCTGCCGTACAACGTCATCGCCGTCCGCACTCGACGAGGGCGTGTTCATGGTCAGCAATCTGATCGACTGCGCACCCGATCAGATCGCGCATCGGCATGCCGGTCGAGGTGGTGTTCGAGCCGCTGAACGACGACATCGTGCTGCCGAAGTTCACAGCCGCGATCTGAGACGCAAGACTTGCACGCCGTTCACTGGCTCGGCCGGAACCACTCTGCTCTTTGTCGGCGACGCGGCGTCGGGCGTTCGATACGCGCCGTTCTTGCGCAGCTCGGCGAGGTACGCCTGCTGGCGCTGGCGGCGTTCCGATTCCAGCAGCGTCTGCTCGACCGCGGGCTTCGCCTGGTCGAACGGGATCAACTTGCCGCCGCGCTGAAATCCGCTCGGTGCTCGTCGCAGAAGCGCCGCACCGCGCTCGGCGCTGACGCGCACGTCCTTCATCAGCTGCTGCTCGACGCAGCTTGTCGACCATCATCGTCTTGCGCGTCTCGGCGACGAGCTCACGCCTCAGTCGAAGCCGCTGCGCGCAGCGGCTGCCTCGGCAACGCTTCGTCGCCGCCGACCCGGGCCTATGGACTTCGCGATCTCGCGCTTGACGTCCTCGTCGCTGACGCCGCAACGTGCGCCGCCTGCGCTGCGTCGTAGAGCAGCTGCAGATCGATCCAGCGATTCGATCGCCGCCTCGGTGAGCTGTGCGATCTCATCGCTGCTCGGCGCTCGCTCGTGGGTCGCAATGAGGCTCTTGACCACGTCCTTGACCATCGTGTCGGTGATCGGCGTCCCGTTCACCAGCACCAGCTGACGAGTGGTCTCATCCGCGCGCGGCCGGCACAGCGTCAGACCGCACGACCAGCGTGCCTGCGATGCACACGGAACGCCGCCAGCAGCGTCGTCGTTCCGGACGCGCAGGGCGCGCCGTGTTCGTCGGCGGTCATCGACAAGGCTCGGCCGGGTTCAGTCGCGCTGCAGGATGTGAATCACGCACACGCTGCCGCCGCCCATCATGTGGCAGAGGCCGGTGCGCGCGTTCGTCGGTCGCTGGCGCTTGACCTGGCGGCGCCGGCCTCGCCGCGCAGCTGCAGCGTCGTCTCCCAGAGCTGCGCGAGACCCGGTCGGACCGCCGGGATGGCCGCGCGCGATGAGGCCGCCGTCGGTCGAGACCGGCACGCGGCCGCCGAGCTCGAAGTCGCCGCGCTCGATGCACTTCTCGGCCTCGCCCGTCGCTGCAGAGCCGAGCAGCTCGTAGTACTCGAGCTCCTCGATCGCGAAGGCGTCGTGCACCTGCACGAGGTCGATGTCCTCCGGGCCCGACGCCCGCCTCCTCGTAGACCGCGCGCGAGCGTGTCGACGCTCATGCGCGCCGGGCCGACCACCGGACCTATGAAAGAGGTGGCCGCGCTCGTAGCGCTCGTCTGCAGCGCCGACGAGCGATGACGCGATCACGACCGGCCGGTCCGGGCCGCAGCTGCTTCGCCAGATCCGGCGCGGCCGACGATCGCGCACGGCGGCGCCGTCGCCGATCGGGCACGACATCATCGTCGTCAGCGGCCACGCGACCATGCGCGACGCCGAGCACCTTCTCGACGGTGACCGGTCTCGGTCGGCCTGGCGCTGGCTCATCGGGTTCTAGCGCGCCGTTGTTGAAGTTCTTCGCCGCGATCGCGCGCGAGATGCTCCGGCTTGGTGCCGCGCTCGTGCATGCGGCGCGTCGCCCACATGGCGAAGAACGCCGGCCGGCAGGATCGCGTCCTCCATGTCCTCCGGCGCGGTGCCGGCGCGTGCTCGACTGATCATGCTCGTCATCTTGTCGAAGCCGAGCACCATGACGACGTCGTAGTGGCCGGCCGCGACCGCGCAGGCACGCCTCGCGAAACGCCGCCGAGCCGGTCGCCGACGCGTTCTCGATGCGCTGCACCGGCAGGCCGGTGAGGCCGAACTCCTTCATCGACGCGCACGCCGCTCATCACGCGTGGCGAAGATGTGGCCGACGTAGGCCGCGTTGACGTCCTTGAAGCGTCAGTCCGGCATCGTCGCAGCGCCGCAGCCCGGCGGCGAGCGCCATCTCCGCGTTCGGCTTGTCGCCGTAGTACGCGCCGAAGCGGTGCATCCCCACGCCGAGAACCGCGACGTTCTCATGCGCAGCCCTCCACCGGCCGGAAGCGCACGATGCACGATGTCGCTGCCCGCTCGTCCTCGCGCAGCACGTCGAGCTCGCCTTGAGCGCCTGCCGACCTGTGAACTCCGCCTGCTTGCCGGCCAGCGGCGCCTGCACGCGCGGTCCTTCCGGGCAGATCGATCTGCCCGACGCCGTAGCCGTCGGCGTGCTCCATGTTGGTCGAGCCGAACAGCGGCAGGTGCACGAAGGTGTAGCTGTACAGCGTCCCGCGCGCTTCCATCTCGACGTCCGAGGTCTGGCTCGACATGCACTTCCGCCAGATCGCACGGCGCGGGCAGAGAAGCACGCCACAGGCACCGCATTTCGTCCCGAGACGGTGCGCGGCGCCTCGCTTGCGTCGGCGGGCACGGCAAAGAAGCCCGGCTTTGATCGGCACGCGCGTAGGCGAGCCTCGCTCAGCCATGACTGCAGTCCTCCTGCTGGTGTTGACGATGAGCGGCGTTGCTGCAGGGCGGAGCGAATCACTTCTGGACGACGCGCAGGAGCTGGATGCCGAAGGTCAATGTCGAATCCGGCGGTGCGTGACCCGGAACCCCCTGCCCTGCCGTAACCGAGATCGGGTGCGGATGATCAGCCGGCGCGTGCCCCCGACGCGCATGCCGCGAGGATCCCCTCGTCCCCACCCAAGCGAATGACCTGCCCGAGACCGCGTGGAAAGCCGACCGGCTTGTCGCGCAGGTGCGAGTTCTCGGGCTTTATCGTGCCGTCGGGACAGCCAACCCTCGAAATGGATCGATCGACAAACGCTCTCGCCCTTCCGTGCGCTCCGGGACCTTTGCCGACGGTGATCGCCGCGTACTGCACGCCGAGAAGGTGGTCGTGTGCCACTGCACCATTGCCGGCAGCGGCGGCGGTCCGGTCGGTCAGTGTGCGTTGGCTGCCTTCGGCGCTCGGGCGGAACGAGGGGCGGCGCCGACAGGAAGTGTCATCGCCGCGACTGCGATCGCAGAGCTGCGAGAGCCTCGAGAGAATTTCTACCGCGGACGCCGATTCGGACACGATGAATCGCGGCACACCCCGCCCGCTGAGCGGTAGAGAGGGTCGATTCCCGGCCGCGACTCTGCGCTGCTCACGCGTCGCTCTCCGCCCTGGCGCGTTCTCGCGTCGACAGGGGAGTAGGAGACCAGTCGCTCCTTCAGGTGGTGAACGACGGCGACCGGTCCCCGGGGGCTTTTGAGGGTACTGGCCGACCGTCCGGCGAGCGCCGGACGACTAAGCGGCTTGCGGAAGGATCCGCAATCGGATCGAACCGACTTCTTCAGCATGCGAGTCAGGGCTGGCGGTCGCAGTCATCCTCATCGTCACGCGCCACGTCCTGAACGGCCTCTGACCAGGTCCAACAGCGCCCACTCGGCGAGAGTCATCACCGCCGTAAGCCCGGCCATCCTGAAGCTTGTCGTGGATTTGTGATCGTCTTTGGTTTCGGGCAGCCTCGCATGCTGCTGCCATACGAGCTAGCAGCACTCGTGCCAAAAGCTGCCTGCGGCTGCCGATCAACGCTTCGCGCATCGTACGACGTGCGCGGTGCACACAAAACTCGGCGGCGCCAGTGTGAAGAAAGTGCCAATTCTGGCATGCCCCCGCAGCATTGCGTCACCTGGAGCAACGCTGCGGCAGCCCTCTGGACGCCGGCAGCGCCGCCGCCGCCGCGGGGTGCGTTGATCGCTCGGGTAGCACCGGCCTCCGCGCCGGTGGCAGGCCCAACGGGCCGCCGGCGCGAGAGAGCGCCGACGCGTCTCGAATCGTCGCAGCGGCGCGCGCATCCGCGCGCCCCCGGCCAGACGCCGGGAGCCACCCAGGATCGCGAGATCACGCGCCCGGGATATCGGCTCGGCGCGCGGCTGGCGGTCTCTTCCGAGGAACTTTCGCCTTGCAGCGGGTGCGGGAGATCTTTGCCAGCTCGAGGTGCTTGATCAGCCACATCGGCGGCACCGACGTAGACCGTGCGTGCCGTGCAGTCGCTCTGGTGCGCAATGGCAGCCCGCACGTCTTCCTGGACCTGCTCGGCGTCGGCGCCCGCCCCTCGGCTTCAACGACGACGACGACGTCCTCGGTCCCGGTGCTCTCGTTCTCGGGCCGAACGCCACCGTCCGGCGGATGGACGCCGGGGACGTTGTCGGCGATGAACTCGAGATCCTGCGGATAGATGTTGTTGCCGGCGACGATGATGAGGTCCCTCTTACGGCCCGTGACCCAGACTCTCGCCGCCGGCGACGTAGCCGTAGTCGCCGGTCAGGTACCAGCCGTCGTGAAACGCCTGCGCCGTAATGTCCGGCCGGCGGAGGTACTCGGTCAGCATGCACCTGGCTGCGCGATGGCGAACTCGCCGACCCGGCGCTCGCCGAGCTCACGCCGGTCGGCATCGAGAACGCGCAGTGCCGTCCCGGGGATGCGGCGGACCGGACGAGAGCATACCGACATCGGCACGGCGCTCGGGCTCAGGCGCGTCGGCAGCGCCGTCGCGTGCCAGGCGCAGGCGATCGCGACGACGTCGACATTGAGCGGCTGATCGGGGTCGCTCTGCGTGATCGCCAGTGTGTTTTCCGCCGTGCCGTAGGATGTCGTCAGGCGCGCTGCGCTTCAGCCCATAGGGCGCGAAGCGGGCGCAGAAGCGCTCGTGGCTGGCGCACGCGAACGGGCTCGGCGGTGTTGATGAACGCGCGCATGGAGGACAGGTCGATGCCGCTCCAGACGGCGGTCCGGGTATGCGCCGTCGCCATGAACGCGTAGGCGAAGTTCGGCAGCCAGCAGAGGGTCGCGCGGTC